>Ga0315912_10006020_pt1 | contig 10970 bp, 7 predicted proteins | sample VfabasoilMG_FD_204469 | JGI IMG/M metagenome (GOLD analysis project Ga0315912, IMG submission 204469) | Garden soil microbial communities collected in Santa Monica, California, United States - V. faba soil | ecosystem: Environmental > Terrestrial > Soil > Garden | place: USA: California...
GATCTGGCGCGAGCTCGAGGACGTGCTCCTCGCCCATGGCGTGCGCTCCTACTCGATCTTCCTCGACCCCGTGACCCGCGATCTCTTCGGCTACGCCGAGGTCGACAGCGAGGAGCGTTGGCAGGCTGTGGCCTCGACCGAGGTCTGCCGTCGCTGGTGGTCGCACATGAAGGACGTGATGCCCACGAACCCCGACGAGAGCCCCGTGTCGCGCGAGCTTCGCGAGGTCTTCCACATCGAGGGCGGAAAAGGGGCGCTGAGGTAAGATCGCGCCTCATGTCCAGCCCCCGGTTCGGTCACTCCATGCTCGAGCACTGGTCGCTCGACCCCGAGGTCGCCTACCTGAACCACGGCACGGTGGGCGCACCCCCTCGGCGCGTCCTCGCCGCCCAGCAGGCGATCCGCGACGAGATCGAGCGGCAGCCCTCCGCCTTCATGCTGCGCGAGCTGGTCAACCAGGTCGGCCCGCCGCTGCGCGGCGGAGAACGCATCCGCACCGCCGCCGCGAAGGCCGCGGCCTTCCTGGGGGCGAAGGGAGACGACCTCGTGTTCGTGGACAACGCGAGCGCCGGCGTCTGCGCGGTGCTGCGTTCCGTGCCCCTGGGCCCGGGGGACGAGGTGCTGCTCACCGACCACACCTACGGCGCCTGCGCCATCGCCGCGAAGTTCCTGGCCGAGGAGCGCGGGGCCACCGTGAAGACGGTCGCGCTGCCCGAGCCGCCCACGCCGGCGGGAGTCGTGGAAGCGGTGGCGGCCGGGCTCTCGCCGCGGACGAAGCTCTGCCTCGTCGATCACCTGAGCTCCGGTACGGCGTTGGTCCTGCCCGTGCGCGAGATCGCGCTCCGCTGCCACGCCGCCGGGGTGCCGGTGCTCGTGGACGGCGCCCACGCGCCGGGTGCCATCGCGGTGGACATCCCGTCCCTCGGCGTCGACTGGTACACCGCGAACCTGCACAAGTGGGCCTTCGCACCGCGGAGCTGCGGCATCCTCTGGGCGGCGGGGCCCCGGCAGGCGGGGCTGCACCCGCCGGTCATCTCCTGGGGGCTGGGGAAGGGGTTCACGGCCGAGTTCGACTGGGTCGGCACGAAGGACCCGTCCGCGGCCCTGGCTTCGCCGGAGGGCATCGCCATGATCGAAGAGCTGGGCTTTGCCGAGCTCCGCGCCCACAACCATGGGCTCGTCCGCCAGGCCGCGCGCCTGCTTGCCAACCGCTGGGGCCTCGAGGCGTCGTTCCACGAGGAGATGACGGGTCCCATGCTCACGATGTCGGTTCCCCCGAGTCTGGGTTCGACGCCGGAGGACGCGGGCCGGCTGCGCGACGCCTTGCTCTTCGAGGACAAGATCGAGGTCCACGCCCACGCCCGCCTGGGCCGCGTGCAGGTGCGGATCTGCGCCCAGGTCTACAACGACCTGTCGGACTACGAGCGCCTGGCCGAAGGCGTGGCCCGGCGAGCCTGATCGGTCCTACCGTCTGGTCGGGCGGCTAAACTCTGCACTTTTCCCTTTACGCCGGCCGGTATCCGAGCGTATTGTGGGCCCCCAATCGAACACAAACGCCGCGTCGCTCTTCGGGGGAGTGCGCGGGCAACGGAATGAACCGAGCCGAACTGGAAGGGAGATTCCATGAGAGCGACCGGACTCCGCGTCCTCCTCCTGGCCATCTCGTGCGCCGCGCTGCTGGCGCCCGAGGCCCGGGCCACGACGACGCTGCAAATGAACCTGGATCAGCTGTCCTCGCGCGCCGCGCGCGTATTCCGCGGGACCGTGCTCAGTGCGAAGTCGGGATCGGTGGAGGTGGGCGGCGGCCAGCTGCCCGTCGTGACCTACCGCGTGCGTGTGGACGAGGCCTTCAAGGGCACGTTCGACGAGGTGAAGGAAGGAACGAACGTCGTCGAGATCCGCATGGTCGCAGCGGGGGACAAGGGCAGCACGACGGCCGCCGGGCTTCGCCACTTCTCCGTGTTCCGGGACATGCCCACGCTCGTCGCCGGGCGTGAGTACGTGCTGTTCGTGACCGCCCCGAGCCGCATCGGCCTCAGCACCACGGTGGGCCTCGCGCAGGGCCTGTTCGGGATCCAGCATCAGGGCAAGGAGGAGTCGGTGGTGAACGGCGTCGGCAACGCGGGGCTCTTCCGCGGCCTCTCGACCAGCCGCGCGGCGGCGGCCCTCACCCGGACGCCCGGCCGCACGGCCATGCGCTATTCCGACTTCGCCGAGCAGATCCGGGCCTCGGTGGGCTCGGCGGCGGGAAAGGAGTAGGGAGATGAAGACCTTCCGACTCGCTTCCCGCATCCTGGCCGCGGCCTTCGTGGCGGCCATCGCCCACGCTCCTTCCGCGTACGCGGGCGGCCCCCTCGAGAACTGCTCGAGCGGCACGCCCATGCGCTGGCCGGCCGGCGGCGTGAACATCCCGTTCAACCCCGACCAGGGAGACCTGGGACCCCTGGCCCACGTGGCCGCGGTGGCCGCGGTGCAGAACGCCTTCGACCAGTGGGGCAACCTGCCCACCTCGACGGCGTCGTATCTCGCGGGCGTGGAGCTTCCCGTGGACGTGGACGCCAGCAACTTCCTGCCCTACCTGTCGCCTACCGCCCCGGACGGTCTCTCCGCGATCGTCTTCGACGACGACGGGGCGATCTTCGACCTGCTCTTCGGCCCGGGGTCGGGGATCCTGGGCTTCGCGGGTCCCGAGTGGACGGACACCACGACCTGCTCCATCCTCGAAGGCGTCTCGTTCCTCAATGGGCCTTCTTTCGGCGACCCCACGGAAGCCCTCGACGTGATGGTCCACGAGTTCGGGCACTACTCGAACCTCGCGCACACCGCGGTGAACGGGCAGATCCTTCTCGGCGACTTCACGGGGCCCACCCCCAACGACACCTTCCCGCTGGTGCCCCTCGCCGGGCTCATCGAGACCATGTACCCGTTCTACTTCGGGCCCGCGGCGGGCTTCTCCTCGCCCCACCTCGACGACATCCAGACGATCTCCACCCTGTACCCCGCGGCCGGGTACCTCGCCGCGAACGGCGCCATCACGGGCACGATCTACGCCCCGAACGGCGCCACGAAGCTGAGCGGCGTCAACGTGATCGCCCGCAACGTGGCGAACCCCTTCGCGGACGCGGTGGCGGCGATGTCGGGTGACCGCACGGACAGCACGGACCAGGCCGACGCGTTCACCGGGACCTACCGCTTCAACGGCCTCACCCCGGGTGCCAGCTACGCGGTCTTCGTGGACCAGATCCTCGACGGCGGCTTCAGCACGCCGCCCATCAGCCTGCCCGGGGCCGAGGACTTCTACAACGGCAGCGCGGAGTCGAACAACATCACGTCGCCGGACGATCCCTCGGTGTTCACGGGCGTCGTCGTGGCCGCGGCAACGACGAATTCCGGCATCAACATCATCTTCAACGGCTTCAAGCCCGGCGACCCGCTTCCCGTCGGCGACGACGGCTTCGTGCAGCTCTTCATGCCCTTCAAGTTCAAGGTCTGCGGGCAGGAGTACGACTCCGTGTTCGTGAACGCGAACGGCAGCCTCACCTTCGGCGCGGGCAGCGGCGACTTCTCCGAGTCCGTGGCCGAGCTGCTCGGAGGCCTGGGCGGCCAGAGCTCGCTCCTGGCGCCTCCGCGTATCGCGGGCCTGTGGGACGACCTCAACGTGCTGGATGGCGGCAACGTGACCTTCGACCAGAGCTCCCACAGCCTGACCGTCCGCTGGGACGCCGTCCCCGAGTTCGGTCCCGTGGGCGCCAACACGTTCAGCATCACCCTGAAGCGCCCCGGCAACTCCGCCACCATCGACTACGGGGCGTTGTCCGCGACCGACGGCCTCGCGGGCCTGACTTGCGGGTCCGAGATCACGTCGGGCTTCGAAGAGGAGCAGGACCTCCGGAGGTTCGGGCACCATCGCGTGATCGCCATGGGGCACGAGACGGCCGCGTTCGAGCTCTTCGCCAACGCCGACAACGACCTCTCGGACTTCCACCTGACCTTCGTGGACTTCAAGGACGGCTTCAAGGACGTCTTCGAGGGGCGCCACGGCAACAACTCGATCGCCAAGGCCACCCGCGTGTTCCTGCCCTTCGACACCTCGAAGCTCCACGCCTTCACGGCCGTGTCGCCCCTGGGCGGTGACGTCGACTACTACCGCTTCCGGGCCAAGGGCGGCGACATCCTCGCCATCGAGGTGGTACGGGGAAGCCCCGACACCATGGTCGGCCTCTTCAACGCGTCGACGGGCGCTTTGCTCGCCGCCGATGACGACGGCGGATGCTGCGGCGTGGGCGGGTTGTCGCGCCTGCTCGTGGGCATAGCGCCCACGGTGACGAGCATCGACCTGGCCGTGGCCGTGACGTCGTGGAACGACGCCGACTTCGACGGGAGCGGCGGCGTCACCAGCGGGCGCTACGTCCTCTACCTCAACTCGTACCAGGGCACGATCCTGCCCGCGGGCGACGACACCTCGACCGAGGTGCCGATCAGCTTCCCGTTCCGGTACCAGGGGGCCAACCGCACGAGCGTCTTCGTCAACTCGAACGGCAACCTCACCTTCGGCGCGGGCGACACCGACTTCACCGAGAGCGTCGCCGACTTCCTGGCCGGCTCGCCCCGCATCGCACCCCTCTGGAACGACCTGTTCGCGCCCGACGGCCTGGTCATCGCGGAGCAAAAGCCGTTCTCCCTGGACCTGCACTACGTGAGCGTGCCCGCGTTCGGGTCGCTCTCCGCGAACTACTTCGACGCGAGCCTCATCTTCGGGGGCGGCATCGTCCTCAACTGGGGTCCGACCGACCGCCTCGGCGGCCTCGTCGGCCTCACCGAGGGCGGCGGCGCCACCGATCCCGGTGAGACCAACCTCTCGAACCGCTTGCTCATCCCGGCCAGGCGCACCACCTACGAGCTGTTCGAGGCTCCCAGCCTGTTCGACCTGTCCTTCCAGGCCTTGCTCGCCATCCCGTAACCCCACCGCCTGGAATCACCTCGGGGGCAGCCTTCGGGCTGCCCCCTTTTCTTTTCCCCTGCGTCATACTGGACGGGCCTATGACCACCGCCACCGCGTCCCTGACCGAAACCGCGATCGTCCTGCGGCCCGAGGACGACGTCGCCATCGCCAAGAAGGGGCTCGCCGCCGGCACCGTGCTCGAGGACGGACAGACCCGTCTCGTCCTCCGCGCCGACATCCCTCCCGGGCACAAGCTGGCTCGCCGGGCCCTGGCCGTGGGATCGCCCGTGCGCCGCTACGGCCAGGTCATCGGCTTCACCACCAAGGCCGTCGAGCCCGGCGACCACGTCCACACCCAGAACCTGGAGTTCCGGGCGGTACAGCGCGAGTACGAGTTCGGGGCGGACGTGCGGCCCGTGGAGTTCTACCCGCCGGCCGCGATGCGCTACTTCGAAGGCTTCAAGCGCCCCGACGGGCGCGTGGGCACGCGCAACTACGTGGCTATCGTCTCCACGGTGAACTGCTCGGCCAGCGTCAGCCAGTTCGTGAAGCAGCGCTTCGCGGACGTCAGCCGCGACTACCCGAACGTGGACGGCGTCATCGCGATCACCCACAAGTCGGGCTGCGCGATCGAGGAGGGCGGGGAAGACCATCTCGCCCTCCAGCGCGTCCTCGCCGGCTACGCCCGCCACGCGAACGTCGCCGCCTACGTGGTCATCGGCCTCGGCTGCGAGGTGAACCAGGCCCAGGTCATGGTCGAGCGCCAGGGCCTGCGCCTGCCCCTCGTGCCCGACGGCCGCCCGCCCATCGTCACCATCCAGGAGTCGGGCGGCATCAGGAAGGCGGTGGAACGGGCGGTGGGCGAGGTGGCGCGGCTGCTGCCCCTGGCCAACCAGGCGAAGCGGACCAGGCAGCCCGTCTCCGAGATCACGATCGCCACCAACTGCGGCGGGTCGGACGGCAACTCCGGCATCACCGCCAACCCCGCGCTGGGCTGGGCGGTGGACGAGCTCGTCCGCTACGGCGGCACCGGGGTGCTCGCGGAGACGCCCGAGACCTACGGGGCCGAGCACCTGCTCGTCCGGCGCGCGGTGAGCCCGGAGGTCGGACAGAAGCTCCTCGACCGGTACAAGTGGTGGGAGTGGTACTGCCGTGGCATCGAGAAGATGGACAACAACCCCGCTCCCGGCAACAAGGCGGGCGGGATCACAACCGTCCTCGAGAAGTCCCTCGGGGGGATCGCCAAGGGCGGCACCACGCCGCTCACCGACGTGGTCCTCTACGGCGAGCCGATCCGCAAGAAGGGCTTCGTGTTCATGGACACGCCCGGGCACGATCCCGTCTCCATCACCGGCCTCGTGGCCGGCGGCTGCAACGTGATCTGCTTCACCACCGGCCGTGGCTCGGTCTTCGGCAGCAAGCCCGTTCCCTCCGTGAAGCTGGCCACGAACTCAGCCATCTACCGCCACATGGAAGACGACATGGACATCGACTGCGGGGTCATCCTGAACGGAGTTCCCCTGGAGACGGTGGGCCGCCAGATCTTCGAGGAGGTGATCGCCGTCGCCTCCGGCAAGAAGACGAAGAGCGAGCAGACGGGAGTGGGGGAGGAGGAGTTCGCCCCCTGGATCATGGGCCCGGTGATGTAGCTCGTCAGACCGCCCGCTTCTGCACCGATTCGAGCGCGGCTACGGCCGCCCCGCGCGCGCCCGCCATGTCCCGGTCGGGCACCACGGCGATGCGGGCCACCCGGGCCTGCTCCTCGCGGAGCGACGTGTTCTCCCGCACTTTCTCGAGGAACCACTCGCGGAACTCGGCGCTGGCCTCCACCACCCCGCCCCCCACGAAGTAGGCGGTGGGGTCCACGAAGTTCGCGGCCAGGGTGAAGAGGCGGCCCAGGGCCTTGGCCTGCTGCTCGAAGATCCGCCGCGCCATCTCGTCGCCCCGCTCGGCGTATCCCCGGACGAGCTTGGCCGCGTCCCGGATCGAGGCGGCGCGCTGGAGCTCGTGATCCGGGTATCGGGACAGCCAGTAGGGCAGCAGGTTCTTCTCGATTCCCGTGAGGGAAGCGACACTCTCGACGTCGCCCGAGAAGCCGCAGTTGCAGCGCGGCTGCGGCTGGCCGTTCTCCAGCAGGCCCTCCATGGGGATGTGCACGTGCCCCAGCTCGCCGGCCATGCCCGCCGCGCCCGAGAGCGCGCGGCCGGCCTCGATCACGCCGCCCCCGAGGCCGGTGCCCACGATGGCCGCGACCGAGGAGTGCTGCGCCGCGTCCGCGCCGAACAGCTTGTGGTGGGCGTAGAGGGCGGCGGCGTTGCCGTCGTTGCTGTAGACCACGGGCAGGCCGAGCTTCTTCTCGAGGCCGCCGCGGAAGTCGTATCCCCGCCAGCCCGCGTGGCCGAAGTTGGTGGCGCCGCGGGAGGAGATGACGCCCTGCGCGCTGGCCGGCCCCGGGCTGTCGAGGCCGACCGCCCGCACCGCGGACCGGGCGATCCCGGTCCGGACCAGGATGCCGTCGAACGCCTCGACGAGAGCGCCGATCGCGACCTCGGGGCCCTCCAGGACGCGGCTCGTGGTCTCCACCATCTCGTCCACCAGGAACCCCCGGGTGGGGTGGAGCACGGTGGCGTTGTTCTTGTTCCCGCCGTTGTCGAGGCCGACTACGACTGAGGCTTCGTCCATTCTCGTTCGGGTCTCTCTCTCGAGTTGAGGGTGTCGTCGGTGGGCGGTCGTGATCAGGGGGTGGCAGACGAAGCGGTGGCGGTCGCGGGCACGGGGAACCCGCGCTTGCGCATGAGGGCATCGATACGGGCGTCGCGGCCGCGGAAGGCGCGGTAGCCGTCCGCGGGATCGACCGTGTTCCCTACCGAGAACACGTGGTCGAGCAGGCGCTGGGCCACCGCCTTGTCGTAGGGGCCCTTGCCCTCCGTGAAGGCCTCGTAGGCGTCGGCGGTGAGCGTGTCCGACCAGAGGTAGCTGTAGTAGCCCGCGGAGTAGCCGTCGCCCGCGAACACGTGGGTGAAGTGCGGGGTGCGGTGCCGCATCACGATCTCGTCGGGCATGCCCAGCGCCTTCAGCGTGTCGCGCTCGAAGGCGTCGGGATCGATGGTCGCGCTGCCGGCGAGGTGGAGCTTCATGTCCACGAGCGCGCCCGCCAGGTACTCGACGGTGCCGAAGCCCTGGTTGAAGGTCGCGGCCTTCTCGATCTTGGCCACCAGGGCGCGCGGAATGGCCTCCCCCGTCTTGTGGTGGAGGGCGAACTTGTTCAGGACCTCGGGCGTGGGCAGCCAGTGCTCGAGGAGCTGGGAGGGGAACTCGACGTAGTCCCGGGCCACCGCGGTGCCCGAGAGCGTCTGGTAGGTCACGTTCGAGCTGAGGCCGTGCAGCGCGTGGCCGAACTCGTGGAAGAGGGTCTGGGCGTCGGTCCAGCTCACGAGCACGGGCTCGCCGGGCTGCCCCTTCACGAAGTTCGAGTTGTTCGACACGATCGTGGTGACCGGCCGGTCGAGGCGGCCTTGCCGGCGGTAGGCGTTCATCCACGCTCCCGACCGCTTTCCGGGCCGAGCGTAGGGGTCGAAGTACCACAGGCCCACGTGCTGTCCGGCCTTGTTCTTCACCTCGAAGACCCGCACGTCGGGGTGATAGACCGCGATCCCCGAAGTCGGCGTGAAGTGGAGGCCGAAGACCTCGCCCGCCACCCAGAACATCCCCTCGCGGAGCTTCTCGAGCTGCAGGTACGGCTTCACCTCGTTCTCGTCGAGGTCGTACTTCGCCTTCCTGACCTTCTCCGCGTAGTAGCGGTAGTCCCAGGGCGCGATCTTGAGGCCGGCCCCCTCGCGGTCGGCGATCGCCTGCATGTCCGCGACCTCCTCACGGACTCGCGCCACCGCCGGCTTCCAGACCGCCTCCATCAGCTCCATGGCCCGTTCGGGAGTCTTGGCCATGGCGTTCTCGAGCCGCCAGTGGGCGTGCGTGGCGTAGCCGAGGAGGCGCGCGCGCTCCACCCGGAGCTGAAGGATCTCCGTGATCGTCGCGTTGTTGTCCTTGGCGTCGCCGTGGTCGCCCCGCTCCACGAAGCTCTTGAAGACCTTCTCGCGAAGGTCACGGCGTTCCGAATAGGCGAGGAAGGGCTCGACGCTCGAGCGCGTGTTGAGGATGGCCCACTTCCCCTGCTGGCCGCGCGAGGCGGCGGCGGCCGCCGCCCCCGCCCGCACCGAGTCGGGCAGCCCCACGAGGTCCGACTCCTTCTCGAGGACGAGCATGTAGTCGGTCTCGTCGGCGAGGACGTTCTGGCTGAACTTCGTGTAGAGCGACGCGAGGCGCGGGTTGATCTCGGCCACGCGCTTCTTGCCCGCGGCGTCGAGCTTCGCCCCCGCGCGCACGAAGTTCGTGTAGTAGCGCCAGGCCAGGCGCTTCTGCTCGGGGGTGAGGCCGGCCTTGTCGCGGGCGTCATAGACGGCGGCGATGCGCGCAAACAGCTTCTCGTTCTGCGTGATCTGATCGGAGAAGGACGCGAGCTTCGGCGACATCTCCCGCTCGACCGCCTGGAAGTCGGGGCTGTTCATGGTGCTGCTCCAGACCCCGAAGACGGTCGAGACCCGGTCGAGGCTCTGGCCGGCGCGCTCGAGGGCGGCGATCGTGTTCGCGAAGGTCGGCGGCTCCGCGGAGGCCGCGATCTTGTCGATCTCCGCGAGCTGCTCGGCCATCCCCGCTTCCAGGGCGGGCTTCATGGCTTCGACCTTCACCTTGTCGAACGCGGGGACCCCGCCGAAGGGACCCTTCCACTCCCCGGTCAGGCTCCCGGCCAGCTCGTCAGACATGACCACTCCCGAACCGAGCCCGGCCAGAAGGCCGATGCCGGCAACCAGAACCGATTTCATTTTCGTGACTCCTCCGCCGCTTTCCATCGTATACCGGGCCGGGCCCGATCCTCACCGGAGGGGCGGACGCGCGGCGGCCTCGGCCCGCCGCTTGATGGCCAGGAGCCAGGCTCGTCGGATGAAGGCGCTGCCGGGATAGATCAGCCGCCAGTAGGCTCCGAACCGGCGGGCCGTCCGTGCGTCGCTGGGCGCGATCCGAGTCTCCGTGATGAGCCGCGTCGTTCCCCCGGGCTCCGAGCCGAGATGGAAGTTCATCACTGCGCGGGACAGCGAGCCCCGCCGCGCGTGGAACTCGGCAGCCGAGGCGGGCTTCGGGTGACTCCCGGGGGGCAAGAGCGCACCGACGACCACCTCCCGCTCCTCGTCCTCGTGGAGCAGGACGAACTCGCCACGGGTCGCGACCTCCAGGATGGGGCGATCCGGGTCGGGGTTGAGGATGCCCTCGGGCGCCCTGCCCAGATGTGGCGAGCGGAGGAAGGTCAAGAGACGGAAGAGATGGATCTCGCGCGCGGTGACGGCGCGGACCGCGGCATAGACCACCCCGGGCGGGGCCAGGACCCTCGTCTCATGGTGCTCGCCGAACGCGCACGAGGGAATAGCGGCGTCGAGCCCGGCCATGGGCGGCCCCGGGGACCGCCAGCCACGCGCCGGCCAGAGTAGGCCCACGAAGAAGAGGACCATCCCGACGCCGGCGACCGCCAGGCTGCTGGTTCGGGTGAGGCCGAGGAGCGGCCCGGGGAGAAGCGCCATTACCAAGCCGCTCCCGGTCAGGGCCAGGCCCAGATCGACGACCAGTACTGCGAACAACGCCGGGAGCTAGTGGATGCCGCCCATGAGGCGGCGCACCGGCTTCACGAGCAGGAACATGATCACGGCGGCCAGGAAGCTGATGCCCGCCACCCAGCCGAAGAGGGTGACGAGGGGGACGGTGCTGAAGAACCCGCCCGCCCAGCCGGCGAGCTTGTTGCCCGCGGAGTTCGAGAGGAACCAGACGCCCATCATGAGCCCGACGATGCGCACGGGGGCGAGCTTGGTCACGGCCGAGAGGCCCACGGGGGAGAGGCACAGCTCGCCGAGCTCCGTCACGAAGTAGGCCGCGATGAGCCACCAGGGGCTGACGCGCACGCCGGGGGCGCTCTGTGCGTAGG
>Ga0315912_10006021_pt1 | contig 10969 bp, 11 predicted proteins | sample VfabasoilMG_FD_204469 | JGI IMG/M metagenome (GOLD analysis project Ga0315912, IMG submission 204469) | Garden soil microbial communities collected in Santa Monica, California, United States - V. faba soil | ecosystem: Environmental > Terrestrial > Soil > Garden | place: USA: California...
TGAACATGGAGGTGAGAATGCCGAGCGACAGCACGATGGCGAATCCCTTGATCGCGCCGCTGCCGAACACGAACAGCACGATGCCGGCGATCAAGGTCGTGACGTTCGAATCGGCGATGGCCGAGAAGGCCTTCTCGAAGCCCGCCTTGATGGCCGCCTGCGGCGACACGCCGTTGCGCAGTTCTTCGCGGATGCGTTCGTAGATCAGCACGTTGGCGTCCACCGCCATGCCGACGGTGAGGATGATGCCGGCGATGCCCGGCAGCGACAGCACCGTCTTGAACATCGACAGCAATGCCGCCAGCACGATGACGTTGGCGAGCAGCACCAGGTTCGCGACCACGCCGAACATCTGGTAGTAGACGATCATGAACAGGAACAGCGCGGCCATGCCGATGACCAGCGCCATCACACCCTTCTCGATGTTTTCTTCACCCAGCGTGGCAGTGACGGTCTTTTCGTTAGCGATGGAGATGCCCGCGGTGAGCGCGCCGCCGCGCAGCAGCTGCGACAGGTCGTTCGCCTCGCTCATCGTCAGGCCGGTGGTCATGAAGCGATTGCCGAACACGCCCTGGATGGTGGCGACGTTGATGACCTTCTCGTCCTTGATGGTGCGCGTCACCTGCTTGCCATCGGGACCGACGAGCGGCTTGCCATCGGGTCCGTTGACGACCTCGCTGCGCTGTTCGATCCACACCACCGCCATGGGCTTGCCCACGTTCGCCCGGGTGGTGCGCAGCATTTCTTCGCCGCCGGCGCTGGTCAGTGAGACGTCCACCTGCGGGCCGTTCTGACCGCTGTTCGGCGCGGCATTCGTGAGCTGGTCGCCGCTCACGATCACGTCGCGCTTGAGCATCACCTTGCCCCTGAATTCGCCGCGTTCCACGTGGTCGTAGATCTTGGCGCCGATCGGCGCGCGGCCGTTCGCGGGAATAGGCCGCGGATCGACCAGGCGATACTCGAGTGTGGCGACGCGGCCGAGGTTGTTCTTGACCTCGGCCGAGTTCTGCACGCCGGGGAGCTGCACCAGGATTCGATCGATGCCCTGGCGCTGCACGATGGGTTCGGACACGCCGAGCTCGTTCACGCGGTTGCGCAGCGTGGTGATGTTGGCGGTGATCGCGAAGTCGCGCCGGTCGCGAATCTGCTGCTCGGTGAGCACGCAGTCGACGGCTTTGCCATTGGCCACCACGGCGTCGCGGCAGGTGATGTCCGGCTGCGCCTTGCGGATGACGTTGCGCACGTTGCCGGGATCCGCATTCTCCGGCAGCAGGATGCGCAGGCCGTTCGGGATCGTTGAATCGATCGTGAGCTGCGTAATGTCGGAGAACTCGATCTTTTCGTTGTGCAGGGCGCGCCGGAAGTCCGAGCTGTAACCTTCCAGCAGCTTGGCGACCGCGCTGTCCACGTCCACCTGGTAGAGAAGATAGAGGCCGCCGCGCAGGTCGAGGCCCAGCGGCATGGCGCGCAGGTGCATCGCCTGCATCCAGCGCGGCGCACGCGAGGCATACATCATCGCGTTGAGGTAGTCCTTGGTGAGCCCGCTCTTCTCGTCCTTGGCGACGTCGCGCGCCTTCAGCTGCTCGGCGTCGCTGGCGAAACGCACGATGGCATTGCCGCTCTCGAGCGTGATGCGCTCGTAGGTGACGCCATGCGCCTTGAGGATGCTCTCGATGTTCGCCAGCTGCGCGGCGTCGATCGCCGCGTGATCCTTGCGCGCGATCTGCAGCGCGCGCTCGTCACCGAACACGTTCGGCAGCGCGAACAGCAGCGAAATCAACAGTACGATGGCAACGAGCCAGTATTTCCAGCGCGCGTAGTCGAGCATGTATCGGCCTCAGGCGCCCTTGAGCGTGCCCTTGGGCACGAGCGAGGTAACCTGGTAACGCTGCACCTTGATGCGCACGTTGTCGGCGATCTCGAGAGTGATGAAGTTGTCGCCGACTTCGATGATCCGGCCGAGGATGCCACCGGCCGTGACGATCTCATCGCCGGCGGCGAGTTTGCCCAGCATGGCCTGGTGTTCTTTCTGCTTCTTCTGCTGCGGGCGGATCAGCATGAAGTACATCAGGCCGAACATCAGGATCATCATGCCGATGAAGCCGAACGACCCACCCGGGGAAGCGGCTTGTCCGGCACCCTGGGCCATCGCGTCGGAAATCAATAAATTCATGGTGTTATCTCAAATTCTGCGAAAAAATCCCGCGAGCCTAGGCACTGCGGGGCGCGTATTTTGGCGGAAAACCAGATTTATGCCACCGAGACTTGTGAGGGCTCGTCCGGTTCCTTCAAGTAATCCCGCAAAACGCCGTCCAGAGACCCGTTCTCGATGCCGGAGCGCAGGCGCCGCATCAGTTCGAGGTAGTAATGCAGGTTGTGGATGGTATTGAGCCGCGCACCGAGGATTTCGTTGCATCGGTCCAGGTGGCGCAGGTACGCGCGCGAGTAGTTCCGGCAGGTGTAGCAGGCGCAGGCCGGGTCGAGCGGCCCGGTATCTGCCTGGTGCGCGGCATTGCGGATGTTGACCACGCCGACGGAGGTGAACAGGTGCCCGTTGCGCGCGTGGCGGGTCGGCATGACGCAGTCGAACATGTCGATTCCGCGCAGCACCGCCGCGACGATGTCCTGGGGACGGCCGACACCCATCAGGTATCGCGGCCGGTCCGCCGGCATGTGCGGCACCAGCCCCTCGAGCACGCGCAGGCGCTCCTCCTCCGATTCACCCACCGCGAGACCGCCGACCGCGAGGCCCTTCCACGGTAGTTTGGACAACGCTTCGAGAGAGGCGAGACGCAGGTTGAGGTGCATGCCGCCCTGCACGATGCCGAACAGTTCGCCGGGGGCTCCGTCCTGGCCGTGTAGTTTGGGGCCCGCATCGTAGTAGTGTGCGTGGCTGCGTTGCGCCCAGCGCATCGACCGTTCCATCGACGCGCGGGCCTGCGCCTCGGTGGCGGGATACGGCGTGCAGTCGTCGAGCGCCATCGCGATGTCCGAGCCGAGCGCCAGCTGCACGTCCATCGAATCTTCGGGCGTGAGGCGCACGGCGCTGCCGTCGATGGGCGAGCGGAAGTTCACGCCCTCTTCCGTGATCTTGCGCAGGCTTTCGAGGCTGAACACCTGGAAGCCGCCGGAGTCGGTGAGGATCGGTCGCTTCCAGTGCATGAAGCCGTGCAGCCCGCCATGCGCGCGCATGATGTCGTTGCCCGGTCGCAGCATGAGATGGAAGGTGTTGCCGAGCACGATGTCCGCGCCGAGCGTCTCGAGTTCCTCGGGCGTCATCGCCTTGACCGTGCCGTAGGTCCCCACGGGCATGAAGGCCGGCGTCTCCACCACGCCATGCGCCAGTTTCAGGCGGCCGCGCCGCGCTGCGCCGAGCGTGCCAGTCAGGCTGAACTCGGCCGTCATGCGTTGCGAATCCCGTGGGCGGCGGGCTGCGGTGTCACGTACATCGCGTCACCATAACTGAAAAACCGGTACTGCCGATCCACGGCGTGCCGATAGGCCGACAACACCGCCTCGCGGCCTGCGAAGGCGCTGACCAGCATGAGCAGCGTCGACTCCGGCAGGTGGAAGTTGGTGAGCAACGCGTCCACGACGCGAAACCGGAATCCGGGCACGATGAACAGCGACGAGTCGCCGACGTATGGCGCAAGCTCGCCGCCGCCGGCGGCGCTTTCGAGCGCGCGCACCACCGTGGTTCCAACGGCGATCACGCGGCTGCCGCGGGCGCGGGCCGCGTTCACGGCCTCGCAGGCCACGGCGCTGACTTCCACGAATTCCGCATGCATCACGTGGGCGCCCACCGCATCGGTGCGCACCGGCTGGAAGGTGCCGGCGCCGACGTGCAGCGTGACGAAGGCGCGCTCCACCTCGCGTGCCTGCAGCGCGGCCAGCAACCGGTCGTCGAAATGCAGACTGGCCGTGGGCGCGGCCACCGCACCGTGGCGGCGCGCAAACACGCTCTGGTAACGCGTGGCGTCGCTGGCGACGGGCTCGCGGCGGATGTAGGGCGGCAGCGGCATCTGCCCGTAGCGCTCGAAGAAGCCGAGCGCGGGCTCGGGTAGTTCGACCGACCAGAGGTCGCCGCGTTTCTCGAGGATGCGGATCGCGCCGCCGCGGCTGGTCAGCAGCATGGCGGGCTTGAGCGCCTTGCTGGCGCGCGCATGCACCAGGGCACTGCGGCCTTCGAGCGGCCGTTCCAGCAGCAGCTCCACCTTGCCACCGGTGTCCTTGATCGCGAACAGCCGCGCCGGGATGACGCGCGTGTCGTTGAACACCAGCAGGTCACCGGGATTCAACAACCCGGGCAGATCGAGGATGTGGCGGTCGGCGACGATTCCGGTCGCGCCGTTCAGCGTCAGCAGCCGGCTGGCCGATCTTTCGGCCAGCGGCTCCTGGGCGATCAGTTCTTCGGGGAGTTCGTAGTGGAAGTCGGTGCGGCGCACGGCGGCGAGTGTACCGCCGCGGCCGCCCGGATCAGTTCACCGGTCCATCATTCGAACGTGCCCGCGCCTCCAGGCGATCCCCGCATTCCCGGCGTCGGTGCCACCGGCGGCAGCGGCGGAACGGCGGGCATGGGCGGAATCATGAAGTCGTCCCCCTCGGGCCGCTCGGGCATGGTCACCGCCAGCGTGAGCGTCTTGCGCTGGCGCAACACCTGCATGTTCAGCTTCTCGCCGGACCGGTACGAACGCAGGATGCGCAGCGCGTGCGTGCCGTCCTCGGGCTTGCGCCCGTCGATGGTCTGGATCACGTCGCCGTCTTCGAGCTTGAACGCGCCGTTGTCCGGCGCCTGCACCACGAGCACTCCTTCGGTCGCGCCAAAATACGCACCGAGCTTTGGCGTGATGCTGGCGAGCTCCATGCCGCCGAACTCGCCGTGAAAGAAATTGCGGAAAGCGATCTGCGGCATCGGGGCACCGGCGAACGCCGCGCCGCCTTCCGGCACGCGGATGTTGAACGCACGCCGGCCGACCATGGCCTGCATGGGACGCGCCACCACCGTGAACTCCTTGTTCTTGCCGGCGCGCAGCACCTTGACCCTGACCTTCTGATCCGGCTTGACGTCGCGCATGTAGTCGACCACGACGCGGCCGGGGGCCTGGCTACCGGCGACCGTCTTGCCATCGAGCGCGACGATGACGTCGCCGTCGGCGAGCCCGGCCTGCTCGGCGGCGCCACCCGGACTCACCTTGAGGACGCGCGCGCCGTCCTTGCCGCTGTCCGGATCGATCTGCACGCCGAGCACGGCGCGCCGCGGCCCCTCGGCCGTGTTGAAGAACAACACGTCGCCGTTGCCTTCCTGGTGCCCGAGCTGCATGGACAGCTCGGCCACCTGGCGCGCCGCCTCGTCGAGTTTGCGGCGGGCTTCGTCGAGCTGGCCCTGGAGCTTCTGTTCGTCCTCGCGGGAGCGCTCGAGATCGGCGACCTCCGAGTTCTTGCCACCGCGCTTCTGCGCCGCGCCGCCATCCGGCGGCGGAGCCTGCGCCAGCGCGGCGGCGCTCGCACCCAGCAAACACATCAGCATCAACTGTTTCATGTACGGTCTCCGGAAGGATCAGTAGTTAGCGCTCACCAGCTGGGCGTAGCGCACCTGTGCGTAGGAATCGAGCAGCTCGGCACGGGTGCGCTCGAGGCGCGCCACCTCCATGCCACGCGGGGAATAGGTGCGCGCCACGCTCAGCGCGTCGTCGACGCTGGCGATGCGGTCTTCGAGCGCCGCCAGGGCGAGATACGTGTCGGCGCGCACGATGCGCGGCTCGGCCGGTGATTCCATCGCGGCGGCCGAGGCAATGGTCTCCGGCGGCGACGCCGGAGGCTCACCACCCTCTATGCGCCACAGGCTGACTCCGGCCAGCGCGGCGACCAGCGCGCCGGCGGTGCCGCGCACCAGCACGCGGCGGCGGCGCGTGCGCTCGCCGGCGGCGGCGTGACGCTCCAGCATCTGGTCGTAGCCGAATGCCGGCGCGCCCTGCGCGCTGCCGGCATCGAGTTGTCTGAGCCGCGCGACCAGCTGCAGGTCGCGGGTGTCGTCACTGTCCATCGAGTTCACTCCCGAGCGGGACGCTCAGCGATGCGGTCATCGGCGCCACCAGGTCGTTGCGCAGCCGCGCATGGCCGCGCGCCAGCTGCGACTTGGAAAAACTCACGGTACGTTCGAAGGCGCGCGCGATTTCCTCGTGTGTCCAGCCTTCCACGTCGTACAGCCAGACCACGGTGCGGGTCACGGGTGAAAGGCGCGCCAGCGCCCGGTCGAGATCGATGAGGTCGGCGGTGCGCGCTTCGGACAGCGCTGAGACCTGGCCATCCTCGATCCAGCTGTCGAGGGCCTGCCGCGCGCGATGCCAGGGCGACCGAAACGCCATGAGGCAGCGACTCACCGCGATGCTGCGCACCCAGACACCGAAGGGCGCTTCGCCGCGAAAATCCTGCAGGTGTTCGAACATGGCGATCAGCGTGTCCTGGAGCAGGTCCTCGGCCATTGCCTGGTGACGCACCAGGCGGCGAATGAAGGCAAAGGCACCCGGCGCGACGCGCTCGAACAGCGCGCGCCTGGCCGCGCCGTCACCGGCGCGGGCCGCGGCAAGCTCCGCGTCCGAAACCACGATTTCCGCGAGTCTCTGCATTCTCAAAGGCCTAGATGCCCTGGTTGGCTGAAAGGTCGCAACAGGTTATGGCGCTTCCCCTATACTTCGCCCCCCGCGCCGGGATGGCGGAACTGGTAGACGCGGCGGACTCAAAATCCGTTGCCCTAAAAAGGCGTGTGGGTTCGATTCCCTCTCCCGGCACCAATCGATGAACTATTGCAGCAACTGTGGCTCCCGCGTCGTCCTCAAAGTTCCGGAGGGCGAACTCCTGCCGCGCCACGTGTGCCCGAGCTGCGGGACCATTCATTACGAGAATCCCAAGATCGTGGTCGGAAGCGTGCCCGAGTACCAGGGCCGCATCCTGATCTGCCGGCGCGGCATCGAACCGCGGCGCGGCTTCTGGACCATCCCGGCCGGGTTCATGGAGAACGACGAGACCATGGAACAGGGCGCGGCCCGCGAGGCCGTCGAGGAGGCCCGCATCCAGGTGGAAATCGGCAGCCTGCTGCTGCTGGCCAATGTCACCAGCGCGCGACAGATCCACGTGTTCTTCCGCTCGCGGATGCTGACACCGGAGTTCGGCGTCACGCACGAGAGCCTCGAAGTGAAGCTGGTCGACCCGGGCGAGATTCCCTGGGACGACCTGGCGTTTCCGAGCACCGAGTATGCCCTGCGCCGCTTCGTCGAAGACCGCGCGGCGGGCGTGGAACGGTACTACGTGGCCGAAATGCACCGCAGGTTCTAGGACCAGCCCCAATCGGGGTGACAATACGGCAGAATAGCGCCCCCTTTTTCATCCAGACGGTTTCCCGAGAGGTTCCATTCGATGACGTTCGTGGTCACGGAAGCGTGTATCAAGTGCAAGTACACCGACTGCGTCGAGGTGTGCCCGGTGGATTGTTTCCACGAGGGGCCTAACTTCCTGGTCATCGACCCGGACGAGTGCATCGACTGCACGCTGTGTGAACCCGAGTGCCCGGTCGAGGCGATCTTCTCCGAAGACGAAGTGCCGGCCGGCCAGGAAGAGTTCAAGAAACTGAACGCCGATCTCGCCAAGAAGTGGCCGGTGATCACCGAGAAGAAGGCCGCGCCGCCCGACGCCAAGCAGTGGGAAGGCGTCACCGAGAAAAAGAAGCTGCTGGAGACCTGAGCGTTATCTTGCGCGGGCCGGCCCGGCCTTCGCGGCCGCGCAGGCGGCTTCCACTGCCGCCACCTTGGTCGGAAATATCGTGTCGAGGCCGCTCGCCTCGAAGCCGGGCAGGATCGCGCCATCGCGCACCGGCTGCTTCACCTTGATGTACGGCCGCACGCGCGCGTCACCGCCCGCGGCGCCGGCAGGCTGAACGAAGAACAGGCAGATGTAATCGCCACTCCACTGGCGGGAATTGGCGTTATGGACCGTGATGTTCTGTTTCACCTGCGCCCAACTACTGGTGCTGGGCAGCGAAAGCTCGCGTGAGCAGTCGCGGATCACCGCGTCGTTTTCGACGATCGACAGGGCGAGTGGCTCCAGGCACTTGAGCCGGTCGCACGCCTGCTGGTCGCCGGCATCACATCTGCCCGCATCCGAGCTGGCGTAGCCCGCGGCGTTGCGGTCCAGTTCCCGAACCTGCGCGGCTTCGTATTCACGCATGGCCACGCAGTCGACGCGGGTCACGCTGGCTTCGCCGCGGCAGGATTCGAACAGCGCCCGGTACTCCTGGCACTCCGGTGTGTTTCCCTTGCTGCACGACTCGTGTTTTTTCCTGAGGGCGTCGGCCCGCGGCGAGAGCTTGCCGGGCTGGCCGCTGACGGCCGCTGCGCCCGAAGCCTTGTCACCGGAAGCTTCGAGCGGGCGGGAGCCGGGCGGGCACGAACCCTGGGTGTAGGTCACCTGCCCCGCGGAGTCCTTGCACTTGATGACTTCCGCGACGGAAACAGCCGGCGACAGCAGCAGGGCTGCGACGAATGCTTTCAGCCAGATTGCCCGAGACGACATGACACATCCTCCAGTGCACTGGATGTTGTCAGTGGAGAAGCGGGCTGACTACGCGCCGCGTCACGTCCCGCAAATGCGGGACGCTCGCGCGCCGGAAATCACATCTTCCCGGTCTTGAGGTACTTCGCGAGTGTCGAAGGCGGCGCATACCCTGGCAGCATTTCGCCGCTGGGCAGGAAGATCGCCGGGGTGCCCTCGACCGCCAGCTTGTGGCCGAGCTCGTAGTCGCGTGCCACGATGTTGGCAGGACAGTTTGGCGCCTTGACGTCCTCGCCGTTTTTGGCACGGGTGAGCGCATCGTTGCGATTGTTCGAACACCACACCGCCTCGGCCTTGTGCCAGGACTCGGTGTTGGGGCCACTGCGCGGGTAGAAGAGATAACGCACGCGGATGCCGAGACGGTTGTACTCGGCGATCTGTGAATGCAGGCGGCGGCAATAACCGCAGTCGATGTCGGTGAACACCGTGATGGTGTACTTCGGATCCTTGGGCGAGAACACCAGCATCTCGGAGTCGGGAATGCCGTCGATGATGCGCGAGCGGATCGCGCGGCGGCGGTTCTCGGAGAGATTGCTGTCGCTGTCGACGTCGATCATGTCGCCGAGGATCACGTAGCGGCCATCGCTCGACGTGTAGCTGATTTCCGACCCGCGCGTGATCTCGTAGACGCCATTCACGGGCGTCATGCGCACGTCCTCGAGCTTGAGGCCGTCGATCTTGCCGATGATGGCCGCGCGCGGATCCGCCTTGGCATCCTTGGACGGCGCCGGAGGGGCGGCATTGTTCACCGGGTTGGATCCCGCACCGCCCTGCGCAAACGCGACGCTGCTGAGCAGGAAGCCGAAAAGGGTGGCGAGGCGATGGAGGGAAGTCATTTTCACGCTCACTTGCGACGGGTACCGGTTCGACCATGCCGTGCCGGTGAAGTTCGCGGCACGGTGGCGCGCAAGTCTAGCAGGATGGCGCCCTTTCGGCGCCCGGAACGCGCGTCAGCCGCGCGGGTGATGCGTGCCGTGCAGCTCTTTCATGCGCTCGCGGGCCACGTGCGTGTAGATCTGCGTGGTCGAGAGGTCCGAGTGACCGAGCAGCATCTGCACCACGCGCAGGTCGGCGCCATGATTGAGCAGGTGCGTGGCGAAGGCATGTCGCAGCGTGTGCGGCGACAGTTCCTTGTCGATGACGGCCTTGCGGGCGTAACGCTTGATGATGTGCCAGAACGCCTGGCGCGTCATGCGATCGCCGCGGCGCGTCGGGAACAGATAGTCGGTGGTGCGGTCGAGCAGGATTTCCGAACGCGGTGCGCGCACGAAGTCCGTCAGCCAGCGCACGGCTTCCTCGCCCAGCGGGATGAGGCGCTCGCGGTTGCCCTTGCCCATGACCCGGATGACACCCTGGTTGATGTTGATCTGGTTGTACTTGAGGTTCACCAGCTCCGAGACGCGCAGGCCCGTGGCATACAGCACTTCGAGCATGGTGCGGTCGCGGTGGCCGAGCGGATCGCCGATCACCGGAGCGGCAAGCAGTGACTCGACCTCTTCTTCGGTGAGCGACTTCGGCAGCGAGCGGCCGATTTTCGGCATCGCGATCTGCGCCGTCGGGTCATCCTTGATGACACCTTCGCGCACGAAGTAGCGGAAGAAGCGGCGGAAAGAAGACAGTTGGCGAGCGGTCGAGCGCGGACGCGCGCCGGCTTCGACTCGATACGCGATGAAACCCAGAAGGTCGGCACGCGTGGTCTTGATGATCGGGGTGCCACGCTCGGCCAGCCAGCGCGCGAGCGCGGTCAGGTCGGCGCGATACGCGGCGAGCGTATTGGCGGACAGCCCGCGCTCCATCCAGACCGCATCGAGGAACTTCGAGACGGTGGCATCGGCGGCGGCCGCGTCGGCGGCAGGCGCCTCGTTGGACGCTGTAGCTTGTTTGACCAAGACGTGATTGCCTTAATACGTATGCGGATTAACGCTTCACGGCAGTATGGGGACCGGGGCTGGCGATTAGGCGTGACGACCTTCACACCCCGGCAAAACCATTAACATAAAGAGAACCAGTTCACATGAATCAGCCCAGCCGTCGAGCACAAGACCGCGCATGAGTTCGTTCCCGTCCCCTGCACGTGCGCCCTGGCCGGCGGTGATTTCAGTGCCCCTGCGGCTGATCTACGGGATATACGCCGTTCTGCTGTTCCTGGCTGTCTGCGTGTTCGCCCTGCTCGGTGTCATCCTGCTGCCGACACTGGGCCTGCGCCGTGCCACTGCCCGCTTTGCAGCAAGGGCGTTTTTCGCCTGCGCCGGCATGCCCATCCGGCTGCGCGGCGGCGAGCACCTTCCCGAAGGACAGTGCGTGGTGGTCGCCAATCACGCCAGCTACCTCGACGGGGTCGTGATGACCGCCGCCCTTCCCCCGC
>Ga0315912_10006022_pt1 | contig 10968 bp, 5 predicted proteins | sample VfabasoilMG_FD_204469 | JGI IMG/M metagenome (GOLD analysis project Ga0315912, IMG submission 204469) | Garden soil microbial communities collected in Santa Monica, California, United States - V. faba soil | ecosystem: Environmental > Terrestrial > Soil > Garden | place: USA: California...
GGTCACGTAGTCGCTCGAGCCGTTGAAGGGGCTCAATCCGAGGGCGTACAGGTAGTCCGCATCGAGAGCGAGCGCGGTTGAATACAGATCTCCGATGGCAACCTCGGTCGGGCTCGCCTTGGAGGTCTCGCTCACCGGAACGAATCCCGTCTGGCCCCAGGCGAGGAAGACGTTCGCGCTGTTGGCGGCGACCGAATAGACGCGAAAGTCCTCGATGTAGGAACAGCCGCTATTCCCGATGTTGTCGATGAAGTCCACGCAGCCCCCGTTGCACCCGATCCCGCTCGAGCAGAACCCCGATTGGCCGATCCCGTCGCGCGTGCCTTGCGTGGCCTCGAAGACGTCGCTCCCCTCCATCCCCGCCGCGCCCGCGTCCGACGGCGAGCCTGCGTCCCCCACGCTCGAGTCGCCACTCTGGCCCATGCCCCCCGAGCTCACACCACCGCTTCCGCTCGCGGCGCCGCCGCTTCCCCCGAGCGACGAGCCGCCGAGCGACGCTCCGCTTCCGGACGTGCCGCCCGTGAGGGCGCTGCCGCCCGCATTCCCGGTGCCACCCTTCCCCGCGCTGCCGGCTCGAGCACCGGCACCCGTGCCGCCGAGCGTGGCCGAGCTGCCCGCGCTGCCGCCGCGCGCACCACCGGCGCTCGACGAGGGCTGCGAGCTCGACCCGCACGCGGTGAACGCGGCGAGCGCGGGCAGAGCGCCGAGAAGCCCCGCGATTCGCTGCCGGAAGGCCACCATTGCCCGAAGGATAGCTTGATCCCGCTGGTGCGAAGCTTCTCACCCGCAATTCGCAATGATCCTCCGGCGGATCGTCACCGCAACATCACGCCCTCGTGCGAAACCCTCCCTCGAGCAGCGTGTACTGATGTCACCTCGGTTGCGACGCCAGCGCGCCCGAGTGCAGGCATCCGGTGCTCGAGTCAAGAAAGGTCGCACGCCCCGCCTGCCTCTGGTTGGTGCCGAGCGCGCTCGTCCTCTTAGCGGCCTGTAGCGACGATTCGGGATCGCCGCCGCCGAGCGAACCGCCGAGCATCGCGTCGGCCGCCCCGACTGGGGCACGCTTGGTGCGCGCGAAAGCGCTCACGCCGCAGGAAGTCGCTCGACACCGCGCGGAGCTCGGGCGCCTGCTTCCCCCGCGGAGCATCCGGACGCGCTCGCTCCCCGGGAGCACCGCCGTCGGCGCGGAGGTGAACGGCTTTGGCACCGTCGTCGTCGTCGAGCGAACGGCGGACGGCGAGCTCGCGACTCGCTGCGTGACGAGCCCGGAAGAGGGCATGGAGTTTCTCGCGCCAAGCCAGCCCGCGCCAGCTTCCACGGAGTGAGCCTTGGTCGGAGTCTGTTCGATTCGCCCGCTCGCCGTGTGCGCCCTTTTCGCTGCGTTGAGCGCGCCCGTCGTGGCTCACGCGGCCACCCTGCAGGTCATCAGTGCGGATGGCCCGAGCGAGGGACTGAACGATCCGACACCCGTGACGCCCGTGGGGGGCAATTCAGGGACGACACTCGGCGCGCAGCGCCGCTTGGCCCTCGAGCGCGCCGCGTCGATCTGGGGCGCGGCGCTGAAATCTCCCGTACCGATTCGCATCCTCGCTTCGTTCGACCCACTGAGCTGCACCGCAACGTCGGCGGTGCTCGGCAGCGCGGGCGCCACGGGCTTCTGGCGCGATTTCGCCGGCGCGGTGTGGGGGGACACCTGGTACCCGAGCGCGCTCGCCAACGCGCTCACGGGGTTCGATCTCGATCCGTCCCACGACGAGATCCAGATGTATCTGAACTCCGGCCTCGGGCAGAGCTCGTGCCTCGAAGGCGCGCCTTTCTACCTGGGGCTCGACGGCCAGGGAGGCGGCGTCGACTTGATCAACGTCGTCTTGCACGAGTTCTCGCACGGCCTGGGCTTTCTCACGTTCCTCGATTCGACGACCGGGGCCGAGTTCGGCGGCTCGCCGGACATCTTCGAGAACAGCATCGTCGACTTGCCTACGGGAGAAGCGTTTCCCGACCTCACGGCTGCCGAGCGGGTCGCGGCCATCCAGCACGCGCAGGCGATCGTATTTTCGGGAACGCAGACCAAGGCTGCGGCAGCAGTGACGCTCGCTCCGGGCGCGCCCGTGGTTTCGCTCGGCACGCTCGGGCAGGTGCTCGTGGGTCCCGCCGATTTCGGCCCGCCTCTCTCGTCCCCGCCCATCGTGGGCCCGGTCGTCGCGGCCCTCGATTCCGGGACGAGCACGACCGATGCCTGCCAGACGCTCACCAGCAGCGTCGCGGGCAAGGTGGCGCTCGTCGACCGCGGCTCCTGCTCGTACTTCCAGAAGGTTCAGCGCCTGCAAGGTGCGGGAGCGCTCGCGGTGCTGATCGCGGACAACGTCGCCGGAACGCCGCCGCCTCCGCTGAGCGGTGGGGACTCGACCATCACGATTCCGGCCGTGATGATTACCCAGGCCACCGGCGCAGCTCTGCGTTCCCTGCTCGGCGAAGGACCCGTCACCGCCTCTCTCGGCGCCAACTTCGGCCAGCGCATCGGCGCGGACCCCATGAACCGGCCGTTCCTCTACGCTCCCTCGCCGTACTCCCCGGGCTCGTCGCTTTCCCACTTCGACCGGCTCGCCACTCCGAATCTCCTGATGGAGCCGAACATCACGGCCAATCCGGGGCACTCGCTCGATCTGACCCCGAGTGTCATGGCGGACCTCGGGTGGCCGCTCGCCACGCCAGCGGCCGCTCCCGCGCTCGGTGGGAACTGGCTGCTGCTGACTACAGGGGTGCTGCTCGCCTGGATCGGCCTCTCCCGGCGGCCGCGCCGCTCAGGACCGTGAAGCCGAGGGATGGCGGATGATCTGGTGACGCTGTGCACGGCGCTGCACGGCGCAGCATCGGGCCACCCATCGCGGGGACCCGCGCCTATTTCCAGCGACTTTCGAGACTCGCCGGCGGGGCCGAGGAGCGCCGGTGGTCCTCGAGCGCGAAGAACGACTTGAGCGATGCCAGGATGCGGCTGCTTTCCTGGGCGATGCGCTGGCTCTTCGCCTCCTCGTCGAGCTCCTTCGCCGCTTCGAGCTCCACGCGCCGGCCGGCCAGGACCTCGGACAGCACGCGCGCGAGCTCCGGGCGCGCCTTCAGGACGGCACGGAAATCGTCCTTGTCCACGCGTAGGCATTCGACGAGGCCTCGCGCGACGACCGTCGCTTCGCGGGTGGAGCCCGTCGCGAGCGCCATTTCGCCGAAGAAGGCGGGTGCGCCGAGGCTGGCCACGCGTCGCTCGGGTCCGCGCTCCGGCGTGACGAAGACGTCAACCTCGCCTCGGGTGAGGACGTAGAGCCAGTCTGCTTTGCCGCCCTGGCGGGTGATGACCTCGCCCGGATCGAACGGCGCACGCTTGGCGCCCTCCGCGAGGCGTATGAGCTCGTCGTCGGAGAGGTTGGAAAACAAGGGCACCCCCTGGAGCGCCTGGCGGTGCTCGTCGAGGGCTCGCATGCGCTTGCGCTCCGACTTCTGCTCGTCGTCGCGCGTGAGGAAGATCGCGCTGCCCGGTAGCGCGAGCGGGATCTGCGCACGCTGCAGGGCCGCGTAGATGCGCTCCCGGACGGCGGAGCTCGCTGGATCGTCGCGGGCGAGGTCGCTCAGCCAGTAGCGCACGGCGTAGTAGGCGACGCTGTCCCGGTTGTCCTTCGCGAAGTCGTGACAGATGGCGTGCGGCTTCGGCTCCGCGGCGACGCCGGTGAAGGGAGCCGACTGAAGAGCTTCGTCGACGACGCGGATCACGTCGCGAGGGCGGAAGCGATGGTCGACGTTGAAGTAGACCCACATCCGATGCTGGACGGGTTGCCCCTCGCGCCGTCCCAGGATCTTGATGGTCTGCACGAGGAGCTGATTGTTCGGGACGATCAGCGTGTCCCAATCGCGCGTCTCGATCACGGTGTGGCGCCATTGCACCTTCTTGACGAGGCCCTGCGTCTTGTTCTCGAGCTCGATCCAATCGCCCTCACGCACCGAATCGTCGGCGTGGAGCGCGAGACCACCGATCAGGTTCCCGAGCGTCGATTGCAGCGAGAGGCCGACCACGGCGGTGATCACGGCGCTGGTGGCCACGATCCCCGTGACGTTCACGCCCGTGCGCTGCATGGTCCAAAAAACGGCCACGATGTAGCCGGTGCCCACGGCGAAGTCGTGCAAGATCCCCGATGCGCCGACACGCATGGCTCGCAGCAGGAGATCGAACAGGATCAGCGCGCCCAGGTGAACGCCCAGCAAGAGCGCCAAGAGCGCCTCCGCAAAACGAAAACCCTCGGCAACGCGCGAGCCGGCGATCCCGCCGATGACGACACCGACCGCCAGTACGAACAGGTAGAGGCCGTACAGCAGGACCACACGGCGCAGGCGCGAGCGGACGGCACCCGGCACGAGCCGTATCAGCGCGGCAACAATGAGAATTAAGGCGCCGTACGGCAGCGCGAGCCCAAGCGACGAAAGCCAGTGCGGCATCGCGGGCATGATAATCTAGTGACGCCTGATCGGTGGAAAGCAGGCCTGGCTATTAATGCGGTCACGAAATAGTCACACAACGCGACGCGGGCTCTCGAGCGTGCACGTGAGCGTCGCGGTGCTGGTCGGTTGCGGGGCGAGCAAAGCGCCCGTTTCGCCCGCAGAAACGCAGGCTGCGTCCGCCTCCGCAAGCGCCGCGCCGTCGGCCTCGAGCGCACCGGTACCCGGCCCGTCGGCTTCAGCCGCGTCGCCAGGCGCGTCGTCAGGCGCCCCGGACGCCGCGAACGCACCGACCGTGTTTCGCTGCGCGACCGAGCAACGCCCGGTCGGGCTGCGCGTCGAGGAGCGCTTCGCCACGCGCGCGATTCCGATCGACGTGAACGGCCAAGAGGTGGGCGCGATGGAGCTCGCCGACGCGACCAACGTCTACACGCTGAAGTCGCTCGCGTACGAGGGGCCCTTCTTGAACCGCGTCGAGGTCGTGCTGCAAAGTCACGTGTTCGCCCCGGGCGCGGCGTCGTTTCCCGAGCAGGACCGCTGGCAAAAGGCGCTGACCGGTGGCTGGCTGAAGCTGACGCAGCCGTTCGTGATCGAGCGCCACGCGGAAGTCTGGTGCTTCGCGGAGCGCAAGTGCCCCGCGGCGGGCTCGCCCGAGCGAGAGTTCCTCGGGGCGCTCGGTGCGATCGTGGTCATGATGATGCCGCTCGAGAAGCTCCAGGCCCGCTTCGACCGGCAGCCGAGCGACGGCACCCTCACGCTCGATTGGTCGGACACGGCGGCCGAAATGGTCGGTGAAAAGAACGCTCCCAAGCTCCTGGCTCGCCAGGTCGGAACCGGCATTCCGGCCAAGCTCGAGGTCACGTCGGAGCGCAGCAACGTCGTCGTCAAGAGCGCCGCCACCGCTTCGACCAAGCTCCCCCGCAAGTCCTCGAAGGCCGCCAAGCTCGTCACCGTCGATCGCTTCACGGTCGATCGCGACTGTCGTCTCCGCGAGCTCGAGCTGACGATCGCCGCCGACTACAGCCTCGTCCCCAACACCAAGAGCGCGATCCGCATGGTGCAGTTCCACGGGCGGAAGCTGACTCCCGAGTAGCGGGCGCTGACCCGGCGAGGAGTGTAATCCTCTCTAGAACGTGCAGGCGGCGGTGTATCGTCGAGCTCGTGCACGTCGGGCCACCCCTCCGCGCAGCTCCCTCACTCGGAGCGGCGCTCCTCGTCGCCTCACCTGCGTTCGCCCAGGCGCCCGCCGCGGCGCCGCCACCCGACGTGGTGCCGCCGCGCGCCTCGATACCACCTCCGATCATGGTGCCGCCCCCTGCCCCGCCGCCTGCAGCGGCGCCGCCATCCACCGCGCCGGACGCCGCCCGCCCGGCAGCGAGCGGCTTCCAGCTCGCCTTCCGGACGGGCGTCATGGCGCCCTTCGGCAAGGCGTCGGGCGAGCCCAACGATGAGCTCGCTCGCCGGTACGCCTGGCAAATCCCGATGGTGGTCGACATCGGGGCTCGCTTCGCGCGCTCGTTCTTCGTCGGGGCATTCGTCGGGTTTGGCTTCGGTGCGACGGGCAGCGACTCGCGCGTCGAAGCCGCCTGCATCGACGACGACGACAATGGTCAAAACGAGATCGCCTGCAGCGCGGTCAGCGTTCGGCTGGGAATCGAAGGGCTGTACTCGTTCCTGCCCGACGAGAGCCTGAACCCGTGGGTCGGCTACGGAATCGGATACGAGGGGGCGGTGGCGGAGCTCACGGACAGATACCGCGGTCTCGAGGAGAACGTCTCGAGCAGCGGCTTCACGTACGCAGACATCTCCGTGGGGTTCGACCTCCGGAAAAAGCTCGGCGTCGGTCCCTTCATCGACGTTGCTCTCGGCCAGTTCAACAGAACGGTCACCGACCTGGGCGACCGCGGCACGTACAAGTCCAAGATCGAGAACCAGGCGTTGCACGGCTGGCTGACCCTCGGCTTCCGATTCGTGGTGAACCCATGAGGGCCTCCTTCGCGCAGACCGTCGTCACGACCCTGACGCTCGGGCTGGCTGCCTGCGCGACGGCGCCCGGCGGCCCCGAGTACTCGGAGCTCGGCCTCCGCACCCTCGACGCCTCCGGCCTGGAGATCCAGCGCGCCTGCGTGCCGCTCCCGCTATTGCCCGGCGGCGCCGTCGAGGAAGACCTCGCGCTCTCGCCCGGGCTCGGTGCCCACGTGCACACCGAGCAGGAGTTCGCAGAGGTCGCCCTCAGTGGCACGAACGACCCGGCATCAGCGCGCGTCACCGTGCCGAGAACGACGCTCCTCAGCGGTTATTCGAGGACCCTCGACGTGACGACCACGAACGGAGCAGCCTACTCCGTCGTACTTCTGAGCCCCTGTGTCCCACCGCTCCCCGTGGACGGCGGCTGAGCCAGAACCAAGCGGGCTTCTCTAGCCCTGCGGGCTCTCGTCCAGGCCGTAGCCGCTCGGCTGCGTGGCGCTCGTGCTCACGACGAGCTTGTCGAGTCGGAACCCGTCCTCGCGGCCCCAGACGTTGATGGTGTGGACGCCCGCCGAGCTGATCGTCACGGAGCGCGTGATCCAGTACCAGAAGCCACCGGTGTCGGGAAAATCGTAGCTCCCGCTCATGTCGACCACGCCGTCCACGCCGGCCCAGACCGAGTCCGACGTCCGGTCCCCGCCGTTGCCGGCGTCCCCGCGAAGGTGCAGGTAGTACGTGCCGGGCGCCGTAAAATTCACGCGGTAGTCGAGGCGCGGCGCGGTCGTGGAGACGTTGCTGGTCCAGGTCGTGCCGTCGTCGACGCCGATCTCCATACACGCGTCGCTGGAGAGGCCGGCGATGTTCAGGCGGTACCACGAGTCCGTCGAGCCGTTCGTCGCGCTCGCGTGGTAGTTCTCCGCCTCCATCTGCGCTTGCCCCGCGCTCATGATGAAGTACGGGCTGTGGCAGCTCGTCTCGTTGTTGGTCGTGGTGAGCTGCGGAGCGGTGCAGGCCGCGCAGGTGCGGTTACTCGTCGAGGAGCCCGCGACCGACTGGTAGTTGCTCGGAGCCGTGCAGGTGGACCACGTGGTGCAGCTCGACTGGTTGGTGCTGCTCGTGTAAGTGCCGGCACCGCAGCTGGTGCACGCGCGGTTGCTGGTCGAGGTCCCCGTGGTGGAGACGTAGGTGCCCGCGGCGCACGTGCTCCACGCCGAGCAGCTCGATAGGTTGCTGCTGCTCGTGTAGGTGCCGGCGCCGCAGCTCGTGCAGGCGCGGTCGCTGGTCGGCGTGCCGGCCGTGGAGATGTAGGAACCGGCCGCGCAGCTCGACCAGGACGAGCAGCTCGACTGGTTGCTGCTGCTCGTGAACGTGCCGCCGGCGCACGCGCTGCAGGCGCGATTGTTCGTCGCCGTCCCGGCTGTGGAGACGTAGGTGCCGGAGGCGCAGCTCGACCAGGCGCTGCAACTCGACTGGTTGTTCGCACCGGTGTACGTGCCGGCGCCGCAGGCGGTGCATTGCCGATCGTTCGTGGCGGTGCCTGCGGTCGAGACGCGCGTGCCGGGCGCGCACGTCGACCAGCTGCTGCAGCTCGACTGGTCGGCGCTGGTCGTGTAGGTGCCCGCAGCGCAAGCGGTGCAGGTGCGGTCGTTCGTCGCGGTACCGGCGGTCGCAATGCGGGTTCCCGCGGCGCAGCTCGACCAAGAAGAGCAGCTCGATTGATTGCTGGAAGCCGTGAAGGTCCCGGCGCCGCACGCCGTGCAGCTGCGATCGTTGGTCGTCGTGCCGGCCGTCGAGACGTAGGTCCCCGCGGCGCAGTCGCTGAAGGACGAGCAGCTCGACTGGTTGGGGCTCGTCGTGTAGGTGCCGGCGTCGCAGCTCGTGCAGACGCGATCGCTGCTCGACGTGCCGGCCGTCGAGATACGCGAGCCGGCCGGACAACTCGACCAACTCGAGCAGCTCGACTGGTTGCTGCTGCTCGTGTACGTCCCGGCGCCGCAAGCCGTGCAGCTGCGGTCGTTGCTCGCCGTACCGGCGGCGGAGACGTAGCTGCCCGCGGCGCAGCTCGACCACGCGCTGCAGCTCGGTTGGTTGTTGGCGTCGGTGTACGTACCGGCGCCGCAGGCAGTGCACTGGCGATCGCCCGTGGCGGTGCCTGCGGTCGAGACGCGCGTGCCGGGCGCGCAGGTCGACCAGCTGCTGCAGCTCGACTGGTCGGCGCTGTCCGTGTAGGTGCCCGGCGCGCAGGCGGTGCACGTGCGGTCGCTCGTCGCCGTGCCGGCAGTGGAGACGTAGGTGCCGGCCGCGCAGTTGCTGAAGGACGAGCAGCTCGCTTGGTTGCTGGCCGTCGTGTACGTCCCCGCACCGCAGGCCGTGCAGCTGCGGTCGTTGCTCGTCGTGCCGGCGGTCGAAACGTAGGTGCCCGCGGCGCAATTGCCGAAGGACGAGCAGCTCGCTTGGTTGTCGGAATCGGTGAACGTCCCCGCGCCGCAGGCGGTGCACTCGCGATCGCTCGAGGCCGTCCCTGCGCTCGAAACGCGCGTACCGGGCGCGCAAGTCGACCAGCCGCCACAGCTCGACTGGTTCTGGCCGTCGGTATACGTGCCCGCCGGGCAGGCGCTGCAGGTGCGATCGCTCGTCGTCGTGCCCGCCGTCGCGATCCGGGTGCCGGCTGCGCAGTTGCCAAAGCCCGAGCAGCTCGCCTGGTTGCTGCTTGCCGTGTAGGTCCCCGCGGGGCACACGCTGCACTGGCGGTCGGCGCTCGGCGTGCCCGCCGTCGAAACGTGGCTTCCCGCGGCGCAAGTGGTCCACGCCGTGCAGCTCGTCTGATTGGTCGTGTCGCTGTACGAGCCCACCGCGCACGCGCTGCACACGCGATTGGCGGTTGCGTTGCCGGGGGTCGACACGTACGTACCGCTCGGACAGGCGGCCCAGCCGACGCAGCTCGTCTGGTTGCTCGTGCTCGTGAAGGTGCCCGCGGCACAGCTACTGCACGTGCGGTCGCCGGTCGACGCGCCGGCAGAGGAGATGTAGGTGCCCGCCGGGCAGCTGCTCCAGCTGGTGCAGCTCGTCTGATTGCTGCCGCTCGTGAAGGTGCCCGGAGCGCAGACGCCGCAGAGGCGGTCGGCAGTCGCGGCACCGGCGGAGGCGACGTACGAGCCCGCGCCGCAGGCTGTCCACGCGGTGCAACTCGAGGGGTTCGTGCTGTCCGAGTAGGTCCCCGCCCCGCAGGTCGCACATTGGCGGTCTGCCGACGACGTTCCAGGCGCCGCGACGTAGCTGCCGGCGCCACAGTTCGAGAAGGCGGCGCAGCTCGCCTGGTTGCTCGCGCTCGAGAAGGTTCCCGCGGCGCAGGCGGAGCACTCGCGGTCGTTGCTCGCGCCGCCCGGCTTCGAGACGTACGTCCCGGCGGCACAGATGCTGAACGGAGTGCAGCTCACCGCGTTCGACACCGTGCTGTAGGTCCCGGCGGAGCACGTCGAGCATTGCCGGTCGCTCGTCGTCGAGCCCGCGTCACCCACGAACTGTCCGGCGGCGCACGACGTCTTCGCCACGCAGGGGGTCGCCGGGTCCCCGTCGTCGTCCCAGGTGTCGGCCGAGCACGAAAGCGCGGGCACCGCGCCACCCGCGCAGTATTCGCCCGCGGCGCAGGCGTCGCAGAGGGCCGGCGTCGTCTCGGTCGCGGGGGTCGTCTCGACCGTGCCCGGCGCGCACTGTCCCACGGCGACGCAGGCGCCGGCGTTGACGCGATCGCTGTACTCGCCATCGGCGCAGGCCTGGCAGACGCGGTCCGCGCTGGCGCCGCCGACGGTCGCGACGTACTCGCCGGGCTGGCAGTTGGTCCAGGTGGAGCAGCTGGGCTGGTCGGCGGTGCTCGAGTAGGTGCCCGAAGCGCAGCCCACGCACACCGCGTTCGTCGTCGCCGTTCCCGGGGCCTGCAGGTAGGTACCCGGCGCGCACGACTGAACGTCGTGGCACGTCTCCGCGTCCGTCTCCGTGCTGTAGCTCCCCGCGTCGCACGCCGCGCACACGCGATCGTGCAGCTCGTCGCCGGGAGTCGTCACGTGGTTGCCCGGCGTGCACGTGGTGCGGGTGGCGCAGGGCGTCGCCGGGTCCGCGTCGTGGTCCCACGTGCCCGAGCCACAGGTCGCGGCCGACACACTGCCGCCCGCACAGAACGAGCCCGCGGGGCAGGCGTCGCAGAGCGGCGCTGCGCTGGGTGATCCCGGCCTCACTTCGACCGTACCCGCCGCGCACGCTCCGATTTCGGCGCAACCGCCGGCGTTCAGGCTGCTCGAGAAGGTTCCGGGGGCGCACGGCTCACAGGCTTGATCCGCCGCGGCGCTACCGGTCGTCGCCACGTAGGTGCCCGGGACGCAGTCGGTCCACGTCTCGCACTCGGGCTGATCCGGATCGGCCGTGAAGGTGCCCGACGCGCAGCTGCCGCACACCGCGTCGAGGGTCGCGGTTCCGGACACCTCGACGAAGGTGCCGGCGTCGCACACCGTGAACGGGGTGCACGAC
>Ga0315912_10006023_pt1 | contig 10965 bp, 13 predicted proteins | sample VfabasoilMG_FD_204469 | JGI IMG/M metagenome (GOLD analysis project Ga0315912, IMG submission 204469) | Garden soil microbial communities collected in Santa Monica, California, United States - V. faba soil | ecosystem: Environmental > Terrestrial > Soil > Garden | place: USA: California...
CGGGGCCTTGCCGTCCGGGTGGTCCCCCTGGCCCGTCGGCGCCTTGCGGCCCTTCCGGCCCGGTGGCGCCGGCGGGCAGGCTGGCGGAAATCTCGCCATCCTCCCCGATGTTGATGTTCGGCCCGGCAGCGAACAGGGCGCGCAGCATGGCAATAGGCATGCGGCGCGGGCCACCGGGGGCGTTCAGCACCATCTCATCCGCCGGGTTCAGCACGGCCTGCGGCGGAAACGCCGCGTGGTCCGCGCCGGTGGCAGCCAGCACGCCACCGGCCAGCGCCAGGCCGCTGCCTAGCCCCACCGGCTGCGGCCCGCCCGGCGTGGCGGCCACGCGGCCCAGCAACTGCCCGGGCGCCACGCTGATGCCGGATTGCAGCCCGGCGATCAGGTTGGCGACCGTGGCAGCCCGCGCGCTGCCATGCTGGCTGAGCGGCAGCACATCATCCGCCGCAACCGCGTCCGCGGCCGGCAATTGCTCGATCCTGGGCATGCGTGACCCCTGTTGGAAATACTGTCAGGCGGTAATGGCAGTGCCGGAGATGACGCTGATCCAGCTGGTGCCATCGAAGAACACCTCCACCCCGGTGCCGGCACCGGCGGCTTCCCCGGTCTTGCGGCCGTTGGTGGCAAAAGCCTTGGCGCCACGGTCCATGCCCGTGGGCAGCGCCGCGACTGTGTAGTTGGGCAGCACCGGCGGGCCGGTGAAATGGGCATTGGCCATGTTGGTCCGGAACACTTCCTGCCACTGGCTGACACCGTCCGAAACCAGGTGCAGCCGGTCGTGCTGCACAAGGGTTGGCGCGCCGGACTGGAAGCTGTTGCCGGCCGCCGCGGCCAGCGTCACCTTGCCGGTTCCGGTAACCGAGAACGTGAGGCCCACGCCGGCCGGCACGCTGGCGGCGGCAGGCAGGGTGACGGTATAGGCGGAGCCAGCGCCGGTGCACCGGATCAACGCGCCCATGTTGGTGCTGTTGGCCGCCAGCGCGGTAGTGCCACTGACAGTTACCGTGCCACCCAGCGTGATGCCGGCGCCGGAGAGCAGACGGCCATTGTCCGCGATGCGGAACACCGCGGCGCCACCCGCGCGGTATTGGAACTCATGCGCGGTTCCGTCGTAGCTCAGCACCTTACCGGTGGCACCGTCGCCATCGAAGGCGATGCGCTGGCCGGCCCGCATGCGGATCGCGGCGGCGCGGTTCACCTCGTCCACATAGGGGTTGGCGCGTTCGCCGGTGCCGTAGGCGAAGTCGATGCCGGCATCCGTATATCCGGCGTAGATGGCGATCACCGCCCGGAAAAATGAATCGCGGTCCGCGCCGGTCACCGAATTCCAGTAGTCGCCATAGGCCCATTCCATGGGCAGGCCGCCCTGACTTTGCGGAATGGCGGCGGTGAGCACTACCTGGCGCTGGAAGCGGGCCAGCGCATCGTCGCGGTTATTGGCGCTGATGTCGTGCTCCAGCCCCACCAGCGCACCGGCGCGCGACGATACCTCGTTCGTGGAATCGTTGATAACGTGCCAGGTATTCCACAGCGGCGCGCCTTCCTGGCCGGCTGGAAATCCACCCTCCAGCGGGAAGCGGTTGACGTGGTTGTAGGCAACACCGTGCTGGGCGTGCCCGCCGCTGGTTCCCGGCCCACGCAAGGCCGTGGAATAGATGGCCATGCCCGATGCCCAGCGATTATCCGAAGGGCCGGTCAGCGTCCCGTTGATCACCTCATTGCCGACCGTGGTGGCGACCCCCAGCGTGGGCCGCACCGCGGCGTCCGGCCCACCGCCATGGGTGGTCTGCTGCGAGATTTCCAGCACCCCCGGCGTGCCGGTGGTGGAACCGGCGACCTGCATCTTCACCGGCGTATCCGTCATGCCGTAGCCCCACTGGAAGGTGGAGAGTTGGGGCGTGAACAGCGGGCCGGTCATGGCATCACCGGATTTCGCAACCCGCGCGGCGTCGCCACTGTCCACATACTGCTTCGTCGCCGCCCCCAGCGTGGCGACCGGATCGGCCTGCAACACCAGTGGTCCCGTCATCGTGTCCCCCGCCTTGGCCACGCGCGCGGCATCGCCCGCATCCGTGTAGGCCTTGGTGGTGGCCTGGTTGGCCAGGAAGGGCGCCGCCGCCAGCACCAGCGGGCCGGACATCTGGCCGCCGGATTTCGGCAGCGTATTGGCCGCGAAGTCCGCCATCTTCTGCGTGGCTGTGGAACCGGTGGCCTTCACCGTCATGTTGGATGCGCTGACATTCGGCACGTTCGGCAACCCGGAGAGAAACTGCGCGTAGGTGACCGCCACGTTGCCGCCGTTCTGGCCCAATGGCACGAAATCCGCCCCGGTGGGCACCGTGCCGGCGGGCAGGGTGGAGATGTCGAAATCGCCCGTGGCGGCCAGGCTCAACGCGCCGTCGGTCATGGCCAGGCCGGGGCCAAGGGCCAGTGGTTCCGGCGCGCCCATGCCGGTGCTGTGCCGACCGAGCAGATGGCGCGCCGGCAACGCGATCTCCGGCTGCGTGCCATCCAGCATCTGGGCGCGCGTGAGTTTCCGGGCAGTGCCGTTCTGGCTGACCAGGATCTGGTCGGAATCCGTCGCGGCACTGGCGGGGGAAAGCTGGTCAATGGTCGGCATGGGGATGCTCCGGCTGGGAATTCGGATCAGGGAACCGTGATGGGATTGCCGTTCTCGTCGGTCAGCCCGGCGCCAGGGCCGGCAAGCAGCACCACATCGGGGATCGCCGCGCTGCTGAGCGAGAGGACCGGCAGGCGCACCACGCGGGTGATGGCGCGGTTATTGCGGGTAACGATGGCCAGGGTGACGGCGTAGTTCACACCCGGCTGGCCGCCCGCTAGCCACAGCACGGCGGAGGCGCCATCGGCGGCGGCGGAGACGAGCGCGAGGTCGCCCGGACCATCGGGGACAATGGACACATCCAGGCTTGCGATGCGGTCGCCGTCGTTGCCGATCAGGGCGGCCGCGATGTCGAACTGGTAGTCCAGCACATCCGCCGGATCCTTCGCCGGCCAGCTGAGCGGCGGCGGGGCGACGGCGGCGGCACCCCGGGGGACGGGCACGAAACTGTCCAGCAGCACCGCGCGCGCATGCGATGGCCGCCAGACCGGGTTGGCCGGTGTGGGCATGTGGCTTCCTGTTTGTCGGGTGTTAGGAAAATGGGGCAGGCGGAGCCGCGGCGCAGGCTACCAGCGCACGATCACCAAGCCGGCGGCGCCGGCCGCGCCGGCATTGGGCGTGGTGCCGTTGCTTCCGATGCCGGCGCCGGAAGCGCCGCCGCCCGGGGCCAGCCCGGGATTGCCCGCGCCCGCGCCGGCGTTGCGCATGCCACCGCCATGCGGTGCGCCGCCGCCCATGCCGCCATTGATGGTGATGCCGACATTGCCCTCGGACCCGGCCAGGTTCAGGTCACCACCGCTGCCGGTGCCGCCCGGGGTGCCGCCGTGGTACGGGGCCGCAAGCGTCGCCAGCCCGTTCAACTGTCCGCCGCTGGCGGAGCAGAACGCGCCGAAACTGGTGGTGCCACCCGCGGCAGGGGCAACGCCCGTGCTGCCCGCGCTGCCGCCGGCGCCCACGGTAACGGCCACCGCCTGGCCGGGCGCAAGGCCGGTGACACGTTTGCGCACATAACCACCGCCGGCGGCTCCGCCCGATGGCGTACCGGAAAGGGATGCAAAGGAACCGGCGCCACCACCCCAGGCCTCCACCTCCACCTGCGTGACACCAGGTGGCACGGTGAACGCGCCGTTGGCGGCAAAGGTCTGCACGCCGGAGCCGAACCCGGGCCGCAACTGCGGCAGCTTCCAGGCGAGGAACGGCGCGGCGGCATGCGTGGCGATGTTACCCGCACTGACCGACACCTGCCCGTGTGCGACCGTGACCACGTGGAGCCCGACCCAGCCGCTATCCACCGGCGGGGTGGCCTGCGTGCCGGTGATGGCGGGGGCGCCGGCCTTCAGCTGCAACTGCGCGCGCTGGATGCGCTGCGTGTATTGCGCGGTGCCCGAGTTGGCCGGGCCGGAAAACGGCAGTGCCGGATTGGCGGCGTTGTAATAGGGCAGCACCACTGGGGACGCATCGCTTTCCTGAAGCGCCGCCTGGATCAGGTAGTTGATCGACTGCCCCGCCGTGGCCGGTGCTGTCAGCGCCAGCGTGGTGGCCGCGAGGTTGATACCCAGCTTCACCAGCGGTTCCGTGCCGGAAGGCAGGGACCCGAAGGCCAGCGTATCCACCACCGAAAGCTGCGCGATGGTGCCGGGCCCGACACTGACCGCCAGCGAGGCCGGCGTAGTCGGGACGCAGGCCAGGCCATCCACCACCGTGCCGGTACCCAGAACGGCTTGCGCCAGCGCCCCCAGCGCCACCATCGTGTTGCGGTTGAGCGAAAGCAGATCCGAATCGAGCGGGATGCTGCCGGGATAGACCAGGTTCCTGTCCATCAAACCCTCATGAATGTTAGAAAACGATGCGTGTCCAGGCGATGCCCGTTACAGGCAATGACGCGGCGATGGCCGCGTGGATTTCCGCGTCCGTCACCTGGCCGGCAATCATCGCGAGCGCGGCGTATTCGATGGCGCCCACGCCATAGCCGCCAGGGCCGCCGCCCCTTCCCGCGACATTGCCGATACCGGTGCCATGCGGCCGGTAGGCGGTGACGAAGCTTTGGAACGGCATGGCGAGGCACCCCCAGCCGCCGGCCGCGCCGTAGCCCAGCGCGATACCCCATGCGCCGGTGTCACCGGGCTGCGCGGGCTCAAAGATGATCGGCGGCCGGCCCGTCAGCCCTGTCAGGGTCTCCGACAAGGCCGCCCTTGTGGCACGCGGGTGCAGCAGGTCGGCCCTGATGCGAGCAGCGTAGACCGCATCGTCCTCATGCCAGCGACGCGGCAGACGGGTGCCGAAGAAGTCCCGCGCGATCATGTCCAGCCAGTCGCCGGTGGCGGTGGCGATGCGGGTCTGGCGCCTCGCGAAATCGATAAGACCGTGTGTCCAGGCCCAGCTGGCCGCCAGGCCGTTCAGCAGGGCATCGCGCACCGGCGCGGTATCGCCGAACCAGCGCAGCGGCAGCAGCGCACGCAGGCGCGCCAGCATGTTGTCCTGGTCCCCGATCATGCCACGGTCACCGTGCCGGCGCGCAGGACGGTATCGGCGCTGGGAACGATGTCGGCCGCGGCGCCGTTCAGGGTGATGGCGCCCGCGCCCCACACCGAGGCATCCACGTCGTGCGCAATTTGCGCGATACGCGAAATGGGTAACGCCGTGCCCACGCCGAGGGAATTGACATGGACCGTGATCGCGCTTCTCACGCTGTCCGCCACCGCGGCGGCATTGGCACCGGGCGCGAGCGAGAGTGTCAGTGCCACATCCACCGGCAGGCACACGGGGGCACGCACCGTGAAAGTGGTTCCCAATGGCCGCACGGCATCCACCGCCTCGGTGATGCGGTCCGTCAGGCTGACTGACGGCGCACCGGACCCGTCATCCACCGTGATGGTGAAGTGCCCCAGGCGGGCCGCGCCCGCCGCGTCCGCATTCTCCGCGATGCGGAACGTGAGGCCCTGTTGTACCTGGGCGATTGCGTAGGCCACCGCCCGGGTTGTCGCCCGGCTGCGCGTGTCCAGGTAGTCCTGGAAGCGCAGGCGGAACGCGGCATCGCTCTCGGCATCGCGGCCACCGGCCATCGGCGCGGGATTCGTCACGGCGTCGATGCCGGGAATCGCGCTGGCGAGCTGGGTGAGCGTTCCGGCCAGGATATTGCCCCCGCCCCCCGACTGCACGGCCTGCACGGGCACGGCGATCGTGGCCTGTTCCGCGAGCAGGCGATAGCCATTCCGGGTCGCATCGTAGGCCAGGTGGTCCGCATCCGCGCGCACGGTGAAGTCCCGGGAACCATCTGCCGTGCGCACCAGCGCGCCAACGGGAATGATGGTCGCCAGGCCGGTCACCGTGCGGGAGAAGGTGGCCTCGCCTACGGCAAGGCTCGCGCCGAGGCGGGTGAGGGAAAAATCCGCCATCCAGCTGTCCAGGTCGCTCCCCTCGCTGGTCGCGGCGCGGGTTGCCTGCAATGTGCGTACCACCAGATGCTGCATCCACAAGCCCACGCCGGCATTGGCTTCCAGCACCGCGCGCAGAACGGAACCGACCGACAGGTCGACGAGCCGTGCGGACGATGCCTGCACCGCCGCGGCCATGGACTGCACCAGGGCGGAGAAATTTCGTAGCTGCAATTGCATGCTCAGGCATCCACGCTGAAGGAAAGAATTTCCGTCCGTCCGCTCGGCGCCGCCACGTAGCGGACATGCACGAACACCGTACCCGCTGCGCCATCGGGGGAGACGCGCACGTCGATCTCCGGTTCCGGGAACCGCGCCACGGCCGGTTCGCGGAAGATCTGGCCGCGGATCACCGCGCGAATGCGTTGCGCATCGCCGGGCTGACCGACGAAGCGCGCCAGCCCGGCGCCATAGTCCGGATGCCAGATGTAGTCCCCCGGATTGGTGAGCAATCGCCGCAACAGCCGTTGCTGGCTGAGCGCCGCGCCATCCACCAGGGCAAGATCACCCGTCGGGCCGGACAGCAGGTCCGAACCCCAGCCATGCTCGATATCCACTGCTGTCAGTCCTGCGGATTGGGAGGGGCAGTGAGGGACGCATGCACATGCGCATTGTAGTGCGCGCGCAGCTGCGCCAGGGAACCGTGCCGGTCGTGCACATCGCCGTCCACGTGAAGGTTGCCCCGCACACGCACCGTCCCGTCGTTTGCCAATTTAACAAAGCTGCCGGACTTGTGGACGAGCCATAGTTCGCCCACCTCCGCCCTTGGCGGTGGCGTCGTAGCGGAAAACGCGCGCCCGACAATCAGCCCGTGTTCCGCATCGCCTTCCTGGGCCAGCACAAGCACCTGCTCCCCGGGGCTGGGCGGACACACCATGCCCCAGCCGGCACCGACCCAGGGCGAGAGCACCGGCAACCACCCGGAAAGCACCGCTTCCGGCTGCAGCAATACCCGCGCCGTCGCCTTCTCCGGATCGACCGAGGTGACAACACCGAAGCGTGCCTGGCCGGTTGCCTGATCCAGCGCACCGGCCTGTGCCTTCAGCGCGTTCAGGAACGCGTCCATCGTCAACTCGCACCCGGGTAGCTGCCACCGGGCACCGTGGTCTGGGCCGGTATCGCGTCGTTGCGGGCGCAGACATGCTGCGTGAAGCCATGCAGTACGGACATCTGCCGCGTTACCTCCTCCACCACATAGGCCTGATCGAAAGCGCCGCCGCCGCCGCGCAGCAGCAGGTTGTCACGGGGCAGAAGCGTAAGGTCGCCGGGCATGGTGGCACGCAGCACCATGCGATGCCGGGTGAGTTCCGCCAGCGTCGCTTGCGCCAGCTTCAGCGCGCCATCCTCGGTCAGGTTCGGGCGGACCAGCACATGGCGCTGCACATTGCCCGCACCGCCCCGATTGTTGCCGGCGGCGCGCGCTGTCTTGGTGAAGGCATTCTGCTGCAGCGAATTCCAACTTTTCACCGTCACCTCAATGTCACGCGCCAATGTCAGGGCGCGTTCAAGTCGCAGGTCCGTCGCATCCTTGACGGCCAGGGGGATGATGCGTGCCTGCGCCGACGATGGGCCGAATGTCAGCGTGGTACCGCGCACGAACACGTCGAACCCTTCCTGTCGCGCCAGCCAGGTGAGCAGGTCCCACTCCGTCATCGCGCGATTGTACTGGCCCAGGGAAATGCGATCGTGCTCGTCCTGGTAATACCGACCCACCTTGGTTGTCGTGCGCGCCACCTCCCCTGTCAGCCCATGCCGGGCCGCGATTGTTTCGGCGATCTCGCTTGCCGTGCGGTTCACGAAGCTTTCCTGGGTACGCGCCTCAATCAGTCGCGCCGTGAGGTCCCGCCCATCCAGCGCGACGATCCGCCGGATCGGGTCCAGCCGCACGCGATCCACCACGCCCTGGATCAGCGACACGGCCGGCCCGCCCAGGCTCATGCGAATATCCAGCATGATCTCGCCGGCCGCCGCCCAGTAGCCCGCCGATGCGGCGGAAGGATCCAGCGCGAGGCGCACATGGAAACGGTCCGCCATGTAGTAGGTGTTGCTGGTCACCTCGGCCTGCGTCACGCCTGCCAGGGGTACGCCATCGGCCAGTACATCCAGGCGCGGCGTGCGGATCGCTTCAAAACCCGACAATGCCGCCGCCACCGATATCGCCACTGGCCTCGAGGCCCCGCGGCGGAATCATCATGGTGTTCAGCCCGGTCAGCATCGGGTCTTCCAAGCCGTTCAACCGGGCGATGCGCACCCACTGGGTCGCATCGCCCAGTTCTTCCATCGCCAGCCGGAACAGATCTCCGCCGGCAATCGTGACTGTCTTCATCGCTGACTCCTCATCCCGCCGCATCGGCAAGATTGATCCGGGCGCGGCCGACATGCGCCCGCGCGACCGCAAGATCCGCCAGCCTGCCCAACGCGGCCTCCGCCGCGAGCAATGTGCCCGTGTCGGTTATTTCCGCTGTCGGCAGGGCATGGTCCGCCACAAGAATAGAGGCCGCGATGTCCGCCTCCGCCTGGCTCAGCATCAGGCTCGCGCGCGCATGCGCTGGTGTGCCGCGCGTAGTGGCGTCCGGCTCGGCCAGGGCCCGTATCGCCTGGCCCAGGTCCACCCCGATGGCCGCCGCCACGCCGATGTCATTCAGGATCAACTCGGCGAGCGGCAGCGGCACTTCCACGACGGAAGCGGCCTCGTCGCGCAGCACGCTGCAGGCCAGGAAGAACGGAATCCAGTTCCCGGCACGGTAATCCGCCTGGAAATTCCGGATCACCACCGCGTAGGAAAATACATCCCAGCTGAGCGGCTGTGTCTGCCCCGCCGCCCTCATGCCGTCCAGCATCCGCGCGCGGCGTGTCGCGTCCGGCCCGCTGAAGATGCCGGAGAATGTTATCTCCGCGTCATCGCGGCCCATCGCGTCGATCACTCGCCCGCCGCCCGGCAGTCGATGGATCGCGAGCGCCTGGCGCCCACCGAAATTGATCTGCCCCGGGATCTCGAAGTCCTGGAACAGGACCAGCCCGAGGATCACGCTCGCCTTTGACATGACTTCTCCGATGCGGTCGCCGGTTCGATTGGCAGGGTACGCAAGGTCAATGTCGCCGGCAGGGTCACTGGATCGCTGAACGCGTCGGCATCCGACGACCGATCGCCCGCGAAGCACAGCCGAAGGTGGATGCGCGGACCTTCCCTGTCGCCGGTCATGCCGCGAACCAGGTGGGGGATAGACGCGGATCGAACGCACCGGCACCGGCCGGCGGCCGCGTTGCCTGCTGGCCGAGTTCCGCGCTGAGCCACCGCGCCAGTACGTTCCCGTCCAGCGTTATTTCCACTGCCATCGGCTGCGGCTGTCCCTCGTCTTCGCCGGCATTGCGTGGCCGCGGATCATGACCGCCCGTCACGGATACGGCTGCCGGGGCAGGGGGCAGTGACGAGGGGATGGGTGCCACCGGGTTCCGACCCCTCACGTGCGTGGTTGGCCCGCTGCCCTCGTCCACTGGCGCGAGTGACGCGGGCGATTCCGGGCCTTCGCGCGGCAGCTTGATCGCCAACGCCACCGGGCCCGGGGCTTCCGGCGCGGGCAGGTGCGGGCGCGCCCTCTCGTGTGGCTCGGTGGCAATGGCGCGGCCAAAGGACGCGAAGTCGCGCGATTCCTGAAATGCTGCAGCCGGCGCCATTGCCGCATCGCGCTGTTCGACGGGTTGCGGCACACGGTCCCCTCGGTCAGCCGGACTTGGGATCGGCGCCGCGGCGGCCGGGGTTGGAGGGAACAACGCCGCAGCATACGGTTCAGGTTCCGCAGATGGGCGTTCCGGCGCCGATGGCGTTCCGGTAGCGATGCCCACCGCCACCGCCCGGCCCGCACCGGTGGCAAGGGAGGAAAGTTGCGTCAGCCTGAGTGACGCAACGGATACCGCCGCATCCAGGCCGGCCAGGTCCTGCCGGATCCGCGCAATCCCTTCGGACACACCATCGTTCAGCGCCAGCGTGATGCCGATTGTCGCGGCGTCGATCATGCCACTTCCCCGCCATGCTGCGCCTCGGCCTGGATACCGGCGGCAACCCGGCCGGCGACATCATCGATCGCACTAACGGCGGCAGGCGCGAGGAACGGGCGCGGCGGCACATGACGCGTGCCGAGTTCCTGATGGATCGCCACATCGCTGCCGCTGAACACAACCACGCCGTCCTCCACCTCTTGCATCGCGATGCTGTCGCGCAGCGCGCCGCTGCGCAGCCATGGCACCGCATGCGGCCCACCCGGCGGAGTGGACAAGTTTGCACGCACGTCCCGCGCGAGTTGCTCGCCGGCGCCCAGCAGGGCGCGCCGCGCCGCGGCCTCCAGCTCCAGCCGTTCCATGCGTTCCCGCAGCGCGGCAAGTCCGTCGATCGCGATCACGGATCGCTCCATTGCAGTGTGTCCCAGTCGAACATCCGCCCGGATAGCGTGCCGAGCGCGACGACGAAGGCCAGCCGTTCATCGGCGGACAAGGAGAAGGCGACATCGAACGGCACCCCGTTGCGGACCAGGTACAGGCAGTCCAGCAGGTCGGGGTGCCCGGCTAGTTTTTTGCGGATGTCGCCAGTTCGCGTCGGTCGGGTTCGGGCCGCATCATGGTCGCGACCGCGGCCAGGCCCGCGTCCCCCAAGCGTTGCACCAGCGCCTCGATGCCTCGCTCATCGGCCGGCATCGGCACAGGAATGTCGTCAATGGCGCTGACGGCGCAGGCCAGCAACGCCATGCCCAGCCACGGCTCGTTCCGGCACAGGATGGGCCCCGCGGCCTTGAACAGGCGCAGCTTGTCCAGGGCCGTCAATGTGCGCAGCGCGATAACCCGGCCGTCAGCAGCGGTGACGGAGACGGTCATACCCGCTTCCGCCGACTGGCGAAGAACTCCAGCTTCTGCTTCACC
>Ga0315912_10006024_pt1 | contig 10963 bp, 16 predicted proteins | sample VfabasoilMG_FD_204469 | JGI IMG/M metagenome (GOLD analysis project Ga0315912, IMG submission 204469) | Garden soil microbial communities collected in Santa Monica, California, United States - V. faba soil | ecosystem: Environmental > Terrestrial > Soil > Garden | place: USA: California...
AACGCAGGTGAGACGTGTCCTGAAAACAGTTCAGGATCAGAGTTGTTCCCTGTAGACTTCACGCTCTCATTCCTTAATGCAGGTACATCGGGCACGGTGCAGATGAACTTCGTCAATCGATCTGGAGATGAAGTGCTGCAAGGTGTCCTGGCTGGTACAACCATGATTGTGACACGGCACTAATGAGCGACGTACTTACCAACGCCGGAGATTCAGTTGATTTCAAAATCAAGCGTGGAGCCACGTTTGAATATGCATTTCAGGTTACGGAAGACGACGACGTTACTCCTATCGACATCACAGGCAGAACATACACTGCCACATGCAAGGTCAACGGTGAAGTTGTCGAGCAGTTCTCATGCACGATTACAGATGGACCGAATGGTTGGGGATTAGTGAAGCTCACACCTGAGCAAACAGCGGAACTGCCATTGGGCAACGTTGTGCGCATCGATATGTATGAGAGCTACGACGATGTTGTCAATCCAATTCTCGAAGACTGTAAAGCACTGGTGAAGATTTGAAAGTACACATCCACCAAAATGTTTACCGTGCGCACATCCATCAGGATGTTATCAAGGTGCGTGTTGTACCTCGCACGGTAAAAGTGAAACTGGCCGGATCTGTCCATGTTCATCGCGCCGATCTCACACATGAAGTAATAACGGTCGGCACAAACGGACAAACAGAATTCTCAATTGTCGGTCTGCCACTTAGCCCAGCCACTGCAGAGGTTTTAGTCAACGGTGTGCAGTACGGATACGGTGTTGACTTCATGATCGACGGTCATGATCTCGAGTGGTTTGGCGCATTTGATCTAGCAACGACTGACAGACTGGAGATCTTCTTCATATGAGTGTACAACCAAAACAGATTGCCAAGAATCTCAGTTCGTGGGTGCGCGTTTCGAATTTCTCCGTCAGTGGTGATGATGCTGACGTTACAACGCCAGTTACCACCGCACTCTCCACGGCTGGTGAAGGTGGCGTAAGCGTCCCTCTGCAACCACTCGGAGGTAGCAACTTGATCGGTGTACATGAGACAACGGGGCAACTCAACCGCTGCAATGTGTACGATCACGATACACTCATGCCGATAGCTGATGTGGAAGGCAATGAAGTGTATGGTCGCATGACTGAGGCAGGTGGCGTGTACACGCTGTCATTCTACGTTCTGGACGGTGGCACCGAAACGGTGTACTCGTTCGCCAGTGCAAATGACATTGACTTCGAATTCGCCTATCGCTTTGACTTCGCGCGCTTACCTGCTAATGCACTCATCGCAATCAACGGACGAAACGTAGGCGATGATCCCGCAGCGACAGGTGGAACGCAGTTCCAAGAATCGATAACGATTACATCTAACGGTCAGACGGCATTCACGCTCTCAAAAAGTCCGACAGCCTCATTTGTTGTCACGGTGTATTTGAATGGAGTCGCTTACCAACCTGTCGGTGGTGCTCCTCCGATATCAGTTGGTGGAGCAGGCAACAAGACTGTTACATGGTCGAATGCCAACGCAGGATTTGCGACAGAGACAACAGACACATTCATCGCGAGCTACCCAACGTTTGAATGATAAAAGCTAAACAAATAGTGGGTCTTGATGTAGCGGCTGTCTATTCCGGTATGGTACAGATGGGACCGATTGACGCACCGTGGACCGATGCAGAGATCACTGTCGACGCACCGTGGCTGTTCACCGATTCTGTAATCAACGTAAACGTGGCGACACTCGAAGGAATCCTTCAAGGTGTTACGGCCTGCGTCACCGTACGTAACGAGATGACGCACCAATTCACAATCCACGCCCATGCACCAAAGGGGGCATGGGGTACGCTGGACTTTAACTGGCAAGGAACACCGTAATGTCGGTAACTATTGTAGGCGAAGTATCAGGCAACAAAGCCGAAGTGACGGACGAAGGGTTTCTGCAAACATCACAGCCCGTTGATGCTGAACATGCAGGTATAAGCGTAGGAGCTGGCCGAAGTGGCGAAGCAGGCGATCCTTACGGTTTGTTGCAACGCACGATGGAAATGACGCGAGACTACCGCGCTAGAGTTGTGTCTGAGCAATGCACGTTTAGCGAGTTCTTTGGCATCGTACAAGGACCGCACATCTTCAGCAACGGCAACGGCATGACCCCATCATTTACTGGTGGTGGCAACGGTGGCGTGATTATCAACAACGCTGCAAGCATAACAGTCAACCACTATTGGTCTGTTTCAACCAATCGTCGCTTCGCTTTTCCCAGCGAAGGAAAAACATACATCAGCTTTCGATTCAAGTGGAATCGAATTGAAGAGGGTAATTACTGGTCTGTCTCATTGTGCTGTAGTGCACAGACCCTTCAACAAACCGCACACATTGCCAATGGCATTCTGATTCGTCGTAATCCGGACGGAACCTTTGTTCTGGCAGTCAGAGCAAACGGTGCCGATTCAGTCGTTGTTGCAATCGATGAATCTGATCTTGCTGTAGACCACGTTCACAGATTCGTTCTTGGAGTAACGGCCGATTCGGTAGAGCTGTGGATTAATGACGCACTCTTTGCGTCGGAGACTCTAGAGCCGGGTCTCTTGTCTCGTGCATACGACTACCTCGGATCGTCTTTCGCGCCATGTGTTCACATGTGGAATGTTACCGCACCAGCAGCGGCAGTAACAGTATCACTTCTGGAATGGTCTGTTTGGGATGCAGCGCAAACGATTTCACAGTCACCGCTGGACTTCGCTCTAGGCAGAGGGTTGGTGTTGCCGAACACGCCTGCGTACAACACACACGCAACAGCATGGACGAACAGCGTTGCTCCGACCTCGCTTTCGCTTAGTAACACAACGGCTACTGTGCAAAATGCCGGTGGTATTGTTTCATTTGCTGCGGTTGCATCTGCCAACACCGACTACATAATCGGTGTCTACTATCCAGACGCAGGTACATCGGCAAGCGGTCCCAGTACACTAGGCAAAATCTTTGTTTGCACCGGAGTAACCATCCTCGGCTTAAATCTCGGTGCAGCTAATTCAGCGACCGTGCCCACTGTGTTGATGTTCGGTGTTGGATTCGGAAGCAACTCAGGTGTTACGCTGGCAAACTCTGATAACGGCGCAATGAAAGCAGCTCGCAGGTTTCCAGTAGGACAACTGCATATACCGGTAAACGCTTTGGTTGGTCAGCCCGCCGACCGAACCATTGAACACACGTTCCCAAATCCTATTCCTGTACACAACGCAGAATGTGTGCACCTCATCATGCGCGTCATGTCAGGTGCAGCAACACCGTCACAAGTAATTCATTTGCAATTCCAACTCCACGGATACTGGTTATGACCGCAAACATCATCCTCTCCGGCGGCGACCTCGGCGGCGCGGTCGTGCAGATCGAAAACGCAACGATGGATCAAGAGTTCATCGTTGCCAATGCTAACTATCGCATCTATTCCTTGAGTGAGTTTGTGATCGAGGGCGAGACAACACAAACGGGTCAGGCGACATTCACCGGCTTAGCCTAACAAATGCAAAACGGAATGCACGATACAACACACATAGTAGCTGGCACAGCAACGAGCGGCGTATTCGCTTTTATGGCGTTTGTACTTCCAGCATTCCAATTGGCGGCTGCGGTCATAGCAATTATCGCAGGGCTCTATGCAATTGATCACTGGAGAGCAAAACGTAGGCATCGGAAGATGATGGAGGGTAAAGCATGAAGCTCAACATCTACAAATCGAGAGACGGCTGGCGTTGGCGCTTGCTGGCACACAACGGAAGAATCGTAGCCGACAGCGCCGAGGCGTACACACGTTCATACGATGCAAAGAAGTCGTTCCTAAAAATCGAAATGGCGATCAAACTTGAAGGTGTTGAATTCACGCAATCGAAAGAGCATAGGTATCCATGAGCCTCATGGTTGAACAATATGACAGCGAAACTGGCAAGTACTATGCAGGTCCGTTGCACACCAACGACCTGAAGCCGTCGCGTGTCTTGATGCAGCCGTTTGGTCCGGTACTCAAACGTGTGTCGGCACATGATCGATTGAAAAACGCGCAACAAAACATTGGTCGTGCTGCAACAACTTGGTCAGATAGAAACGAAACACTCGCAGTGAACACGTTCTTGATTCCTGTCTTCGAGAACAAGAACACCATCGGGCATGAGATGCGGATGTTTCAGGACGAGTACTGCCCGCTAACTCTAACAAAGGGGATGGCATTCGTCAACCAAGAGCCGGGTTGCTACAATGTCAAGGCTGGTATCTCTGTAGAGATCAGCGAGCCGGCTGTTCCTGCGACGAAGATCACGAAAGCTGAATGCTACTTGGTGTACTCACCACGCGACAGAAGCTCGTACTCAATCCTTTGGCAGGACACCGTTTACTCGCAGACACGAGTGATACCTGGTTTCCCAGAAACAACAGAGAATATCTACCTGCGAGGTTGGTCGCATACACCAGCTGACAAAGTATGGATGGAATGCGGTGATCTCCTCTGGATCGTACACAAGTTCCATGGCCTGAATAACATCACATATCTAGAAACGTTCGAAGCGCGGATCGCCATCCAAAGAACAGGCGAACCGTTCGAGGGGACATCATGCTGCACGACATAAACAATGACTCACGTCGGGTTTACAACAACACCCAAGAAGAAACACTTTTTTACTCTCTCTGACTTCGCGGCTGAGTATGAAGTCGGCGATGTTCTCTCGGAACTGCTAACACTTTCATGTGCCACGCTTGCCATTGGAATGGGCATGCGTGTTACGCAGATCAATGTCTGGGAACGGTCACCTGCAGGCACACAGGTAAAAGCTGCACTTCGTTTTCGTTTTTTCAATCAGTCCTACACGCCGCCTGATCCGGGCGATCCGTTTAAGGGACCATCACCATCGAACAGGAAAACAGAACTCGGCTACATCGATATCGCCTCAGCCGACTACGAAGAGATCGGCGATGGTGAGACCACAGATCCTGATTACGCAAATGCCCACGTGCCTATCACATCGGGCAAGCAGTTCTTCACGGGCGACACGTACAACACGCTCTGGATGCTCATCGAAATGCGCGAAGAGAAAGAGTTCGAAGAAGGTGCAGAGCTGCAAATAGAAATTCAAACGGAGTACATCTAAGGAAACACTATGAACCAACGACACCTTGAACGCATGATGTCAGTAGCTCAAGAGCCCGGTGCGCGCTTCGTGATCGAAGTAAGTGCAAGCGGTAAAAAGTCGCGACTGGATCTCGATCAGGATGAGTTCATCCGTGTAATCGATGGACTCCAAACAATCTTCACAGACCCCACACCAGAGACTGATGGATCTGAAAACGACAACACTCACAACACTTCACTAGGAGACTACTAATGGGTTTGACTCAAATCACGGATCGCGGCGGTTCCGCGCTGCAGATCATTCCGTGTACTCTTAACGGCGGCTTGCTTGACAATGTCTTCGGCACCGCACTCTCACTCAATGTCATTGGTGACATTGACTTCGGTTTCTCTTTGGCGGGATCGGATGCTACAGATGAAGTCAACGAACTTCAACTGATCCATGGCATCACCGTTCAAACACCGAAGATCACGAAGAAGATCGATAAGGCGGGCAATGAAATCGTAAGCTCTGCCTCATCGGGCAGCGGTGGAACGGGCAACAGCATTTCGTGTACTGTTCACGAATCGGACTTTGACTTCCTCGTCGATATGCAAGCGTTGATCGGTGATACGTTCATCGTGTGGTTCCCACTCAACGATACCAACGAAGCAGGCTTCGGTTGGCTGCTTGGACGATTCGACGGCGACCTCAGAGTAAAGCGTTCAGGTAATGCTTTCAATGGAGTGCCGCTCTCAATCGTTGGCAAGTCACTCTCTCTCCACGGTGGCGCGACAGCAGCTGAAGTGATCACTGCCCTCACATCGGCTGTCTCCTCGATCACGCAACCTGGCGTTGCTGCCGATGCCCCATCGAACCCACTGAACCCAACAACCAACATCACCAGCGCGAACGGAATGCTCGTTGCCGGTGATATCGAAAACCCGGGTCTTCTAGCCGGTACGCTGGTCTTCAAGCAAGGATCATAGTGCCAACGGACTCGCGTCCGTCAGGCTCACGCAGGCGGGGGTACCTCTCGCCCTCGCCTGCTTCTTTTTGTCCTAAACAATCTTAGCACCTATGGCAACGTTCAGACAGGTATCGACGATCCATGAAGACGGTTACGGAGAAGTAACTGTTCTCATCGTTCTGTCGAATACTGTTGCCGGTCTCTATGCTACAGAGGGGACAAAAGAGACCAACGTTTTTCTGATTGGTTCTTCAAAGAAGGACTTAGAAGTATCTGCAGGTACACAGGCGCAGGACGAACTTTCGATCACTGTCGATGCGGCATCAGTAGCGACAGAAAACGACGCAGAGGCGTTGGCATACTTCCGTGATGCGCAGGATTCATCGCTCAATCGATTTATAGCTGTCTACATAAACACAGCAGAACTCCCCGACCCTCCTGATCCGGATGATTGCGAATTCTTTGGCCGCATAGATCCTGAACTCAAGGCACGTGATATCAAGTTGCAAGGAGATGAGTGGGGAACGGACTGGAATCCCGACCGCGAGTGGGATGCCAATGCATCCACGTTCATGGACATTTCTTTCGACGATATCAAGTTGAAGGATCTGATCTATGGTAACGAAGAGCTAAATGTCACGGGCATCGATGAAGATTGGGAAGACGACAATGTCTCGGACAGGCTTTCTTATTTCAGATCTGACAACGACGACTTCATTGAGTCTCTCTTCGGATTGCGTGAGGCAAAGCAGGAGGGTCTTGTCAATCTCTCGGCACTGCTTCGGAAGCTTGCTGACAACTTCGAGCAAACACTTCTCGATCAAGGAATCGGGACATTCTCAGTTGTCATCGATGACATTGAACTGGACATGAAGTTCTCACCCGCACGATTCTCCGTACAAGACGGTTGGGACAGGACGCTCAATGTGTTTAGAAAGAACCGCCTTCTCTTTGAATACAAAGTGAAAGCCGATGATGCCGTGTCATGCTTCCTTGGTGACAGCCACGCTACGACAGATGATTCGATATTCGTTTCCTACCGACTGGCTAAACCGGGTGACAAGGGTGAGTCCGAGTTCACTTATGACAAGTTCGAGACATTCACGGACCTGCTCTATGGCGTTGCTGAATCGCTAAACCTCTATGTGCGATTCGATGTGACAGAGTCGTCCACACTTCACGTCAGTTGGATATCACGCCAGTCAATTGAAGATGCACCGCAGATCTACATTAGGGACACGACATCGGGATCGTTGGATCTGAGTGTATCTCCGAAGGAAGATCGTGAGCGTCACATTGGACTGGCCACGAAGTATTCAATGGACGGACCGGATGAATTCTGGATGGACTCACAAACTCCACGTGGTTCATCAAAGCGCCATCAAAGTGAAAGTGGAAAGGGACTTCACCCGCCACTTACAACTGGTGTTACGCTTCTGAACCTGAGTGATCGCTTCGATGAACGGCCAAACTTCATCGTTACACAAGACTTCATCGGCCAGATCCCGCACAACACGAAGTTCTATACAGATGGCTCGCCGAGCGACCTTGGCTTGCAGTCGTTCGATGTGTCGTCGCTCATCTATGTCTGTGTTGAACAGAACGGCGAGTACATCAACGACACTGCAGAGAAGATCTTTCTTCCTGTGCGCAAAGTGCATGCAACGGTTGAAGGCTCTGATCGCACGTTTGATTGCCTTTCTGAGTACGTCAACGAGCAGAACGCTCGTGCTGAAGGTTTCTTCTCAGCGTCATATGAAGTTGAAGTACCATTCCTCATGGGATTCTCGGAGAACTCGGACGGTTCATCACCTTCATGGAAAGCCCTGCGACTTGGACGTCGCACGACGATTGAGGAGGAGGGAGTGCCGCGCGAGTTTATCGTCGTAGGGATCGAGCGCAACTACCAGGCTGTTACGACTAAGGTCAAACTGCATCGTGCGTCGCGTTTCGCGTTCACACCTGCTAGCGGTCTTGACGAAGATGAAGTTGTAACGATCGGTGGGGGATTCACACCCGGAACATCAACACACGGTGTTCGCGGTACAATCATTCACGAGTGTATCGCCGATGGTGACATTGCAATGGGCGATGCAGTCCTTGTTCTCAATCAGGATGATGCAGGTCTAGTTCATGTTCGGCGAGCAACGTCGACGGAAAAAGACTGTGGGTTCACGATAGGTCTTGCACTTTCATCTGCTCTTGATGGCGACGCGGTCGAGATTCAAACATCGAACAGGTTTGAATGCATTGACTACTCGTTCGTGGCGGGACTACCCGTGTACGTGCGTACTTCGACACTGCCCGCACATAACCTTAGCCAGGATCTTCTTACGGCTCGCACTTCAACAGAAGATGCCGTCATCACAGTAGGCCTTGCCGACTCATCCTCGAGCGTAGTCATTGGACTAGTAAAGCAGCGTGTGTTCCTGCATGAGGAGTGCGCATGCTGTGGTTGAAACACATAACGGGCGGTACTGCAACAGCCATGCTCTTCAATGAGCTGTTTCTTCATGAGCGTCCAATCACTAAACGCAAGCGTGGTGACACGCTTCGTTGGAATGACTTCGACCATCTCCTTGGTAAGAAGAGGAAGTGGCTGATTGTTATCTCAGCAGATGAAACGTATGGCGCAACAAGTGCAAAGCGCGACTTCCTCAATGCATTCTGGACGGCAGCCGAGCGAGAGATGTGCATCGATGACTCGGAGACAGAACCCGAAGAGGGATGGATACGCGTGGCAACAGAAGATGGTGAAGTACCGATAGAACCTGTCGAAGGTGCAGAGCTCCTCCCCGAGTACACATTCACACTCATTGAGAAGAGTGCAGCATGAGTACATGGGCAACATCACCCGAGATCTTCTGGTACGTCCCTCGGTCGGTGATCGTCAACGGATCACAAACGCATTTCGATGAACTCGAAATCGAATCGACGTTCATCATTCGCACGGTCAACAGAACAACGCAAACCGGTGGCTCACGCATCGTCGGTTATGTCCTTGAACTCACGCTGTTCATACCGCAGAACAGATACCCATACTATCAGGCAGATCTGCTTGCTCTGCAGAACGAAAAGGTTGTTGACTTAGATGTCGCATTCCATTTCTTCTCGCCACAGGAAGCACCGGGCACGTCAGCAGTCCTTGACGCAGGTATGTCCGGTAGTGCACCGAAGCGCGCACTCACGCTGGCTAATCTGTCATGCGAAGGATGGCAGATAGAAAATGTCGAGCGAAGGATGAGGCTCGTTGTCAAGTTCAAAGGCACGTACTCCGTGGAGCTCTTCAAGTCGGACGTGCTCCCCTACTTCATGAATTTCACTATACCATCATAGAGAGGATGTTATGAGCGAAGCAGTCAATCCATCTGCTCCCGTTGAATTCGAAATCGAAGGTGTAACGCTGGTGTATGACTACGACCAGCTGGTGCTTTCTCAGATGAAGCTTGCTGAAGCTGTGTATCAGTATCAGGCAGATCTGCAGAAGCGTCCACCGCGTTCGTTGAAGGAGAAGATCGAACTCGGTGCGGCGGACTACAACCAAGTCGTGCTGTCGTACATACTCCTGAAGCGACAAAAGGATGGAACGCTACAACGTTTCAAGGGAGGAGAAACACAGAGGCCGATCCTTGACCTTGTTAATAACATGTCCTCAAGGGACGCGAAGAAAGCCGATGGTGTTATTAACGATTTTTTTATAAAACAAGGGCAGTATACGCTCGCCTTGCTCGTGCAGTCAAGATATTCAATGCAGTACAGTCTCGCAGCCGCGGAGTTTGGGCGAGCGATGCTGCAGACGAACTCCGAGCCGAGCTCGTCGAACGAGCCAGAGTCAATCGAACAGTCCACAACAGAAGCGAGCGGAAGCGAAGAATCAGGGAATGCCTGAACGATCCCCTGATATGGATGCTGGCAGAGAACGACGTTTTCAAATTGGAATCGGCGCGCAGTCTCCCTGTGCGCGATGCCGTCGTTGCCGTCGAGAAGAAACTGAATGTAAAACCAGATCCTGATGGCGCAGATTGAACTCGTACTATCACTCAATCCTACCCTCGATGTTTCCAAGCTCAACATTCTCATTGCTGAGCTTAAGAAGTCACTCGGACCGCTTGGTGAAAACATATCACCAATTGATGCGGACGCTCTCAATGCAGAGCTAAAGAAAGTAGCATCAGGATCTGCACTTGCAACGAAGGAAGTAAAGGATCTTGATGAAAAGATCAAGAAGGTTGGCAGCAACAAACCGGATCTGGGTAAGCTGTTCAGCTTTAACCAAGTCACACAGGCAACGCAAACTGTTGCCAATGCACTTGAGGAAGTAGTCAAAGTAGGTGTTGAATACGAAGAAACGCTCGCCGCAGTAGGTGCAGTTACGGGGCTTTCCGGTGAAGGCCTTAACAAGCTTGGCCTTGCAGCCCGTGAACTGACGGAGACGTTTGGAGGATCTGCAAGCTCTAACCTGAAATCATTTCAGGGCATCCTCTCGAAGTTCGGTCCACAGGTAGCGGAGAATGTCGAAGCGCTGAAGTCGATGGGCGAAACCGTCAACTTCTTGAGTGCCGCATCTGGTGATGACGCAGCAACATCGATGGCGGCACTCACGGACACAATGCTTCAGCTTGGCCTTGTCTCCGGTGATTCGTCGAAAGATGCAGACAAGATGCGTCAAGTTGCCGACGCTCTTGCAGCAAGTGCTAAGGTCGGCGCTGCCGAGATTCCACAAGTTGCTCAGTCTATTCTTCAAGCCGGTGTAGCAGCAAAAGGTGCTCAGCTTTCACTCGAGCAAACGACAGCTGCTATTCAAGTTCTCGCCGTTGGTGGTAAAACAGGATCTGAAGCAGGTGTCGCTCTCAGAAATGTTCTGGGCTTACTACAGAAACAGTCAGGTCCGGGTGCAGAGG
>Ga0315912_10006025_pt1 | contig 10961 bp, 13 predicted proteins | sample VfabasoilMG_FD_204469 | JGI IMG/M metagenome (GOLD analysis project Ga0315912, IMG submission 204469) | Garden soil microbial communities collected in Santa Monica, California, United States - V. faba soil | ecosystem: Environmental > Terrestrial > Soil > Garden | place: USA: California...
CAGACGACGAGGCGCACGTGCGCCTCTTCGTCAAGACGGTCGTCGCGTCGATGGGATGCGAAATCGTCGCCGAGGCGGCCGACGGCCGGCAGGCGCTGGATCAATTCGACAAGACTACTCCCGACCTTGTTCTGCTCGACATCAACATGCCCGTGATGGACGGCATCGCCACGCTCAAGGAGCTGCGCCGCAAGTCGGACAAGGTAGCCATCGTAATGCTCACTTCGCTCGCTAGCGCCGAGGTGGTCGAGCAATGCCTCGAGGCCGGCGCCAACTACCACCTGCGCAAGGACCTTCCGGTCAACGAGCTGAAGCAGGAAATCCGCGACACCTGGCTTGCGCACCTCGAAGATCTGAAGGGAGCCGCTGCCGGAGGCGCGGCATGAAGTACGACCTGGCAAAAATGCTCGAGGAAATCCGGCGCGAAGCGGGCGGTGGCAAGGAGCCGGAAAAGAAGGTTCTCACGCAGGAACAGATCAAGGCGCTCGCCCGCGGCCGCCGCAAGGCAGCGCCGGACAAGCCACCGGCGAAGTGAATATCCCGCCGAAGAACCCCGGCTTCATCCACGCGGTGCGCAGGCTCGAGCTGCTCCCGGAGCGCGACCTGAAGCGCGCCGTCGGACCCGACGAGAACGCCTACCGCCTCCTGCGTCACCTCGTCTCGACCGGGCTGCTCAACCGGCGCGACAGCATCCGCGTTTGGGCGGAGGGCTTCGGCACCACTGGGATCGACATCCTCGATACGCTGGTCGACCGCTCCGTGCTGCTCCTCCTGCCGCGCGAGTTCGCGGAGAAGCACCAGCTCATGCTGGTCTACAAATTGGGCGAGTGCATCACCGCAGTCACCGCCAACCCCGCGAACCGGACGGCCCTCGCCGAGGCAGAGCGGCTCGCCGGCATGCCGCTGTCGGTGGTGACGGCGCTGCCCGAGGAGCTCGCCGAGGCGATCCAGCTTCATTACCCGGTGACGGACGATCTTGTCCAACTCGAATCGGAGCTCGAAAGCAGCTCCGCGTCGGATGAAGATAACGAGAAGAACCTGCGCGAGGGCGCGCAATCTTCCGAAGTCGTGCAGCTGGTCGACACCATGCTCGGCATCGCCGTCAAGGAGCACGCCAGCGACATCCATGTCGAGCCGCACGAGACCTGCGTGCAGGTCCGCTTCCGCGTGGACGGGCTGCTGCGCGACCGCGTGACGCTGGCGAGCGAGATCCATTCGCGCGTGATGTCGCGCATGAAGCTGCTGGCGAGCATGAACATCGCCGAGCGCCGCAGGCCGCAGGACGGGCGCATCTCACTCGCGCTGCCGGCCGGGGCAGTCGAGTTCCGCGCTTCCACCGTGCCGACGCGCTACGGCGAGAAGATGGTACTGCGCGCGCTGGCGAAAGGCGGAGGCAGCGCGATCCCCGACATGGAGCAACTCGATTTCGACGCCGAGAACCTCGCAACACTGCGCCGCCTGGTGGAAGCCGACGCCGGTATCGTGCTTGCCGTCGGGCCGACCGGCTCCGGCAAGACGACGGCACTGTTCTCGATGCTCAAGGCGGTGGACGGCGTGGGACTCAACATCACGACCGCGGAGGAGCCGATAGAGTACGTGCTGCCGCGCGCCACGCAGGTCGCGGTGAACCGCGCCATCGGCTTGGGCTTTCCGGAGCTGCTGCGCGCCTTCATGCGCCAGGACCCGGATGTCATCCTCGTCGGCGAGATCCGCGACGAGGAGACCGCGCAGGTGGCCGCCGAGGCGGCGCTCACCGGACACCTCGTCTTCGCGACCCTGCACGCGAGCCGTTCGCTGCAGGCGATGACGCGCCTGCTGCAACTCGGCGTGGCGGGCTATCTGCTGGGACCTGCGCTACGGGGCGTGCTCGCGCAGCGCCTGGTGCAGCGCATCTGCACCTCCTGCCGCATCGCCTACAAGCCTTCGCGGGAGCAGCTCGAGCCTCACTTCGAGTTTGAGGGGGACCCCGACGTTTCCTTCTACCGTGGCGCGGGCTGCAAGGAGTGCGGCGAAACGGGCTTCCGGGGGCGCGTGGGCATCCACGAGCTCGTGGTGCCCAATCAGGAGGTACGCGGTCTGCTCATCGAAGGCGCGCCGCTCACCGCGATCGCCGAGGCTGCGCGCCGCGGCGGCTTCCGCTCGCTGCGCTACGACGGCCTGAAGAAAGTGCTGCGTGGCCTTACCACGCTCGAGCAGATCGAGGGTCTCGACTCCGACTAAGACACGTCCGTTATTTGTTGGCGCCGCGCACGACGATCGGTTCGCGCCCGCCCTGGAGCGCGACGACCGGCACACCTTCCTCGACGCGATATTCCAGCCGGTACGCCGACCCGTCGGGCAGCAACCGGCCCTGCGGAACCACCTCATCGAGCGCATACGGGAGCCTCCCGCCGTGGCGCGAACTCCATTCCATCACGGAATCGAGCAGCGCCGCGACGTAGGCCTTTGCCTGCGCGGGGTCGGCGAATGGATCAACGCCACGGTTGGGATCCCCGATGGTCCGTGCCAGCATGGTAGTGGAGAGCGCAACGATCACCACCAGGACGATGACCAGGCCCGCGCGGAGAAATCTTTTTCTTTTGCCCGCAGTTTCATCGCTAGCTGCGATCTTCTCGGCGTGCGCGGCATCCGCCGACTGAACCGACTGAGCGGTGGCTTTCGCTATCGCAGCGAGTGGATCGTCGGGGCGCGGGGGCTGAACGCTCATGGGAGAAATCCTAGTACTTGATCGTAACGGTGCATGTGCCGGTGCTGAACAAGCAGGCAGCGTTGTCGGCTGCGTAAACCCGTTTTCGCATGATCTCGCCGAATTCGTACAGCACGCGGTTGATCTGCGTAAAACTGCCGCCTGCCTCCGCCGCGTGCGCGCTCGGTACGAGGGACATGCTAACCTCGGAAAGAATGCGGCGCCCCGGCCACTCCTCCTGTGCGCTCTGCTTGCCTTTGCCCTTGTCATCACCCTTGCCGCCGCCCCCTTTGCCTTTGCCCGTATCTTGGCCCGGCGTGGCAGGGACAGACTCGGCCGGCGCGGCGGGAGGGGTTGGCGTGGCGGGGGCAGCCGGAGTGGCGGGACTAGCCGGCGTGGCGGGAGCGGCCGGAGTTGCAGGAACCAGGTTCACGTCGGAGGAAAAATTCAGCGCAAAGCTCGGGCAATCGATGAAACATAGTGCGGCGGAGACGCGGATGGTGCCATCCGTGATCAGCGTCAGTTCCGGCCTCACGATAACAACGGGCGCGGTGCCGGCTGCAGCGCAAGTCGAGCCCACGGGCGCCTGGCATCCGGAGATCGAACCGTCCGCACCATTGACGAGCTGCATGCGAAACTGGTTCTTGTCGATGGTGCCCTGATATTCCTGGATGGCCCGTATGATGGGTGCGGAATCGACGATTACCTCGGCGGCCTTTGCCCGCAGGAGGTAGCGCATGAGCTCGGGCGCACCGATCGCAAGGATCACCCCGATTATCGCAAGTACGATCATCACCTCCAGCAGGGTAAAACCGCCTTGACGCCTGGTCACGATACGCATGCGAGTATTATAGAAGAGAAGCGAAAACCGCTCATACGGGCGCCAATCGGCCGTCGGGCCAGTTAAACATCCTCTCTCCGCTTGGCCTGGGCGACGCGCTCGCGCTGTGCGCCATCAAGGGCGATCTCGGACTCGAATACGGGCGTACCTGCCTGATTTTCAGGTCACAGTTCCCCGATGCGTCAACGATGCACCAATACCGGCACGCGTGTTTGCGATAACACTTTGTTAGTCTGGCTGCCGAGCAGCAGTTTGGACAGGCCGCTGCGGCCGTGCGAACCCATGTAAATCAGATCGCACCTGTACTTGCGCGCCGCCTTGACGATGGCGTTGTCCTGAGAGTCGCTCATCGTTATAAGCTCGACGCGATATTCGGACTGAGTCCGGAAGAATAAATCATCGACAAGTTGCTGTATACGATCCTCGGCCATCTCGGCAAGAAAGGATCGCGCAGCGCGCGCGGCGTGGTGCTGCAGGATTTTCTTAAGGGGCGCAAAACCGAGACCGAGTTTCTCAATGGCCACATCGCGCGCAAGGGTCGCGAGGCGGGGATACCCACGCCGGCCAACGACGCCGTGGTTAAATTGTGCCGGCGTATCGAACGCGGCGAACTGAAGCCGAGTGCGTCGAACGTGGACATCGTTGCCCGGATGCTGGACTGATCACCAAAACCCGTCCGGCGCGGGGTCGGAACCAGTCGCTAAGTCTACGAGCGTGATCTACGAGCGTGAGCGTCTTTCTGTAAGCCCAGACTGACCGGGATATTTACTTTGCAAAAACTGCTTCAAATTGCTACCCGATTGAGGGTCAGCTTCGATGATCTCCGCGCCGAAACACCCGTCGTCAAAAAATCGTACCTTGATCGTTGCTTCAAAAGGAAGTTCCGGTTCGAGTTCGAACTTTACCTTTAGCTCCTCTCCTACCTTGAGATTCTCATTGCAGATAATGCACATGCCTTTTTCGCTGATATCCTGAATCAGGCATGCAAACCGATGTTCGCCATATGTTAATTCGTAACTCAGTTCTCCTTTGCGTCGTATCTGAAAACGACGCGGACGATTTACGTGAGGCTTATTCATACGAAATTTGAATCTGCCAGGGTGAATACGGGCTGGTTACGGGCGTACGCGCAATGTTTGCATCATCCATCATCAAATGACCATACTAGGCCAATGCCGGGCGCAGCGCAATTGGCGGGTTCCGGATTGTCCGGTTCCATTTCCCCCCAGCGCATGGCCTCTGCGACTCCGGCGCATGCGAAATGCTTTGCTCATGCTGAGCTTCCGATCATCAACGATATGCAGCGACCGATAGTAAACTGCGATCGGCGTTCGTGTTCAGGTGAGCAAGGCTTTATACTATCTGCAAATAGTTCATCGATATTCGAGGCCGCGCCGTAAAGAGCGCAGGAGAAATTATCGTGACTACAATGACCAAAAGATCGTCAACTGGTTCGGGGTGACGGAACGTGCGGGACTTGAAGTGCAAAAGGAGAAAATACATGCAACTGAAAATCGGCGCAGGAATCGTAATGACATTGCTTGCGACGTGCGCCGCCGCTCAAACCTACCCGCAGCGCCCGTTGCGCATGATCGTCGCGGTCGCCGCCGGCGGCAGCACGGATATCATTGCGCGCCTCATCGCGGCGAAGCTCGGTGAACGCATCGGGCAGCAAATCGTGGTGGACAATCGTCCCGGCGGCAGCAGTATTATCGGCACCGAGATTGTGGCGAAAGCGCAGCCCGACGGACACACGCTGATCATGGGTTCGGGATCGATGGGCACGATCAGCAGTTTGTATGCAAAGCTGCCGTTTGATCTGACGAAGGATCTCGCGCCGGTTTCGCTGATCGGAACATCGCCGTATGTCGTTGTCGTGCAGCCATCGGTACCGGTAAAAACTGTGGCCGATCTGATCGCGTACGGCAAGGCGAATCCGGGCAAGCTGAATTTTTCCGGCTCGACGCCCGGCTCGCTGCAGCGCCTGACCGGTGAAATGCTCAAGCGCAGCGGCGGCTTCGATATGGTGTTCGTGCCGTACAAAGGCACCGGCGCGCTGCTGCCTGATCTGCTCGGCGGCCGTCTGCATGTCGCCATCGACAATGTGCTGATACTCACGCCATATATACGCAACAACACGCTGCGCGCACTGGGCGTCACGAGCTCGAAGCGTTCGGTGTTGTTTCCGGATTTGCCGTCACTTGCCGAAACCGGTCTGCCGGGCTTTCACGCCGTAGGCTGGTTCGGCGTGTTCACGACCGGGCGCACGCCGGATGCAATCGTCAATCGCCTCAACACCGAACTCTCCGCTATCATGAAAACAGCCGAAATGCGCGAGCGTTTTGTAGGCCAGGGTTCGGAGCCTTTATCCGGTCCGCCGGAGGATTTGCGTAAATATCTTGCCAACGAAATCAGCAAGTGGGGCAAGGTTATTCGCGATGCGGGCATTAAAGTGGAGTGATTATAAGCGTTTGTTTATAAACATGTTTTTGGCTAACCGCTTTTAACGGAGCAAAGCATGGAAGACCTCGATTTCAGCGCACCGAAAGAACAAAAAGCCATCTACGATCCGGCAAGTGCGCAGGCTTTTTTCAGTGCAGCGGGCAAGACCGAGACCCTCAAGCAGGGCACGGCGCTGTTCGCCGCGGGCGACAGCGGCGACAAAATGTATTTGCTGATTGCCGGCGACGTGACGTTGTCCGCCGGCGGCAAGACCATCGACACCATACGCAAAGGTGAAATCTTCGGCGAGATGTCCGCCATCAGCGGCCAACCGCGCACGGCAAGTGCCGCAGCGAAGAGCCCATGCCAGGTGTTGTCTCTCGACCGCAAACAGTTTCTCGACGCGCTGCGCAGGCAGCCGGAGTTTTCACTCAACCTGATGAACATGATGATCTCGCGCCTGCGCCTGACGCTCGCCACTTTGCGAGTGCGCGGCGGCATTAAAAGCGAGGATGCGGGTCATGAAGGGCGCGTGATGGACTTCGCCGCGCTCAACGTGATGATGCGCGCGCTCGGCGACAAGGCGCGTATGCATTACCCGCTCAATCGCACCATCATCACCGAAGGCACCGCCGGCATCTTCATGTACGTGGTGATCGAAGGCAGCGTCGTGATATCGATTCAATCGAAAGTGGTCGAGCGCGTGGGGCCGGGTGGTGTGTTCGGCGAGCTCGCGTTGATCGATCAGGGTGCGCGTGCCGCGAGCGCGGTGGCCGGCAGCGATTGCACGCTGCTCGCGGTCGATCGCAACAGCTTTCTTGACCTTGTGCGCAAGCGTCCGGAGATCGGTGTTGAACTGCTCAAGAATCTGTCAGAGCGGCTGCGGTATCTGACGGCGCTGCGCAAGTAACGCGGCGCATCCACTAAAAAGAATGACCAAATGACTGCAAACAACAACAGCCTGGTATTACTCGGTGTCGGCGATGTCGGCCCCATCCACGAACCGATGGATGCGTACAGCACGCTCGCGCGATCCACGTTGGCCGCAGCAGATATTCGCTTCGGCCAGTGCGAGCGTGTGTATTCCGAGCGCGGCGCGTTGCAAGTACATTCAGGTGGCGCGCACAGCCGCGTCAAACCGCATTTTGCATCGGTGTTCACAGACTGCGGCTTCGACGTGGTGTCGGTGGCGAGCAACCACGCGATGGATTGGGGCGAGGACGCACTGCTCGACACGATAGCGTTGCTGGAAAGCAAAGGCATCAACGCCATCGGTGCGGGACGCGATCTTGCCGAGGCGCGGCGCCCGGCGATGATCGAGAAACACGGTATCCGCGTTGCTTTTCTCGCCTACTGCTCGATACTCAACGAAGGCTACGCTGCAGGGCTGCACAAAGCCGGCGTCGCACCGCTGCGCGCGCATACCTATTATGAATCCATCGACTATCAGGCCGGCGTGCCGCCGCGCGTGGTGACCGTGCCGTACGAAGATGACCTTGCCGGCATGGTCAGTGACATCGCCACCGCCAAAGCGAGTGCCGATGCGGTGATCGTTTCTCTGCACTGGGGTATCCACTTCGTGCCGCGCATGATTGCCGATTACCAGCCGGCAGCCGCAACAGCCGCGTTTGCGGCCGGCGCTGATTTGATCCTTGGCCACCACGCGCACACGCCCAAGGCCATCGGTGTGCACGGCGGCAAGACCTGCTTTTACAGCCTCTCCAACTTCATCATGTCGTCAACTGCGAAAAATGCCGCGAGCGCCGCAGCGTTCGAGAAAAAGTACGGTGTAAAACTCGACCCCGACTATCCGCATCTCGCCTATGGCGAAGATGCCAAGCGCAGCCTCATCGCCAAGGCCGTGATCACCAAGGCCGGCGTGCAGAAAACGTCATTCCTGCCGGTGCTGATCGACAAGCAACTGCGGCCTGAAGTGCTGAAACACGGTGACGCGCGGTTTAACGACGCGGTGCGCTTCATGGACAGCGTGTCGCAAGATTTCGAGCATAAATTTGTGGTTGAGGGCGATGAGGTTTGTGTAGGTCAGAACGCGTAGCGGTTCCGACGTTTTTATTTTGTTGCTGCCATCGTCTGTCGGAACCGCTACGCGTTCCGACCTATAAGAGCAATTGCAATAATCTACAGGAATTTCCCATGTTCACCCGTATCGACCACGTCATGATCTGCGTGCCCGACCTGACGCAGGGCATCACGCAGTATCACAAAATGGGCTTCAACGTTTTTGCGGGTGGCGCGCACCCGGGGAAGGGCACGCACAACGCCATCGCGCTGAACGCTGATGACTATCTTGAATTACTGGCGATACACGACCCGGCTGAGTACGCAGTATCGGGAAAGCCCGGCACCTGGAATACAGGGCTGACCGACTTTATTGCAGCAGGCGGTGGCATACGCTACGTGGTTGTGCAAAGCGACGACCTTGCGGTGGATGTGTCTGCCATGCGCAGTCGCGGCGTAGACGTGAGCGATGTAGTGGATGGCAGCCGCCGCACGCCCGCGGGACTGGAGTTGCGCTGGAAGGCGGCGACGTTGGGCCCTCAAAATCCGCTGCCGATCTTCTTCATACAGCATCTGACGACGATGGAAGAACGACGTAAGCAGGCGCCGGTTGCCGGCAGTCATCCCAACGGTGTTTACAAACTCGAACGCGCCTACATCGTTACGCACGATGCCGAATCCGCCGCCGCGACCTATGCCAATGTGCTGGGCATGCCCAAGCCCAAGTTGCACAAAGGCACGGTGGTGATGTCGGACATGGCGATATTCGAGATAGGACCCACCGGTCTCGGTGTCGTTCAACCTTACGCACCGGGACCGGCCGCCGACGCGCTGGCGCGGCGCGGCCCCGGTCCGTTTCAGGCGCTGTACCGCACCACCAGCATGAGCGCCGCCGCGCGCTGGATGCAGGAGCACGGCCTGTCGCCGCCTGCGCGCGGCGTGCGCAGCAATGGGGAGCATGCGATGCTGATGACACCGTTCGATACGTTCGGGGCTTATATCGGGTTTGTAGGGCCGGAGTAAGAGTGATGTTCGCAAGGAAGATACCTTTAGCAGGAACGGAGAAGAAGCCATGCCAAGATCGTTACAAACATTATTATTGTTCCCGATAGTCGCAACGCTGGGCGTAACTACCGTGCTCGCGCAAACCTATCCGCACAAACCGATACGCATGGTCACAGCCGAGGCTGGCGGCGGTAACGATTTCGCCGCGCGCGCCATAGTGCGGGGGATCGCAGACAGCATGGGGCAGCAACTGATCGTGGACAATCGCGGCGGCGCGGGTGGAATCATCGCCGCGGAACTCGTGGCGAGGGCGCCGCCCGACGGATATACGCTGCTGGTTTACGCCAGCAATATCTGGATCATTCCGCTGCTGAAAAAAAGCATTCCCTACGACATGGCGCGGGATTTTGCGCCGATCACCTGGGCGGCGCGCTCGCCCAGCACGCTGGTGGTGCATCCTTCGCTGCCGGTAAAGTCAGTCCGGGATCTCATTGCTATCGCCAAGGCAAAACCAGGGCAGCTTAACTATGGTTCGGGTGGTTCGGGCGCCACCACGCATGTAGCGGCCGAGCTGTTCAAGTCGATGGCGAAAGTCAATATAGTGCGCGTCAGCTACAGAGGAAACGCACCTGCGATCAATGATTTGATCGCCGGGCAGATACAGGTGATGTTCGCAACCGCGGGGACGATAGCGCCGCATACCGGATCGGGCCGATTACGGGCATTGGCGGTGACCAGCGCGGAACCCACGGCACTGGCCCCCGGCCTGCCTACCGTGGCGTCGGCGGGTCTGCCGGGCTATGAATCGCTGTCGATCTACGGCGTGTTCGCGCCATCCAAAACATCCGCTGCGATCATTCAGCAATTGAATCGCGAGATCGTGCGCGCACTCAACAGGACCGACATAAAAGAACTGTTTCTCAACGCCGGCGTGGAGGTTGTCGGCAGTACGCCGGAAGCGTTCGCGGCGGCGATAAAAGCCGATGTTGCGCGCATGAGCAAGGTGATCAACGAAGCCGGCATCCGGGAAGACTAAAGGCCAGCCGCGTACGCGCACTTAATTTTATTCTTGAAAGCTGCCATGACTCAATCAAATGTAAATGCTGAAATAGTACCGACCGGGAAACTGCGTGTCGGCCTCAATGCCTCGAATGCGACTTTGGTGGCACGTGCGGCTGACGGTAGCGTCAGCGGCATTGCCGCCGAGCTCGGCAAGTTCATCGCCGGGAAACTGGGCGTGCCATTCGAACCGGTGCTCTACTCCGGCGCGGCAACCTACACCGCGAGCTTTGGACAGGGAGAATGGGACATCATCGTCACCGGCAGGAATCCATTGGCGGCGAAGCTGGTCGATTTCATGCCGGATGTGATCCTGATCGACTATGTGTATATAGCCGCGCCCGGACGCGAGTTTGCCGATCCCGGTCAGGTGGACCGGGCCGGCGTCAAGATCGGCGTTCCGCGAAACGCGTCAGCAGACGCTTTTTTGAGCCAGCGACTGAAATCCGCGGAGCTGGTGCGAATGGCTGGAGACGCCAATGCAGCTATCGAAATGTTGCGCGACGGCAAGATTGATCTGTATGCAACGGGTATCGAGAGTGTGGAGAAAATCGCCGACCGCCTGCCGGGGTCAAAGATCATTGGTACATTCGAAACGGTTGCGTTTGCCATATCGACCGCAAAAGGATGGTCACCTGCGGCGCAAAGCAAGCTCACGCAACTCGTCAATGAAGCGAAGGCCGCCGGCATTGTGCAAAAAGCAATCGAAAAGTCAGGCCATAAAGGCGTTCGCGCCGCGCCGAATTGAGATTGCCGCCATTGCGACGTAATGTAAGGGGGACTATCATGAATATTGCTTCCATCGCCGCTGGCTGCGTGCTGGCCATCACACTTATGCCTGCACATTCCCAAACACCCAGATTCAAACCGCTGGTCGAAAGCGAAATGAGCGAGGCGCAGCTTAAGGCT
>Ga0315912_10006026_pt1 | contig 10959 bp, 11 predicted proteins | sample VfabasoilMG_FD_204469 | JGI IMG/M metagenome (GOLD analysis project Ga0315912, IMG submission 204469) | Garden soil microbial communities collected in Santa Monica, California, United States - V. faba soil | ecosystem: Environmental > Terrestrial > Soil > Garden | place: USA: California...
CCGTTCTGGGCGATGCCAGGCTCGTGCTGCGCCAGTTCATCGACGCGGTGAAAGACCTGGGGCCGAAGCGGCGGGTCAATGGCGACACCGCGCCCGAGGTGCTCGAGGTGAAGGACGCGTGGCTCAAGGAGTGGATGCCCAAGCTCACGTCGAACGAGGTGCCGATCACGCCGTACCGCGTCATCTGGGAGTTCATGAACACCGTCAAGCCGGGTGAAGCCATCGTCACGCACGACTCCGGCAGCCCGCGCGAACAGATGATTCCCTTCTACCGCGCCACCACGCCCCGCAGCTACATCGGCTGGGGGAAGTCGCATGCGCTGGGCACGGGCCTGGGCCTCACCATCGGCGCCAAACTCGCGGCGCCGGACAAATTCTGCGTGAATTTCATGGGCGACGCGGCGTTCGGCATGACCGGCCTCGATTTCGAGACCGCGGTGCGCTGCGGCATCCCGATCACCACCGTGGTCCTCAACAACTCGGCCATGGCCATCGAGCACCACGCCATGGTGATCTCCCACGATCGCTACCGCGCGCGCGACATCGGCGGGCATTACGCTGACCTGGGGCGGGCGATGGGGGGCCACGCCGAGCGCGTCGAGCAGCCGGCGGAGATCGCCCCGGCCATACAGCGGGCGCGCAAGGCCAATGCGGAAGGCAAGGCAGTGCTGCTGGAGTTCATCACCAGCCAGGAAATCGCTTTCTCCCACCGCCGCGGGCTGTAAAGGGGCTGCAGCACGCCCTTATCAAACAATGAGATAATGCGCGTATGGACGAATCCCAACCGATTTCCCCCCGCGCCCGCCTCCAACAGCTGCTGGCGATTCCGGACCGGCAACGCACCGACGCCGAGTGGGATGAGCTGAACGAGCTCGAGATCATGCTGGCCGCAGGCAACCGGCCGGGCGCCCCGGAACAGGGTGGCGCCCGCTGGAACAGCGGCGCGCCCGGCGGTCACTCCAAACCCGGCGGCGGACAACGCGACAGGAAGCCAGGGAAGCGGTTTCACCCGCGACCCCAAAAGCGCAATACGCCGTGAGCGGCCACCCGGTCGTGAGCTGGAGCGAGGGTGGGGCCACCCGCTCCGCCCGGTGGCGCTCGCAGAACGGGGCCCCGCCGCCCAAGCGCGTGGTGGTCGCCGGCGACCGCACCACGGCTGACGCCGCCTACCGGCTGGCCTGCGAGGGCACCGCGTTGCTGTGGCGCGGCGATTTCCAGAACGCGCGGCAGCTGCTGCAGGCGCTGGCGCGGCGCGCCGACGTCAAGCCGCCCAAGGCGACGGCATCGCCGACCGAGAACTTTCATCTCCATCGTCTGGCCCGGTCGCAACGCGCGCGCACGCTCGGAATGCTGCTGCTGCCGTTCGCGCACGATTACACCGTCCCGCTGCGGCGCGCGCCCGACGTGCGGCAAGCCTGCGCGGAGGCCTACGGCCCGGATGAGGGCGAGGAGCGTTCCGTTGCCTCGCTGCGTGAACTGCTGGGCCTCATCGGCGCGCACGAGTGGCGCAAGAAAGGCATCGAGGTCCCAGCGATCGGCGGGCGCATCCATCCGCACTGGGGCGTGTTCGCGCCGATCCGCAGCGAGTACGTAGGGCTGGTGGCGCAAGCCCCTCTGCCCTCGCCCGTGCCGGAACTGGCTTTCGACATCGGCACCGGCACCGGCGTGCTGGCGGCAGTGCTGGCCCGCCGCGGGGTCGGGCGCATCGTCGCCACCGATCAGGATCCCCGTGCCCTGGCATGCGCCCGCGAGAACATTGGGCGGCTGGAACTGAACAGCCGCGTGGAAGTGGTCGAGGCGAATCTCTTTCCCGAGGGGCGCGCGCCGCTCGTGATCTGCAACCCGCCGTGGATTCCGGCCCGGCCGGCCACTCCCATCGAACAGACGGTTTACGACCCCGAGAGCCGCATGCTGCACGGTTTCCTCGCCGGGCTGGCCTCGCACCTCGCGCCGGAGGGAGAAGGCTGGCTGGTGCTGTCCGACATCGCCGAGCATCTGGGCCTGCGCACGCGTGCCGAACTGCTGGCGGCAATCGACGCAGCGGGATTGAAGGTGGTGGGCCGGATGGAAGCGCGGCCGAATCATCCCAAGGCCAGCGACACCGCCGATCCCCTGCACGCCGCGCGCGCGGCGGAGATCACGTCCCTCTGGCGCCTCGCCGTCCGCGTGAACGAGTAAAGCGGGTTACGCAGGAACGACTCCCCTGTCATTGCGAGGAGCGGCCTCGTGCTGACGAGGCAATCTCGCGCGGGTGACGTGCATGCGTGGCCTGCCACGGGATTGCTTCGGCCCGAAGGGATCCGGCCTCGCAATGACAGTCCCTTTGTTGTCATCGCGATACCCTGGGCATCGTCGCGATACCCTGGGCGTCGTCGCGAGGAACGGGGTGACGCGGCAATCTCGCGGCGGGCGCGGGGCGGGGCCGATGCCTGCGTTCAGTAGAGCGATTTCTTCAGACTGATGGCTTGCCGCCGCGCCAGGCGCTCCACCGGCATGGTGGACGCCTGGGTGACGGGGTCCACATCGAACTGGATCATCTTCTCGGGGTCGGCGCTGGCGCGTATGCCAAGCAGTTGCAGCTTTTCCTTGATCTCCCATGAATGCGAGCTGGAAATGCCGGGAGAGGCGTAGATCACGCTGCCCGGCCCCAGCTCGTAAGCCTTGCCCTCGATGTCCTTCATCACCGCGCGCCCGGAAATAACGTAGTAGAACACCTCGATCAGGTGCCAGTGGAGGTGCTCGTGCACGCCCGGTTCGAAGTTCACCAGGTTGACCGTCAGCCTTTCCGTCGGACGCTCGGCGTTGCCTGCCAGCTGCCTTACGATCTGCCCGCTTGCGACCACCCCCGGCACCCCCTGCAACTCGGCGGCGTTGAACACTCTCAGCGTGGACTTGATTTCCATGGACCCTTACTCCTTTTGCAATGTGCGAGAATCCTATCCCTCGCCCGTCGCCAGGGCAAGGACTCCCAGGCACGGACGAACGGCCACCACGCAAGGCACGTAGAGGAGCAAGCGCCATGTCCGCCGTAGCGACCGTCGTTGGAAGCGGCAAGCACACTTACGAAGTTCACGAAGACTGGATGCATCCGCCGGATGGCTGGGAGGTCATGGCGGCGTCCGTGACGGTCGATTCGAAGGACCGCGTCTATTGCTTCAATCGCTCGCCGGAGCATCCCGTCCTGGTGTTCGACCGCGGCGGCAATTTCCTGTCGTCGTGGGGCGCGGGGCTCTTCGCGTTTCCGCACACCATACGCGCGGACAGGAACGACAACCTGTGGCTGGTCGATCGCGATCACGCGCAGATGATGTTGTTCACCGCCTCGGGCAAGCTGCTGCGCACGATCGGCGCCAGGGGCTTCCGCTCCGACACGGGCGTCGCGGCGGACTATCTCAAGTCGGACGCCTGGAAGTACGTGACCCATGGCGGCGGCCCGTTCAATCTGCCCACGGACATCGACCTCAATCCCGCCGGCGAGATGTTCGTCACCGACGGCTACGGCAACGCGCGCGTGCACAAATTCGCCGCCGACGGCACGCATCTCCTGTCGTGGGGCGAACCGGGCACCGGGCCGGGCGAATTCAACCTGCCACATTCGGTGTGGATCGCCCGCGACGGACGCGTGCTCATCGCGGACCGCGAGAACGACCGCGTCCAGGTCTTCGACCAGAACGGCAAGCTCCTCAAGATCTGGCCGACGAAGCTGATCGGCCCGGCGGTGATCTACGTGGACCACGACGACATCGTCTACATCGTCGAGCACAACGCGGGTCTGGTCAGCGTACTGACTCTCGAGGGCGAGCGCCTGGCGCAATGGGGCGACCCGGGCTTCAAGTCGTGCCACGGCATCTGCTGCGATTCGCGCGGCGATCTCTACGTCGTGCGCGCCGGCCCGTGGGGACGGCGCCGGCGGATCGTGAAACACGTGCGCGTGAAATGATGCGGTTCTTGACATGTCATTCCCCTGAGGCAGCCTGCCCCGAGAGGGCCAATCGGGGGAAATCCCTGCAACCGTGAACGCACCATCATGCGCGGCATGCCCCCATCCTACCGTCCCCCGCTTACGGGGAAAGGGGATACCCGCTTCTCCGGAAACGACAACAGGTGCACGATGCTGAAAATGTGCTGCGGCGCGTCCGTCCTGCTCGTGCTGAGCCAGGCTTCAGGGGCATACGCGCAGGGCTATCCCGCGCGGCCGGTGCGTCTCGTCATCCCGCTCGCCCCAGGCGGCAGCGCCGATATCGTGGGGCGCCTGCTCGCGCAAAAGCTCGGTGAAACATTCGGCCAGCAGTTCGTGGTGGACAACCGTCCCGGCGCATCCGGCATCATCGGCGCCGAGATCGTGGCCCGGGCGCCGCGGGACGGCTACACGCTGCTGCTCGCCGGGAGTTCGTTCGTGCTCGCGCCGAGCCTGCAGCGCAAGCTCCCCTACGATCCGCTGAAGGACTTCGCCCCGATCACCATGGCGGCGAACTCCCCCGGACTGCTGGTGGTGAATCCCGCGCTCCCGGCGCGCACGGTCAAGGACCTGATCGCCGTCGCGCGCGCGAAGCCGGGGCAACTCAACTACGGCTCGCCGGGAAGCGGCACCTCACCCCACTTCGCCGGCGCGCTCTTCAACATGATGGCCGGGATCGAGATGGTGCACGTTCCGTACAAAGGCGCCGCCATGGTCATGACCGATCTCATCGGCGGCCAGATCCACGCGAGCTTCGCCAGCATGCTCTCGGCGATCGGGCATGCGAAGGCGGGCCGGCTGCGCGCCGTCGCGGTGACCGGCTTAAAGCGCTCGGCTGCGCTGCCCGAGCTGCCGGCAGTCGCGGAAACCGTGCCCGGATTCGAATCCGGCTCGTGGCAGATCCTATTGGCGCCGGCGGGAACGCCCGCCCCGATCGTCGCCACGCTTCATCGCGAGATCGTGCGCGTCGTGCATCTCCCCGAAGTGGCGGCGCAGCTCGCACGGGATGGCTCCGAGCCGGTCGGCAACACGCCGCAGGAGCTGGCGCAGTGGCTGCCGGGCGAGTTTGCCAAGTGGGCGAAAGTCGCCAGGGCGGCGCGCTTGCATGTCGAGTAAATCTAAGAAAAGCCGTTCACCGCGAAGGACGCCAAGGACGCGAAGGGAAGCAAGGTACAGGTCTCGTCATCAAGATCAGCAATCTGGTGATTGCATCCAAGTTCACTTCGGCACTGATTTCCTTGGCGTCATGAGCATCCATTGCGGTTCAATATCTGGATACAGGGTGAAGCGCGCGCTCAGCGCGCGCCGCGGCGGCGGATGAAATCCAGCGTCGCGGCCGCGCAGCGATCGGGGTCGGTCACCGCGATGTGGTAGGAATCTCCGGGCAACACCAGCAACTCGGAGTTCGGCACCTGCTGCTGCCAGGCGCGGGTCTGCTCGACCGATGCGAGACTGCTGCCCTCGGTGGTAATGACGAGCATCGGGCATTGGATCTTCGGAATGTCGGCCGAGATGTCGGCAAAATTGATCGCGTTGACGAAACCCAGCACGCTCGACGGCGGCGTGCGACCCATGAACTGGATCCACCATTCGACGGCCTCGGGCGGGAAGTTCGCGCCCAGCCGCGCCGCCATTCCGCTGCGCGCCCGGGCTTCGACGCCGTTCTCCTCGATCGCCTTCAGCAGCGCCGCTTTCCCGTCGGCGCGCCGCGGCACCGGCGAGCCCACCACGGTGAGCGTGCGCACGCGCTCGGGACGGCGCGCCGCGAACGCGCGCGCGACGGTGCCGCCGATTTTCGCGCCGACGAGATGAAAGCGGCCGATGCCGAGCGCGTCCATCAGCTGCACGAAGTCGTCGATCACGAGATCCATCGACCACGGAAAATCGCGCGGCATCGGCGTCGAATCCGCGAACCCGCGCGTGTCCGGGCGCACCACCCTGTAATGGCGCGCGAGCCGCGGCACCCAGCCGTACCACGCGGCGGCGCCTTCGTGATTGCCGTGCACCATCAGCACCGCTTCCGGTTCACGCCACGGATCGGTGTAATCGTCGAGCCGGTAGTGCATCTCCAGATCCGGTTCGATTCGCGCAGTCGGCATCGCGGCCCTCCTCTCTGATTGCCTGACCTGACTTGCCGGTCCCCGATTTTAGGGCGTTTGTTGCGATGGCGCGCTGCTGCTAACATCGACGCTGCGATTTTGACAGGAGGCCGACATGGCGAAAATCTTCCTCGTGGTACCCGACGCGCCGATCGAGGACGTGGCGCAGTTGAAGTCGAGCCGCAAGCTGGGCAACCACGGCATCCGGCTGGGCGTGCTGGACAACAGCAAAGGCAACGCGGATCACCTGCTGAACCTCATCGTCGAAGGCGTGAAGAAGGAATTCACGGTCGATTCGGTGGTGATGAAGCGCAAGCCCGCCTCCAGCGGCCCGGCGACGGACCAGGTGCTGGACGAACTCGCGAAGGAGGCCGATGTCGTCATCAGCGCCATGGCCGATTGAGGCTCGTGCACGTCGTGGAGTGTCCACGACATGGCGCAGTTGACCAAGCGCGGACTGATCGCCGCGGTGGTGTGCTCGGATTCCTTCATGAAACTCGGCAGCGCGCAGGCGAAAGTCTTCGGCGTGCCGGATCTGCCGCTGCTCAGGATTCAGCATCCGCTGGGCGGGCTCGCCATGGAGAAGGTGCGCGAACGCGCGGCGGTGGCGTTGCCGCAGCTCGTCAAGGTGGTCAAGGAGAAGCAGTCATGAGTTCGCTTGCCGCGATGCTGAAGGCGCCGGGCGCGATGGTGGAGTGCGACGACGATCCTGAAGCCGTTTTTGATTTTCTGTGCGCCAGGGGCTGGAGCGACGGTCTGCCGGTGATTCCCCCCACGCCCGAGCGCGTCGAACGCATGCTGGCGTACTGCGACCGGGATTTCGGTGAGACCGTGGCCAGGATCCCGCCGCGCTATGGGGCGGCTACGCCGATACGCGTGGCGGCCAACGCGGTGATGGCCGGCTGCAGGCCGGAGTATTTCCCGCTGGTGCTGCTCGCGCTGGAGGCGATGGCCGAGGGACCGTACAACCTCTACGGCACGCAGGCGACCACGCATCCGTGCACGCCGATGCTGATTTTCAACGGGCCGGTCGCCGCGGAAGTCGGCATCAACTCGGGACACAACGCGATGGGCAATTACTTCCGCGCCAACGCCGCGATCGGGCGCGCGGTGCGCCTCGCGCTGGTCAACATCGGCGCGGCGATCCCCGGCACCGGCGACATGGCGACCGCCGGCACGCCCGCGAAATTCACCTTCTGCGTCGCGGAGAACGAGGCAGCGAGCCCATGGGAGCCGTTGCACGTCGAACGGGGATTTCCCAGGGAGGCGAGCGCCGTGACGGTGATCGCCGCGGAAGGCCCGCACAATGTCAACGATCACGAGAGCCTCAGCCCCGAAGGGATACTCACGATGATCGCGGGCACCATGGCGATCACCGGCTCCAACAATGCCTACTACGCCGGGCAGCCGGTGCTGGCGTTCGGTCCCGAGCATGCGGCGACCGCGGCGAGCGGCGGCATGACCAAAGCCCAGGTCAAGCAGTGGCTCTACGACCACGCGACGCTACCGCTGTCGAAGTTCTCGAGCGAAGGCATCGAGCGCCGCTTCCGCCGCAAGCTCGCCGACCAGTTCGGGAACGCGCCCCTCGATACGCCCGTGCACATGTGGGCGAAACCGGACGACCTGATCGTCATCGTCACCGGCGGCGCGGGCAAGCACTCCCAGTACGTGCCGACCTTCGGCAACACGCGCTCCGTGACGCGGGTGCTGAAGCGGGCGGATGGCGAACTGGTCATGTCGATTCAGGATTTGAAACGCGGGTAGGAAAGGAGCGGCATCGCGATGGACACGGGCGAAGGGTCGAAGGTCGAGACGATATCGGGCGCGCGCGCGCTGGTCGATGCCCTGCTGCGGGAGGGCGTGGACCACGTCTTCGGCATCCCCGGCACGCAGAACCTCGCGGTGATCGATGCGTTGCGCGACACGCCGCAAATCCGCTTCATACTGACCCGCCACGAGCAGGGCGCGGCGTTCATGGCGTACGGCTACGCGCGCGCGGCGAAGCGCGCGGCGGTGGTCACGGCGACGGAGGGGCCGGGCGTCACCAATCTCGTCACGGCGATCGCCGCCGCCTATCGCGGGTTCGTGCCGGTGATCAGCGTGTGCGGGGTGCAGGAAAGCTCGATGCGCGAACGCGACGCGACCCAGGACATGGACCAGGTGCCGTTCATGCGCCCCATCACCAAGTGGGCCTACAGCATCCCCAACGCGCGCAAGGTGCAGGAGTCGGTGCGCAAGGCCTTTCGCGTGGCGCTCGCCGAGCCGCAGGGGCCGGCGCACATCGAGGCCTCGAGCGAAATTCTGCTGGAGCCCGTCGCGCCCGAGCCGATCGAACCGGCCGCCTACCGCAATACGGTGCCGCCGGTGTGCGACGGCGCGCAGTTGGATGATGCGTTCGCGCTGCTCGCGCGCGCCGAGCGCCCGCTGTTCGTGGTGGGGCGCGGGGTGCTGAACGAGGGGCTGACCGGCGCGATGGCGGCGCTCGCCGAGCGCGCCGGCATTCCGGTGGCGGCGCTCCAATATTCGCCCGACGCTTTTCCGACGACGCACGCGCTGGCGCTCGGACCGCTGGGCCGCAACGGTTTCGGCAGCGCCAACCGCAGCGCGCCCAAGGCCGATCTCATCGTCGCGGTCGGCGCGCATTTCGACGTGTTCTCGACCCTGTACCAGTACGGGATCTTCAGCGCGCAGGCGAAGATCGTTCACCACAGCGCGGCGCCGGGCCAGATCGGCATCGTGTTCCCGGTGGCGCTCGGGGTGACGGGCTCGACCGCGAGCTTCATCGCGGGGCTCGCCGAGCGCGCCGCGCGGGCGGGTGCGCGCAAGCCATGGATCGACGTGGCGAAGGCGCGCGCCGACTGGGAAGCGGAGCTGCAGGCGGACGTGCGTTTCGAAGCGGAGCCGATCCAGTCGCAGTTCGTCGCCCACATGATACGCAAGGTGCTGCCGCGCGAGGGCCTGCTGGTGGTCGACGCCGGCAACGGCGGCAAGCATGTGCGCAGCTACTTCAAGAGCTACGAGCCGGGCACCTTCATGTGCATCGACGACTGGGCCTCGGTCGGAGGCTCACTGCCGATCGCGATCGGCGCGAAGTTGGCCCGCCCCGACCGGCCGGTGCTGTGCGCCTCGGGCGACATGGGCGCGATGTGCAACATCGGCGAGCTCGAAACCGCCGTGCGCGAGAAGATTCCGGTGGTGTACGTCGTGTTCAACGACCAGGGGCTCGGCAACGAGCGCGCGTTTCAGCAGGAACACTATGGCGGGCGGCTGTACGCGGTGGATTACCAGAATCCCGACTTCGGCGCGCTCGCGCGCGTGTTCGGCGCGCACGGCGAGCACGTCACGAAGCCCGGCGATCTCGAGGACGCGCTCCGGCGCGCATTCGCCAGTGGCAAGCCGGCGGTGATCGACGTGATGATCGACCAGAAGACGCTCGCGCCGGTGGTGTACCGCCCGCAGTGAAGGCGGAAGGATAGAATGGCGCGGGGCCCAACCTGAAAGGACATCCCATGGACGCCAATCTCGCAGCATTGGACCAGGTCAAGACCACGGCCATCGATCTCGGCATGAAGTTCGGACCGAAACTGCTGGTCGCGATCGTCATCATGGCGATCGGCTTCATCGTGGCGCGCTGGGTGGCTGGGATGGTGACACGCATGCTCCAGCGCTTCCAGTTCGAAGCGCCGGTGCTCCGTCTGCTGGTCAGCACCGCGCGGGTGCTGGTGCTGATCCTGTTCGGCATCATGGCGCTGCAGAACCTCGGGGTCGAGCTGCTCCCGCTGATCGCGGGCCTGGGGGTCGCGAGCGCGGGGATCGCGCTGGCGATGCAGGGCGTGCTCGGCAACATGGTCGCGGGCCTCACCATCATCCTCACCCGCCCGTTCCACGTCGGGGAATTCATTTCGATCGTCAAGGAAGAAGGCCGGGTGGAGGACATCAGCCTCTTTCACACCACGTTGAGCCATCCGGATCTGTCGCGGGTGGTGATCCCCAACCGCAAGATCGTGGGCGAGATCCTCCACAACTACGGGCAGATCCGGCAACTGCAGGTCGAGGTGCGCGTCGCCTACGAAGCGGACCTGAATCAGGCGCTCGCGACGGTGCACGACCTGCTTCAGGCCAACGCGCGGGTGCTCAAGGACCCGGCGCCGTTGATCCACGTCGTCCTGCTGGCCGATTCATCGGTGAATATCGGCGTGAAACCCTGGGTCAGCGTGCCGGATTACATCGCCGCCGGCGGCGAGATCAACAAAGCCATCGTCGATGCGTTCCGCGCCCGCGGCATCGCCATCCCGCCGCCGCGGCGGGAGGTACGACTGGTCGGAAGCGTCGCCTCGGGCGGGTTGGCGACGACGTGAACGGTGCCCGCTTCCGGAAATCAGGAATCCCTGACGCGCAGGCCTTTCAACACGAGCTTCTGCATGCCGCGCGCGGTGGCGGCGACGTAGATATTGCCTTTTGAGTCGGTCGCGATCTGGTGGCCACCGCCGAGGAAGCCCTTGCCGCCGATCAGCGTCACCAACCCGAGGGTTCGGCGATCGAGCACGACGATATCGACGCCCCCGCCCACGTACAGGAATTGCTGCTGCGGATCGGGCGAGAGCGCCAGGTTGCGGGCAAAGGGGGCGTTGTGCCGGACGTACTGCCTGACGAACTTGCCGTCGTGAGTGAACGCCTGGACCCGCTGGTTCTCCCGGTCGGCGACATACACCATGCCGTCGTTGGCGACGCGTATCGCATGCACGGTGCTGAAATTCCGGGGTCCCAGGCCATCGATGCTCTCTCTGCGCTTGGGCGGCGCGCACGGGCTTTGCTCCAGCGGTTTGTTGCCAAACGCGCCCCACATGCGCTTGAACTGACCGCTGTCCGCGTCGAACACCACCACGCGCTGATTGCCGTAGC
>Ga0315912_10006027_pt1 | contig 10959 bp, 9 predicted proteins | sample VfabasoilMG_FD_204469 | JGI IMG/M metagenome (GOLD analysis project Ga0315912, IMG submission 204469) | Garden soil microbial communities collected in Santa Monica, California, United States - V. faba soil | ecosystem: Environmental > Terrestrial > Soil > Garden | place: USA: California...
GCCACGCCGGTCGCTACGAAGTCGACTACGCGCAACAGCCGCCCTGCGGATACTTCAGCGCCACCTATCTGGGTGAGATCGCCGTGTGCGTGCCGTTGTGGGACCCGCAAGGCCTGGTTACGCGCCTCAAAGAACGCGTCGCTGCGTACCCACCGGCATTGCAGCGCAGCGTGATCCAGGATTGTCTCTGGTCGGCCGAGCTGACGCTGGCAGCGTTTGCACCGAAATTCGCTGCGCGCAGCGATGTCTACGGCACTGCCGGTTGCCTGGCCCGCACGGTGAATCAATTGGTGCTGGCGCTATTCGCGCTGAATGCGACCTATCTGCTCAATGACAAGACCGCGCTGAGCGAGGTCGCGGAGTTCGAGCACGCGCCCGCCGAGTTCTCGCCACGCGTGCAACGGACGCTGGCGCAGCTCGGCAGCTCGGCCGCCGAGCTGATCGCAGCAGTCACCAGCATCACGCAGTTGCTGCGCGAGACCTGCGAGCTGTGCCGTGATTTCTATGCGCCCAGATATCGCCTGGCCCACTCATAGATGAATTGGCATAGATGAATTGGCAGCGTTCAATGCTGCGGCAGCTCCAGCCGATCCAGCGCGCCGCGCAGTAGCGCTGTGGCACCGGCGAGCTCGGGTACCACGACCAGATGCGCACCGGCACCGCGCAGATCACGTTCGTTGGAGGGATGCTCGGCGCGGGCGGCGATCACCAGGTTGGGATTCATGCTGCGCACTTGTGTGATCGCGGCACGCGCGGGGCCGAAATCCGGCAGTGCGATCACCACCAGGCGCGCGCTGGCAATGTGCGCAGCTTCGAGCACGGTCGCGGAGAATGCATTGCCGTAGATCGAGGGCCAGCCGTCGGCGACGCCTTCGCGAACCCGGGACAGGCGCGCATCGATGACCGCCACGGTCAATCCGGCCTCGCGCAGCCCGCGGGCGACGCTCTGACCCACGCGGCCATAACCGATGACGATGGCGTGCTGGTCGAGTTGCGAGGCTTCGCGCGCGATGCCGCGACCGCCATCGAAGAATCTGCCCAACCACCGCACCTTCAGCAGATTCTCGGCCAGTTTGGGCGCCAGGTTGAACGCCACCGGCGTCAGTACGATGGTGACCAGCGCGGAGGTGAGGATGAGGTTGTACATGTTCGTGCTGAGCGCCTTCTCCTGCACACCCACCTGGGCCAGCACGAAGTTCAGCTCGCCCAAAGGGATCATGCCGAGCGCCGTGAACGCCATGGTGCGTGCCGAGACACGAAACGGCAGCACGCCGATGAAGGTGGCCAACCCCTTCAGTACCAGCGTGAAGCCGGCGATACCGAGCACGATCGGCCACTTGGCGATGATGAAATGCACATCGATGAGCATGCCCACGGAGACGAAGAACAGCGTGGCGAACAGATCGCGCACCGGTACCACCTCGGAGATGACGCGATGGTCGAACTCGCTTTCCGAGAGCAGCAGGCCGGCCACGAACGCACCGAGCGCGGGCGACAGCCCCAGCAAAGTGCTGACGCTGGCGGCCCCGAGCGCAAGCACCGCGGCAGTGACGATGAACAGCTCCGAGGATCTCAGCCCACTGACCTGGCCCATGATCCAGGGGACCAGGCGCTGACCGACTGCCATGGAAATGCCGATGAAGAGCACGGCTTTGAGAATGGTGCGGCCGACGTCGATCGCGACCTCGTGTGGTGCCAGGCCCTGTTTCAGCGCCACCAGCTTCGGCAGCACCACGATCAACACCACCACGATCAGGTCCTGCACGATGGCCATGGACAACAACAGCCGCCCATGCGTGGAGGCGATTTCGCCGCGATCCAGCAACGTCTTGAGTATCACCATGGAACTGCTGGCGACCAGCACCACACCAAAGACGAAGCCCTGCATCGCACCACCACCGAACATGCTGCCGAGCACGACGCCGCCGCCGATGGTCAAGAGCACTTGAATCAGGGTGCCGATGGTGGCCACGCCGCGCAGGCGGGCCAGATCCTTGAGCGAGAAGGCCACGCCGAGGCCGAACATGAGGAAAATCACCCCGACGTCGGCCAGCGCCGCGATCTGCTCGCGGTCGCCGACGAAACCCGGGGTGAACGGCCCGATCAGGACCCCGGCCAGCAGATATCCGAGGATGGGCGACTGTCGTAACCAGCTGGCGGTAAAACCACCAGCGACCGCAATCGCCAGCGCGACCGCAACATTCAGGATGGGCGGTATTTCATTGGTCATCGAGCAGCGACAACATCCGTGATCTACTTGAAGCGCAAGGCAATGTAGCACGCGCCTTGCCTTGATTGAGGCGCATCGACCAGAATCCGAACCGCCTTCCGGCCCGATTGACAACCATCAGCAATGCAAGTCCCGGCGACGCCATGCCGGTGCGCGCGACGCCGGAACTGTTGGATGCACGGTTCGCTTACATCTTCGATCAAGGGCCCCAGATCTCATGTCGGCAGTGAGCATATTGAAGAAATTCAAGAAGTCGATCCTGATCGGCACGCTGGCCGTGTTCGTTGCGGGGGCAGTGGTGCTGGGCATCTGGACGGCCAAGCTCGACACCATCATCACGCAGCAGTTCGAAGGCCGGCGCTGGACGCTCCCGGCACAGGTCTATGCCGAGCCGCTCGAGCTCTACGCGGGACAGAACTTCGGCGCCGACGTGCTCGAACAAGAGTTGCAACGGCTCGGTTACAACAGCGTGCCGACGCCGAAGGAACAGGGGAACTATCGTCGGCGTGGTGAGCGCATCGACTTCGTGAGCCGCCGCTTCCAGTTCTCGGATGCACTGCAAGAATCCCAGGTCATGTCGGTCACCGCGGAGGCCGGGACGCTGACCTCACTGCAGGATCAGGCCGGCCAGGACGTGGCCATCTTCCGGCTCGACCCGCTGCTGATCGGCAGCATCTTTCCCATCCACGGCGAGGATCGCGTGGTGGTCGCGCCCAATGAAGTGCCGAAGCTGCTCCAAGAAGCGCTCAAGGTGGTCGAGGACCGCAAGTTCGAGACACATTACGGCGTCAACGTCAGCGCCATCATCCGCGCCGCGTGGGTGAATTTCCGCGCCGGACAGATCGAGCAGGGCGGCTCGACCCTCACTCAGCAGCTGGTGAAGAGCTACTTCCTCGACAATCGGCGCACGCTGCGACGCAAGCTGGACGAGGCGATGATGTCGGTGTTGTTGGAGGTCCACTTCGACAAGCCGGACATCATGAATGCCTACATCAACGAGATCTATCTCGGCCAGGATGGGCGGCGCGCGGTGCACGGCTTCGGGTTGGGCAGCCAGTTCTACTTCGGCAAGCCATTGAACGAACTGCGCCTGCACGAAATCGCGTTACTGGTCGCCATGGTGCGCGGTCCCTCGTATTACGACCCGCGGCGGCATCCCAAGCGGGCGCTGACACGCCGCGACCTGGTGCTGAGCCTGATGGCGAAGTTCAAGGTGATCACCGCCGCCGAGGCCAAGGAAGCTGCACGCTTCCCGTTGGGCGTGATCGGTCAAGGCGTGCAGGTGGGCGGCTACTACCCCGCATTCCTCGACCTGGTACGCCGCACCCTGCGGCGGGACTACCGTGAGGAAGATCTCACCGAGGCAGGCCTGAGGATCTTCTCGACGCTCAACCCCATCGTGCAGCAACGTGCCGAGTCGGCGCTCTCCACTGAGCTCAAGCGCCTGGATGCCGCCCGCAAGGTCAAGCGCAAGGAGTCCCTCGAGGGCGTCGTCGTCGTCACCGCGCCACAGAACGGTGAGGTCGTCGCCATGGTCGGTGGCCGGCAGGCGAACTTCGATGGGTTCAATCGAGCCTTGGACGCGAAACGCTCCATCGGTTCGCTGGTGAAGCCCGTCGTGTTCCTCGCCGCAGTGGAATCCGGCAAGTTCAATGCAGCCTCCATCGTTCAGGACGCGCCGATGGAGGTGAAGCTGCAGAACGGCAAGGTGTGGCGGCCGAAGAATTTCGCCGCCGAGTTCTACGGCAGCGTGCCGCTGGTACGCGCGCTCGCTCAGTCCATGAACCTGGCGACGGTCTACGTCGGCCTGGAAGTGGGGCTGGAGTCAGTGACCAAGGAGTTCAAGGCCCTGGGGCTCGCCGAAGAGCCTCCCGCGCTGCCGGCACTGTTGTTGGGTTCTCTAGATGTCTCGCCGCTGGAAGTCGCGCAGATCTACAACGCCTTTGCCAACGGCGGCTTCAATACGCCGCTGCGTGCAGTGCGCGCGGTGGTCGATGCGGAAGGCAAGCCTCTCAAGTCCTTCCCGCTGGATGTGACACCGGTGGCCGATCCCGACGCGGTCTATCAGGTGAATCGGATGATGGTGGAAGTCATGGAACGCGGCACTGGACGGGCTGCAAAGGCGAGTTTGCCGCCCGGACTGGTGGTGGCGGGCAAGAGCGGCACGTCCTCTGACAATCGCGACAGCTGGTTCGCCGGGTTCTCGGCCACGCACCTCGCGGTGGTGTGGGTGGGTTATGACAGCAACAGTGAGACGGGGTTGACGGGCTCCTCGGGCTCCTTGCCAGTCTGGTCGCGGGTGATGTCCGCCATCGGCACCACGTCCTGGAGCACGCCGCTGCCGGAAAGCCTGCAAGAGGTGACCATCGAATACCCCACCGGCCTGGGGGTGAAGGCGGGCTGCGCCGAGAACGTGATCACAGTGCCTGTCCCCCAGGGGACAGAGCTGCCAATGAAACCAGAGTGCGCGCAGGGCGTTCTGAGCGAAGTGGGTGAGCGCGTCACCAAGTGGTTCAAGGGCCTGACACGGTAACCGCGCGGACTCGCGGGCCAGGTGACGCCGTTCGCTGCGGTGCGCCATGGCTGATTGCCTGCTTTGTCGAAGTCCCCTGTTTGTCGAAGTAATGTTTGCCGAAATCCGGGTTTTGTCGAAACTGGCACTTTTGGGGCAGGTTTTTTGGCACCGTATAGGTACGTGAAAGCACGTGCCGCTTGTTAAGATGGCACCCGAAGGACAAGTCTCCATTGACTTGCCGTTTTGAGTTGGCCTCGCGAACTGGCCTTTTTGACCTGCCTCCTCCCAGGTATTGATACCGCGATGAAAAAGACACTGATTGCCGGCTTGATGATGCTGACTGCGCTCGGGGGCTGCGCACTACCGCCGCCGTATCAGCCGCCCAAGCCAGCGCCCCCGGCGCCGGTGCAGCCAGCCCCCCCACCCGCGGAAACTCAGCCCGCCCCCCCGCCGCCCGTGGAGGCACCGCCGGCACCCGCGCCGGTGGTCCGCGAACCCACGTTGAATCCGGCTTCCAAGGCGCTGATCGCGCAAGCTCAAGCCCAGGCCGCGGCCAAGAACTATTCGGTGGCTGCCTCCGTGTTGGAGCGGGCGCTGCGCATCGAGCCCGAGAACCCGTTGGTCTGGATCGAGCTCGGCAAAGTTCGTCAGGCCGAAGGCAATTTCGTGCAAGCGGAAAACATGGGTCGCAAGGCAGTCTCGATGGCGTCTTCCGCGCCGAAGGCCAGATCTTCCGCGTGGCTGCTGATCGCCGAGTCATACCGCTCGCGGGGCCGCAACATGGAAGCCGAAGAGGCCAAGGCGAAAGCCCAGAGCTTCGCGGGGCGCTGAGAGGCCGAAGGCCTGTCATCCCAGCGTAGGCTGGGATTCGAAGGCCGTTATCCCAGCATCGGACTGGAACGCAGTGGGTTGAAACCCACCGCCAAGATCACTGCGGGCGGTCAGACCTCTACCAGATTTCCCACGAACTGCCGCGCCGCCTTCTCCCACGTGTGCTGCAGCGCGTATTCGCGGCAGGCCTCTGCTTCCAGCTCGATCGCCTCCCGTGCCGCCTGGGCCAAATCGAGGTGCAAGCTGCCCGTGACCCCGGGACGCACCACGTCGACCGGACCCGTGACCGGGAACGCTGCGACCGGCACTCCGCAAGCCATGGCCTCGAGCATCACCAAGCCAAAGGTATCGGTGAGGCTGGGAAATACGAACACATCGGCCGCTGCCATGTGGCTTGCCAGCGCCTCACCGCGTTGATACCCCACGAAACTGGCACTGGGATACTTGGCGGACAGCGCGGCCCGTGCGGGACCATCTCCGACCACCACCTTGCTGCCGCTGAATGGCATGCGCAGGAAGGCCTCGATGTTCTTCTCCACGGCCACCCGACCTACATACATGGCGATGGGTCGCGGCAGGGACAGAAAGTCCTTCTCTCGTGGCCGAAAAAGCTCGGTATCCACGCCGCGCGTCCAGCGCGCCAGGTTGACGAAGCCGCGCGCCTCGAGCTGGCGCTGCATCGAGGGTGTGGCCACCATGGTTCGCTGCGCAGCACCATGAAACCGTCGCAGGTGCGCATAGCTGAAGGCGAGCGGTATGGGTGCCCGAGCGCGCAAGTACTCGGGAAATTGGGTGTGGTAAGAGGTCGTGAACGGGACGTCCTGGTGCCGACACCAGCGCCGCGCGGCACTGCCAAGGGTGCCTTCCGTGGCGATATGCACTGCCTGCGGATCGAATTCGCGCAGCATGCGATGCACTTGCCGATAGGGCAGGCAAGCCAGGCGGATCTCGGGGTAGGTCGGGCAGGCAATGGTGCGAAACCGGCTGGGCTCGATCACCAGCACTCGATGCCCGAAGCGGTTCAGGTGCTGAATCGTGGTGCTGAGCGTCTGCACCACGCCGTTGGTTTGCGGGTGCCAGGCATCGGTGACGATGGCGATTTTCATGGCCGTGTCAGGCTGCCTGATCGAGAGAGTCGCTCGCCGCCATCACTGCGGTCGCACTTTGGCGCAGCAGCTCGCGTGTCTCGGTCCAGCGCAGCAGCGAGAGTTGCCCATCTGCATGCTCGGCGAGCGTGGTACAGCTCTCCACCCAATCGCCGTCATTGCAGTACAGCACCGAGCCGATCTGGGCGATCTGGGCGCGGTGAATGTGGCCACAAATGATGCCGTCGACGCCGCGACGTTTGGCCTCGTGCGCCAGCGCGCGCTCGAAATTGGCAATGTACTGTGTGGCATTCTTGACCTTGAGCTTCAAGAAGGCCGCCAGCGACCAGTAGTTGTAGCCCACCAGCCGGCGCACGTAGTTGACACCGCGATTCAGCATCAAAATGAACGAATAGGCGCGGTTGCCGAGCTCTTCCATCAGCGGACTGGCCTTGATCACCGCATCGAACTCGTCACCATGCATGACCAGGAAGCGCTTGCCGTCGGGAGTCTCGTGAATGGCCTCGCAGCGAATCTCGATATTGCCGAACTGCAGACCGGCGAGTTCGCGCAGTTCGTGATCGTGATTGCCAGGAATGTAGATGACGCGTGTGCCGCGCTTCGCCATGGCGAACACGGCACGGACCACGGCATCGTGAGACTGCGGCCAAAAGAAGGACTTCTTGAGGCTCCACAGATCGATGATGTCGCCCACCAGATAGAGCGTCTCGGTGCGTATGGAGTGCAGGAAATCCAGCAGGAACTCCGCGCTGCAGCCACGAAAGCCCAGATGCACGTCCGAAATGAAGACACTGCGAAATTCGAGCGACGGCTCTGCGGCGCCCTGGCTCGGCAGCTTGGTCAGCGGGGACAGGCTCATGCCAAACCTCGAGCAACACCCTCGATGTACGTAGCGTGCGAGCCCAGCATTACATCGGGGTTAAGAACCGCTTAAAGGTTTGTTGAAACGACGCCCCCCGTTTGAATCGATATGTTGAATCGACATTTTGAATCGACAGGGGTTTGAATTCGACAGGCCGGGGGTTGAATCAAGAGCCCCCTTCATTGAATCGAGACCCGGGTCGACACCATGATCGGACTGTTGCAACGAGTCACACACGCCGAGGTTCGGGTTGCGGACCAGTTGATCGGCCAGATCGGGCGCGGACTGGCGGTGCTGGTCGGCGTCGAGCGTCATGACACGGCAGCACAGGCCGACCGACTGCTCGAGCGCCTGCTCACCTATCGCGTGTTCCCGGATGCGCAGCAGCGCATGAACCTGAGCCTGCAGGACGTGGGTGGCGGGCTGCTGCTGGTGTCGCAATTCACGCTCGCAGCGGATACCAGCAAGGGCACGCGTGCGGGGTTTTCAACGGCTGCTGCCCCCGAGGCGGCGCGCGAGTTGTTCGACTATCTGGTGCGCGCCGCACAACAGCGCCACACGGACGTGCAGACCGGACAGTTCGCCGCCGACATGCAATTGACGCTGACCAATGACGGTCCGGTGACATTCTGGCTGCAGGTACGCAATTGACCGTCCCGGCCGGCAGCAAAAGCGGCACATGAAAAACGGGGGCTTACCTGTGTTACATCCCTGAGAAAACAGGGATTGTCCCGTTGCCGCGCTGCTGCCCGCCCCTGGCGCACCTTTTGGCGTATCATCCACCGGCTTTTTCACTGGAGAGATTCCATGATCGGGTTTCGCGAGCTGCTGATCATCCTGGCGATCGCACTGGTGATTTTCGGCGCCAAGCGCTTGAAGACCATCGGCTCGGATCTGGGCGGAGCGGTGCGTGGCTTCAAGAAGGCGATGAGCGAGGGTGAGGAAGAAGGCAACAAACAGCTGAGCGGTCCGGCGGAAAAAGACGCCGACTTCGACTCCACGCCTCCCAAGACCGGCGAGAAGTCATCGCGCGTTTGAAGCAGCGTCCCCTTCGAGGCGAGTAAGCCAAGCGATGTTCGAAGTCGGCTTCACCGAGATCATTCTCATCGTCGGCCTGGCGCTGCTGGTGCTCGGGCCTGAAAAGCTGCCCGGCCTGGTCAATAAAGTAGGTCTCTGGACCGGCCGCGCACGCTCGATGGCGCGCCAACTGCGCACGCAGCTCGAACACGAAGTCACGCTCGATGAGCTGAGCAAGTCACGCCCGATGCAGGGCGGACCGCCGCCGAGCTCGAGCAGCGAGCAGTACTACGATGGATCGCCAGCGGACACCAGCGCGCCCATCGATGACACACCTGCAAGCACCACAGATGGTATGAACGCAGAGGCCACCGGCACGGACGGGGCCCAACCCGTTGACCTGTCCAAACCACAGCAATGAGCCAGGAACCCGAGTCGCTGGCGGAAGGCTCGCTGATTTCGCACCTGGTCGAGCTGCGCGATCGGCTGATGCGGGCCGTGATCGCGATCGGCATCGCCTTCGTGCCCTGCGCGTACTGGTCCGACGAGCTGTTCGGGCTGATCGCCCAGCCGCTGCTCGAACAGATGCCCGAGGGCGGCAGGATCATCGCCACCAATCCGATCTCCACGTTCATGGCGCCGCTCAAGCTCGCCATCATGACCGCGTTGTTCATCGCTGTTCCCGTCGTGCTCTATCAGCTATGGGCGTTCGTCGCACCCGGCCTGTATCGGCACGAGAAACGCTTCGCCATCCCGCTGGTGGTCTCGAGCATCTTCTTGTTTTACGCGGGCGGGACCTTTGCCTACTTCGTGGTGTTTCCGCTCATGTTCGAGTTCCTGACCGCGCATCCACCCAAGGGCGTGGAGATTGCGACGGACATGGCGCAGTACTTGGACTTCGTGTTGTTCCTGTTCTTCGCCTTCGGCGCCGCATTCGAGATTCCAGTGGCCACGGTGCTGCTGGCAGCGACGGGGTTGGTGAAGCTCGAGACCATGACCAAGAACCGCGGTTATGTCGTGATCGGGATCTTCATCATCGCGGCATTTCTCACACCGCCCGATGCGCTGTCGCAGTGCTTCATGGCCGTGCCGATGTACTTCCTGTACGAGCTCGGCATCATCATGTCGCGTGTGCTGTTGAAGGAGCGCCTCGCCAGACAGCGTGCAGCGGAAGCGGCCGCAAAAAAAGAGCAGAACGCCAGCGGCTGATCTCTCCACGCTTTGTTGACAAGCCAGTCTTCACGAAAAACTGGGCGCGGCTCGCAGCCCAGACTCGCGCCGATGGCACAAGAGCTCCCGCCCAGCAGCATATTGATTGTATGCACGGGCCCTGCGCAGATGCCGAATTCCAGGCTTCTTGCCGGGTACGCCACAGATCGGTGAGACTGGCGCCCGTCATTCAGGTGTCATCAACAAAGCGACGCCGCTAACCGCGGTGCAGCGATTACCGGTCGGTATCCGCACATGAGCCAATCCATTCCGGGCGAGCTCTCCAGCGCAGCCCCTGCCAGGGCAGACAGTCAGCCGCAAATCCTCGGCCACCCGCGCGGTCTGGCCACCTTGTTCATGACCGAGATGTGGGAACGCTTCACCTACTACGGCATGCGCGCCATGCTGGTGCTGTTCCTCACCAACGCGGTTGCCACCGGCGGTTTCGGCCTGACGGACAAGACGGCAACGGCCATCTACGGGCTGTACATCTGCATCTCCTACATTCTGTGCTTGCCCGGCGGTTGGATCGCCGACCGTCTGATCGGTGCGCGGCGCGCGGTCTGGTACGGCGGCTTCCTGATCGCAATCGGTAACGCACTGCTGGCACTGGGAGCCAACGCCGGCTCGTTCTTCGGTGGCCTCATCGTGATCGCGTGTGGTGTGGGAATGCTCAAACCCAACATCAGCGCCATGGTTGCCGATCTCTATCCCGAGGGCGGCGGGCGCCGCGATGCCGGCTTCACCATCTTCTACATGGGCATCAATCTCGGCTCGCTCTTCTCGCAGCTGCTCTGCCCGTTCCTGCAGGAGGCTGTTGGCTGGTGGGCCGGCTTCGGCCTCGCCGCGCTGGGCATGTTCTTCTCCTGGACTCTCATTCAGTTCGATGGTGGCCGGCTCAACGGCTATGGCGAGCCGCCCGCCGGGCCCGACCGCTCGATGATCATCTATATCTGCGCGTTGGTCGCGGTGCCGGTGATCCTCTTCCTGTTCAACAATCTCATGAACGCGCCTCGCGCCGTGGAAGGCGCCGGCTTCGTCGGCTATCTCGTCGCGCTGCCGCTGCTGGGCAAGCTGCTGTTCGGCACCTTCCTGATCGGCCTGCCCGCCATTCTGGTCTGGTCGTGGCGCGTCGGCACCAAGGTCGAGCTGCAGATGATGTTCGCGGCGATGATCCTTATCGTCTTCA
>Ga0315912_10006028_pt1 | contig 10957 bp, 10 predicted proteins | sample VfabasoilMG_FD_204469 | JGI IMG/M metagenome (GOLD analysis project Ga0315912, IMG submission 204469) | Garden soil microbial communities collected in Santa Monica, California, United States - V. faba soil | ecosystem: Environmental > Terrestrial > Soil > Garden | place: USA: California...
GCCCTCGCACAACAGACGGTGAAATGCATCCTTGGTGTAGACCCGCTGGCCCGGCGAGCCGTAAGCCCGGAGCGTGTTCGTCTCGTTGTCGGTAACGAACGTCTCGGTGTGAGGCGCGAACAAGAAGCGCGTTCCGATGCGTGCCGTGTGCGGGATCATCGGATCGAGCGCGCACCCGATGTCGTCGGCGACGAGACCGTCGTGAGCGCCGCGGATGTTCGGCTCCGGCAGCCGGTCCTTGCCCCACGCCCACGTGTTGCGGAACCACAGCGTCGGCAGGATGTGTAGCGGCGCGGTCTCGGGGCCGCGGTTTGTCGCGTGGATCCGGATCGCGATGTCGTCTTCGCTATCCTTCGCGTACTCGATCAGGATGTCGAAGTAGCGATCGTCGTTGAAGATGCCGGTGTCGATCAGCTCGTATTCGAAGCCCTGCCCGTTCCGGCGCTGATTCTCGCGAATGAGATCCTCGTACGGGTACGCGCGTTGCGGGTACTTGTAGAGCATCGCCATGTACGAGTGCGTCGGCGTGTTGTCGGTGTGGAAGTAGTACTCCTTCACGTCCTCGCCGTGATTGCCCTCGAACGGCGTCACCCCGAACAGGCGCTCCTTGAGATGCGGATCGCGCTCGTTCCAGAACGTCGGCGCGAAGCACAGCAGCTGATAGCGGTCACAAAGCCCCGCGATGCCGTCCTCGCCCCAGCGATAGGCCTTCGCCCGCGCGGCGTCGTAGGTCAGAAACCGCCAGGCATCGCCAGTTGGCGAATAGTCCTCGCGCACCGTGCCCCACGAGCGATCGGAGACATAAGGCCCCCACCGACGCCACCCATGCGCGTCGTCCTTGACCTCCCGCAGACGGTCCTCTTCACGATCTTCGCGCGCCACCGGCGTCGGAGCTTACACCGCGGCGCAAGCCGTGGTTTGCTTGGGCCGTGATCTTGGCAGGCGACCTCGGCGGCACCAAGTGTGTGCTCGCTCAATGCAGTGACACGGGTGAGATCCAACGCGAGCAGATGTTCTTGTGCGCGGAGGCGACCTCGCTCGAAGACATCATCGGCCGGTTCCTCGGTGACCAGCGCGTCAAGGCGGCTGCGATCGGCGTGGCCGGTCCCGTCGTCAACGGAGTCGCGCGCATCACGAACCTGCCGTGGACGATCGACGAGCGCGCGCTCGGCCAGCGACTCGGCGGCCCGGTGACACTGCTCAATGATCTCCAGGCGACCGCGCTCGGCATGCGCGTGCTGCCGCCAGAGAAGTTCGCGGTGCTGCACGCCGGCGATGGCGCGGTCCCCGAAGGCTCGACGATCGGTGTGATCGCGCCCGGCACCGGCCTCGGTGCGGCGGTCCTGGTCTCCGACGGCACCCGCTACCGCGCGCTGCCCACCGAGAGCGGCCACGCCGACTTTGCACCCGGCACCGAGGAGGAGCTCGCGCTGTGGCGGTTCCTCAGCGCGAAGTACGGTGGCCACGTCAGCGTCGAGCGCATCCTGTGTGGCAACGGCATCGGCGCGCTCTACGAGTTCGCGCGTCAGACCTCCGGCGTCGCCGAGCCTGCGTGGCTCACGCACGAAATCGCGGGCGGCGATCGCAACGCGGTCGTCTCGCATTCCGCGCTCGCCGGCAGCGATCCCGTTTGTGTCAAAGCGATGAGCTTGTTTGCCGGCGTCCTCGGCGCCGAAGCCGGCAACATGGCACTGCGCACGCTCGCGCTCGGTGGCGTCGTGATCGGCGGCGGAATTCCGCCGAAAGTTCTGCCGCTTCTGCAGACCGGCACGCTCGTCGAGCGTTTCGTCGCGAAGGGTCGCTTCGAAGGCTGGATGCGCAAGTTGCCGCTCCGCGTCGCGCTCGAGCCACGCGCTGCACTTCTTGGCGCTGCCGACCTAGCCCGAACGCTAGTTTGACAATCCGCGAATAGGTCCTACGCTGTCGGCACCATGAGCTGCCTTGCGTTCCCTGTGCGCCGCGCCTTTGTTGGCGCAGCGACGGTAAACGCGACGGTCGGCGCGACGGTTCTGGGCTGAGCTTTTTCAGCCCGCGCACTGACCGGCCGCCGCGCTGGTCGGCGGTCTTCATTGGAGGACTACATGCGCAACTTCGAACAAGACATCATCATCACGAATACCGATCTCGAGCGGCTACTCCCCGTTCTCGATCAGCACGACACACCTGCGTCCGACTCTCTGGCGACCGAGCTCCACCGCGCGACCATCGTCGACGGGCGCGCGGTTCCACGCGACGTCGTCACCATGAACAGCGAGGTCGTCTACGAGGACTGTACGACCCTCGCCAGACGACGCGTGACCTTGGTCTATCCCAAGGACGCCGATGCAAAGCGCGGCCTCGTTTCGGTGCTCGCACCGATCGGCAGCGCGCTGCTTGGACTGCGCGTGAACCAGACGATCGAGTGGCAGGTACCGGGCGGAACCAAGCGCATCCGTGTCGTCGAGCTAGCGCATCAGCCCGAGGCGGCCGGCGACTATCACCGCTGATCGGCGTGTTACCGTCGCTGCATGGCGGAGCCATCGCGGCGGTACCTGGCGGAGCACATCTACTTGCCACGCTACGTGCGCGAGCAAGGCGCGACGAAGGTCCTCGACGCGATCAGCAACGAGGACGAGGTGTTCTTCCGCCCGGTCTGGATGCAGGCCGGGTTTCGCTTCACGCCGCAGATGTTTGTCGTCGACAACGGCGATCTACACATCGGCATTCTCTCGCTGCCGATGCCGCAGGAATCGCCCGAAGCGTACGTATTCGCTGCCGTCGGGCACGCGAAACAGCCGCAGTACCTGCGCTGCTTCTTGCTCGAGCAAGGCTCCGGCGTCGCCGCCGAGATCATGAAGATGCTCGGCCAGGCGCCACCCGAGGACGCCGGCACTCCGACCGTGCTCGGCGAGTGGGACGGCACCACCCACCGCAACCACGGAGCTGGGCCGTCGTTCACGGGCGACTTTGTCGCGGACGTGTCCGCCTTCGTTACCGCGGTCGCGAAGGTGTGCAACGCGCGCGGTTAGGCCTTGCCACGCACGACCCGCTGGTCGAGCACGTTCACCAGCTCGGTGATCTTCACGGGCTTCACGAAGTGACAATCGAAGCCAGCGTCCGATGAACGCGCGCGATCGGTCGGCTGGCCGCAGCCGGTGACCGCGATCAGCACGGCGCCGGAGCCGTACTCGGATCGAATCGCGCGGGCAACGCCGTAGCCATCGAGGTCGGGAAGGCCGACATCGAGGACGACATGGCCCGACGGTAACAAACGCCGGATCAGTGTTGGCCACCAACGCACTGCTTAACAATTTCTACGGGATTGCCCGTAGTGCGCGAGCGTCACACCGAGCGTGAGTGCACGCTCCACAGAGATCTACTTCGACGGATGAGAGAGCACGTAGATGGCGCCTGCATCGCGCGTCGGGCGCGTCGCGATGTCCTTCTCGACCTCATCGGCCCCAGCAGCATCACCTGCCTTGCGCATAGCGATCGCAAGATCGTGACGGCAGCCGAGCATCTCCTTTTCGCACTTCGATAGCTCGGCGACAGCCGCCTTCGCGTCCCCCTTCGCCCACACAGCGAGACCCTTGTCGTACGCGAGCATCGACTGCGCGAACTTGTCGTCCGGCGTCGTCTTCGCGAACGCCTCGGCATCGGCGAGCAACTTGTCGGCATCGGCGGCCGGCTTGCCTTGCATCGCCGCAACGCGCAACGTGCCCGCGCGATAGCCGGTCATCAGGCCATTACGCCCGTCGCCTGCAAGCACATCCTTGCGCGTGAGTGCCATCGCGTACGCCTTCGTCGCCTCTGCGTGCTTGCCGTCCATCCCGAGCATGTGTCCACGGACGAGCGCCGAGAACGCCCACGGGGGGAACTTCTTGGCCTCGGGATCTTTGTCGAGTGCGTCGAGCGTCTTCAGCGCGTCTGGAAGCTTGTTCTCCGCGAACTGAAGCCACGCGGTGTCGAGCATCGCCGAGAACTTCTCGCCAGGCACCGTCGACTTCTTCTGCTCGTCGAGCGCGGCGTAGGCGCCCTTGAAATCGCCGTGGTACGCGCGCGCGAGCGCGGCGCCGTTGTAGGCGAGCCAGAACTTCGGATCGAGCGTGGTCGCAGCCACGAACGACTTCTCCGCATCCTCGTACTTGCCGGCGTTGAGCTGGATTTCGCCGAGCGAGTCGAGCGGATTTGGTTCCTTCGGGAGCAGCTCGACTTGCTTCTTCGCGGCCGCGATCGACTTGTCCCAGTCTCGCTGCGCGAGATACGCGTACGCCAAACCGTTTTGCACGACCGCAGCGTCCGGTTTGATCGACTGCGCCTGCTCGAGGTACTTGAGCGCCGCAGCGCTGTCACCACGACCGGTTGCCATGTACGACAGCTGCATCGCCACCTCCCACTCGCCGGGCGCGAGCTCGAGGAGCTTCTCGAGCCGCTCGCGGTTCTTCGTCGCATCGCCTGCACGCCCCGCCTGGGCGGCCTCGACGTACACACGCTCCGCCTCGGGAAGCTTGGCGGCGAGCGGGCCGGCCTTCTGCAGAAGCTCGGTTCCGTCTGGGCCCGGCGTGAAGCTGCCCACGTCGGCAGTGGCAATTGCGAACTCGGGATCGAGCGCAATCGCCTTCTTGAAGTGCTCCATCGCCTCTTCGCCGTGCGACAGCATCGCTGCGTCGCGACCCTTCTGCCACTCGGCCACCGCTTCCGGCGACTTCGACGTCACTGTCATGCGCGCGAGCGGCGCGGCTGGTGCGACGGGCACCTCCGGCGTCTTCTTGTCGACGACCTTCGGCTCCGGTCCCTTCTTCTCTTCAGCCTTCTTGCCGCAAGCCGCGGCGAACAACGCGATCACCACCAGAGTTCGAGTCTTCATCGGGCGACTCTATGCCCCTACGCTGGCCGATAGAACCCGCCGAGGACGATTCCGAACACTAGGTGAGCGACCACGATCGAGATCGGCGTCTGGATGCCGTAGTGAAGAGCAAAGAAACCGGGCGGTTCGAGCTGCCGCAGGGCACTCGGCCCGCGGCTTTCACTGGCCATCCGCGGGTGCATCCCGGGCATCGCTGGCATTGCCGCCGTCAGCACGAACGCCGAGTGCGCGATCGCGATCGAGACTCCTTTCCACCACGTTGGCCCGCCCCAGGCGTGAAACACAGCGACGTACGCGAGCGAGATGATGAGACCGTTGATCAAGTGCAGCACCACGCCGAGCGCCTTCGCGCGATCGCGGTTCGGCGTAAACATGGTCCCGAGCAGGTACGGAATGTTCATGCGCGTCATACCGAGGCCCTGACTGCCGGCCATGATCGTCGTCAGCAGAATCGTCGACGCAAATCCCCACACGAGCCAGCTCGGCCAGTTCATCGCAGTCCCTCCCGCTCCTGAAGCGAGAGAGCCGCGCTGATCAGGCCGACGTGCGTGTAGGCCTGCGGAAAGTTTCCGAGCGCCTCGCCCGTCGCAGGCTCTATCTCCTCGGCCATGAGCCCGAGGTCATTCGCGTAGCGACACGCAGCGGTCATCCACGCCGTCGCCTCGGCCGGGGAACCGCCGCCGCCGGCCAGGTGCTCGACCGCCCAGAAGCTGCAGATCCAGAATGCGCCCTCGCGACCGTGGCGATCGATGTCACGACGGAACAACAGCCCTGGACCCGCCGCGAGCTGTCGGCTGAGAGTCGCAAACGTCGACTGCATCCGCGGCGTGTCGCCGCGCTGAAAGCCGTACCAGGTCATCAGCAACACGCTCGCGTCGAGCGTGGGCGTGCCGTATACGCCGGTGTAGCAGCCGAGCTGTGGATCGAATGCGTACGCTTCGATATCCGCGCGGATCGCGTCGCGCTCGGCGGCATATCGCGCCGGGTCAATGCGCGCGACGATGCGTTGCTGGCCAAGCTCACGTAGACGCTCGAGCGCGACCCAGCACAACAGCCGCGAATGCGTGCGGTGCTGCGGTAACCCACGTGGCTCCCAGATGCCCTGATCGGGCCGGCGCCAGTTGCGGCAGACGTACTCACCGAAGTCACGCAAGAGCGATTGCGTGTCGCGATCGAGAGAGCCCATCGCGTGTGCGAGCTGGGACGCTGCGTCGATCACCTCGCCGTAGCAGTCGAGTTGAAGCTGCTCGGTCGCGGCATTGCCGATGCGCACCGGACGCGAGTCGCGGTAGCCGCGGAATGGAAGGACGCGCTCGTGCACCGTGCGGTTGCCGTAGACGTCGTACAGCACGCGGAGCTCGGGCTGCGTCAGGCGCGTCGTGTGGAGCAACCATCCCACGAACGCCTCCGCCTCGTCGGTGTAGCCAAGGCTCAACAGGGCGCGCGCCGTGAACGACGCATCGCGCAGCCAGCAGAAACGGTAGTCCCAGTTCCGGTCACCGCCGAGCCGTTCAGGCAACGACGTCGTCGGCGCGGCAATGATGGCTCCCGAGGGCGCGAACGCCATCAGCTTGACCGCGAGTGCGCTGCGCACGACCAGATCGCGGTACGGGCCATCGTACTTCGCCCGCGCACTCCACCTGGCCCACCACCTGACCGACCGCTCGATCCGCTCGCGGACCGCATCACCGAGAAGCGGCACGAGCGCGGGGCCGTCGGCATCGTACGTGAGCGACATCGCGATGCTCTGACCGGCTTGGAGTGTAACGGTCGCGTGAGCTACGCCGTCCGTCTCGAGCACGAACGGCGTCTCCGCGAGGAATGTCAGGAGCGTTGCGCCTGCCTGCCAGCGAATGCCGAGAAGTGGATGCGTCGAGGTGCGGGTTACCGCTCGCCCGTAGTCGAGCCGCGGGTCGACACGCAGCTCGAACGTCACCGATCCGCGCTCGCAGCGCAGGTGCCGCACGATCTCGTGATCGGGCACGAGCATGACCTTCTTGTCGTCCTCGGACGCGACCGTCATCAGGTCGACGAGCACGGCGGTGCCGCCGTCGGACTCGAACGTCGTCTCGAGGACATTCGTATCCTGCACGTAGCGACGACTGATGCGGGCGGGGTGGCAGGGACGGATCGACCACGATCCCCCGCGCTCGACATCGAGCAGCCGCGCGAAGATCGATGGACTTTCGAACCGGGGCCAGCACAACCAGTCGATCGAACCCTCACGGGAGACGAGCGCAGCCGACCGGCCATCACCGATCAGCGCGTAGTCGTGAATTCGCGGCTGCGCCGGGTGTGGGACCGGGAATGCGCGCGCAGCCTGCGCGATCATCGCCATGTCCTTGCGAGCTGCATCACCTGGATGCGTGCAAACCGAGTTCCGCAGCGCGCTGATGCGTGGACAATTCGGCCGATCGTGCGCTGCTGCGCGGTGAGACACGCAGCTACGTTGCTCGCGCTCTCAGCAAGAAGCTGATCTCGCACCAACCGAGCGAGTCACTTGGCGGCGGAGCGAATCGCGAAGCCGGTCGCCGACTTCGCGACCCAGACTGGTCGCGATCGTCGTGACCGACGAGGTGGAACCAGAGCCCGCTCGCCTTTCCATCACCACCGCCCGGATCGGTCATGTCCTCGGGCATTGGATCGGTTGCACAGCCGGCGAACAGCACGAGGGCGAAAATGAAGCGGCGCATACCGGTCCGTTCAGCAAGCGCGAGTCCCGTCCTCTACGCCGTCAATCCGCACACTTGGTCCACGGCGGCGCCCGCGCTAGCCAGGGACAGTGTCACGCGGAGTGGACAGTCACGGCATCGTCATGCAGCGCTCTCGAGCAGCGCTTTGGTCCGCTGGCGACATGCAGGCACATGGATGCTCGCGCTCGGCCTTCTCGATCTCCGCCCTGCCCTCGGGGCCGACGTCGGTGCCGGTGCAGCCGAAGTCGGGCTCGGTGCCATACAGATAGCCGGAGCCCTTCGCTTCGCACGCCGTGCGGGCGGCCGGGTCGATCTTGCACCGCGGTTCGTTCGCCGCCCCGGCCGGCTTCTGCGATCCGGAGCACGCCGCCACCATCACGAGCGCGACGATGGCGAGCGAGCGCGCGATCGTCGCGTACACGGTGCGAGCCTCGGGCGTGATCGTCGCAGCCATGAAGTCATGAAACGCGTTGGCGACCTCGTGGTACTCGACCTTGCCACCGGCGGCGGCGAGGCGATCGCGCAGTAGACGCGCGTCCGGCGCGAGCACGTCGTCAGTGCCTTGATGGATCTCGATCGGCGGCAAGCCCTCGAGGTTCGCGTTGACCGGACTGAGCAGTGGCCCTGTCGGGTCGGCATCGCCGGCCCACCACTTTCCACATTCCGCGAGCTCGCTCACCCACAGCATCGGATCGCGCGGCTGCACGGCGGCGATGTCCGGGTTCTTCATCGTCAACTCGACCCACGGCGAGAACAGGATCACGCGTGCGGGTGGTGGCAGGCCGAGATCGCGATAGCGCAGCGCCTGCACGAGTGCGAGGTTGCCGCCCGCCGAGTCACCGCACAGCACGACGCGCCCCGCCGGCAGCTCGCGGTAGATCTTCTCGAGAAACGCGTGTGCCACGCCATGCGTGTGCTCGGGCGCGAGCGGATAGAGCGGCACGGTCACGGTCGCGCGGGTCGCCTTCACCAGCTCCGTGATCACATCCCAATGCGGCGCGAGCAGCGGGTTCACGAACGATCCACCGTGCGTGTAGACGATGTGCCAGTCGCTACGGTTCGCGATCGGGGTCGCGGTGAACACGCGGTGCCCGTCGACCTGCGTTTCGGCGATCGCCGCTACCTTGCGCAGACCACTCGTCACCTTCGCAGGTTGTGGCGCCGGTCGCCCGCGATAGGCGCGCCCGAGCGCCTCCGCAGTGCGCTCGCGGCCACGCAGCATGCGCACGTACAGCGCACCAACACGCATCAGCAAGCTCACAGCGTCACGCTACCGCAACCGCGCCGGTTGCTGAGTACTTACTTACCGCGTAGCGCGGCAAGCTGACCGAGGCCGGCACGCTCGATCGCGCCGGTCGACGGACGCTGGACCAGGTAGGCACCGTCGTGCGCGCGCGCCGGCTTGGTGAGGTCGGGATACGCCGCCTCGAGGTCGGCAGTTACAGCGGCGCGGCGAGCGGCGTGCTCGCGCTCGGCGGCGACGGCCGCGATCTCGCGATGGCGCGCGACGCCCTGACGCACCGTGCTCATCAGCACCTCGAGATCGAACGGCTTGGCGACGAAGCGATAGATCTCGGCTTGATTGATACCGGCCACGGCGGTGTCGGTGCTGAGGTGAGCGGTCAGGAGGATGCGCACGGTCGACGGGCGCATCACGCGCACACGTTCTGCGAGCTCGATGCCGGTCATCACGGGCATCGCGAAGTCGGCGATGAGGACAGCGACGTCATGCTCGAGCACCCACTCGAGGGCCTCGTCGGGCTCGGTCGTGGTCAGCGAGTTGTATTTCTCGCGGCGCAATGACCGCGCGAGGGTGCTCGCGACCTGGACGTCATCGTCAACGCACACGATGATTGGCATGGTCACGACACCACCTCCTCGACAGCAATCAGGGTCTCGAGCACATCACGCATCGAACCGAACCGATCGAGCGGATTCTTCGACAGACAGCGGCGAATCACGACGGCGAGCATCGCGGGCACGGGACCGTAGGGGCTCGTCACCGCCGGAATCGGCGCGCGAAGGTGCGCGATGCAGATGTCCTCCGCACTCGCGGCGACATAGGGAGGACGGCCGGTGACGATCTCGAACAGGACCGCACCGAACGCATACTGGTCGGACGCTTCGTTGGCGGCGAGGCCGGTGATGCGCTCGGGGGCGAGGTAGCTCGGCGTACCGCTGACGACGTCGGAGCGAACGTCGCCCGCGACGCGGCGCAGCTGCGCGAGACCGAAGTCGATCAGCGTGAGGTGGTCGCCGGAGACGAACACGTTGGACGGGCTCACATCGGCGTGGAACACGTCGCGCTCGTGGGCGGCGGACAGCGCTGCCGCGAGCTGTTGACCGAGGTGGAGCGCACGCGGCACGGCAACAGGACCGGTCGCGAGCGCGTCGGCGAGGCTCGTGCCGGCAAGCAGCTCCATCACGAAGTACGGGCGACCGTCGGGCAGGAAGCCGAAGTCGAACACATCGACGATGTGCGGACTGCGGATACGCGCGGCCGCTTGCGCTTCGTGGAGGAAGCGGTCGATGCATTCGCGGTCGCGATCGCGCATCCAGTTCTGCAGGACCTTGAGTGCGTGCTTGCGGCCGAGCTTCTCGTGCACGACTTCGTAGACGCTGCCCATGCCGCCCGCACCGATCGTGCCGGCGACACGGTAGTGACCGATGCGGTCGCCGACGCGAACGTCGGTGAGCTCGGAGGCGGAGCTCGCGCGAACGACGAGCAGCTCGGCGCCGAGCGTCGTGGGACTACGGCGAACGGTCAAGATGATGTCGCGCTGGGTGTTCTGGCTGCGCACGCGCGAGCGGCCGGTGGCAGTGCCACGCGCCGTCGGGTCGACATTGCACACGTAGCCGAGGCGAGCGATGACCGGGGCGGCGAGCGCAGCGTCGAGGGCCGAGACGGCAAGCGTTTCGCCCTGGCGCGAGACGCGAATCTCGTAGCCGGTCTCGCGCGCTTCGATCTGGACCAGCTCGGCATCGGCAGACAGAGCCGCATCGAGCACGACATCGGCGATGGCGATCGGGTCGACGGTCATGCAGGGTGAATCGACCGCCCCACTGGGTAATCGAGGGCGACCCGTCGGGACAGCGCCTACATCGCCGTCCTCGACGAGCCCGCGATTCCGCCGAGTTGGCACTATTGCGACCGTCGAACGGATTGTTCGGTTACGCGCGGGTGATCTGCTCCCGGCCATGCGTAAGGAAAACTTGAAGGTGTAGCAACATCATCTTGCTTTTGTTGTCGACGCGCCGGCCGTAGCGTTGCCGCATGAGACTGGACCGCTTGTTTCACGTGCTCGTGGTCATGTCCGCCCCGCCTGCGGTGGTGGCCTGCCAGGGCGGAGATGATGACGGCCGCGATCAACGGCGCGGCGACGACGTCGATGCCGCCGTCGAAGATCCGGGTGGTGGA
>Ga0315912_10006029_pt1 | contig 10954 bp, 1 predicted proteins | sample VfabasoilMG_FD_204469 | JGI IMG/M metagenome (GOLD analysis project Ga0315912, IMG submission 204469) | Garden soil microbial communities collected in Santa Monica, California, United States - V. faba soil | ecosystem: Environmental > Terrestrial > Soil > Garden | place: USA: California...
CGTTGCCGAAGGAGCCTTGCAGGTAATCGTTGCCATCGCCCCCCAGCAGCGTGTCGTCGCCTATGCCGCCGTCAAGGTTGATATCGTCGCCATCCCCGCCATCGATCAGGTCATGGCCGGCATCCCCAACCAGCACGTCATTGCCACCCAGCCCATATATCGTGTCGTTGGCCAATCCCCCGTGGAGCACATCGGGGTCTTCCGTGCCGGTGATCAAATGGGGTTCAAAATCCCCGATGAAGTTGGCCAGCGTGACATCGGTGGCGGTGACGTTCTGCAGCACCAGCAGCGTCTGCCACTGCCCCCCGTTCGCCGCACCCGTCGCGTCCCATTGGAATAGCGTGTCCGCACCCGACTGCTCCAGCCGGAACACCCCGATGGCGCTGTCGAACGGATTGCCGCCTACATAGCCGTTGAAGAAGGTGGCGTTGTCCAGCAGCCCGGTCGCGTCGATCAGGTCCTTCCCCGCGCCCGCCTCGAAATCCGTGATTACCGCATCGATGCCGCTGGCATTCGACGCTTCAAGCACATACCTGTCCTGGCCGGTACCCCCGGAGATCGTCGAGTGATTCGGCAAGCTGTCGCCATACAACTCGAACAAGTCCGCGCCGCTGCCGCCCTCGAAGACGTTACTGCCCAGCAAATCGTAGAAATGATCGTTGCCTGCCCCGCCCACCAGCGAGTCGTTGCCGAAGGAGCCTTGCAGGTAATCGTTGCCATCGCCCCCCAGCAGCGTGTCGTCGCCTATGCCGCCGTCAAGGTTGATATCGTCGCCATCCCCGCCATCGATCAGGTCATGGCCGGCATCCCCGATCAGGACATCGTTGCCGCCCAGACCCGAAATCGTGTCGTTGCCCAGCGTGCCGACAAGATTATCGTTGCCGTTTGTGCCGGTAATATCCATTTCAGAACCTCACGCTGCCTGCCACGCCGTAGAACGTCGAAACATACGGCGAGAAGAGATCTTTCGCGAATACCGCGACGTTGTATCGCTTGTCCTGGGTTTCCCAGTAGGCCGACAGGTTGCCGCTCCAGTACGACGAGCGCGGGGCGACGTCGGCAAAGGTGCGCGATTGCGAGCGCCAGTTCGTGTCGAAGGCGATGCGCCAGCGCTGCGGGCTCACCCAGGTCAGGCCAAGCTGCAGCTCGCGCCGCGGCAGGTAGAAGCCGTCCTGCTGCAACAGCGAGATCTGCGAGTCGGTAAGCGCAAGCGCTGCGGTGCCCGCAAGCGTCGAGGAAAACGCAGTGTTCAGCGCGCCACGCGCCTGCGTCAGGTCGGCGCGCGTGTTGAGGTTTATGGTCGAGTACTCGGTGTTCGAGGGTCCGGCGTAGAACGCCGCCACGTCGGCGACATTGCGCTGGCGCAGGCGCGTGAGGTTCGCCAGGCTCTCGGCGAGCGACAGGTCGAAGGTATCCGGATTGCGCGCCCGGCGGCGGTCGAGCGAAAACTCGCCGTAGAGGCGCGGCGAGAATTCCGACTCCAGCTTCACCATCGCGCGCTGCACGCGCCCGCCGAAGCGCAGCAGCGTCTCGTCCAGCGGGATGCCGGCGGTCGCCACCGGCCCAAGCGTGACCGGGGCGGAAGTGCGCGGAAAGTCCTGGTAGGCGAGGCGCAGGCGATGGCCCGGCGCCAGCGCGAGCGCGAGGCCGAAGCGCGGCGAGAACCGGTTCTGCACGGAATCGCGCGTTTCAGACGTGGGCGCGCCCAGGCGCACGATGTCGTGCGTGACCTGCTTCTTGTAGTCGGTGGCCACCAGGTCGAACTGCAGGTATTGGGTGGTGTCGCCGAGAAAGCGCCTGGCGGAGAAGTACCCCACCCGGCTGCGCTCGGAGATGCGCGAGTCGTCGTTGAATGCGAGCGTGTTCGCGGGCAGCAGGCGGATGGCGAGGCCGCTGTGCTCCGGGCTTTCGGCGTACTCCAGCCCCGCGGCGAACTCCCAGGCCTCGTCGCGGCGCAGGCGCCAGGCGAGCTGCGCGTCGCGCGCCACCTCCTCGTCCTCGAAACGGTTGCGCAGCGGCAGGACCGTGTTGCGCCACTCCTGCGTGCCTTCGATGCGGCTGCGTCCGGCACGCGCCTGAACCTGGTGCATCGGGCCCGCAAGCCAGGTCAAGCCCGCGCTCATGTCGGAGAACGGGGCGCGGAACGCGAGCTGCGAGATCGCGGCGTCGGCGTAGCGCGCATCGGTCGAATCGCGGCTGTAGTAGGCGAACAGGCGCAGGTCGTGCCGCGGCACCCAGCCCAGAGCCGCGGTCACCGAGCGGGTGCGATCCTCGTAGTCGAAGGCCTGGCCGGAGCGCGTGTTGCCGCGCTGCTCGTCCGCATCCACGAAATACGCGAACGGCGATTGCCCGTTCATGAAGCCATTGAGCGTCACGCGCGGCACGTACTCGTGGATCTGGCGGTCGCGCCCCAGCGTGAGCGACGCTGTCTGGTGATAGCCCGGCCGTTGAATCAGGTCCTGGAAGCGGTTGCTCGCGCCGAACACCGTCGGGTCGGCGAGGAAGCCCTGGAACAGCTCGGAATTCTTCGCCAAGCGGCCTTCATAGAGGTCGGCGAGGAACAGGTGGCTGCTGGCCCAGAACGGATAGTAGCCCTCCTGCGCATAGGCGAGCGCCCAGTCTTTCATGCCGCTGAAGGCGAGCGCGTTGCCGATATTCGCGGTGCCCTTCTGGTTGTTCGCCACCTGGTTGAGCGACTTCAGGAAAGGCATGCGCGCCATCGCCTCGCGCGACTGCTCGAGCGCCGCGCCGGCGTCGAACAGGTCGGTGAAGATCATGCTGGCAAGCAGGGGCGGCAGCGGGTCGCGCCGGTCGAGCTCGCCGGCGCGCGCCAGCGATTCCAGCGCCCTGCTCCGGTTGCCGAGCTGGTAATGGGCGACGCCAAGATAGAGCTGCGCGCGCGCATAACGCGGCTCGATCAGCCCGGCCTTGAGGAAATCCTCGATCGCATCCGCGGCACGGCCGAGCTTGAGCTTCATCACGCCGCGCCCGGTCAGCGCGACGTAGTCGTCGGGTTGCTGCGCGAGCGCGGCCTCGAAGGCCGCCGCGGCATCTTCGTAGCGGCTCGCAAAGACCTCGAGCGTGCCGCGCTCGGCGAGGTGCGTGGTGTCCTTGGGATTCAGGGTCTGCGCCTTCTGCAGCAGCTCGCGCGCGAGCGACACTTCCTCGCGCTCGGCCGCGATCGCGCCGAGGCCGCCCCAACCGCGGTCGTCGCCGGGCGCGAGCGCTGCCGCCTGCCCGTAGGCGGTCCTTGCCCGCCCCGCATCGCCTTCGAAGCGCGCCACCTCGCCTTCGGCGATCCATGCTTCCAGCGCTTCGCCGCGCGGCGCGAGCGCGGGGCGCAGTTGCTCCGTAGCGGCCTGCGGCTGGTCTTCCAGCAGCAGCAGGCGCGCGAGCTGCGCGCGCGCGATGCTGCGCGGGTCGATCGCCACCGCGCGCCGCGCGAGGGCCGCGGCTTCGTCGCGGCGCCCGCCGATGACGCGCAGGTCCGCGGCCATGAGCAGCACCGGCACCGAAGCGTCGCCGCGCGCCGCGGCGGGATCGAGGAGCGCCGCCGCCTCGGCAAGCGCGCCCTCCGAGATCAGCTGCGCCGCGCGCGACACGGGCGGGTCGGCCGGCGCGCCTTCGAGATAGCGCTGCGCATCGAGGCGCCAGCGCACGATCCACTGCACGCGCTCGCGTGGATTGGTGATCAGGATCTTCACCGGCCTGCGCCCGATCTCCGCCATCGCCGCCTCGCCCGCACCAACGCTCACCTGTCCGTGTTCGTTTTCCATCTCCACCAGCCCGCTCAGCACCACGAGCTGCGTGCGGCCGTCGGCCCCGACCTCGAGTTCCCAGTCGGTGCCGCGGATGGAAAGCGTGGCCGAGGGGGTCTCAACCCGTATCGGTGGCGGCTCCGAAGGCGGGCGTGGCGGGCCGGAGCGCGCCGCGCCCCAGCTGCGGCCTTCGTTCAACCGGATCAGGGTCTGCGTGCCCGCGGCAGCGTCCGCCGCGGACTTGATCTGCAGCTGGCTGTTCTGGCTGAGCTTGATCTGCATCCGCTCGGGCAGCAGCAGGATGCCCATCTGGCTCAAGTCGCCGGTGCGCACGAAATCGCCGGGGTCGAGGTCCTGCTGCAGGCGCGCCGGGCGCCAGGTCGCGACCGCGGCGGGCCGCACTTCGCCGCGCCCCTGCAGGCTGATGACGTTGCCGGCGGGCGCAGCGTCACAGAGCGGGTGAACAAGCAGACTCACCGCGCAGCAGACGAACTTCCGGCAATCGGTCCACGGCCTCAAGCACACCCCCCGGGGCGGCCCTACCCCCCTCTGAATGCACTCTACTCCCAAACAATCAGGGGCCAGCGCCAACTAGTGACTGCGCATCCGGCCAACTATTACCGCGCCAGGCAACTGTGAAAATCGTTGCGTGCCCCGTGAATAATCACGGCCCGCGCGCAGGACCGGCAGATAATATGAAGTGTCGCAGTACGGTGTGGCCCTTGGGGGGTGCATGCACCAGTACCAGATCGAGATTCCGGCGAAGCGCAACGCCATCCCGGATGGCATGGCCCCCGATTGGCTGGTCCGGATCCGATGACAACGCACGCCTGGTCCGGCCTGAGCAACGGGCAGACGATCGGCTTCGATCCGCTCGTCGATGTCCTCAACTTCGACAGCGCCGCGATCCACGCCGCGCAGGTTGCGGTGACCATGGGCGGCTCGTCGCTGTTGCTCACCAATGCCGGCAAGACCGTCACACTGGAAATGAACCCGCGTGCCGCGACGCAGGCCAACATCGTGTTCGCGGACGGCAGCAAGCTGCTCATCGGCGACGACGCGACCGGCACAGCGAACGATGATGCGGCGAACTCGCTGACCGGAGGCACAGGCGATGACCAGCTGATCGGCCTGGGCGGCGACGACAGCCTGAATGGCGGCGCAGGCAAGGACTCCGCGGCCTTCCGCGGCAGCTCGGCGGGGTACAACTTCCGGCTGGAAGGCGGCAACATCGTCGTCAGCGACTCGGACACCATCGCGGGCGGCGATGACGGTACCGACTCCCTGGTAGGCATCGAGTCCGCCTCCTTCATTGACGGAACCGTCCAGGTCGTCGTTCCGTCACCAGAGTTCCTGGTCAACAACTCTACCAACCCCCTGCTGCTATCTCCGAGGATCGCCACCCTGGCTGACGGCGGCTTCCTGTTGATGTGGGAGAGCGGCGGCACCCACGCATCGGACAGCTACGCGCAGCGCTACGACTCGACCGGGGCGGCGGTGGGTACGGAGTTCCGGGCAAACACCACGACTGCGGATGACCAGGGCGTCCCCCGCGGAACAGGGCTTGCCGACGGCGGCTTCGTCGTCATCTGGCAGGACTCCGGCAACGATGGCAGCGGCGGCGGCATCTACGGCCAGCGCTTTGATGCGAATAGCACGCCCGCGGGCGTGGAGTTCCGGATCAACACCACGACGGCGAATCATCAGCTGCAGCCGGAAATTGCCACCCTGGTCAGCGGCGGCTTCGTGGTGACCTGGTTTTCCGACGGGCAGGACGGCAGCGGTTATGGGATCTACGCCCAGCGCTATGGCGCCGACGGCGCGGCCTTGGGTGTGGAGTTCAAGGCCAACAGCACAACGGCCGGTAACCAGTACTACCCAGTGATCGCGGCTCTCGCGGACGGCGGGTTCGTGATCAGCTGGATGGCCTCTGACGGTAACGGCGAGGGCGTCTATGGCCAGCGGTTCAATGCAGCCGGGTCTGCGGTAGGCGACGAGTTCCGCATCAACACGCACACGCCCAGCGATCAGTGGATTCCGAGAATCGCCGCGCTGGCAGATGGCGGCTTCGTCGTGACCTGGATGTCCCAGGGCCAGGACGGCAGCTCCTGGGGCGTCTATGGCCAGCGTTACAACGGCGCCGGGGCCGCCGCCGGAGGGGAGTTCCAGGTCAACGCAACGACGGCGAACTCCCAGGCCAATCCGGCGGTTGCCGGCCTGCCCGACGGCGGCTTCCTGGTCGTCTGGGATAACTTCGATGGCTCTCAGGCCGACGTCTACGCGCGGCGCTACGACGCTGGCGGCCTCGCGGTGGGCACGGAGTTCCGCGTCAACACCACGACGGCCAACAACCAGCAAGGCCCCTCGGTCGCAAGCATGGCCGACGGCAGCATCGTCATGAGCTGGATCTCCGGCGTCGGATACACCTACGAGATCCATGCCCAGCGCTACGATGCTTCCGGAATCGGCAGCATGCTGACCCGGCTCATTGGCGATGACGGAAACAATGTCATTACATGGTCCGATGCGGACAGCGTGTACCTGAGCGGAGGGTCGGGCGCCGACACGCTGACGGGCGGTTCAGGCAATGACCAGCTGATCGGCGGCACAGGCGGCGACAGCCTGGTGGGGGGAAGCGGTGACGACCACTACAGCGTCGACAATGCCGGCGATACGGTCACGGAAAACGCTGCGGCGGGCGTCGACAGTGTCGACAGCTCGGTTTCCTTCACCCTTCCCGCCAACGTCGAAAACCTCACCCTTACCGGCATAAATGCGATCAACGGCACTGGCAACGCGCTCGACAACATTCTCAAGGGAAATGCTGGCGCCAACGTTCTCACCGGTGCTGGTGGCAACGATTTCTACCATGTAGACAACGCCGGTGACGTTGTCACCGAAAGCCCGGGCGCAGGCGCGGATACGGTCCAGAGTTCCGTCAACTACACGCTGCCGGGGAACGTCGAGAATCTGATCCTAGCGGGCGGCGCCCTGGTCGGCATCGGAAACGGCGCCAATAACGAACTGACCGGGAACAGTGCCGACAACACTCTCACTGGCGGCGCGGGCAACGACACGCTTAACGGTGGCGACGGCGACGACACTGCGGTCTTCAGCGGCAATTCCGCGGGCTACAGCTTCAGGCTGGACGGCGCCAACGTCATCGTTACCGACACGAACACCCTCGCGGGCGGCAATGACGGCACCGACACGCTGATCGGCATAGAGGTTGCCGCATTCGCCGACAAAAGCGTGCGAATTGTCGGTTCCCTGGGCGAGTTCCGGATCAACACCACGACGGCGAATCATCAGCTGCAGCCGGAAATTGCCACCCTGGTCAGCGGCGGCTTCGTGGTGACCTGGTTTTCCGACGGGCAGGACGGCAGCGGTTATGGGATCTACGCCCAGCGCTATGGCGCCGACGGCGCGGCCTTGGGTGTGGAGTTCAAGGCCAACAGCACAACGGCCGGTAACCAGTACTACCCAGTGATCGCGGCTCTCGCGGACGGCGGGTTCGTGATCAGCTGGATGGCCTCTGACGGTAACGGCGAGGGCGTCTATGGCCAGCGGTTCAATGCAGCCGGGTCTGCGGTAGGCGACGAGTTCCGCATCAACACGCACACGCCCAGCGATCAGTGGATTCCGAGAATCGCCGCGCTGGCAGATGGCGGCTTCGTCGTGACCTGGATGTCCCAGGGCCAGGACGGCAGCTCCTGGGGCGTCTATGGCCAGCGTTACAACGGCGCCGGGGCCGCCGCCGGAGGGGAGTTCCAGGTCAACGCAACGACGGCGAACTCCCAGGCCAATCCGGCGGTTGCCGGCCTGCCCGACGGCGGCTTCCTGGTCGTCTGGGATAACTTCGATGGCTCTCAGGCCGACGTCTACGCGCGGCGCTACGACGCTGGCGGCCTCGCGGTGGGCACGGAGTTCCGCGTCAACACCACGACGGCCAACAACCAGCAAGGCCCCTCGGTCGCAAGCATGGCCGACGGCAGCATCGTCATGAGCTGGATCTCCGGCGTCGGATACACCTACGAGATCCATGCCCAGCGCTATGCCGCAGATGGAGAACCGGCGGGCGAGGAGTTCCTCGTCAACAACACTACCAACAGCCTGCTGCTATCTCCGAGGATCGCCACCCTGGCCGACGGCGGCTTCCTGTTGATGTGGGAGAGCGGCGGCACCCACGCATCGGACAGCTACGCGCAACGCTACGACTCGACCGGGGCGGCGGTGGGTACGGCGTTCCGCGTCAACACCACGACCGCGGACGATCAGGGCGTCCCCCGCGGAACAGGGCTTGCCGACGGCGGCTTCGTCGTCATCTGGCAGGACTCCGGCAACGATGGCAGCGGCGGCGGCATCTATGGCCAGCGCTACGATGCCGCGAGCATTCCGATCGCGCTCGAATTGAATAGCAACGTCCAGGGTAGCGACGAAGGTGAATTCATCGTCGGGGCAAGCGGCAACGACACGATCGCCGCCGCCGGCGGCGACGACACGATCGACGGCGGCCAGGGCGACAACATCGTGCAGGGCGACGCGGGGACGGATGTCGCGCTGCTGTCCGGGGTGCTGGCCGACTACGACATTTCCATCCTGAGTCCGGGGCAGGACGGACGCACGTTCTTCGACCCGGGCTTCGGGCTGCAGCCGGGCGACCTCGTCAACCTCGTCAATCATAGCGGGCGCATCGACCGGCTGGTGGGCGTGGAGAAGGTGCGCTTCGTGGGCAATCCGGCGACGAGCGCGGACGATGTCGAGTTGGCGCTCACGCCCGCGGGGCTGCTGGCCGGCAAGGCAGTCAATTTCGGCAATACCTACCAGCCCGATTCAAATGGCACGAATTTGCTGGTAGGAGGCGCTGGAAACGATGTGCTCGATGGCCTGGGGGGCCCGGATACCCTGCAAGGGAATGCAGGCAATGATGTGCTGCTCGGGGGCGTGGACAACGATTCCCTGGAAGGGGGCGCGGGCAATGATGCATTGAACGGAGGTGCCGGCAACGACACGCTCATCGGTGGCACGGGCAACGACAACTACATCGTCGATTCCGCCGGCGATGTGGTCATCGAGCAGGCCGGCGCCGGCACAGCTGACCGGGTCCAGAGTTCCCTTGCAACCTACAGCCTGGCTGCGCTGCCCGAGATCGAAGTGCTGCAATACATAGGCGACGGGGCTTTCCATGGCACCGGGAATGGCGCGGCGAACATCCTGATCGGCAAGTCGGGCGCCGACCTGCTGGAGGGCGGCGCAGGCGAGGACTCGCTCTTTGGCTCGGGAGGCAGCGACACTCTCGAAGGAGGGGCCGGCAACGACTCCATCGATGGCGGCACCGGCAACGATGTGGCCGTCCTGGCGGGCAACCAGGGCGAGTTCACTTTCACGCCCCTGGTGCAGGGCGTCCGGGTGGTCACCATCGCGACCGGCGAGTCGGATGTGCTGGTGAACGTGGAGCGGGTCCGCTTCGCCGACGCGTCGGAGGGAATACTCAACACCACCGGCCTGCTGGCAAACACGCCGGGCGAACTGGCCGATTTGCTCATTGGCAGTGAAGGCAATGACACCATCGATGGGCTGGCGGGCAACGACACGGTGATGGGCAACGGCGGCGACGATTCGCTGCTCGGCGGCGCCGGCAACGACCGCCTCGACGGCGCCGCGGGCAACGACACGCTGGACGGCGGTACCGGCAACGATCTGCTGCTTGGCGGCGCGGGCAACGACAGCTACTACGTCGATGCGTCCGGCGATGCGGCTACCGAATCGCTGGCGGGCGCAGCAGGCGGGACCGACACAGTGTTCGCCACGGCGAACTTCACGCTCGGGATGAATCTCGAGCGCCTGGTGCTCGTCGAGGGATCGGCCGCGCTCTCGGGCAGCGGCAACGACCTGGCAAACCTGATCACGGGCAACTCGGGGAACAACCTGCTCGATGGGCGCCAGGGCGCCGATACGCTGGCGGGCGGCGCGGGCGACGACAGCTATGTCGCCGACAACGCCGGCGACGTGGTGGTGGAGGTTGCCGGCGAAGGCACGGATCTCGTGACCTCGAGCGCCGCGAGCTACACGCTCGGCGCGAACATCGAGCGCCTGACGCTCGCGGGCTCCGCGATGGCGGGCAGCGGCAACGCGCTCGACAACCTGATCACGGGCAACGCCCTCGCCAACACCCTGTCCGGCAACGACGGCGACGATACGCTCGATGGCGGGGCGGGGGCCGATACGATGCAGGGCGGCATTGGCAACGACAGCTTTATCGTCGATTCGCTGGCGGACGTGCTCACCGACAGCAGCGGTACGGCTGACACGGCGATCGCGAGCCTGACCTACTCGATCGCGGCCAATGCGCAGATCGAGAACGTCCAGGCGAAGGCAGGCACAGCCGCGATCAACCTGACCGGCAACGCCCTGGACAACGTGTTGAGCGGCAATGCGGGCGACAACGTGCTCGACGGGGGCGCGGGCAACGACACGCTTGTTGGCGGCGCCGGCGACGATACCTACATCGTGGACAGCGTGGACGATGTGCTGTTGGAAGTTCCGGGCGAGGGCAGCGACACGGTGGTGACCCCCTTTGCCACCGTCCTCGCCGCGCCGTTCGAGAACCTGTTTCTGAGCGGCACCGCGAGCGTCAACGCGACGGGCAACGCGGCGGGCAACCTGCTCCGGGGCAACGCGGGCAACAACGTGCTCGATGGCGGGGCCGGCGTGGACACGATGGAAGGCGGCGCGGGCAACGACACCTACCTCATCGACCGGCCGGTCGAGCAAACGCTGATCAGCGACTCAGGCGGCATCGACACGGTGGTCTCGAGCGCGAAGTACGCGGGGCTGTCGGCGGGGATTGAGAACCTGACGCTGGCCGGACGCGCCTGGATCGGCTTTGGCAACGATGCGGCCAACGTGATCACCGGAAACGCGCGGGCCAACATCCTGATCGGGGGCGCGGGCAGCGACACGCTGGTTGGCGGGGACGGCGCCGACATACTCGATGGCGGTCTGGGCGCGGACCGGTTCGTGTTCGACACCGCGCCCGGCGGCAGGAACGTGGACGAGATCGTCGATTTCAGCGCCGCGCAGGGCGACCGGATCGTGCTGGACAACGACATCTATGCCGCAACAGTGTTCGGCGTGAACATCCTCCTCGACCCGGGCGGCGGACTCTATTACGACGCCGACGGCGCGGGCGGCGC
>Ga0315912_10006030_pt1 | contig 10953 bp, 10 predicted proteins | sample VfabasoilMG_FD_204469 | JGI IMG/M metagenome (GOLD analysis project Ga0315912, IMG submission 204469) | Garden soil microbial communities collected in Santa Monica, California, United States - V. faba soil | ecosystem: Environmental > Terrestrial > Soil > Garden | place: USA: California...
CCGTCACCCTGCCAACTCTTTCCTGATGGCAGACAGGCGTTCATGCACGCGTTCAAACCGTGCTATCTCCAATCGGGTCTCCTCCGAACTTCCCCAGCAACGAAGCGTTTCACACAGCGCCACTCGCTCTAGAAGAAGGTCTCTCCCAGCCCGAATGGCACCAAACTTATGCATCAACCGCAAGGCTTGGCGCGGACTCAAATGCAATAGTCTCTCAATACCAGCCCGATCCACAAAGGGCAACCCAAGCACTTCTAACTCCGTTAAGGCGCCTGGAATATGATGAATCCATTCAGGATTACGCGGCATGGAGTCATCGTACCACAGTACTTTCGTATTGGCGTAATCACGCCATAATCAAAGAATCTAACACCTGATAATATATTGTTCTCAGATGCTATACTATTCTTGCTGTGGAAATTGCCAAATCAACTCCAGATCTTGTCCAACTGACAAAACAAACCCGGGAATTGATCCTTGCCTCAAAGTCCCCCGCAACGCGCAGAGCCTATCTTTCCGACTGGAGAGGATTTCAAGTCTGGTGCATAGAACACTGCCTCCCTGATCTTCCGGCTTCCTCCGACACCGTTGCTCTTTATCTTGGCGATGTCTCTAAACACTACAAGCCCGCTAGCCTCAACCGTAAACTAACCGCCATCAACCAAGCGCACCGCGCATCCGGGTTCCGCGCTCCCGCAACCCGAGATCATCCTGAGGTGGCCGATACACTTCAGGGCATCCGCCGTATCAAGGGGACCCTCCAGATTGGAAAAACTCCGTTACTTGGGGCTGATGTCAAAAAAATGATCCAGTACCTGCCAAACACACTCAAAGGAGTACGGGACCGGGCGATACTTCTAATCGGATTTAGCGGGGCTTTCCGGCGTTCCGAGCTCGCAACGCTGACCGTCGCAGATATCGTACTTACGGACTTGGGTCTGGTTGTGACGCTGCGAAAGTCCAAGACAGATCAGGAAGGGCAGGGAAGAAAGGTAGCGCTCCTAAAGGGCCGGACGCCAGAGACTTGTCCACTCACCGCCTGGTCCTGTTGGCTTAAAGATTCAGGACTGATCGAAGGCAGCGCTTTTCGATCCATTAACCGCCATGGAAAGCTTACCGGCATGGGTTTGCACCAGGATTCAATAGGTTTGATTGTAAAGTCCTGCGCAAAGGCAGCTGGTTTTGACCCTGCCTTCTACGCCGGCCACAGTCTTCGTTCAGGCCATGCAACGCAGGCTTATCTAAATGGAGCCACCGAACTCGCCATCATGCGTCAGACTGGCCATCGGAGCATCGCCACCGTCAGACGCTATATTAGAGATCTCGACATTTTTGAAGACAACCCGGCTGCTAAGCTGGGACTGTGAAACGCCTCCTACTCATCCTCTTGACGGTTGTAGTGCCTGCCTTTCCCAGTCTCCGGAAGGTTGGCCCCCAGCAGAAATACCGCACGATTTGCGCGGCGATTCAAGATGCAAAGGCAGACGACGTAATTGAGATCAGCGCCGGAGATTATGTTGGAGACGTGTGCGTCATAAGGGCCGCAAATCTCACCCTCCGGGGAATTGGACCAGGAAGACCACATGTAAAAGCCGGTGGAAAGTCGGCCCAAGAAAAGGCGATTTGGGTAGTCGCTCCGACGGCCGGAAACATAGTGATTGAGAATATCGAATTTTCCGGCGCAACGGTTACCGACCATAATGGAGCCGGAATACGAGTCGATCCTGGTACTGGAGATGTGACCATTCGAAACTGCTACTTCCACGATAACGAGAACGGCGTCCTCACTGGCGCAAGGCCGGGTTCACACATCTTAGTGGAAGGCTCATGGTTTGAGAACAACGGTAAGGACTCTTTTTCGCATAACATTTATGTGGGCGTGGCAAAGCTGTTCACCTTTCAAGGGAACTATTCCACAAAGAGTCTTGTCGGGCACCTTGTCAAGACTCGGGCGGCAGAGAATCGCATTCTCTACAATCGGCTCACGATGGAAACCGGAACTGGCTCCCGGCTGATCGATGTTTCCAACGGTGGTCTGACCTATGTAATCGGCAACGTAATGCATCAAGGGCCGAATAGTAGCAATCACAACCTCATCGGCTACCAAAGAGAAGGGCCGCGCCCGACTAATCCGGACCACCAACTGTACGTAATTAACAACACGATGATATCGGCTGCGTCTCCAGCGGGGGCCTTTATTGAAGTAGATCCTTCTGTCCGTATGCAGGTTGTTGCAATCAATAACGTCTTCCTGGGCTCTGGCACGCAGTCTACACAGACTTCTGCTTTGTTAAGAAACAACTTCACCGGTGATCCTAGGTTGGCAAATTCAGCGGGATTTGACTTTCGCCCTTGCGCTAGCTCGCCTCTCCTGGACATCGCAGCTGAGCCCGGCATGCACAACGGATTCGACCTCAACCCAAAGTTCCAATACAGACACCCAGCCTTGGTGTTTCCGCGGCAAATAGTTGGAAAGCTTGATATTGGAGCCTACGAGCACGATGGCTTGACTTGCCCTGGTCGATGAGTACCCACTCATTGACCTTTCTTTCGGTGCCATTCCACCATTTTTTGGATACCTTCTGCGAACGGTACCTTCGTAGAATAGCCCAGGAGGCGCTGAGCCTTGCTGACATCAGCAAATGTGATTGGGACGTCACCGGGCTGGTCTGATAGCCTTTCCAGAATCGCCCTCTTACCGACGGCCGCCTCGATTGCTGCAATCATTTCGTTCAGTGTGACCGGGTTTGCATTTCCCAGGTTAAACACATCCCAGGAACACTCATAGTCGAGTGTGCTAATGATTCCTTCGACAATATCGGAGATAAACGTATAGTCGCGACCCGATGTTCCATCTCCAAATATCGGTATCGGTCTGCCATCTGAAATCCGCTCGATGAATTTCCGAATTGCGAGATCGGGCCGTTGGCGTGGTCCGTAGACTGTAAAAAACCGTAAGCAGACCACGCTCAATTGGTAGAGGTGAGAGTAAGTAAAGGTGATCTTCTCGGCAGAGAGTTTGGTCGCCGCATAGGGAGAGATTGGCATGTTTAACAAATCATCCTCACGGAATGGGACCTGGTTAGCAATTCCGTAAATAGAGCTGGATGAGGCAAACACAAACTTCTTCACTTGGTGTCGTCGGCAGGCCTCAAGTAGGACAATGGTCCCCTGTACATTCACGCGCTCATAGAGGAGCGGATCTACAAGAGAAGGCCGGACCCCGGCTCGGGCCGCTAGATGGATGACGACATCCGGTCGAAAAGTCGCAAACAGATGCTCTATTTGCGGAACATCACAAATATCAGCTTCCAAAAAAGAAACGGGCTTAGCCGCCTGGACCAGGCCGAGGTTTTCCAGCTTGTCGGTCCGAGCATAAAAATCATTCAAATCGTCGACAATAGCCAACTCGTGGCCGATAGCCAGCAACCGGATCCCCAAATGGGACCCAATGAAACCAGCCCCTCCAGTGACAAGGATTCTCAAGATACCTCTACTCCTCCTAGTGTAATCATCGTCTCATTTGTCTCTCTAATGCAGCTCTGCATTCTCTTACAACCTCATCTGCAACATCGTCCCATGACCGTGACCGCCCCCATTCGCTGATAGCTTGACGATCCCAGTGTGTACCTAATGCGCTGACGAGTGAACGTTGCAGGGCTTCTGAGTCGCCAATTGGTACAACAAGCCCGTACCGTTCATCGGGAATCATATCCTTTATCCCTCCCGTTTCAGTTGCAACAACAGGCGTCCCACACGCGAGTGCCTCGTTAATTACATTTGGCCAACCTTCCCTGCTTGTGGCCAAACAAACAAGATTGGCGGCACACATCAGTTGAGCCATCACTTCCGGCTTCACTGGTCCAAAGAACCGTACGTGCTCCTCAATTCCAAGCGTCTTAGGAAGGGCATACAAGCGGCTCTCAAAAGCTGTTTCTCCACCTGACCCTCCAACAATCCAAAGCTGTGCCTTGATCCCAAGACGGAGCAGGGAAGGTATTGCCGCTATGACTCGATCATGTCCCTTCCGGCTGATTAAGGCTCCCGGCGAAATGATCAGAAGTGAATCGTCGGGAATCTGGTGTTGCTTCCGGCATGTTACATAGTCCATCAGGCGGAAGATCTCGCGATTAATTCCGTTGGGGATTACTCTTACACGGTCGGCAGGTACTCCGAGATCGACCGCCAAGTCCCGAAGATTGCGCGCAACAGCAATTACAATCAGGGATCGACGAAGCGCCCATGAAATCGCGATCCTCCGAAACAGGTGAAGACTGTTCTCCATCTCGTTACCGCGAAGTGTAACCACAAAAGGACAACCCAACAAGAGTGCCAGAAAGCATGCCGCTACCCCTTCCGGGTGGCCGAAGTGTGCGTCCACCAAGTCAAACCTAAATTGCCTTCGAGCAAGCCAAGCGATTGGCAATGTCCTCAAAAACAGACAAACTGAATTCAGCACACCACCACCCGGGAAATAGAGCCAACGTGGTCGTACCAGTTTTATCAGACCATCTTGCTCCCACCCTCTAGACCTCGGAGCCCCAATGATTGCCTTCCAATGAAAGGATCGTATTCGCCCATATGAGATCAAGGGCCGAGGAGCGATAGCCCTCAACTGGCACCGTTCCGCTATTTTTTGGAGGCGCCACCGAATAAATACACCCAACGTCGGCTCAGCCTCGTTGGGATAGACCGTCGCAAGCGATAATATTTTTAATGGCGAACGTTCCAACACTGCTCCTGGAGTCTCCGGCTCGACGGGCAGCGGCGAGCCCCTAGAGTCCCCTCGCAAGTCTGCTTCTCCGTGGGGCCGCCACGGGCTCGCTTTCAGCCAGCTTGGGTGCGAAATCAGGCACCAACCCAGCTTGGACGCTGCTCCTGCCAACAATGGCTTCTCGCTCCGCGGGCAGATGTCTTTCAATATATAACCAAGCGGCGGCAATCATTACAAGCAGGTAAAACAAGTCGAACCCAACCCTTGAAAGAAAGGTACTCCCAACGGAAAATGTAATGAGTGAACCTTGAATACCCACAAGCATTTCCGCCATTTCCGGATGGCGACGAGCAATGCGTTTCGCCGCTCGTCCACAGTAAAGGATGGTCCCGACCAGCAGGCCAAGGTAAAGCAGAAATGCAACAATTCCAGAATCCGCAAGCACTTGCAAGTAGGTGTTGTGGGCCACCCTGCTCCCATATTGCACGCCGTATGAAGCCGAAACGCGACTAAATACGCGCCCACCAAAACCCACTCCGAACAGCGGATGATCCCTCCAAACCTTAAGTGCGACGCCCGCTATCTCAATCCTCCCCTTGACCGAGTTGTCTTGCTCCTCTTCCTGTGCATTGATCGTTTGCATACGGGCAAAATAGGTATCCTGAACCATCAGAATCGCCGGAACTGCAGCTACTAAGCAGAGTCCAAGAGCAACGATTTTGTACTTGGAGCGAATCACCACTAGGCCAACGGCCACCAGCCCCGCAAGAAACCCGCCGCGAGAATAGGTCCAGACAACCGCCAGAATCGAACTGGCCATCGCTCCGTATGCAGCCAATGCCAGCCATCGACTCTTTTGCATCTTTCCTGCCGACCAAAGCAACGGGATGCTCATAGAAAACGCCAGAGCCAGGTCATTATTGTCGGAAAGGAACCCTCCGTACCCATGCATGAACCTAACCCCTCCGGCCAACAAACCGAATAAGCCAAAACGCATCCCGAGGAGACCAAGGCCGCCAACACATGTAAAATACAGCCATTTTACATAATCAAGCTCTGTGATGAGTAGCGGAATCAACAAACTCATGAGCATGATCCTAACGTACAGATAGTACGGGGGCCACGACAAAGCCAAATCCACCGATCCGAGTACGGATAATCCTTCCACCCCGGCAAAACAGATTAACAGTAAAGCAATAGGATTGGAAAATATATTCGTAATCTTCGGTAGGAATCTGGCCGCTCCGATCCAAGTGCATACCGACAGCACGAACGACAGGGGGTAAACCTCACCGATGTACGCCATGTAGTCAGGTCGCAGAACGGCAAACCACCAATAGACTATGATTCCGATTCTAGGATTGACCAATGCAACTGGGAAACTCAGAGCCATCAGAACCAGCAGCAAAGTAGCGCGCATTCTTTGTTCCTTCCCGGCTCAGCAATGGCCAACTGCCCATTATAAACTCGGCGCGGTGTATGTTTCCAATTTCAGTCCTCAGTGAGTCGATGCCTTCTCTGATCCCAGGCCCGTGTGAGCACGTACAGTGAGTTCTTCGAACTTCTCTGCACTGGTTGTTTCCTGACTTAGCATTGTCCCGACCCAGCCCCCGAGAAATCCCAGTGGAACGCTCACCAGGCCAGGATTATCCAAAGGAAAGAAAGCAGAAGGCCCCTGGACACTTGGACTCATCAGAATTAGTCCGATCGAGCTAACAAGACCAACCCCCAGGCTTCCCAGTGCCCCCGCAGTATTGAACCTTTTCCAGAATAGTGAATAGACAATCGCCGGAAGGTTGGCCGAAGCCGCCACCGCAAAAGCCAACCCGACCAGAAAAGCAACGTTCGCCCCGGGCCCCAGAAGAATGGCGATGATAATCGCTACAACCCCAACAACGAAGGCCGTTGCTCTTGCCACGCGCACCTCTTCACCTGGAGAGCGGGCTACTCCGTGGTGAACCACATTGGTCCAAAAATCATGTGCAAACGATGTGGATGCACTGATCGTCAGACCAGCCACGACGGCCAGAATCGTCGCAAAAGCCACAGCTGAAATGAAGGCAAATAGGATTTCACCACCCAACACCTTGGCAAGCAACGGCGCGCTCATGTTCACACCACCATTGGCAAGAATGTATTCTTTCCCGACAATGGTGGCCGCTCCAAATCCAAAGAACGTCGTCATCAAATAAAAGGCTCCGATGATCCCCATGGCCCATACAACACTCAGCCGGGCTGTTTTTGCATCAGGAACCGTATAAAAGCGAATCAAAATGTGAGGCAGCCCTGCCGTTCCTAACACCAATGCAACTCCGAGTGACAGAAGATCGAGCGGACCATGTGGCGGTTTGTATCGCATCCCGGGTTCCAGAAAGTTCTTGACAACGTCGGCCCCATTTTCTTGAACCTTCACGTGCGTGACGGCTTCAAAGAAAGCACTCAGGCTGAACCCAAAATGTCCGATCACCAGGATACTCAACAGCAGCGACCCACCCATCAATAAAACCGCTTTAACAATCTGTACCCAGGTAGTTGCAAGCATTCCACCGAATACCACATAGACGACCATCAGGATTCCCACCCCTACTACCGCAGCACTGTAGCTAACTCCAGAATCTTGCAGCAGAAGCTTTACGAGTGCACCAGCTCCCACCATTTGGGCAATCATATAAAAGGTCGTGACAGACAGGGTGCTCAGTGCGGCCATGGCGCGCACGGGTCGCGGTCGCATTCTGTAGGCGACAATGTCCGCCATGGTGTACTTGCCCGCATTTCGCAATGGCTCAGCCACCACAAACAGCACCGTTAGGTATGCAACCAGAAACCCAACCGAATACATAAAGCCGTCGTAACCGTAGAACGCGATGAGTCCGGCGATGCCAAGAAAGGAAGCCGCACTCATGTAGTCTCCGGCCACAGCCAGTCCATTTTGCCAAGCCGTAATACGGCGGCCAGCAGCGAAAAAACCGTCAGAACCAGACGACTTTCTAGCTGCCCACCACGTGATGGCCAAGGTAGCGACGATAAAGGCAAGGAAGATACCAAGAGACGTTGTCACTGCTTTTCGTCTCCCTTAAGTAATTCCCTGGCAACACCATCAAACTTGTTTGCTGCCCTGACATAGATCCATGCCATTGCCCAGGTCATCACGAATTGCGACAAGGCAAACAAGTAGGCGAGATTCAAAGGGCCGAGAATGGGTTGTTTCATCAACGATGGCCAATACCCCACCAGGATGGGCAGCGAAAAATAATACACGAGAAAGAATATTACCGATGGGACGACAAATCGTCGCTTGCGATCCATCAGTTCATGGAACCGATCATCTTTGGCGATACGCTCCCAGAGAAGGGAAGTGGGCTGTTTCATAATTTCTATCGACTCTACATCATATCCCTAATGATGTACAAGACTATTGCCGTGTCGCAGGATCGGCTTACTATCGGGTGCCCGAACGAGTGCCGAAATATCCGTTGTGACGGTAAGACCCCGCTTTTCTATAGTCATTCCAACCCGTGAACGTCATCACACTCTGGCCTATGCCATCCAGAGTGTTCTGTTTCAGGATTGCCCTGACTTTGAGCTGATTGTCCAAGACAATGCCAGTAGCGAGGAAACCTGGAAAGTGGTCCGTCAGTACCACTCTCCCAAGATCAAGTATCAACGCGCTCCTTACACGCTCCCGATGAATGAGAACTGGGAAGCAGCACTACCATTGTGCGAGGGCGAGTACATCTATTTTATGGGGGATGACGACGCGCTCATGCCGGACGGATTACGGTTGGCATCGAACATCCTGACTCGAATGCCACTCGAAATTCTCACTTGGCAAAAATACACCTATTGGTGGGACAGCACACTAGAGCCGAGCTACCGGGGGCGCTTGTTTCTGCACCTCGGATGCGAGTTCCGGAAGATTGATCCGCGTGCAGCCCTGGAAGCTTTCTATGATTGGCGCATTGGGTTTGGGGCGCTGCCTTCTGTTTATACTTCCCTGGTTCATCGCGACGTGATTGCCAGAGCACGCGCACTTACTGGCGGTGCTTACTTCCCCGTTGGTGCTCCTGATGTGTGGACGGGAATTCTCAATTGCCTCGCGGCGACTCAGGTCGGAATGTTTGAGCGTGGAGTTTCGCTTTGTGGGAATTCCGGGGCCAGTACCGGATGTGCCTACTTTTTTCGAAGCAAGGGGGAAGAGCGGCGAAAGGACTACTTGGCCGAGGAGGGTAAGTCCCTGACAGAGTTGACGCATCCATCGTTAATACCGTCTGTCAATCTGGAAATCAATCATGCCGATCACCAGCTTCGCGCACGGGATCTGCTGTTCCCAAATGACCAGCGGCTCCAGGTCCGGATTCCTTTGGTGCTTGGTGCCATGGCTTCCAATATCAATCGCGATCCGGACTCGTATGATGCGACTCTGGCCGACATTGACGGCTTGGCCACAAAGCACGGCATCAGCATGACGACTCTGAATATCCCTGCGCGGGCTTCCAGCCATCGTTCTACTGTGCAAGGCCCGTTGTTGGGACTGGATCAGAAGATTCAAACGCTGGCCATCAATTGTGCTGAGGCGGGCGTACACGACTGTAGCCAAGCTGCTCGACTGGCCGCCGCGATTCTGCCGACCATCACGATCCAATAACCCTATGAGACGTCCCAGACAAGCCGTCATTCTGGCCGGTGGCCAAGGGATGCGCATGCGTCCGGCAACTGAAACATGCCCCAAACATATGCTTGAGGTGGGCGGTCGGCCATTTGCGGCGCATTTGGTTGAAATGTTACGGGGACAGGGATTTGACCGGATTGTCTTCCTACTTGGATATTTACCGGAATCTACAATCCGGCATTTTGGGGACACGATTGAGTACCTAGTAACACCACCCGATTGGACCACCGGCCAGCGGCTGCGCCATGCCGCGCCGCAGCTTGAAGCCGAGTTTTTGCTCTGCTATTGCGATAACTATTGGCCGGTCCGTATTCACCGTATGCTCCAGCACTGGCGGGAGCATGATTCGCTGGGACAGATGACGGTCTACACAAACGAAGACGGATACTCCAAACCAAATGTCTCAACCGATGGACTTGGGTTCGTTTCGCAATATGACCCGTCAAGATCCAGCAATTCCCTACACATGGTCGATCTTGGGTTTGTTTTGTTAAAACGGGAAGCCCTTCAGTTTCTATCAGATAGGCCGGTGGAAGCGCTTTACCAGCAGCTAGTTGCCAAACGAACTCTGAGCACCTTTACTACCCAGCATCGCTACTACGGCGTCGGATCTCCCGAGAGGTTTCACCTGACCAAGCAGTTCCTGAGCGGCCAGAGTACCGTAATTCTGGACCGGGACGGCGTCCTCAACAAGCGGCCAAATATTGGCGAATACGTGCGCAACTGGGATGAGTGGTCTTGGCTGCCCGGCGCGCCTGACGGCCTGCGGACGTTGAAGGAATCCGGTCACCGCGTATTGATCGCCTCGAACCAGCCAGGCGTCGCTCGGGGCGTGATGAGCAGTAAGTCTCTGGCGTCTATTGATCGACATATGAAGTTCGACGCAGGCCAGGCAGGTGGTGCCATTGATGCCTCCTACTACTGTCTCCACGGTTGGGACGAGGGTTGCCCCTGCCGCAAGCCGAAGCCTGGAATGCTGTTTCAAGCGCAGCGCGACTTTCACCTCGACCTGTCCAAGACCTGGTTCATTGGAGACGATCCGCGTGACGCCGAAGCAGCTGAGGCGGCCGGGTGCCTTTATGACGAGGTAACACCGTCACGCCCGTTTGCAGAAATAGCCAATGACATTGTGAAAGGAAACCAGCCTGCATGGGTCAACGAATTCTCATAACCGGACATGACGGCTATATCGGCTCGGTGATGACGCCGTGGTTAGTTGCCGCAGGGCATGAAGTAACCGGGCTTGACACCGGTTACTTCTCCAAATGTACGTTGGTTGCCGATCAGCCTGTTACGGTAAAGTCCATCCATAAAGACCTTCGGGACGTGAACGAGCGCGATCTGGAGGGGTTTGATGCGATTGTGCATCTGGCGGCCCTTAGTAACGATCCTATCGGCAATCTGAATGACTCGTGGACCGAGTCTATTAACCTCACCGGTTCAGTGCGCCTGGCTCAGGCAGCGAGATCAGCCGGAGTGCGGCGTTTTCTTTTCTCCAGCTCGTGCATCATGTATGGTGCCGCCGACAAAGGCACGGGCAATGAAGATTCGCCGCTTGATCCTAAGACTA
>Ga0315912_10006031_pt1 | contig 10951 bp, 14 predicted proteins | sample VfabasoilMG_FD_204469 | JGI IMG/M metagenome (GOLD analysis project Ga0315912, IMG submission 204469) | Garden soil microbial communities collected in Santa Monica, California, United States - V. faba soil | ecosystem: Environmental > Terrestrial > Soil > Garden | place: USA: California...
ATACTTCGGGTTCTCCGCTTTGAGGAACGGTTTGCCGTTCTTCAGGAGAAATGTCTTAAGCGTGTTCTTCCGGTCAATCAATGCCGCGACGATCTGGCCGGGGCGTGGTTCTGGCCCGTGCTCAAATACCGCGATGTCACCTTCGCAAATATGTTTACCAAGCATGGAATCCCCCACGACCCGGAGCGCGAAGGTATTGCGCGTGGTTTTTAGGCCGATGCTCTCAACGTCCACGGTGATGCAGCCATCCGGTTGTTGCTCGCGATCGCTGGCAAATCCAGCAGGGATAGAACCGTAGAGCGGAATGTCCACAACACGGCTGCGAAGGTTCGTCAACGGGGAAGTGAGCCGTAGCGAACGCGCTTTGCCCGGTTCGGACGCGAGCCAGCGCTTTTTGAGGAGGGTTTGAATGTGACATTCCGCCGCCCGTACGCTTTTCCACCGGAACTTCGCCGCAATCTCCCGGAGGGTCGGCGCAGGCAGACTGGCTTCCAGCCGGCTTCGGACAAAATCGAACACCCTCTGTTGAATTTCCGTCAAACTTTCCATTACTAGACAAATGTCTAGTACGAGTCGTTGCCTGTCAACCCATGATGCAGCCAATTTGGCTTGGCGATTGGCAGGGCGTCCGGTCTCGACTATAGTCCCTTCATGACCACGGCTTTAGAGCAGCATCTTGCAGAGTTGCGTTCGCACCTGGAGCAGTATCAACAGTTTCAGGAGAACGACCCCCGCACCCGCGACTTCTACTACGGGACTGCCGAGACCATCAGCCGAAACGTCCATGCCCTCAAATCCGATTTGAATCACGACCAGTGGTCAGAGGTGCACGAAAGCTGGATGTGCTACGCTGACATGCCGCCCGAGGCGTTTGAACCCAACGCTGCTGATGACCGTGGCACACCCATTGAAGCAATCCTGAGTTCCAGTTTGGGCGAAATCATCAATGCCGCAACTCGACCAGTGGGCGACTGACACTTCTTAGTTCCTGTCAATCGATTCCATAACCTCCCAAAGTGTGTTGAGCGCATTACCTTCCAGTCGGTTGTTGACATAGAGCAGGGCGCGCACCCGGTCGCCGCCAGTGGCTTTCAAGGCCAGCTTGATCAGTTCCGCGAGCGCTTTACGGGCTTCCTCGTTAATTTCCTTGGTTTGATCATAAGGCTCGAATGATTTGACCGCTTGCTCGTATTTGCGGCCGGGTTTCAAGAGGAAACGGGCGGCGAGCAACGCTGGATTGGTGACACTTCCAGGTAGTGCCATCTGTTCGCTGACCGGCGGCATGGCTTCCCAAGAGTTGAACACGTGGGTGACCCCGTGGTTGGCGAGGCAGCCAAAGTACTCGGGGACAAGCCAGTTTTGGTTTCGCAGTTCGATGGCGTAGGGCCAGCCTTCTGGGAGCCGGCCCAGGAACATATCGAGATCGGCGATGAAATCGCGGCCGTGCGCGTAGTCGCTGGTCCAGAAACGGGAGAACTCGAACATCAGCACGCCGACCTTGCTGCGAATCGTCTCACAGGGCCTAAGGAAGGCCGTGGCAAACAGGTCGGCGTTCAGAAAGTGCTCGTTGAGCTGGCCAGCGTGCAGCCCATGGCGCGGGTGATTGGGAAAGCGCTTGAGCGTGATGGTGTCGGTGATCTTCAAGCCGAAGCGAAAGTCATCAGGCACCTGATCCGCGAGGCCTTGCAGATACTCCACCCGCGGAAAGGTATAATAGGCGGCATCCAAGCAGACGGTCTTGAAGACCTCCGCGTATTCGGCCAGGCAATCGCGCTCGAAGCGTTTGGCGGCGACCTTGCCGCGATATTCATAGCGCGATGGCGTGTAGAGTTGATTCATCCAACCCTGGTATTTCCAGCTCGATGTCCCGAGGTATACGCCTTTGGCCGCGAGCCCGGCACACAATTGTTTCATTTCCTCGCGGTCGAATGGCATGGATTGCAGATTGGTATAAATCAAAGGCCACGAAAAGAGGAAAGCGATGAAGAAGGTGGGGGCTGCCGTTCATCCAGCGCCCCGCCCTGGGGCGTGGTGCGCAAAACTTCACTGGCGACTTCGATGCCCTGCGCGAGGCCGGCGGCGAGTTTGCCGTTACGCCGCGACCGGATGGCCGCCCAAATTCCAAACAGCCCGGTCACCGCCGTGGAAACGAGCCCCCCCACCCCGAACGGTTCACCGATGGCGCCGCCGGTCCTCGCAATCGTCCCCGCGTTCGGGTTCGCGGTGTAGAGGTAATCCACCAGCAGATTGGTCTTGATGGTCACCACCGGCTCACTCACCACGGTGTATTCGCGTGTGGGCGTCATCGTGATCTCGATCGCGCCCGTGGCGGCCGCCACGTTGGTCGTCGTGACGACGGATTCGATGACGTTGGTGCGCGTGACGGTGTTGGTCTGATAGACCACCACCGGCGTGATGTTCGTCTGGATATCGTAAAATTTGCTTTCCCAGGCGAAGGGGGTGGAAGCGCAGCCGAGCAAAAACAGGAAACCGAAAGCAGAGAGCAAGAGGACGAGTTTGGATTTCATAAACGGGAGAGGTTGCCGGCCGGCGGCAGTCGGGCACGGGACGCAGGAGGAACGCTGCGCCCGCAAAGGACTGCGCCGGCCGGCAGAGCCAGTCAGTGGTTCATAGATGGTTTGGTTTTCCCCGATGCGGAGCATTACGGGGACATCAAACCACGGAAGGCCGGAAGTGGGTTTACCACCGGGGCAGATTTCTGAAGGGGAACGAAGAAAAAGAAAATGGACACCCAGCTTGCCGCCCGATGTCCGCCGCGACTAAATCACGAGCCCCGTCTGCGTGTCACGAACATTTTGAAATCAGTTCGGACGATTCACTGCGATATGAATGCTAACGACCCAAGCTCAGCGACGGCGGGCCGGTGAATGTGAACCGCGAAGCGGAACTGAAAGCGCTCCCCGCCGTTCTCTGCTGCGCTTGGTTAGCCGTCGTCTTCATGGTGGATCGATGAGTGGAGGATGTCGGACACGGCGGGAGACGAGAATTGCTCCGCCCAGAATCAGCATCACCGAAACGTTAGGTTCAGGAATGGCTCGGTTGAGGTGCAGGTTATCGAGCGACCAGACCGAAGGAGGGATTTCAACGCGAAGGAGATGCGAAAACTCAGGGCCGAAAGTAAAAGTCTCAAAGTCGGCGATTGGGCCAGTGCCATCCATGACGCCATCGGTTGTAAAACTGGTGGAAACCACGCTGCCGTCCACCCGATGGCCAATAAAGGGAACTGTCTCGGCGCCCGAAAACAACGTGCTGTATTCCGCCAGATCCACCGAAATCAGGTTAAAAGCTGAATTGTCAAGGAACCTGAAAACCAACCAGTCTCCATTAATATAAGCGGTGCCGTTTTCTGGGCGCTCTGGTATTCCTCCGCCAGTTCTCCCAAAATGGTTCCCTGGGGAAGGTGCCCCGAGTGGGTTGAATGACATCCCGTGCTCGTAGTATTCAGTTACTCCAATGTCCCACCCGGGCAGGACAACTGGAGCGCCGTCAAAAGTGATGTGGATTGGCTCAAAAGTTCCTTGGGCCGAACAAGACATTCCCGTTACCGAGAAAGCAAGCAGACAAAGTCCAACGCCGGGGCCGAAGCGGGGATAGTGAATACACGCCTTCACACCTGCCAGTTTTCTCTGGGCGACGGCTAATGTCTCACCGCGGCTTGGTTTTTTTGTGGCGTTTTTTGCCCTGCAAAGAGTGTCAGTCGGGGAGTTCTCACCTTGCTATTGTCCCGCGTAGTTATCGTCCACCTTCTTCGCCACGTCGCGGTATCGGTTCATTCGGCCGCGCGATGAGCGCAAACAAAAAGGACACCGAGCTTGCCGCCCGATGTCCGCCGCGACTAAATCACGACCCGCGCCTGCGTGTCACGAACTTTTTGGTTAGGGAAAACAACCTATGATGGCAACGAGCAACGTCAAGACAACTACCACAAAAGACGGAAGCACCCAAGGCACGCAACGCCATGGCGAACCTAAGGACGCATCAAAGCACCACACCACGGTCGCAATCCCGGTGGCGCAAACTGGAAGCACCAATGACATCACAACTTCGGAACGGTCGTAAGGTTGCGAACTATTCAAACACCCATGGGCCACAAACACAAGTAAGCCGAATAGAAACCCGGCGGTCGCCACTAGCCAACTCAACGCGGCACAAATTTTAAGTCCGATGTTCATTGGTGATGATGCCGCCTCCCGCGTCAGCAGAACTGCCAACGCCCGCCGCCGCTCGCCGCGGCGTATGGTTATACGGCACTTTCATACAATCTTTTTGCGGGAAGACCGGCGGGCAAACCACCAGCGCTCAATAGCCCAAAGCACGCCAGTCAAAATCAGTGCAACTCCAGCAAGGACAAAATAGGTGCGATAAAGGCTCCGTCGTGAATCAAAAGCAATCATCTCTGGTGTCCAATCTTGGTAAGTGCCCGACTGACTGGTAACAAACGAAGAGAAGTAGCCACTGAGAATGCATAACAAGCCAGCTGCGCATACAAGATAGGGTAGAAATCGGCGCATAGGCTCAAGCGGTCTAACGACCCATGCTCAGCGAACGGCGCTGAGAGCATGGCTAGGCCTCATGGTTTGTAGTCCCTCTCTCTCTGATGCCAATCTCGAACAGCGTCCTTTAGCATGTCGGCAAGGCTGCCGTCGTCGGATTCCAAACTGGCGAGTATCTTCTTGATGTTGGTGGGCTGTATCTGCATGGAGGACCACGAAAGCTCTGGCTCTGCCTCCGCGAGCAACCGCACCAGTTTTAGACCGAGCACCTTCTTGCCCTCTGCAAACTGCGCAAGCGCGAAATCCAACAGGCAAGAGTTGTAATGCTGCTGGAAGGACCCTGCGCTCCCCGCGTAGTTTTCAGCCAACTCTCGGTGATACGTCACACGAATAGTGAAGCCTGCCTCATTGGTAACGCCTGTCTTGGCTGTCGAAACCACCGCATAAACCGTCAATCGCTTGTCCTGGACATCCCGCGTAAGATTGATGCAGGCAGCTGCAAAATCGGAACTCGCAGTCTTGCTCTGCCGATCAACCAACGCCTTCTCGATTGGGCTGAACTTCTCAACTGGAACAAAACCAGAAGAATTGGTGGTCTGTGCCGATGCAACCGCACAACATGCGAACAGGGCGATGAAAACGTGAGTTCGCATAGTGAGGTCTAACGACAAAAGCTCAGCCACAGCATCCGCTGAGCGGTGCGGCGTGAATGTTGTTCCATCTCCGGATCAACGACGTGGCCCGCGTTAGCGGAACTGAAAGCGTTCCCCGGCGGTGGCTGCAGCGATTTGTTAGGCATCATTTTTTCTTCCGATAAACTGCAAATGCAAACCCAATCAATGGCAACTCTATCAATCCCCAAATAACCCAAAAATCAATAGTCCTATCAACTGCATTCTGGGTTAGGGGAGACAATGTCCAAAGCAGGAGTATCAGGAAGAATACCCCCGCGACTCCATATTCTAACAGCGCCCACATATCACTGCTTTGGTATTGGAACGCTGATTGGTGGCAACGTCATTCCATTCTGCGCACCGAGGCCGCTCCGTGTCACATTGATAATGGGTGAAGCGTGGCTCCGGGAATCTCGCCTCCCGATGATAAAACCGTCCCACGCGGGTCCCAATGTAACGGGATCGAGCTTCCAGCGCTGAAACTCATCCCGTGCTCCTTGCGCGTAGCCAAGCTCGAATCCTTGGTGACGCCCCCATCGCCACGAAAGCAAAGTAGCCGTAGTGACCAACAATGTCGTAACCGCCGTGAGAATTGTCATCCTTGTCTTCATAGCTGCCTCATTTGCCTTTTAATGCTGCAACCATTTGTTTGGCCTGTGCTTCAGTCAGTCCGCTAATACTATCGACCGGTTTGGCGAGCCAACCAGGTTCGGATAACCGCGCGCTCCAGATCGGCATCACGGGTTGTGTCCTTGAAATTGATCCAACTACCGTCCGCACTTTCTGGCCACCGTGCCGCCCCCGAAACGCCAGCACCTGTTTCGCTGCCTCAGTGGTATATCGCCAAGACACACGGAATGCGTTCGTTAATGCGTTCGTATTATAATTGGGAAGTTTAATGGTGGTGTATTGGCTTAGAATTTCTTGGGCAGTGTCCGATGTGAACTCGATACTCTCGATACTCTCCAGGACAACGTCGGTGGGTTTAATGTTTAGGGTTGGTATCTCAGCCGGGGTGACAGTGTGATTCTGAATGACGTTCGTCCCGATGGGGCTCGGTTCGAGACCATCAAAGGAAAGTTCCTGGGCAACGCTTGGGAGCTGAATCCCCAAACCGAGTGTAAGCAAGATGATGGTAGTGCGCATAATAATTGTTGTTGTTTGTTAGCGACCCAAGCTCAGCCACGCCGGAACAACGACGTGGCCCGCGTGCGCGGAGCCGGCAACGCCCACCGGCGTTGACGGATGGCTAGACCACGTTTTCGACATCACAAACTTTTTGGTAGCACAAAATGAAACTGTCTCCTGTTCGTGACCTTCCAGCCATCCTGAGTGCGACTAAGAGTAAATGATTCTTCATTTTCAGTCACCGCTTCCACTATGTCCTTCGAGTTCAATGGTATCTCGAATCGCGTAACCGCATTCGTGGTTTGTTGTGCTACCGCCAACTTAAGTTCTCGAAGCTCCCGCTTCGTGAGGCCCGAATTGGTGACAGACGAACACCCGGCACAGAGACCGAGCAAACACAAAGCAATGAATAGGATTTTTTGCATAGGCGTAGTGGTCTAACGACAAAAGCTCAGCCACAGCATCCGCTGAACTCCCGTTCTTGCTAATGGTATTCCCATAATTGGATGGTTGCTTACGCAACTGGCGAACCTTTCGCAATTTCCCGAATTGCTCAAGTGGCGGCAGCGATTGGTTAGGCGCGGCCCTGAACGTACTAGATGAACTACTTAATTTGGATCGAAGTTTTGTTGATGTTTCGAAGCGCCCTGCTCTCCCAGCAGGCAAGGGAGAACTTGCCCCCTTTCTGCACCCCAAGGTCGGATAGTAAGAGCGCCATCTCGACCCCATCCTTCCCATGCGCCACCAACGGGTCTGAGTCGCTCGATTCCGCCTTGCGGATCCGCTGATCGAACAGTTTTGATGACACATCCCACCGCTTCATATCATAGATCAGCAGACAGTCTGACTTTTTTCCCTCGGCGCTAGAAAATCCGGTCGGAAGATAAATCTGAATTTCGGCACCTGAAACTGTCCATGCGCCATCGGCGTCCCGATCAGCTGCACCTGTGTTCGTGTTCATGTCACTGTCGATATACAGGTAACCTAACATTGCGGTTCTGTGCGTCTCGTCGTATCTCTCTTGCAGGGTAGGCTTGCACTTGATGAAGAGATACAAATAGGTCTCGTCATTGTCGTAGTAGAATTCTTTGAGATCAATTCCATCGAAAGCCGGCGTCATTTTGGCTTTGCTCCAATCAAAACCCGTTTCGCTCCAAGCGACCTGGTAGGCGCTCCAGTCCTCGAAGACGCCGTCAATTTTGCATTTGGGTGGTGGATTGGTAACCCCTGTGGCCAGAGCGCCGAAGCGGCCAGCAAAGGTCAAACCGAGTAAGACGATAATCAAGAATTGCAACCAAGGGTCTCGTTTCATATTCCGTAGTGGGTTCTCATGCCGCCTAACGACCCAAGCTCAGCGACCCGGCCCACGGGACGCCTCGATTGCAACCGCGACGCTCTCGCCGGATTCGCTGCAGCAAATGGTTAGGCTTATTCAATCTCAACCTCGCTAATGTGGAATCAACCGAACTCGGCACGCCGTCTATCCAACCAAAGACGGCGCTCTGGCTTGGCATGAGCAGCGGCGAACTGTTGGCAGTCTGTGTCCGGCTACCAGAGATATTCCAACCGCCCTCTCGCAACAGATAATCAGTCCCGATGCTCCGGATAGGTTTGTCAGTCTTATTGGTAAATTTGATGAACACCTTCCAGCCTCTGTCTTTCGTCCGCTCCTTCCGATCAAAGGAAGCGTCCAGCTTGGGATTCGGCGCAATCGTCACAGTGAACTTCTCTTTCTCTGCAGCAGAAGAGAGCATAACCACCACCGCCAGAGCGACGGCCAGTGATGTAAGAATGGTGGTAATACGCATAAGCCTAACATCTAAATGAGCTGCGAACAGGCTGGGTTTCGCAGCCTGTTTCGGGGATTTCGCAGTCTATTGCTTTCACCTTGGCGTTGACCTTAGCGCTGCGATTTAGTGGTTTCAATCCCATTTTACCTATGAAGAAGGCGGTGCAAAAAAACTGACCGCGAGCTGGCGGTTTTCAGCTGCGGATTACGCTATCTCTATTGTGAAGTAGTACTGTTGACGCCAAGGGGTCGTTCGGCGGTAGTATCGGAGTCAACGACAGTGTTTTCGCACACTGACAGGCTTTGATCGGCTGGACACTCGTCCCTCTGTTTCGCGATGGAGGGACGACCGTCCCACCGGGATTTGCAGGTAGCCAAACCGGATTTGCCTTGGTGTTCACCTTTGTTCCGCGGGATTCCCCATCCCCACTCCTTGGGGTGGACACCAAGTCATCAGCTTTCAGGCGGCTCGGGCGATTTGCGCGGGCCGCATTTATTTTGGGCCGAAGCGGTTCGCAACCGAAAAACGGATTCGGTGAGGAGGAGTTTTCAATGTGCTCAGATTTTTTCGTTGACGCATTTGCAAGTCGGAGGGATAAACGCAGCCGTAATTCACTCCATGTCTGGCTTTGGTGCCCGATTGTGTCTGGTGACGTTCCTTTAAGGAGGAATTTGAGACTATGAACCTTGAAAAAAACTCAGGATGCGGCCTGCAATCTGAAATTGGCGTTGGCAACTGTTATTTGCTTAGTGCCCGCTTTACTCCCACCGTTCCCGCAACATAAAGGAGAAAGGAACCACCTTGAAGCTTATGATGCAAAAGTCACATTGGTTGGCCATTCCGTTGATGGTCGGTCTGATTACCTCAACCAACCTAGCGGCACAGAATCCCTCGGTGATTTCTGCGCAAGAAGCCGGAGACTCGGCCCGGCTGATTGAGGCGCTAAACACAGGTAGCGTGTCGAACACCTTGCAAATCCTTCGGGCCTACGGTGTGTCTGAGCGTACATTGGCACGAATGGCGGTGGCGTTCGGCAAACCCCCCGCGCGTAGCGAATTGAAAGAGCCGTTTCTGAAGGTGTCGGCCGAAATTCCTTTAGGAGGTAATAAAACAAATGCGCAAACCCGGTTGGAGTCCGCCGCTTCCCTCGGTTACCGGCTTCCCACCTGGCTGGCCCGTTGGCAGGGGACGAATTGGATGGCGCGATGCGATTCGGAATTGAGCTTATGTCCTATTCCCCCCGTCGCGCTCTTGGACTTGAATTTGGATGACTCCGCGTTCCTACGTCATTTTCTCTGGTATGATCGCTACGCCGAGCGGTTGCACTCTGTAGTCTTGAACGGGGACGATCTTACCAACGCGAAAATCGAACCGGGATACGAGCGGGCGAACCGGAGTTTGAATGCGCTTTACCGCTTGATCAAAGCCAGGAAACCCGACGCGTTCGTCTGGTTGGAAGTAGTGAAGCAAGATAGTCATAGCGATGAACGATGGCTCAAGGCAATGACGTTCACGCCAGACGGACTCCAGATTTCCAACCTGCGGCAGTTCCATTCCCCATTTGCCGAGACGCGCCGTCGTTACGTGGGGATTGTCGGCACAAACATGCCAATGATGGTAGCTGGCTTTTTTGGTTACAAGGCGGCGTTGCAGGAGAAAGGAAGACTGCTTTCCGATTCCAAACGAATCACGAATCCCACGGTCAGAGTGGCAGCTACTACCGAAGCGACCGCTCAAATTGGAGGAATTGGCAGCCTTGTCGGGCAAGACTTGGCACAGGCAGAAGTGGAAGTGGCAGCGCTCGGTTATCGTGGACTGTCGGCGCACTCGCTTTTGATTGAAGCTTTGGCGAATCAGGATAAGGCAGCCGGCGTCGTTGATAGGTCGAGTATTGTAGATCGGCGCGCGGGGTTGCTAGCTGCCGCATTTGCTGAAAAGGATTACGACCGCGTCGCGACGCTCGCTAAGGAGATGTTCGACCAATCAACGCCTGGGCACCTGAACTGGGTCATTGCCAGAACATATCAAGCAATGCTGTTGCTCAGTCAAACCCCGGTCAAGCCGGCTGAAGCCGCCCAAATCTTGGATGAGGTGCTGGCGTATGATTTCAGGACCAGGCCCGAGTTCCATTACCAAATTGTTTATGCAGCGCAGTGGCGAATGCACGCGGCCATGCTGACCGGTGACAGACGCAAAGCCGAAGATACAGCGCAGTGGGTACGGGACAATCCATTCAGAGCGGACGTGAAATCCGATTTCTTGAAACGTCATGGGAATGCTCTGAAGCCGCAATCGACGCAATCAAATTAAGGATGATTATGAAATACAAGGCGGCGACCGGATTACTTGTTATCCTCACCTTCATTCTCAACTTGAGCATTATTCCGCGCGTTGCGGCCAATGTGCCGCCACCATTCGGAAGTTATGGCAATAACAACTGCTTTTGTCCCGGTTTTATGGGGCCACCGGCCGATGCTAATTTTTACTGGTTACCCTACTGTTACGAAGTCCCTCCACAAAGCGGTAATTGGTTTTGTGAATATCCCCAATTGCTGTTTATAGGTCTCAGCGTGCCTGAGACACCAGTCGTCGGCTACCAAACGGTGGTTTCCGGCATGTTTCAAATTCAAGCCGGAACGCTTGAATGTGCACAAAATCCAGGTTGCCTCCGCCCTTGGTGGGCCTGGATTGAAACTACGTCTTGGTCGGCAAACGAAACGACTCCGTCGGCAGGCAGCCTCGTAAATTATCCTCATCAGCCGTTCGCTGTTGTTCGCAGTGCACAGTTTGTTCCGGATACTGCCGGCATTCACACAATCACTTTCCAAGTGAACGCCAACTCCGA
>Ga0315912_10006032_pt1 | contig 10949 bp, 7 predicted proteins | sample VfabasoilMG_FD_204469 | JGI IMG/M metagenome (GOLD analysis project Ga0315912, IMG submission 204469) | Garden soil microbial communities collected in Santa Monica, California, United States - V. faba soil | ecosystem: Environmental > Terrestrial > Soil > Garden | place: USA: California...
ATGAAGAAGCCGGAGCCCGAGAAGAAGACGGTAGCGGTGATGGTCGCGCCGCCGAAGCCGAAGGCCAAGCCGAAGCCCCCCGAGCCGCCCAAGCCGATCGAGGCCCCGAAAGAGCTCTTGAAGCACCCGACCGCGCGGGCCGCACCTCCGCCACCAGCGGCGGCCCCGGCGCCGCCGCCGGATCCGGTTGCAGCTGCGCATCCCGCGCTCGCGGCCATGCCGGATTTCGGTATCAACTTGTCGGGTGGCTTGGGCGGTCCCGGTGGCGGCATCGCCGTGCCTACGGGCGGTGGTGCCACGCCTGCCAGCGTGCAACCAAAGCCCAAAGAAAAGGTGCTCGGCGCGGCTGCCGAGCGCCCCGCGGTCGCGGCTGATGACTGCACGGAAGATCTCGTGAAGGCCAAGCCGCAAGGCTTCGTCAAGCCGACTTATACGGATGATGCGCGTGCTGCTGGCATCGAAGGCCGCGTGCGCGTCGAAGTATCTTTGGATGAAACCGGTCACGTGCTCAGCGCGCGCGTCGTCTCTGGCCTCGGCCACGGCCTCGACGAATCCGCAATCGACGCGGCTAAGCGCATGGCATTCAACGCCGCGACTCGTTGCGGCAAATCGGTGAAGTCCACGTTCGTGGTTTCGATGCGCTTCGTGCTTGGAGAGTAAGGTGGTCAAGAAGTTACTGGGCGCAACGTTGCTATTGGCGTCGTTGTGCGTTCCTCGGGCGGTCTTCGCTCAGGCCAATTCGAGCGGCGAGACTCCCGGGCATCAGCCGAAGCTGACCAAGCTTCCGAAGCTCACGCACTTCGAGGAGGCGCCGTATCCGGACTCTGAAAAAGAGGCCGGAAAAACCGCGTCAGTGGTGCTGCAGATCGCGATCGACGACAAAGGCAAGGTCGTCGATGCGGCGGTGCTCGAGAAGGCAAGCCCGGCGTTCGATGCGGCAGCCCTCGAGGCCGTGCGAAAGTTCGAGTTCGACCCTGCCGAAATCGACAACAAACCCGCGCCGGTCAAAATTACCTACCGCTACGAGTTCGTGCTCAAGATCGAGCCGCCCACCCCGGTCATCAACTTCGACGGCGACATCAAGAATCGCTTCACGAAGCAGATGATCCCCGGCGTGACGGTCGCCGTCGACGGGATGGGTGAGGTGGTGACCGATGAAAATGGGCACTTCGAATTCAAGGAAGTGCCGCTCGGCAAGCACGTCATCACCATCAGCGGCCCGAATCTGACCACCGTCACCACCGAAGAAGAGCTCGAAAAGGGCAAGAAGCTGTCGGTGAAGTACGCGCTCGAGCCGAAAGAAGAGGTGCCCGAGGGTGAAGAGGCGGACCTCGAGATCGTGGTCGTCGCGCCCAAGATTCAAAAGGAAGTCGTCTCCACCGAGATCAAGGCGGAAGAAGGCCGGCGCGTGCCGGGCACGCAGGGCGATACCCTGAAGGTCGTGCAGAACTTGCCCGGCGTTGCCCGCGCGTCGTTCGGCTCCGGTCAGCTGGTGGTCTGGGGCGCTGCCCCGCAAGATACGCGCGTCTACATCGACGGCATCCATGTGCCGCTGCTCTATCACGGCGGTGGTTTGCGCTCCGTGTTCACGTCTGACCTGGTGCGCTCGATCAACCTCGCGCCCGGTGGCTACGGTTCCGAGTACGGCCGCGGTCTCGGCGGCTTGGTGACGGTGGATTCACGCGCGCTGCGTCCCACCGGTTTTCATGGCTTCGTCGCGGCGGACGTGATCGACGCCTCCGGCATGGTCGAAGCGCCCATCAACTCCTCGACGCGCATCGCGATTGCCGGCCGGAAGAGCTATCTGGATCGCGCGATCAACGCCGTGACGACCCGGGACGTTCAGTCTTACATCCCCATTCCGGATTACTTCGACGCGCAATTGAAGGTCACGCACGATCTGGGCGCCAATGAGTCGATCGATATCCTCGGCTTGGTTTCGCGCGACGAATTGACCAGGACGCTTCAGAACGCAGACCCCGCGCAGGTCAAAAAGGACTATCAGCTCACCGATTTCAACCGCCTCGGTGTCGCGTACAAGCGGCAATTCAACGACGGCTCCAGCGTCTTGCTCACGCCCTGGTTCGGCCGCGACCACCTCACGAGTCGCGCTTCCTTCGGCGGTTCGCCTACCGAACTCGATACAAAAAATACCGCCTTCGGCTTCCGCGCGGCATATCGCGGTCGAGTCTCGGCGCACGTCGTGACCACGGTCGGTCTCGATGTGGAAGGAAATTTCGCTGCGCTGTCGCGGCGCGGCTCGGTCACCCTGCCTCCGCGTGAGGGCGATCTCTCGGTGTTCGGTCAACCCCCGGGCGACCAAGTGAACGCCGACAATTGGAACGCGAGCACGCTCACGGTGGCGCCCTACGTGCAGGCCGACATCGGCCTACTCGACGACAAGCTGCACATCGTGCCGGGCTTGCGCATCGAGCCGTTCATCACCAGCGCGAGCCGCCAAACGCCGGTTGCCGGCGATACGCCATCGATCGGTATCACTCAGCAATCGACCGAAGTGGAGCCGCGCCTCTCGACCACGTATCAGATCGTTCCGCGTCTCGGTTTGAAGGCGGCGGCGGGCTTCTATCATCAATCACCGCAACCTTCGGATCTGTCCGCCGTGTTCGGCAACCCGAAGCTCGGGATCGAACGCGCATTTCATCTGCTGGGCGGCAGCAACTTCAAGTTGACCGACCAGATCTCGTTCGAAGAAGTCATCTTCTATTCGAAGTCGAACGATCTGGTCACGCGCTCAGCCTCCGACACGCCAGCGTTGGCGCAGGCCTTGGTGCAGGAAGGTGAGGGCCGCTCATACGGCATTCAGGTGCTGCTTCGCCACGAACTGAGTAAACGCTTCTTCGGCTGGGTGAGCTACACGCTGATGCGCAGCGAGCGCCGCGACAAATGCGCGACCATCGAGAACGTCCCCGGCGCGACGCCCGCCGACGCTCCGCAGAATATCTGTCATGAGGGGGCCTGGCGCCTGTTCGACTACGATCAGACGCACGTTGCGACGGTCGTGGGGTCCTACGATCTCGGCGCGGGCTTCGAGGTTGGCGCTCGCTTCCGTTACGCGACGGGCTTCCCGCGCACACCGGTGGTCGGCTCCTTCGTCAGCACTCGCCGCGACTTGTACGAGCCCCTGTTCGGGCCCCAAAACTCGATTCGCATCCCGGCCTTCGTTCAGCTCGACGCCCGCGTTTCGAAACGCTTTACGATGTCTTGGGGTAAAGCCGAAGTGTACGTCGACGTGCAGAACGTCACGAACCATACCAATCCAGAAGAGATCGTGTACGACTACCGCTACGCCAACAAGAACTACATCACCGGCTTGCCGGTCTTGCCGGTCGCCGGTGCGCGTTTGGAGTGGTGATTGCCATGAAACTCGCGCTCAAGCTCGGCTGTTTGCTGCCTCTGCTCTTGGCTTGCAATCCAGAGTTCGACACGCGCGCCTCGCGCGTCGAGACGCCTCGCGTGCTCGGCGTCCGCGCGACCCCCGCGGAGGCACCGCCTGGAGCATCCGTTTCCTATCGAATCCTGGTCGTCGATCAGCAAGGCAACGTCGACGATCCAAAGGTGGATTGGTCCTATTGCACGAAATCGAAGCCGCTCAACGAGCTGAACGACGTCGCTTCGGAGTGCTTTGGGGAAGGTGAGTTCGTCGTTCCGATCGGCTCAGGCAGCAGCGTCACTGGCAAGTTGCCCAAGAGCGGTTGCGCGCAATTCGGGCCAGACATTCCGAAGACCCCGCCTGGCCAACCCCCGGGGCGCCCCACCGATCCCGATTCGAGCGGTGGCTTCTATCAGCCAGTCATTCTGGCCGTACACGCGGGCGAAGAGAGCATCAACTCTCTGTCGGAGACGCGCATTACGTGCGGGCTCGCCAACGGCGCCGGTGACATCGAAGCCTATCGCAAGGCCACCAAGATCAACGAAAATCCGAAGATCGCGGCCGTCACAGCGGTCAATCTGGACAACACCGTGCTCAGCGACGGCGCCGTCGACGGCCCGCTGCGCGTGCCGCTTGGAAAGCACGTGGTCTTCGCCACGTCCTGGAGTACATGCCCGACCGAGCCGGCCTGCGGGGACGGGATGTGCACGTCCGGTGAAACCGCAAGCGATTGTGCGGACGATTGTCTGACGGAGCCCGTGGGCTGCACGGGTCCCGAGAGCTACGGCTACGTCGATCCGACCACCGGTCAACTCGCGCCGCGTCACGAGTCGATGCGTGTCGCTTGGTTTGCGACGCAGGGCGACTTCGACAACGATCACACCGGGCGCTTGGAGGAGGACTTCGCGCTCACCGCCAGCGAAAATGGCTGGCAGGCGCCGAGTACGCCTGGTCTGGTGTTCATGTGGGTCGTGCTTCGCGATTCGCGTGGTGGGAGTGACTGGCAGAGCTTCCAGCTTCAGGTGGAATAAACGCCTCGTTTCGTCGCGAAATTGCCACATTTCGCTGATACACGCAGGGGCACGATGTCCCTGTCGAGCGACGACGAAATCACGAGTCATGGCGAGATGGTGTTCGATGACGACTTTGTCGACGATTCGGCGCCCACGCGCGTCTCGTTAGATCGCGACTTGGCGCGGCTGCACGCTCGCGAGCTGCGCGCAGAGCAAGTGCGGGTCGGGGATTTGTTGGTCGGCAAGTATCGCGTGGAGCGCGTTCACCGCCGCGGCGCACTCGGCTTGACGCTCGAGGCGCTGCACACGCAGCTCGGACAACGCGTCGCGGTTCGCTTACTGTCGGCGGATCCGAAGGTATACCCCGAAGCGGCTGCGCGCTTTCTGCGTGGTGCGCGGCTCGCGGTGCAATTTCAAAACGAGCACACGGCTCGTATCATCGACGTCGGTTGCCTGGAATCGGGCGCGCCCTACATCGTGGCGGAGCTATTGACGGGCTCGGATTTGCAGCGAGTCTTGCGGGTGCGGGAATCACTGCCGGTATCGGAGGCGGTCGACTTCGTGCTGCAGGCCTGCGAAGGCCTGGCCGAAGCCCACGCGCACAACATCGTGCACCGCAACCTGAAGCCGACGAATCTGTTTCTCACCCGCCGCGACGGCGTGCGCCGCGTCGCGGTGCTGGATTTTGGCGTCTCCGAAGATCCGTTGAGCGACATTGCCATCAATCTCGGCACCACGCACGGCGCCACCAAGGCCTTGTCGTATCTCGCTCCCGAGCAAATTCGCGAGCCCGCCACCGTCGACGCGCGTGCCGACATCTGGGCGCTGGGCGCCATCTTGCACGAGATGTTGACGGGGTGCTTGCTGCACGAAGCGCCCACCACGCCCGCTCTCTTGGCGATGATCGCGGCCGATGCTCCGATCCCGCTGACCCATCTGCGCCCGGATGTGCCCGTCGAGTTGGAGGCCCTCGTGCAGCGCGCGGTCGCCAAGGATCGCGAGGCGCGCTACTCCAATCTGGTCGAGTTTGCGGAGGCGCTGCGTCCGTTTGCGTCGGAAGAAGCACAAGAGTCGATCGCCCGCATCGCCAAGGTGCTCGGTCGGCGCGCCGCGCGCTCGCTACCGCCTCCGCTGCCCGGCGCCGCGCGCCCCTCGAAGGCGATCGTTCACGTGGCCCGCCCGCCCGAGACGTCCAAAACCTCTGTTTTCGACCCGCCGAGCCGGGGGCGCCGTTGGACGGAGTTGGCGCTCACTGCGGCGGGCTTGGCCGCAGCGGGCGCGCTGGGCGTGTTTTTCGCCGTGCACACGATGGAGGCGGCGTTGACTGCAGCAATCGCCCCGCGTGCCGTGACTGCGGAGCTATCGCCAGCCTTGCCTGCGTCCGTGGCAGCAACGCCCATCGTATCCCGAGACCCCGCCGCGCCTGTGACAGCGGTTGCGTCCGCGACGCCGGCCGCATTGCCGGTGGCGGTTTCCGCGCCCACGACTAGCCAAACCGCAGCACCCGAAGCAGTTCCGCGTCCAGTGCGTGTCGTTGCGCCGGCTGCGCCCCGCCGAGTAGTGCCGATGCCAGCGCCCGTGGAGCGCGCAGTCGTGGCGGACGCAAAGCCGGTCGCGACCGTGGCAGCGAAGGCTCCACCCGGGCTATTCGACGACGCAAATTGACCTGTATCTAGCCTCTGAGCCAGAACCGAGCTGCTACGAAGTCGTCACTTCCTGGTCACATCGTTCGATTAATCGCAGTCGACCGATGGCACGAATTCTGGTGATCGAGGACGAGTCCGACATTAGGCAGGTACTCGACTACAACTTGAAGAGCGCCGGGCACGAAGTGATCGAAGCTGCTCGAGGCGTGGATGGTCTGCGCCTGGTGCGGGAGCGAGAGCCTGATCTCGTGTTGCTCGACCTGATGCTGCCGGATATGCCAGGCACGGAAGTGTGCCGGGCGATCAAGGACAATCCGTCGACTCGCACGTTGCCGGTGGTGATGCTGACGGCTAGGGGCGAAGAGATCGATCGCGTCGTGGGCTTCGAGATCGGCGCGGACGATTACATCACCAAGCCTTTCAGCGTGCGCGAACTCGTGCTGCGAATTCGCGCGGTGTTGCGCCGCCGCGAGCTGCCGGCGAGCGACGGTCCCAATATCGAGTTCGGGAATCTGCGCATCGATCGCGCCGCGCACCGCGTGTGGGTGGAAGGCGAAGAAGTCGAGTTGACGGCTCTCGAATTCAAGCTGCTCGTCACCTTGTACGAACGCCGCAACCGCGTGCAGTCCCGCGGCGCGCTGCTGGATGAAGTGTGGGGCATCGACACCAAGATCTCGACTCGAACGGTGGACGCTCACGTCAAACGGCTGCGTGAAAAAATGGGTGCCGCCCGTGACTACATCGAGACCGTGCGCGGCGTCGGCTACCGCTTCGCGGAAATTCCGCTGCTGGACGCGCTCGACGTCGGCTGATCACTGAGGGGTGAAGGCTCGCGAAGTCGCCGGCTTGTTGCCGGAGCTTTGCTAGTTTGCCATTCGGGAACTGCACAGTCCATCGGCGGAGGCAGAGCGAATGGACCTAACCCGCATGGCAATCCAGGATTGGGGGCTGCTCGTCGTTTTGCTACTCACCAGCTTCTCGCTGTTCATGACCGCGGCGACACATCTGGCGGTGCAGCGCGTGAAGGCGCGCGGGACCCGCCGCCGCAGCGGCGCAACTCCGCCGATTTCGGTGTTGAAACCGCTGTGCGGTGTGGATGAAGGCCTGTACGAGAACCTGGTCTCGCTTGCCCGCCAGGATTACCCCGAGTTCGAGCTACTGCTCGGCGCGGAGGATCCCGATGATCCGGCGCTGTGCGTGGCACGCGCGCTGCGGCGGGATTTCCCGGAAGTGAAGATCCGGATTGTCGCGGGCATGCCCAGCGTGGGCATGAACCCCAAGGTCAGCAATTTGAGCGCATTGAGCGAACGCGCGCAGCACGATCTGCTGCTGATTTCGGATTCGAACGTGCGCCCCGATCCCGACTACCTACGGGCATTGGTGGCGGAACTCGCCGATCCGCGTGTTGGTTTGGTCTCGAGCGTGCTTTCGGGCACGGGGGGTAAGAGTCTGGGAGCACGGCTCGAGAACCTGCATTTGGCAAGCTACGTGGCGCGCGCCGTGTGTGGCGCGGACGTGCTCGTGGCGCACCCGTGCGTGATCGGCAAATCGATGCTGTTCCGCCGTTCGCACTTGGAGAAGGTGGGTGGCTTCGCCTTGGTGCGGGACGTGTTGGCGGAGGACTACGTGCTCGGTCAAGCGTTCGAAGCGGCCGGACTGCGCGTCGCGCTCTCGGCACACGTGTTACGCACGATCAACGTGCGGCGCAGTGTGGGGCAGTTTGCAGCGCGGCACCTGCGCTGGGCTCAGATGCGTCGTCGCTTGGCCGCCGGCTTGTATTGGGGCGAGCCGCTGCTCTATCCCGGGCCGCTGCTGCTCGTGGTCCTTGCGCTGATTGCCTCCGGTGCGCGGGTGCCGTTCATCGGTAGCGCGTGGCTGGCCCAGTTGAGCGTGCTCGCCCTCGCGGCCAAGTATCTGTCGGACGCATTGCTGATCCGGGCGATCAACGGCACTCTCCCGCAGCTATCCGAGCTGCCCCTGATCTTGCTGAAGGACATTGGGATGTGGGGGGTGTGGCTGGTTGGCGCGATCCGGCGCCGGGTGGTCTGGCGTGGGCACGCGATGCTGATTGGCGACGGTTCCCGCCTGTACCCCGATCGGCGCCTGGCGGAACGGGAGCCGGCGGTTGCCCGGGCCTAGGCCCAGGTCGAGACCGGACCGGCAGCTCGGCCCAATTTCAGGCTAGAATGGCGCGTGCTGGGTCGTTTATCCAGGAGTGCTACCCGGCCGCCACCTAATCGTCACAATTCCTCGGTACCCGGTTTCTCGGATGACTCGCATTCTGATCGTCGAAGACGAACCCGATCTCCAGCAGGTGCTGGAGTACAACCTGCGCCAGGCCGGCCACGAAGTGTTCGTGACCAAGCTAGGCAAGGAAGGCCTGCGCATCGCGCGCGAGCAAAAGCCCGAAGTGGTGCTGCTGGATTTGATGCTCCCGGACATCGCCGGGACGGAGGTCTGCAAACAGCTGAAGGAGGCGGCCGCAACCCGGGCCATCAACGTGATCATGCTCACGGCTCGCGGTGAAGAGATCGACCGCGTGGTTGGCTTCGAGCTGGGCGCGGATGACTACGTGACCAAGCCGTTCAGCGTGCGCGAGCTCCTGCTACGGATTCAAGCCATCGTACGCCGGGGCAAGGCCGAGCCCAAGGATCTGGAAGCCACGGTCGAGTTCGGCAAGCTCAAGATCGACCGCGAAGCACACCGCGTTTGGGTGGAGAGCCTGGAGATCGAGCTCACGGCGCTCGAGTTCAAACTCTTGGTCACGCTCTACGATCGCAAAAATCGCGTCCAAACGCGCAGCACATTGCTCGACGACGTGTGGGGGATTCAGGCCGACATCACCACGCGCACCGTGGATACACACGTGAAACGCCTGCGCGAGAAGCTCGAGGCCGCGCGTGATTACGTGGAAACGGTGCGTGGCGTGGGCTATCGCTTCGTCGGCACCCCCGACGAGGCGACGACTTGAAATTCGGGATCCGCGCCAAGCTATTCCTGATCTCGCTCGGGGTAATCGTCGTGTCGGTGGTGGTGGCCTACGCGTACTCGGGCGATCGCCTCGAGCGCGAGCTCACCGATCGCATCCGGGCCGAGCTGATCGTGCGCGCGAAATTGGTCGCGCTCGGCGCGGAGTCTTCGTACGCGCTTTGGGAAGACAAGCCGCGCTGGCACGAGATCGCGCGGGACCTGGGCCGGCGTGCCAACGCGGAAGTCACCTTGCTCCGCAAAAGCGGCGAAATCCTCGGTGACTCGCACGAGCGTGAGGATCGCGCTTCACTCGCGCAACGCCCGGAGGTGCGCGGTGCGCTTTCGCTCGGCGGGGCTGCGCCTGGCTACGCATCGGTCGTCGATGGACACCTGTTGATCGTCGCGGTGCCGTTCTCGCGTGCCGACGAGGTCGCGGGGGTGGCGCGCGTCGCGTTGCCGCTGACGGAAATAGACAACGCGCGCGCCGATCTCGCGCGCACGTTGAGCGTCGCGACGGCGCTCGCGCTGGCGGCGGCAATCGTCGTGTCCACGCTCGCCGCAGAGCTCGCTTCGCGCACGGCGCGCTCGTTGACGGAAGTCGCGCGGCGCATGGCCGGTGGTGATTTGAGCGCGCGCACACGCCTCACCGGCGACGATGAGTTCGGAGAGCTGGGGCGGGCCCTGGATCAGTTGGCCAAGAACCTGTCACGCACGCTCGGGGAGCTGCGCGAGGAGCGCGATCGCCTGGTCGGAATTTTGGCCGGCATGCAAGAAGGCGTGCTGCTTCTGGATCGCGACGGCCATATCTACGTGCTCAACCCCTCACTGCGCGAAATGCTGCTGGTCGGGCCGGATTCCGTGGGCAAAACCGTGCTCGAGGTGGTGCGTCACACCGAGCTCAAAGAGCTGCTCGACCAGGGCCGCCGCTCGCTCGAGCCCGTGACGCGCGAAATCGACTTTGGCTCGTTGCAGCCGCGCAAGCTATTGGTGCGCGCGGCACAATTGCCTGGGGATCAGGGCGGAGTGCTGGCCGTGTTCGTGGATGTCACGGAGGTCCGACGCTTGGAGTCGCTGCGCCGTGAATTCGTGGCCAATGTGTCGCACGAGCTGCGCACGCCGGTGACCGCGGTGCGCTCGGCCGCCGAGACGCTCCAAAACGCCGCAGCCGATGACCCGGTCGCCGCGCGCGCCTTCATCGGCATCATCGAGCGCAACGCCGAACGTTTGCATGATTTGGTCGAAGACTTGTTGGACCTATCGCGCATCGAGTCGCGCGGCCTGAAGCTGAAAATCGAAGCGCTCGACGTCGACCGCGTGTACGATCAAGTCTTGAGCTTGTTCAGTGAGCGCGCAGCCAAGCGCGGCACCACGCTCGAAAACGACGCCCAAGAGGATCTGCCACGGGTACTGGCCGATCGCCGCGCGCTCGAACACGTGCTGACGAATTTGGTCGATAACGCCGTGAAATATTGCCCCAATGCCACCATTCGCCTGCGTGCGGTGGCGCACGAACAAAGCCTGGAGCTGCTCGTCGAAGACAACGGGCCGGGTATCGAAGCCCGCCACCTGCCGCGCTTGTTCGAACGCTTCTATCGCGTCGATGCCGGTCGCTCGCGCGACATCGGTGGCACTGGGCTCGGGCTGTCCATCGTGAAGCACATGGTGGAGGCCATGGGCGGCAGCGTGCACGTCGAGAGTAAGCCCGGCGTGGGCACGAAATTCGGCGTCGTGCTCAAGACGGAGATGCTCAAAACCGAGTCTTCCGAAGTCAAGCGCGCCGTCGCCTAATACAACCCCTAGCGTTGATGCCAGCGGGAATGGCCACAAGTACTGAACGGACAATTCTGGTACGTCGGAAACGCCCCAGCCGCTTGTGTAACGATTTGATGGCAGAGCTCTTCACGCCATGACTCACCGCTCCAGATCGCG
>Ga0315912_10006033_pt1 | contig 10948 bp, 8 predicted proteins | sample VfabasoilMG_FD_204469 | JGI IMG/M metagenome (GOLD analysis project Ga0315912, IMG submission 204469) | Garden soil microbial communities collected in Santa Monica, California, United States - V. faba soil | ecosystem: Environmental > Terrestrial > Soil > Garden | place: USA: California...
CCAGGTCTGCCGCGCCGAGGTACCTGCCTAGCTGCACGAAACCGCTCCGCCGACGAACGGTGCACATTATGCGCTTGACGATCATGGCGGCGGCTCGCCCTGGTTGCAGGCAAGTGCCGCCGTGCGAAGAACTTCGATTGCGACCTGACCCTTCGACTCGGAGAGGTCGCCTCGTTCCATGGCCTTGTTGATGACGCCGAGAGCGCGCGCCAAGCCTTGCAGGTCGAAATCCGGCACTGGCGTGTGCGATCTATCGCTGAGCGCGGAGCGCCGAACAAGTTCCGATACGGTGACGCGCATCCCGTGTGCGCGGCGCTCGATGCGCTCGAGATCATCCGCGGTCAGTCGGATGTTGAGGCGTGCCGTTTGGGATTTGCGCTCGCGGGTTCCCATGGTGGTGAACTCTGCAGACATTCCGGGCCTTGAGGTCCGCGACGGAAGGAAAATGCGGCGGAAGGAAAAAGCGGCGGAACGACCGACATCGATACCCAGGGACTAGGTGCCATTGACTGGCTCCATCGTGTTCAGGATCGCTGGGCCGCTTCAGTGCGACGCAGAGCGTTTCGAGGACGTCCTGGTCCGCGTTGCGATCGCACCGTCCGGACGTCACTCGTGCGGTCTGTGGTTACAGAAGGTGCGACGTGGGCTGCCAACCACGCAGCGATGTCCCGGCGTCGCCATAGGAGTCTTCGAGTGCCCGGCAACTCGCACCTTGGCGGCAGCGCCTGGGGATTACGCACCGCGTCGGACCTTATGCTGGTCACGCGCTTGTGCAGGATCTGCGCGAGGCCGTCGACAGAGACCAGAACGAGGTCGTCATCCATGACTGTCCGCCTCATCGGGCCATCCTTGAGCCCGGATGCCCAGCGTACACGCGCCCGGTGCTATCGGACGCTGCAATTGTCTGATTCGTGCACATGACTGCATTTGCGTGCAGCTAGACATGGCGACGGCTCCAACGTCCCTTCGCCTTCGCCTTCAAAGTCGCGAGTCTTCGGGACTCGCGACATTGAATCGGGGATTCGTGGCATTCAGAATCGGATCGACGCACGTCGGCCTCACGTCGCATGCCCACATTGGTTCGAAGGTCGGAGCGGGTTGAGCAGTTGGCGGAGATTTCACGGCAACTGACGAACTTCTGCGAATCTGCCGGCCGCGCTGAGCCTGTGGTGCTTGACGCGGTCAAGGAGATCGCCCGCTGGCTGTCGGCCGAGCCTGGGAAGGTGCGTCCGCGGGAGTTCGTTGCAATCGTCGCACGACGTCTCGATGGGTTCGTCCTTCAGTGGGCGAACGAACATCTTCCACCGCTGGCGGTGTTTCTTCACCTCGGGACATTTTCCGATGCCTTGCGGGATCGGCCGGACCAGCTCACGGCACAATTGGGTCGGATCTGGCCGGACAGTGGAGCCGCCGGCCTGATCGCCGGGAAGTTCGATGACTCTCGACAGATTGAGGTCACGATCGACTTTCTCATGGAGCTTGCCTTCGCGTACGTACTCTTGCCGGTCGCGACTGCTACGAGGGGGCATGGCGACGGTGCCGGCATCGGGCGCCGTACCATGAGTTGTCGCGAGACTCCTCGATCGATGTGCACGAAGTGCTTCCGGCCTTCGGCCTTGTTCACCCAGGAGTGTGGACGCGTGCTTGGGTCGTCGTTCGGGCAGCAGTCGTGGCTTCCGAAGCCATTGCAACACGCGAAGATCCAGGTGCTCGCGCCGCCAGGTCGCAGTGAAATGGCCCGACACAGGTCCCACACGTCCGCGCCTGCCGTGCGCGAATCTCGAGATCCCACTCGACCGTCCGCCGCCACTCGGCGACCGTCGGCGACACTCTGTGTGCTCCATGAAGTGACCGGGAAGTCCCGATCCCTGAACAAGGGTAGGGCTTCAGGTGTGAGTCGATCCGGAAAGCGGCGAGAGCTTGCCTCGGCTGAGGCGAACACTTCCAGTTGGGCCAGGTCGCGTGGACTTGCAGAGGTCAGGCACTTTCGACTTCAGCGCATGATCGCCTGGTACTTGACGTTTCCGAGGCTTGCTTTGTCCGAGTTGCCGGGTCGTGCCCGCATCCTGGAAAGCGTGACGCCTCAGCGAGAGTCACTCATCGCGTGGGTTCTCGAACCGTTCACGACCCGGTTCCGCTGGGTCCTCCCCACTCTGAACGCGGAGTCGTTCCTGCGCGTGGGCTATGACGTCGTGGTCGATCAGGTGCGCATCCTAGGCGGCACGGGCAGGGAGACTGACTGCGCGTGCTCCGAGTTCGTTCTCGCGGCGAACGAGGCGATGGATCGGGGGAGATCGATCCTCCCGGGGAGGAGCGCCTGCGAAGAGGCGTACTTCCCCGAGCTCGGCTTGACGCTCGTCCTCCTGGACCTTTGCACGCCTGAGGCTGGCCGTCAGGTGCGACTCACGATCCACATCGAAAACGTTGCCTTGATCCGCGCGTTGATCTCGCAATCGACAGCGACGCTCGCGCGATCAAGAAGCAGGGGTCGGGGGGGCAGGACGATCGATGCAACGTGAGGCCCAGTCCTCGCTTGTCGACTGTGCACTTGTACGTACATCACGCAACTTGCCATTACCTGCTGCACGACACGCGGTGATGCTTCAGGACCTTTCCGCACTTGCAGGCGGTGGTGTGCAGTTCGCACTCGCGAAGCATCGAACGGCTTCTGCGGATATCAGGACTTGGACCTCGCGGCAACCGCTGCGGCAGCGCCGAATGTCACAACTTTGTCACAACGCGTGTGACAAATCGTGCAATACAAAGCAAAACAGCGCATCACGGTGCAACCGTAATACGCTGTTTAGGCTGGAAAAATTGGTGGAGCGGAAGGGGATCGAACCCTCGACCTTCGCATTGCGAACGCGACGCTCTCCCAGCTGAGCTACCGCCCCACGACTGCATTCCCGGCGCGGGTGTTCCGCGGCGGGGCGCGGATGATAACGAATGGGGGCGGGCGAAGCCAGCGTCCGGGGGCGGGGGGGTCAGTCCTGAGAGAGGATCTCCGCGAGGACGGGGCCGCGCCAGCCTGCGAGTTCGGGCACGGTTTCGCCGCGTACCCAGCCTTCGAGCAGGCGCCGTGGCGCGAGCAGGGGTGGGGGCAGGTCGAGGGACTCGGCGCGCTGCTGGATGCGATCGCGCAGGCGGTCGACGCGGTTGCGTTGCGGGTTGTCGAGTGGCTGCGGGGCCGGGCGGAAACCATCGCCGGCATCGGGCGCGGGCTCGTCCAGCAGCCATTCGGCGAAGGCCTGTCGTTCGCGCTTGGGGAAAGAGCGCTGCTTCGCGCAGAGCTCCAGCACGGCGTCGGTGGATGGCGGGGGGCGTTCGGCGAGGGCGAACGCGGTCGCATCGTCGAGGATCCAGCGCAGCGGGCGGTTGTGTTCGCGCGCGAGGCGTTCGCGTTCGAGCAGGATGCGGCGCAGTCGACGCTGGGCGGCGTGGCCCAGGCGCGCGGCGGTGTTGAACGCGAGGTGGGGTTCGGGATCGGGCGTGAGCGTGGCCTCGACGGTGGCGGCGAGGCGCACGCAATCCTCGAGGCACCAGTCGAGCATGCCGCGTCGTTCCAGGGTGTCGACCAGTTGAGCGTGGATAGGCAGGAGATGCTCGACGTCAGCTTCGGCGTACGCGACCTGGCTCGCGCTCAGCGGGCGGCGGCGCCAGTCGGAGCGGGTCTCATCCTTGGGCACCACGACGCCGGTGAGTGCCTGGACGAGGGCGCGGTAGCCCAGGCCATGGCCGAGCCCGGCATACGCGGCGGCGATCTGGGTATCGAATAGTCCGGCCACGCGACGGGCGCCGATGCGGCCGAGCACGATCAGGTCCTCCGACGCGGAATGCATGAGCTTGGTGCGCGACGGGTCCTCGACCAGCGCGGCGAGCGGCGCGTCGAGTGGCCAGGCCTGCGGGTCGACCAGGGCGACGCCCGAGGCGCCGGAGAACTGGGTGAGCGCGAGTTCGGGCCAGTAGCTGTCGACGCGATGGAATTCGGTGTCGAAGCCGATGACGGGACCGGACTCGGCGAGGTAGGCCGCGAATGCGTCGGGATCGGGCAACCAACGGGTCATCGGCGGCGCCTTGCACGGGCCTGGTGCGGGGCGTGGAATGGTTGCGGGGGGCTGGGCATTGACCTATGTTCTCACGCGCTGGCCCCTCCAAGGCCGTGCGGACCGGACGGGTCCGTTCATGAACATGGACGCATGATCCGCGCCGGGACGCCTCGTGTCCCGCACGGCGCGGGACGCACCCCCAGGATCCCGTGATCAACTGGTACAAATATCGCAGCGCGATCGGTGGCGGCCTCGGACTGGCGTTGTTGGCCTGGGCGCTGGTCTTCCGCTGGACCGGCTCCGATGGTCCCGGCGCGCTGGGCGACGAGGGCCTCGCGGCGGGACCGCGCGTGGACGTGCAGGCCGCGATCCAGCGCGCGCTCTCGGCGAGCCAGTACGGCACGGTGCCGCAACCCCCGCCTGACGAAATGGGACCTCCGCGGCCCGAAGCGCCGGATGCCGCACCGGTCGAGACCGGGCCCACGCTCGCCCAGCTCTCGGCCGAGGTCATGGCCGAAGTGGACGATGCCCTGACGCGCGCCCAGCGCGCGGCGCGGGCGGGCAACCTGCTCGCGCCGGCGGAAGACAACGCGCTGTACTGGTACGAGGCGGCGCTCGAGCTCGACGCGAAGAACAAGGCCGCGCGCGAGGGTCGAAAGCGCACGCTCGCGCAGTTGTTCATCGACGCGAACCGCGGCCTTGATGCGGGCGATCCGGCCACGGCCGAAGCGCTGCTCGTGGCACTGGACGATGCCAAGGACCAGATCCGCGAGAAGTCCGAACTGGCCAAGCGCCTGGAGTCGGTGCCGCGCATTGCGCCGCTGCTGGCGCAGGGGTTGGAGCGATCCAAGGCCGGCCAGTTGTACGAGCCTTCGGGCGAAAGCGCGCTCGACAGCTACCGGGCCGTGCTCGCGCTCGACCCGGGCCATGGCCCGGCGCGCCAGGCGCTGGTGGAGATCGAGCGCGCGATGCTGCTTCAGGCGCTGAGCCTGGCCAGCCAGAACGACTACGCCGGTTCCGATCGCCTCGTCGCGATGGCCGACACGCTGCACCTGGCGGCGGACGAGGAAGTGGAGACGCGGCGGCGCATCGCGGAGTTGAAGGGCGTCTACGTGCGCACGCTGGTGGAGCGCGCGAGCGCGGCGCTCGATGCGCAGAACATCGCCGCGGCGGAGCCGCTGATGGAGCGCGCCTCTGCGCTCGGGGTGGAGCCCGAGGCGATCGAGGCGCTGCGCACGCGCATGGGCAACGCGCGCGTGTACGAGCACCGCAATCCGGGCGAACGCTTCGCCGACGCCTTCGTGGACCACACGGGCAACGGGCCGGACCTCGTCGTCATCCCGCTCGGCAGCTTCCAGATGGGATCGCCCGAGCGCGAGCGCGATCGGCGCGCGGACGAGGGTCCCGAGCATACGGTGCAGATCGGGCGCGCATTCGCGCTCGCGCGCAACGAACTCACGGTGGCGGAGTTCCGCCGCTTCATCGAGGCCACGCGCTACCAGACCGATGCCGACCGCGCGGGCAGTTCGAGCTACTACGACGAGCGCGCCGGCCGCATCGCGACGGGCGCCGGCATCAACTGGGACAAGGACTATCGCGGCGAACCGGCGACGCCCACGCTGCCCGTGGTGCACGTGTCCTGGAACGATGCCGCGGCCTACGTGGCGTGGCTGTCGGAGCGCACCGGCAAGGTCTATCGGCTGCCGAGCGAGGCGGAATTCGAGTACGCCGTGCGTGCAGGGACGAAGACGCGCTACTGGTGGGGCGACGGCGGACCGTCGCGCGTGCTGGAGAACGTGACCGGCGACGGCGACCGCTCGACCTCGGAACGGAGCTGGACGAAGGCGTTTCCGCGCTACGACGACAACTACTGGGGCCCGGCGCCGGTGGGCAAGTTCGCGGCGAATCCGTTCGGGCTGCTGGACATGGCGGGGAACGTGTCGGAGTGGGTCGAGGACTGCTGGCACGACAGCTACCTGCGCGCACCCGCCGACGGCACGGCCTGGGTCAACAAGGGTTGCGAGCGGCGCGTGGTGCGCGGCGGATCGTGGGGAAGTCCGCCCGAGCAGGTGCGCTCGGCGACGAGGTTGGGGACGGCACCGAGCGTGCGGTCGGCGCGGGTGGGATTTCGGGTGGCGCGGGATCTGTAGGCGGGGATTGCGGTGGCGCGACGTGGATCGGGATGCGCGGGAGGTGCGTCCGAGACGCACCCTACGCCGGCGGAGCATCGCGCGTAGTCACGTACGGTGCGTCTCGGACGCACCAGCGTTCAGCGGCGGATTTCGAAGTCGGCGCGGCAGCCGTCGTCGACCCAGATGCTGCGGCGGTTGTAGTCCCAGCTGCGGCCCTGGATGCAGGGCGCGCCGCTGACCTGGCGCACGAGGCGCACGCTGCGGCTGCCCGTCACGTCGCAGTATGAGCGCGCGTTGTCGCGCGATTCGCAGCGCACGATGTTGGCGGAATCGTCGACGCCGTGCGGTCGGCTGCTCACGGTGATGCGGAACTCCGCGGCGCATCCGTTCGCGACCCAGATGCCGCGGCGATCGGAACCCCAGCTCTCGCCGTCCACGCACGGCGCATCGCCGATCCGGCGGATCAGCGTGGCGTCGTAGCCGCGCGCATCGACGAGGCAGTAGCTGCGCCCGCGGTCGCGGGACCTGCAGACCACGGTGTCGCCGGTCGACAGCCCATCGTCGTGTGCGTCGTCGTCATGGTCGGCGACCTCGCCGTCGTCGCCGATCCGGAACTCGCCCGCGCAGCCATCGGAGACCCACACGCCGCTGTGGTCCCAGCCCCAGGATCGGCCCTCGATGCAGGCACTGCGGCTGGTCTGGTTGACCAGCACGACGCTGCCGCGCGTGTTCACGCGGCAATGCTCGCGCTCGTAGTCGTGCGACTCGCAGCTGAGGTATCCGTCGTTGTTGTAGCCGTAGCCCCAGCCGTAGCCGTCGCCATGGTTGCCGATCTCGAATTCCGCGGCGCAGCCGGCGGTGACCCACACGCCGCCGCGGTCGTAGCCCCAGTTCCGGCCGATCACGCAGGCGGTGTCGCTCAGCTCGCGCACCAGGCGTACGCCGCGGCGGGTTTCCGCCGGGCAGTAGTCGTCGCGGTAGTCCACGGATTCGCAGCGCAGGAAGGACGAGGCGGCCTGCGCGGGCGCTGGGGCCAGCACGGCCGGGACCAGCACCAGCAGGAGCGCGGCGATGCGGAGCGACATGGCAAACAACCCCCTGGCGTCTATGCGTCGGCGAAGGCTACAACAGTTGCGCGATCGTCGCGTGGCACTTGCGCAGGTTGCCGGAGGTGCTCCTCGACCAGCGCCAGGCTCGCCAGGTCCTGGCGGTTGTGGTCGAGCACGCGGCACAGCGCGTGGGCATCGCCGAGCGCGAGGAACCGGCGCCAGGCTTCCGGTGCCTCGGAGCCCGGCAGGTCGTCGTGGCGCTCGATGCCGAGCAGTTCGCGCTCGGCCGTGACCAGGCGGCAGTTCGGCCACGCGGCGCGGTAGCGGCGACGTACCGCGTGCAGCAGGTCGTGGTGGGCGCGCCCGGCGAGCGGATCGGGGAGCCGGTGCAGGCGGCAGCGCGTGGCGATCAGCGGCGCGTCGAAGGAGCGGCCGTTGTAGCTCACCACGTCCTCGCCCGCGCGCACGTCCGCGATGAACGCCTCGAGCATCGCGCGCTCGGCGCCGGGGCGCAGCAGCAGCCACTGCCTGACGTGCAGCGTGTCCCCCTGCCGGCGCGCGACGGCGATCACGAACGCGAGCGTGCCGGTGCCGCCGGCGAGGCCGGTGGTTTCGGTGTCGAGGAAGAGCAGCGGCGAGTCGCGAGGCGCCTCGTTATCTTTGTAGGAGCGCGCTTCAGCGCGCGATCTTTTCGGCGAGCGATCACACGGGGGCTTGGGCGAGAAGATCGCGCGCTGAAGCGCGCTCCTACGAAGAGCGGTGAGGTCGATCGCGGATTCGATCAGGCGAAGGCCTGGGTGGACTTCGGTGCCGGGCAGGCTGGCGGGGAAGGCATGTGGCGCGACAGGCGATTGATTGCGCGTGCGCCGGGCGAGCGCGGCACGCAACATCGAGACGAGATCGCCACCGAGCTGCGCGGCGGGTTCGAGCGCGACCGTACGCGCGCGCATCGGCGCGCCCAGCGCCCGCAGCGCGCGCAGGCGCTCGAGCGTCGCGCTCATGCGGCACCGAGCAGGGCGAGCACGCGGCGCGCACGCGCCTTGGGCGAGGCGGCCTCGTCGTCGCGCAGCGTCGCCTTCGGCGGCACGGGTCCGACGCACGCGGGGCAGCCGCGCACGCACGCGCAGTCGTCGATCAGGCGCTGCGCACGCGCGATCAGCTCACCGCGCATGCGGTACAGCGGTTCGCTCATGCCGATGCCGCCGGGGTAGTTGTCGTACAGGAACACGGTGGGGGCGAACTGGCGCAGCGCGTGCTCGGGCAGCGGCGTGCCGTCCGCGGCACGCAGCTGGCCGCGGCCCTGCGCGTCCATCACCGCGAACCAGTCCGCATCGCCGCTGCCCACGGCCTTGCCGAGGTCGCGCGGTTCGGCCATGGCGACGAGGCAGGCGACCGTGTGCAGGGCATAGGCGGCGCCGAGGAAGCCGTCGAGCGCATCGCTGCGTGCCGGGAAGGCGGCCTCGAGCACAGGTCCTGGCAGTTGCCACGACAGCGCCGTCGTGTGCATCTCGTGGTCGGGCAGGTTCACCGGGCCGTAGCCGATGTTCTCGTGCGTGTAGAAGCGGATCTTCTTGTAGCCCGCGACGCGCCGCACCACGTGCACCTCGCCGTGCTGGCATTCGCCCGCGCCCGAGACCTCCGCCGCGAAGCGCTCCAGCACCTTGAGCTTGGTGTAGTCGATGGCGTCGGTGTAGTACTCGGCCGGGACGGCGCGGACGTAGGCCTTGCGCCCGATCCAGTCCAGGCGCTCGACCTGGAACGGTTCGGATTGCAGCAGGTAGATCGCACCCGGGTACAGCGTGAGCGCCGCGCTCGCGTAGTCCACCTCCGCCACGATCGCCTCGCGGTCGCCGGTGCGATCGACGACGAGGAAGTTGCCCTCCGCGACCGAGCGCAGCGACACCGCGTTCGCCGGATAGCTCTCCGCGATCCAGTACCACGTATCGCCGTCGCGATGCAGCACGCCGCTCTCCCCGAGCACCGTGAGGAACGGGATCGGATCGACCTCGCCGAACGACTCGCCGGACCGGAACGGAAGCTCGAACGCCGCGCAGCGCACGTGGTCGAGCACGATCAGCGGCTGCTCGCGCGCGATGCGGGCGTGCTCGGGGGAGCGCCGGGAGAACTCGTCGGGGTTCTGCACCAGGTACTGGTCGAGCGCGTCGCTGCCGGCGACGAGCACGCCGAGCGCGGACTGCTGGCGGCGCCCCGCGCGGCCCAGCCGCTGCCAGGTGGCGGCGATGCTGCCGGGGTACCCGTTCAGCAGCACCACGTCGAGCGCGCCGATGTCCACGCCGAGCTCCAGCGCGGACGTCGTGACGGCGACGGAGATGTCGCCGGCACGCAGCGCCTGCTCGGTCGCGCGGCGTGCGTTCGGAAGATAGCCGCCGCGATAGGCGCGCACGCGCGGCGGCTTGAGCGGATTGCGGTCGAACACGTCCTTGAGGTACTTCGCGATCACCTCGACCATCACGCGCGATTGCGCGAACACCAGCGTCTTCAGGCCGGCGCGCACCGACAGGCGCGCGAGTCGCGTGGACTGCGAGCGCGCGGAGGCGCGGATGCCGAGGTCGGGGTTCACCACCGGTGGATTCCACAGCAGCAGCGTGCGCGCACCCGTGGGCGCGCCGCTCTCGGTGATCGCCTGCACGGTGCGGCCGAGCAGCGCCTCGGCGTGCTCGCGCGGGTTGCCGATGGTGGCCGAGCACAGCAGGTACACCGGGCGCGCACCGTAGAACGCGGCGATGCGCTCGAGCCGGCGGATCACGCTCGCGAGGTGCGATCCGAACACGCCGCGGTAGTGGTGGATCTCGTCGATCACCACGTAGCGCAGCTGCTCGAAGAACTGCGCCCACTTCGTGTGGTGCGGCAGGATGGCCTGGTGCAGCATGTCGGGATTCGAGACCACGATGTCGCCCTTGAGGCGGATCGCCTTGCGCGCGTCGCCGGGCGTGTCGCCGTCGAAGGTGTGCGCGCGCACGCCGAGGTCGCCGAGGCGGTTGAGCTCCAGCAGTTCGGCGAGCTGGTCCTGGGCGAGGGCCTTGGTGGGGAAGAGGTAGAGGGCCTTGGCGCCCGGGGCTGCCGGCGTGGGTGACGCCCCGCATTCGTAGGAGCGCGCGTGAGCGCGCGAAAACCGGTCTGGTGGCGCGAGGTCATTCGCGCGCTCACGCGCGCTCCTACGGAAGACCGCGTCTTCCTTCGTGGCGAGGATGGCCTCGATCACCGGCAGGTTGTAGCAGAGCGTCTTGCCCGACGCGGTGGGCGTCACCACCACGAGATCGCGTCCGGCGCGGGCCGCTGCGAGCGCCTCGGCCTGGTGCGAGTACAGGCGCTCGATGCCGCGTGCGCGCAGCGCCGTGGCGAGCGCCTCCGGCAGATCGGTGGGGATGTCGGCGTATTGTCCGGTGCGAGCGGGATGCTCGACCACGCCGGTGATGCGATCGGCGTAGCGGGTGCGCAGCCGTTGCACGAGGCCTTGCACGCGATCACCCGTTGGGGTCGCCGGTTCCGCCTCGGGTTCGAAGCGTTCGTCCCGATCCTCGTACCCGATCCGCTCGTCCATGCGCCGCTCCTGTGGGAATGCGGGGCGTATGGCAGGGACGCGTCTCAGATCCTGAGACGGCCCAAGGTGCAGGTGCGTTCCAGGGTGCCCGGTAGGAGCGCGCGGAATAGCGCGAAATATTTGTGGGGTGGGGACATACACAAAAAAAGGAGGCGGAAG
>Ga0315912_10006034_pt1 | contig 10945 bp, 4 predicted proteins | sample VfabasoilMG_FD_204469 | JGI IMG/M metagenome (GOLD analysis project Ga0315912, IMG submission 204469) | Garden soil microbial communities collected in Santa Monica, California, United States - V. faba soil | ecosystem: Environmental > Terrestrial > Soil > Garden | place: USA: California...
CGGGAATCGTGAACGTGCCCGTACTCCTGTCGAACTTCGAGTGGCGCACCACCGGATCCTGTGAGAAGGCCTGCACGGGATGCAGCAGGAGCGATTGCTTGCGGAAAGCGGCATCGGTGAAGGTCTGTGCCTGCGGCGTGGCGTTCACCAGCACCACCGCCTGCGAAGCGCCAATGCAGAACCTGTCGGTGTTCGCGATGCGCTCGACGATGACTCCCGGAATCTGGTCCGGACCCACGTTGTAGAAACTCACGGCCTTCTTGATCTCATCGGCCGAGCGCAACCGGAATAGTTTGCTGGTCTTGCGGATCGCCAGCATCTCGAGCATGTGGCGGTATGAGCCCTGGATGTCACTCGCGGTGGGTTTCAGATTCGAATCGGCAAGTGCCGGTCCGATGATCGGCCAGTCGCCCTGGTTGCCATTCGCCGGCGGAAGGCCCGAGCCCCAGTTGTTCGACTGGAGTGTCCAGTCGATGCGGTTGAACCAGTCGCCTGAGTCGTAGCTGTTCCGGTCTTCGGACTTGGATCTGAGGATTTCGTCGCCGGCCATGAAGAAGGGAATGCCCTGCGACAGCGCGACGACATCCATGCCCAGGCGCGCCATGCGCACGCGATCGGCGCGCGGCACGTTCGAGGCGAGCTTCAGGTTCAGGGCGTCGAACCAGTCCGGATCGTCGTGGACTCCGATGTACTGGATCGTGTCGGAGGGAGTAGCGCCATACGCGCCGGGCATGCCGAAGTAGTCGACTTCGCTGCCGGGCTTCTTCGTGCCGTGGGCGTCGACGATTTCGTAGCTTGCGATGTTTCCGGCCAACCCCAGGCGCACGAAGTCGGAGAGGCGCAGCAGCGCCGCCTTTTCGTCGGCAGCCGAACCGCCGAAAGTGCCGTTGGATTCGGTGAAGAGACCGGTCGCAAAGCCCTGGTCGCGCCGCGGGCTGAACGGTCCGCCGCCGCGAACCGCGTCACGGATGCGATCCGAGAACGAGCCGATGCCCGTGCCCGCCATGTTCACCTGGATCGCGTTGACGCCGCGGCCGTTGTTCGCCATGACGCCGAAGTTCCAGGCTTCGCCGTATAGATAGATGGACTTGCCGTCGACGCCGTCACGCGACAACGTGAGCGCATCCAGCGCGGCGCGAACCTTCAGCATGTTGGACTTCAGGTGAAAGCCCATGATGTCGAAGCGGAAGCCATCGACCTTGTACTGGCGCGCCCACAACACCACCGAATCGACCATGAGCTTTTCCATCATGGCGTTCTCGGTGGCCGTGTCGGCGCAGCAGCTCTCGCCAAGTACCACGCCATCACCGTTCAGACGGTGGTAGTAGCCCGGCACGAGTTTGTCGAGAATCGAATTCGGGTTCTGGCCCGACGAATTCGTGTGGTTGTAGACGACGTCCATGACGACGCGCAGTCCGCTCTGGTTCAGGGACTGCACCATCTCGCGGAACTCGAGCACGCGCGAAGCACCATTCGCGTCGGTGGCATAGCTGCCTTCAGGCACGTTGTAGTGCAGCGGGTCGTAACCCCAGTTGAAGCCATCGCGTCCCGCGGTCGCCGCGACCAGGGCCTGCTGTTCGGACGAATCTGCAGGCAGCGCCGCCAGCGTGTCGAACGAGGGCGCAGCCCAAGTGCTCTTGTCCTCGTTGATGGTGGCGAAGTCGAACGAAGGCAGCAGGTGCACGTGCGTGACGCCCGCCAACCCCAGGGTTGCGAGATGCTTCATGCCATCCGAGCGCCTCTCGGCAAACGCCTTGTAGGTACCGCGCTCGTCCTCGGGCACGGTGGCGTCGGTCGCGCTGAAGTCACGTACATGCAGCTCGTAGAGCACGATGTCTTCGGGTGCGGCGAGATAGGGCTTGTTCAGCTTGTTCCAGCCGCGTGGCTGCAGCGCGGAGTCATCGAGCGACACGATCTGGCTGCGCGTGCTGTTGCGTGCCAGCGAGACCGAGTAGGGGTCAGTGACGACATTCGACTCCACATGGTTGGTGGAGCGAACGAATACCTGCGCCTCGTAGAGATAGAACTTGCCGGTCACGGTCGCCGCGGGCACGGTGAAACTCCAGATGCCGCTCGCGGGATCGAGCGTCATCGGGTAGGTGACGTACGTGGGCGTGGTTGAATCCGCATAGAGCCGCAGATTCAGGTTGCGAGCGGTGGGCGCCCACACGCGAAGTGTTGCCTGTCCATGCTTGAAGCTGGGTCCGAGAACCGCGGGTGAGGCCTTGGCGGCGTACAAATCGTCGAGAACGCCGGCGACTTGCAGCGAGGTGGCATCGACACCCTGCGCGCCGCGAACCGCGCCGACCGCTATCTGGCCTTTGAGGCTTTGCGCCGCGGCAGCGACGGCATCCGCAGGCAGCTTGAACGCCGCGAGATTGGCGAGGTGCGGATACTTTGCGCGCAGCGCGGGCGACAGGCCCGCCGGGTCGTGCTGCAGCGTCCAGGACCGCGAATTCGTGCCGGCGACGATGCCCGGACCATCGAGCGCGAGCGCGCCATCAGGATCCGAGAACAGGGAGACGGCCGTGTCGGTGGGTACGCTCCACGCGATGGTGTCGGCCGAGAGCCAGTAGGCCTGGGCCTTGGTGAGGTCGCCGTGGATGCCGCCCACGATGATTCGCAGGTCGTGCGTCGCGGAATTCCACTGGAACACCACGTCCATGCCGCTCGCCGGCACGGTGAACACGATGTTGGGGCCGTTCTGAACGCCGCCCTGGCCGTAGTTCACGTCCCAGCTGCCATTGAGGGCGACCTTTGCTTCGTAGGTGCCCGCCGGAATGGCGCTGGTGCTGAAGCTGTAGATAGACGTGTCGTTGATGTCCTGCAGCCAGGAGCGGAAGCACGACGGATCCCAGTCGCCCGGGCAGCCGATCTCGCTCTGAAAACTGCCAGGAACGGTGGCGATGATGGAGCTGACGTTGTCGGTGACCCAGTGAGTCTTGTGGTCGTAGTAGAAGGTGACGCTCTGCGGCGTTGCGATCGTCGTGAGCGGAATGTTCGAGCCGTTCTGCTGCGCATTCCGTCCGTAGTTCACGTCCCAGCTGCCGTTCAGCGCCACCTTGTATTCATAAGCGCCGGCCGGCGAAATGCTGAAGGTGTTGCGCCAGATGTCGCTGTTCGCCTCGTAGACGAGCTGTGTGGCCGCACACGCGGGATCCCAGTCACCGGCGCAACCGGCTTCCGATTGATAGTTGCCGGGAATGCCGACGGATGCGGGAGCGGCCTGGGCCGTCGCTTCGATCGGTCGGATGGCCAGCATGGCCATCGCAAAGGGAATGAGCGCGCGCACACACGTCGTATTCATGTCGTCTCCCCGACTATTTTTCTGTGGGGCCGACGCTAATCGAGACCGCGGGTAGTTTGCTTACGAATACGTATGCACAACCTGCAGGAGAACTTGTCCTACATCGCCCACGCACCCGCGCGCTCGAGGAATTCACGGTGCGGCAATGCGCCGCGCGCGATGCGCGCGATGTCGTCACGCACGCGGCGCGTGACATCTTCCAGTTCGGTCAGCGGCACCAGGTTGGTCAACGGATCCCAGGAGACAGCGTCGATGCCGAGGTTGCCGTACATGCACAGCCAGCTCGGGTCGAAGAAGCTCTCCGAGTCGAATTGCTGGATGACGCCGCGTGCGCGATATAGCGCGATCTTGCGCGCCAGCGTTTCGGGCAGCGCCATCTCGCGGCAGTATCGCCACAGGCTCTCCTGTCCGGGATCCGCCTGCCTGCCGTTGGCGCTGTAGTGCAGGATGATGAAATCGCGGATGCGCTCGAATTCCGTGACCGAGAGGCGGTTGTACTCCGCCGAAAGCAGCGTCCAATCGGCCGGGGCTTCGTCCGGCCAGTAATGCAGTAGTTTGTCGATACCCACCTGGATCAGCGAGATGCTGGTGGATTCGAGCGGCTCGAGGAAGCCGCTCGCAAGGCCGATCGCGACGCAATTGCCGATCCAGAAGCGACGAACGTGTCCTGCGCGGAAGCGCACCAGGTTGGGTTCCGCGAGCGCCTCACCCTCGAGTTGGGCGCGGAGTTGAGCCAGGGCCTCGTCGTCGCTGATGTGATCCGAGCTGTAGACGTAGCCGTTACCCACGCGGTTCTGCAGTGGAATGCGCCAGGTCCAGCCCGCGGGGAGCGCGCGAGACCGGGTATAGGGCGCGATGTGCCCGGGGTCGGCCGCGGCGCAGGGGAGTGCGACGGCACGGTCACACGGGAGCCAATGTCGCCAGTCGACGAACCCGGATTGCAGCGTCCGTTCGATTAACAATCTATGGAAGCCGCTGCAGTCGATGTACAAGGTGCCGGTGAGGGTTTCGCCGTTGTCGAGCCGGACGCCGGTGATGTTCTCCGCGGCGCCGCGCTGCACCTCGACGACCTTGGCGTCGATGCGACGCACGCCGCGAGCTTCTGCGAACTTGCGCAAATAGGCTGCGAATCGCGAGGCGTCGAAATGCACGGCCCAGTCGAAGTGTTCGAAGTCGACCCGCGGTTGCTCGGGAGGCAGCATCATGCGGCCGGCGCGCGCGAGCTGCGCCCCCATGGCGTATTCGTCGAGAGAACCCGCTTCACCTTGCCGCCGCAGCCGGTTCCACAAGTCGTGAAACGCAATCGGACCCGCCTCGAGTCCGAATCGGCCGAACGGATGCATGAACGAATGACCTTCACGCCGCCAGCCATCGAATTCGATCGCAAGCTTTATCGTGCCGTTGGTGGCCTTCAGCACTTCAAAGGCGTTGAGCCCCAGGGACTGGAAGTAGCGGCGAATCGCCGGCACGGTCGCCTCACCGACGCCGATGGTTCCGACGGCCGACGACTCGACCAGCGTGATCGACACGTCGAGCCGTTGCAGACGATGGGCGAGCGATGCGGCGGTCATCCAGCCGGCGGTGCCGCCGCCGACGATGACGACGGAACGGGCAGGGGCTGACTGCGTGTCAGGACGGTTCATGCGGACATGTTTGCATGCGGTAAAGCGGCCTCAGATGAGAATACGTATGCACGAGGATCTAGCTAGATGTACTGATGCGACCCTGTTAGGAGAGGGCTAAAAATCACTCCACCAGACATGGAACCCCCGTTGAGGGGTTCGTTGCAAACCTTCGCCGGCGACCCCCCTCTCGGCGAAGGTTTTTTTTCCACCGGGTTGTGCTACACCTGCCGCCCATGCTGCGAAGAACACTTTTCCTGGGGGCCCTTGCATTCACGACGGCACTATGGGCCGCCGACCCTCCCAAGCCGTTGCCGGTCCTTGCTGCTACCGTTACCAAGGTCAACGACGGGGATTCAATCGAGGTCTCGCTGGATTCCGGGCCGGCGCGCGTGCGCATGTCGGCCATCGATACGCCGGAATACGACCAGCCGTATGGCTCGAAGTCATCCGCGGCGTTGAAGGCGATGCTGCCGGTGGGCGCAAAGGTCGAACTCGAAGTCATCACGCAGGATCAGTTCAAGCGCTTCGTGGCCACCGTGTGGCTGGTTGCTGACGGCAAACGGGTCAACATCAACGAGGCGATGTTGCGGGAAGGGCATGCGTGGGCCTATCGGCGTTACATGCGCGAGGCGAGGTATTGCGATATCGAGGCCGAAGCGCGCGACAAGAAGCTGGGGCTCTGGGCGCAGCCAGTGAGCGACTGGGTCTATCCGCCCGAGTGGCGATTCCTGAAGAACGGCGAGATCCGCGTGTTGCCTACGCCCTATGAAGAAACCCGCGAAAAGTGCGTGGCGGTTCTCGGGCTCGCGGGTGCGGCTACCTACTGATGATCGCGATTCGCGGGCCGGTCCTTCACTTCACCGGCGATGCCTTCCGCGACGGCCTCGAGCGCACGATGCGCTACGAACCCGACGCCATCGTTGCGATGGCCCACGGCAAGATCACCCACTTCGGCCCCGAGAGCGTGGTACGAGCACAGCTGCCGAAGGACACCGTGGTCAAGGAATACGGCTCCGACACCCTGATCATGGCGGGCTTCATCGACTGCCATGTGCACTATCCGCAGACACAGATGATGGCGGCCCACGGCGGCGAGCTCATCGACTGGCTCAACCAGTACACCTTCGTCGCCGAACAGCAGTTCGCGGACGCGACGCACGCGCGCGAAGTAGCGAAAGTCTTTCTCCAGGAATGCCTGCGTGCGGGCACGACTTCCGCCACGGTCTTTTGCACCGTGCATCCGCAGTCGGTGGATGTTTTCTTCGAAGAATCCGCGAAGCTCGGAATGCGCATGATCGCCGGCAAGGTGCTGATGGACCGTCATGCACCCGACGCGCTCTGCGATACGGCGCAGAAGGGCTATGACGAATCAAAGGCGCTGATCGGAAAATGGCACGGCCAGGGACGACTGTTGTACGCGGTCACGCCGCGTTTCGCGGCGAGCAGCACTCACGAGCAGATGGAAATGGCCGGTGCGCTGTGGAAAGAACATCCCGGCACCTATCTCCAATCGCACGTTTCCGAAAACCGGGCCGAGGTCGACTGGGTAAGGCAGCTGTACCCGGAGCGAACGGGCTATCTCGACGTCTACGATCACTACGGCCAGCTCGGGCCGCGGGCTATCTACGGACACGGCGTCTGGCTCACCGAGCCGGAACTTCAGCGTTGCCACGAGTCGGGGACGGCGATCGCGCATTGCCCGACATCCAATCAGTTCCTTGGGAGCGGCTTGTTCGATCTCGGAAAGGCGATGGACGCTTCGAGGCCCGTGCGCGTGGGCCTGGCCACCGACATCGGCGCCGGCACTTCGTTTTCGATGCTGCAGACGCTCAATGAGACCTACAAGGTGGCACGGCTGAAGGGTCTCGCACTGTCGCCGGGCCATGCGTTCTATCTCGCGACGCGCGGTACCGCGAAGGCGCTGTACCTGGAAGAGCAGATCGGCAGCATCGCGGTGGGCATGGAAGGTGATGTCATCGTGCTCGACCTCAAGTCGACCCCCGCCATCGAATACCGCATGCGGTACTGCAGCGACATTCATGAACTTTTGTTCATCCAGATGACGCTGGGAGATGACCGCGCGGTGCTCGCGACTTACATTGCCGGCAAGCTTGCGCACCAGCGCGCCTGAACTGCACGCGCATAGAACCGCTATCTAATTCCCGCACCTTTCGTGGGGCGCGTCCGCGCACCACTCGCTAGACCCTAGGTCCCATATACCGGTCCGCGGTCGATTCATAGAGTCTCCGTCGTTTTCACCTTGGCTCTCGCAGTGAAGGACGCGTCATGTCGCAACGTACTGGTTCCGGGCCGATTTCCCGCAAGGTTTTGATCGTCGACAGCGGGCTGGCAGGTACCGGAACCTCCGCACGGCGCGTGCGAGAGCTGGCCGAGGAACTGGGGACGCGAAACATCCACGTCACCGAAGCCACTTCTTATGAAGATGGGCTGGCGACCGTCGTCTCCGACGCGAGCATCCAGTGCATCCTGCTCAACTGGACGCAGGGCAACAACGACAGCCATTCGCATGATGCCGCCACGGAACTGCTGCGCACCGTGCGCAAACGCAACGCGAAGGTTCCGATTTTCCTGATGGCGGACCGCAAGGTCGCGGGCAGTCTCAACGTCGAGGTGATGACGCTCGCGGATGAATTCATCTGGATCCTCGACGACACGCCGATTTTCATCAGCGGCCGCGTGCAGGGCGCCATCGAGCGTTATGCCGCGCAGCTGCTGCCGCCGTACTTCGCCGCGCTGCTGCGTTACGACCGCGAGAAGGAGTACTCGTGGGCCGCGCCGGGACACCAGGGCGGCGTGGCATTCCTCAAATCTCCCGTCGGCCGCGTGTTCTTCGATTTCTATGGTGAGAACACCTTCCGCACCGACATGGGCATCGAGCGCGGCGCGCTGGGTTCCCTGTTAGGTCATAGCGGACCGGTCGGGGAGAGCGAGCGTTATGCCGCGCGCGTATTCGGCGCCACCCGTTCCTACACCGTGCTCAATGGCACCTCCGCCTCGAACCGCACGATCATGTCCGCGTGCGTGGGCGACAATGAGATCGCACTCTGCGATCGCAATTGCCACAAGTCCATCGAACAGGGTCTCGCGATCACGGGCGGCATACCGGTGTTCCTGCGGCCGACGCGCAATCGCTACGGCATCATCGGTCTCATTCCGCCGCAGGGCCTCGAGCCGGCGACCATCGAGAAGGCCATCGCCGACAATCCGCTCGCGAAAGCGGCCGGTGGCAAGAAGCCTGTCTACTCGGTGGTCACCAACAGCACGTACGACGGCATGTGCTACGACGCCGCCAGCGCGCAGAAGATCCTTGCGAAGAGTGTCGACCGGATCCATTTCGACGAAGCCTGGTATGGCTACGCGCGGTTCAACCCGATGTATCGCGATCGCTATGCCATGCGCGGCGACCCGGCCTCGCATTCCAAGGACGGCCCGACCGTCTTCGCGACCCACTCGACGCACAAACTACTTGCGGCGCTCTCGCAGACTTCATGGATCCACATCCGCGACGGCAAGAACGCCATCGAGCATGGGCGGTTCAATGAAGCGTATTGCGCGCAGGCCAGCACCTCGCCGCTGTATCAATTGATCGCTTCCAACGACGTGGCCGCCGCCGTCATGGACGGACCGGGCGGGCATACGCTGACGCAGGAAAGCATCGACGAAGCGATCGCCTGCCGGCTTGCCGTGGCGCGCGCGCACCAGGAGTTCAAGGCGAAGAAACAATGGTTCTTTGCGCCCTGGAATGCCGACGAGATTGCCGATGCGAAATCCGGCAAGAAGATTCCCTTCCACCAGGCTTCTGCGGATCAGCTGGCCACCGATCCGAACTGCTGGGTACTGCATCCGGGTGAGAAGTGGCACGGCTTCGATGCGCTCCCGGATGGCTGGTGCATGCTCGACCCGATCAAGTTCGGCATCGTCTGCCCGGGCATGCAGGACGACGGAAAGCTTGCCGAGCACGGCATTCCGGCGGACATCGTCACCGCGTATATCGGCCGTCACGGAATCGTTCCGTCACGCACCACGGACCACATGGTGCTGTTCCTGTTCTCCATCGGTGTCACTCGCGGTAAGTGGGGCACGCTGCTCAACACGCTGCTCGACTTCAAGGCGGACTACGACCGCAACGCGCCGTTGTCCGAAGTGCTGCCCAATCTGGTGGCCAACTCACCAAGCCGTTACGGCGGCAAAGGCCTGAAGGATCTCGGTGACGAAATGTGGGCGCAGCTGCGCAAGAGCCGCCAGGGCCACTGGCAGACTCAGGCTTACGAGACGCTGCCCACGCCGAAGATGATTCCGCGCCGTGCGTTCCAGGCCCTCATGGCCGGCAACGCGGAGAAGGTGCCGCTCGACAAGATGGCCAACCGCGTCGTGACGGTCGGCGTCATTCCCTATCCACCTGGCATCCCGATCGTGATGCCGGGTGAAAGTCTTGGACCCGACGACGGGCCGTGGATCACCTATCTACGCACGCTCCAGGAATGGAGCCACATGTTCCCCGGGTTCGCCAAGGAAGTGGAGGGCACCGAAGAGATCGACGGTGTGTTCCATGTCCTTTGCGTGAAGTAGAGAAGAGCAACCACGAAGAGTAAGGATATGCTCAACTTCGCCGCCAAGATTCCGACGATTCCAATCCCCTTCCACAAGCTGTTGAAGGTGGTGGCGATCGTGGATGGCTCGAGCCCGCACGCGGGAGCGTTGATCGAGCGGCTGCGCGCCGAGAACCTCGAGGTGGAGGTCAGCAACCGATACGACCGCGACGTTCCGGAGGATACGGAGGTCGGCGCGTACATCGTGTCCGTCGACGGTGAACACCGCGACCCGGCGCGAAAGCTCGCGAAGTCGGTGCGAGATTGTGGGTTCAACACGCCCCTCTGGGCTCTTGCCGATACCAGCCACATTGCCGATGTGTCCGTGATCGGGGGAATCGGTGAGGTCAGCGGGTTCATCTTCCTTGGCCAGCAGACGCCGGCGTTCTACGCGAAGCAGGTGATCGCCAGCCTCACTTCGTACGGCATGAGTCTGTTGCCGCCGTTTTTCGGCGGCCTCATGGCCTACGATGCCGAGGCCAAGATCTCCTTCGCATGCCCGGGGCACCAGGGAGGCGAGTTCTACCGGAAATCTCCCGCTGGCCAGCTGTTCTTCAAGCATTTCGGCGAGCAGATCTTTCGCAACGATCTTTGCAATGCCGACGTCGAACTCGGCGACCTGCTGATCCATGTGGGCGCCGCCGTGGACGCGCAGCGCCACGCCGCGCAGGTGTTCGGCGCGGACCGCACGTATTTCGTGCTGAATGGCACCTCGACGTCCAACAAGGTCGTCACGCAGGCGACGCTCAAGAAGGGTGACCTGGTCCTTTTCGATCGCAACAACCACAAGTCGCTGCACCAGGGCGCGTTGGTGAAGGCCGGAGCGATTCCGATCTTCCTGCCGACGGCGCGCAACTCGTTCGGCATGATCGGCGCGGTGGACTGGGACGCGTGGGACGAGAAATACCTGCGTGACCAGATTGCCGCGCATCCGATGATCAAGGATCCGGCGCGCGCGAAGTCGCAGCGCCCGTTCCGCATGGCCTGCATCCAGCTCGCGACCTATGACGGAACGGTCTACAACGTGCGCAAGGTGATGGAGAAGATCGGTCACCTGTGTGACTACGTGCTCTGGGATGAAGCCTGGATCGGCTACAACGCGTTTCATCCGCTGTTCGAAGATCACAGTCCGATGCGGCTGAAGGACCTCAAGCCCGAGATGGCCGGCCTGTTCTCGACGCAGTCGGTGCACAAGCAGGGCGCGGGATTCTCCCAGGCGTCGCAGATCCACAAGCGCGACGAGCACATCAAGGGCCAGAAGCGCTTCATCGAGCACAAGCGGTTCAATGAAGCGTTCCTGATGTATTGCTCCACGTCGCCGTTCTATCCGCTGTTCGCCGCACTGGACGTCAACGCGAAGATGCACGCAGGCAAGGGCGGCGAAATGCTCTGGGACCGCTGCA
>Ga0315912_10006035_pt1 | contig 10944 bp, 12 predicted proteins | sample VfabasoilMG_FD_204469 | JGI IMG/M metagenome (GOLD analysis project Ga0315912, IMG submission 204469) | Garden soil microbial communities collected in Santa Monica, California, United States - V. faba soil | ecosystem: Environmental > Terrestrial > Soil > Garden | place: USA: California...
GCTCTTCCTTCGCCTCGGCTTTCGCGAGCCGGATTTCAGCGCGAACCATGCGCTGAACGTTGTCCGCGACGTCGCCGAGAACACCGATGACTGAGCGCTCGCCCGTGTTCGCCACCACAACCTCCCTGGGCTCAGCTGCGGCGCAGCATCCGGCCGGCGACGAAGCCCACGACCAGCGCCCCGATCAGCACCTGCACCGGATTCGCCTTGGCATAGCGCTTCGCGTTGTCGACGATGGCGTCGACGTCGTAGTCGCGGACATAGTCCACGGCGCTGTCGAGCGTGTCTTTCGCTTTGTCCACGGCCTTGTTCGTGAAAGCCGTCGCGCCCTTGCCGAGATTCGACGCCGCGTTCTCCACGCGATCGGCAACCTCTTCGAGGCCGCCTGCGACGGCGGCCCGGCCGTCGTTCACATAATCACCGATGGTCGAATTCGTCTGTTTGTTCATCTCACACATCCCTTCGTTGAATGGCATGGCGGTCGTGCCTTCGGTTGTGAAATAGCACGTTTGATGCCAGCACGAATTCCGGCGAATTGCGATGGCGTGGGTAGAAGGATGCCGAGCTTTATCCTCTTCGGCCGAATCAGTTGGCCGTCGAAGCGAAAACGCTGGTCCGCGCGGGCATAATAGCCCCATGCGAAAGGGGCCCGTGGCGCTGCTGCTTTTCGTGACGGCCCTGGCTTCGCTGCCGGTCCAGGCGCAGCGCTTCGGCCGGCCGTCGAGCGACCCGCTCGTACCTGCCCGCTACGACAGCCGCTTCACGCTCGCGCGACTCTACTATCCGCACTATCCCGGCTGGTCGTACGACTGGCCGGAAATGGAAGACCACCTCAGCAGCATCCTGGAGCATCTGACGACGCTCAGGCCGAGCCGCGTACGCAACAACGTGTTCCGCATGGACGACCCCGAGTTGTTGAAGTATCCCGTCGCGTATTTGTCCGAGCCTGGATACTGGTTTCCCGAGGAATCGGAAATTCTCGGGCTCCGCGAGTACATCGCGAAGGGTGGCTTCCTGATCGTGGACGATTTTCACTTCGAGGAAGAGTGGGTCGTGTTCGAACGGGCGATCAAGCGGGTGCTGCCGGATGCGCGGATCGAGCGGCTCGACATCGCACACCCGATTTTCCATCAGTTCTTCCGGATCATGTCGCTGAAGGTGCCGTATCCCGGCGCGCTCGGCGAACGGGGATTGATGGGCGAATTCTTCGGCATTCACGATCCGCTGGATCCCGAGAATCGCCTCCGTGTCGTCATCAACTACAACATGGACATCGGCGACTACATGGAGCACTCAGGGCGCGGCTTGTACTCCGTGGCGCCGACGAATGAGGCGTACAAGTTCGGGATCAACTACCTCATCTACGGACTGACGCACTAGATTTAATCTGGGGACTTCGTCCCCAGACCCCTCACTGGCTCACTCGCTCGACTCGCCTCCAGTTGAACCCACTCAGGCAAGTCTCGGCTCGTTTCGCCAGGCTCGTTCGCCAGCGCTCACTCGCTTGTTCTGGGGACTTCGTCCCCGGGCCCCTTACTAGCCTCTTGCGCGACTCGTCTCCAGTGAAAAGCACTCAGATAAGTCGCGCGCCGTTCGCCAGGCTCACTCGCGATTGCTCGTTCGCTGCGTCTGGGGACTTCGTCCCCGGACCCCTGGCTCTCTTGCGCGACTCGCCTCCACTGAAAAGCACTTCGACAAGTCGCGCTGCGTTCGCCAGGCGAAACGTGCCGACAAGGCGACCGATCGATTAAGGGCTGGATGGTTCGTGCACGAGCGAAGCGACGCGCACCCGAGCGAACGGAGCGGGGCGAAGCGGTCCCCGCGAGTGAGCGCGTAAGGGAGGTTCAGCGGGGGCGAGGCCCCCGGGTCAGCGAGCGACCCTTCGGGAGCGAGCCCACGCGAACGGAGTGGGGATCGAGGGGCCCCACGAGTGAGCGTGTCAGGGGGGTGCGGCGGGGACGAAGTCCCCGAAAAGTAATCGAGCGAGTGAGCAACGCGAACGAGCCCGCGCGAGCGGCGCGGGGCAAAGGGGCCCCCGCAAGCGAGCGCGTGAAGGGGGTGCGGCGGGGACGAAGTCCCCCCGCCTAAGGAAGACTTGCGCCATCCTCCATAGCTCACGCCGAGAACAATTACCCCAGGCGTGAGCGAAGGAGGATGGCGGAGAGGGTGGGATTCGAACCTGATCCACTCCCTTAGATTCTGTAAGTTGCAGAGTCCACTTTGCCGAGATTGCCGTAGATGCCAGGAATGCCGTGGCGCCTTGCACGCTATTGCACGCTGGCAAGACGGACGTCGATAGAACGAAAAGCTAGGCTTCGAGATCCTAGTTGCGGCCCATCCGCTGCAGGAGATCATTCCGACTGTTGGCAAACAATGTCCGCGAAATCAGGTGGCTCTCAGGGGGGACTCGGGAAATCATGGGCTTCCTTCCTTTCACCATGCAGTCTTAAAAGAGGTCCGCGTCGCGATCGTTCTTGTGAACACCGGCAACGATGCGTCGGTGCTCCTAGAACCCCAGCGATGCCGTGCCGTGCTCCGTTGTGCTGCGACTCTGGCAGCCTCACTTGGCTGTCAAGTTGATTTGCGCCGTTGAAGTCACAAGCACCTTCGGTGTATCGATAGCTAGCTGTTCAAGAATTGGAGCACCCATCCAAGGATCTTGAATAGGTTGGATTCGAGCCGCGAGGAAGTACTCACCACGTGGGAATTCAGCTGTGAAAGTGCCGTCAGTTCGCGTGACGAGCATTCGCAGCCGGCTTGGTGCAGGTCCGAAATCTCTCCAGAGCGCCCGATTTGTGGGAAACACATAGATCAGCGCACCAGCCATGGATCCTCCACGGCTATCAAACACGCGACCAGAGATTGAGGGCCACGGCGACTTCACGACGCGCAATGCGACCGGAACGTTTTCCTGATCTCCGACCGTCACCACTTCGCCCGCAGAAGTGACTCCATTGACTTGAATGCTATCTAAGCGCCATCCAGGTGCGAGATCGGCTAGTCCTATCGTGTACTTGCCAGGCGTTAGCGGCCCGGTGGTGAAACTGCCTGTGCCATCAAGGGAATAGCGGTGGAGTGACTCTCGAAGTGGGGGCATTCGGACTCCGTCTGCCCGCCGTACACCGATCGTTCCAGAAATAGTTACTGGGCTACCCGTGACGTCGTTCACCCTCCCCACAATTCGGCCGCCGGCAATCGGCTCGATCTGGATGTCCTTGATCGCCTCACGATCGATGACGATAACGGAGTTGGTAATCGGCAACTTCAGGTCCTTGGGAATAAGTTGGATGAGGAAATAGCCTAGCGGCACGCCTTCAAACAAAAACGTGCCATCGTTTGTGTCAGTCTCAAGCAACGGCAGATCTGACACCCTCGCCCCCGGCTCATCAACGAACAGGCGCACTTGCGCTCCGTCGACTCCCCTGATTCGGCCTCGGAGGGCGCCCCGTTGTTTGACACCACCTACATGAATATTCGTGCCTGGAATCTCAGTCCCAGTGGAGATTTCCAAGACCGTTGCTTCCAACGATCGAATCGAGCCGGGAAAGAACACTGCTGCCAAGCCTTCAGTCGAGCGAACGCTCACCACATACCGTCCAGGCAGGAGACTCGAGAGCCGGTATTCACCACGGTCGTCCGTCTTGGCTGTAGCGGCTGACACGAAAGAGGAATAACCCGCGTTGTAGGTCTCTCGGAACGCTTGGACGGTGGCCTCGACTAGCGGCGTACCGACCTCATCAAATGCCGCTCCGCTAACGATGCCGGCACGCCAGATGACGACCGTCAGATCGCCGACCCGTTGACCATTGGCGATCGTCACCTCGGTCGGTCGAAGATTGTCCAGGGGTGTTCGTTGCCCCAAGCGGCCAGGCAAGTAGCCGAGCTTCTTAACGAACACGGCATAGATCCCCGGGGGGACCGCAGGAAACACAAATGAACCGTCGGTTGCGGATGTGACATTTACGAGCATCGTCCGGCCGAGATTCGCGCTTAGCGACACCGTTGCGCCGGCGACACCTTGATTGGAGCTCGCGTCGACGACTCGGCCTACGATCTGAGCCGGCTTAGCCTGGGGCGCTTCATACGCGGCAAACGCAATCGCCACGTCAAGGCAGAGGACGACAACGAGCAGTCCACGAACTGATCGGAGGGGACACCGACTCAGTTGCAACGCGGTGCCCCCGCCTGTCCTCGTCTTATCTCGTACACGCGCAGAGACACTCAAGAGTCCGCGCCCAGCCACCAGCAGGATTTTGAAATGGGTAAAGGTTGTCGTCATACCACTCGTCCGAACACTCACCTCGTCCATTACTGCAGCCACCGCAATAGTCCTGGCCGCACAAAGTAGAGCATGCTGAAGCATCCAACCCGCTGCATTGGTTACTCGCGACCTCCAGATACGCGTAGCCACCATCACACCAGTGATCTTCTTCGCTAGCCGTCGCGGGCGCAGTGCGGGAAATGACGAATGACGTGCAAAGAATCAGAAACGTGATATTCCTGATAGTTCTCATTGAAGCCTCCGATTTTCGACTTGCTCCTGTCGACCTCTAGCAATCAATCGAAAAACGTTCGAACGTAAATGACGAAGAACGTCCGTGCAGTTTAACAACGTCTCGAGTCAAGCCAAGAGCCATGTCGCATGCCAGCCGGATCACTTGGTGCGGGCCTGCTCAATGGCTTCCTGAAAGCCCGAAAGGGGCGTCAGGCCAGACAACCTCGTCGACACTTGGACCGTACCGTCGGCGGCTACCGAGCCGATCAGGAATGTTGGCGTCACTGAAATACCTAGCTTTCGCGCAACTTCGCCGTCGCTCTCAATCTTCGCGGCCGCTTCACTGGTTACGCAATCCTGCAACCGATCCTGCTTTAACCCCAACTCGCTGGCCAGGCTCAGCACTTGACCAGATGCAGTCCAGTCCGATCTGTCGAACAGTGCGTCGTACATTGCAACAAACCTGTCCTGCCTGGCGGCGCACTCCGCGACCTCGGCGGCAGCCTTAGCGAACCTATGGATGCGCTCTAATGGCAGATGCCTAAAGGCTATCTTTGCCACACCCGAATCGATGTACAACCGACGAAGGTCTGGTGCGACCTCTCGGGCATGCCTACGGCAAAAAGGACATTCAAAATCGGAGAACTCCACGATAGCTATTGGGGCCGCCGCATCTCCGACTAAAATCGCGTTGTCTATGGCGATGGGGGCTGACGGCAAAGGAAGCGCGGTTTTCGCGGGCAAAACACGAGGCCAGCTTCCATAGATCAGTAGGCCAGCCGCCACCAACATCGCGAGGCTGGTTACGCCGTCCAACACGCTCTGCCACCGTTTCATAATCGTGATGGGTCACTCACCGAGCGATCACGCTGACAGTCGTCGGCGTACCTTCGCGTACCACAAGACTGACTGCCGTTGGAGACAGTTGTCGCAGAAAGGCCGGATCCGACGGCGATTCAAGAGGCACGTGACTGAAGGCGGCAATCCGGTACTCTCCTGGCGGCAAACCTTCGAAGGCGAATCCACCGCCTTCAGTCGCAGAAACGACCCGAATGCGACGGGACTCCGTAGACCAGTAGATTTCTTCCGCTGAAAAAATGACCACCTGAAGTACGCCGCCGCTGGCAAGAGCTGGCCCGCCGACAATGGTGCCTGAAACCTGCGTGACGTTGGGACTGAAGACGAGACTAATGTCGGAAACCACCCCGAATGAGGGGACGTCCAGACCCGTGTCCAGGACATCACGATTGTTTAGCATTGCATTTCGCAAAGACAACCGAAATGGACCCGGAGACGCCTCAAGCCTGTAGTGCCCCGGTGGGACGCCCTGAAATTCAAACCGGCCCGGAGGCGTGATCAGCGCGTTGACTCGAATCGCTGGCATGCCGCCGTCTCCGCGAAGTAGTGTCAATGAAACAGAAGGGGTCGAGGCAGATCCGGCAGGTGGAAACGGGAACATTCCGGCGCTTGCCCGTACCGTGCCCTCCACCCGAATACCTGGGTTCAAATTCAACGTGGCGGTCGTCGCGCGATCAACAAGCACCCGCGACGATGCCCAGTAAAGGGGTATGGAGTCACCGACAAACCGGCCGGCCTCGAGTCTGGCGCCGCCCGAAGACCAGGCCTGTAAGACGTAATCGCCCGGGACCACGTTTCGGATGGAGAACGTGCCGTCGTCAGCAACGTCAGTCTCGGTGCAACAAAGACCGGCGTTCGCAATTGCGACCTTGGTTTGTGACGGGATGGCGCGGCCGCCATTCGTGACGGTTCCCACCAAATCTACCGTCTGAAGTTGTTGCAGTCGCAGCTCCAGACCTAAGACTTGCTCACTGACACCAACATGGAGTCTTTGAGCGTCGGTGATCATCGCAGCACCGGGATAGTAAATTGCGGCCAGCGGCGAGACCTCCGCATTACCGACCTCGCTCTGATTTCGCTTTCTCTGGGTAGAGAACACTCGTGACTGGGCCTGTATGAGATCGTCAATGGTTGCGGTTCCCAGACCGAGCACCACGTAGTCCTCCCCTGCGGAGGGACCCGACGGCAACGCACGTAGAAGGTAGTCCCCAGGCGGGAGCGAAAAGACCCGGAATTCGCCACGGTCATCGCAGGTCGCGCCCATCACGACGATCGGCTTCCCGCCACCGCCAAGAATACGCAGCGCCTCGACACGAACGCCGATGGCCGGGTCTCCAAATCTAGTGAGAACACGGCCCGAAATCGCCCCGGCCTTCGCGATTGGAAATCTGACCTTCTCGATCGTCTCGTCCGGACCAAGAGCCAGCACGCGTCCAATTCCTATGCCAGGATTTGCCTGACCGAAGACCCCAGAAACGTAGCCTGGATAGGTGGCAGTCAGCGTTACGTCACATGCCGGTAGATCTGCAAACGCGAAGGCACCGTCATCGTCAGTCTTAAGCCGCCGAACCATGGTTGCGCGCGGGCACGACGCCGTCACCTCGGCGCCGCGGATTGGTGACTGCGACTGAGCGTCGATCACAGCGCCGGAGATCCGACCACTGCCCGTCAGCCGCTGTAAAGCCCGAAGGTCTACAGCGGTCGCAAGGATGAGGCCGATGCCAACACCGATCGCGCCGACTGGGACCAGACGCAAGAGAGGCCAAGAGACGCGAGACGAAGCTCGTCCATAGCTGAACACGAAGTCCTGCATGCGACTCCTGGCTAGAACAGTGTTTCCAACGCTGACGTTACCCAAACATGGTAACGCAGCTCAGAGCCCCCCGATCGCGATACGAAATTCTCAGCGGTTGCCGCCAAAATCGCAATAGCATTCGCACCAGGTAGATGCGCCGCAGTCGATGGGATTGAGGCCGTAGTTCTCGGCGGCGTGACCGTCTGAACCATGACCGCCGCTACGGCACGCTGCGTTACATGCCTCGTCGCAACTCTGTTGGGGCGGATTGATCCACGGCGCTATACAGTACAGGCCCGACTCCTCGTCAGCGCAGAGGTCCATCCAGCCACATCGCGGGTCAACGTCAAGTACGAGCGCGTCGACGGGCGTGGCTGCCGCCAATTCTCGTCGGTCGACTGCGAAAATAGTCGCGACGAGACCAAGAAAAGCGAAGTTCCTTAGTGTCCTCATGGTGCGTTGCTCCTCTGCATCTAGTTGGCTCGAATCGTCTTGATGGCATTACTTGAGCGCAGACAGTGCCGATTCCGCCGCTGCAATCGCGATCTCAAAAGCCTCGAGCCCCTGAGCTCCATACAGGCTCCCGGTTACGCGCAGCCGGCCATCGGCCTCGATCACTCCGATCAAGAACGTTGGCGTGCCGCGCAGTCCAAGATCACGTCCGGCCTCGAAATCGGCGTCGACTACCTCAGATGCGCGGTCCGTCGCAACGCAGCGCGACCAGCTAACAAGATCCACGCCGACCTTCTTGGCAACTGCGCGGAGCCCTGGATCGTCCAACCGGGGTTGAAACCGGTAGACGTGCTCGTACAGCGGCCAGAACTTACCCTGTTCGCCGGCACAAACGGCGCCGATGGCGGCCGAGCGCGCAAATTGGTGACTAGGCAGCGGGAAGTGGCGAAAAAAGAATCGCACTTGACCTGTGTCTACAAACTTCGCCATGACTTGCGCGTACGTCTTACGCAGGAAGCCCGCACAAGCGGGACACTCGAGATCGGCATACTCGATGATGCCGATTCGGGCGGCCTCGCTTCCCTTGGCCGTGGCGTTGGTCAACGGCTGCGAAGCTGTTGGGACGGGATCGGAAGGTGTCGGCTTCGAACCGACCGTCATTGTTGTGGCTGCCCCTGGCTGAGGCGATGGCGCGATGGGCTGGCTGACCTTTGTCCAAATTACCACACCAGCCGTCGCAATCATCGCGAGGGCTGCAATCAAGTCAATGGTCGACCGAGCCTTGAAGTTGACGGTCATTGCTATCGACTCCCGAACCGAACCACGAATGGAGCGAGTGGGGAAATCACGAGCTCGCCGCTCAGCGGCTACCCTTCTTACGCAATGGAAAAACGGCAGCTCCGTGCGAAGCCAAAGCCTAGCGGTCGCTATCGCGAAGTCCAAGGCAACTAACGATGTAAAAACAGATGTAAGAATCGACGGAGAAATCGATGGAGTCAGCCTTGGCGACTGCGGATTGACTTCCCGTCCGCACGCTCTGAAGTTAGGCGGAGCACTTCGGCCAGAACCTGTTTGTGTACGAGAAGAGTCTGGCGCGCGCAGAAGGCCTCGACGGAAACCACTCTGGATTGGTCTCCAAGCGGTCCGCTCCTCTTGAGGTAGTTCTGCATCGTGCGCTTCTCTGCGTACTGCAATAGATCGTTCGGCGCGACGTCCAGGGTTGCAGCCCAATAAATCGCCCACAAGCCACGGGCGAACAACACCACGTCGCGCGCGTGAATATCCACCGCTCGACACCACATTTGCACCGTGCTCGGTGCCGAGGCGGCCCCGCGTCCCAACTCGGGCAGAGTGCACGGAAGTGACGGTAAATCGAGACACTTAACGATTTTGGGCGATTCGATGCGTCGTCGCAATTGCCATACAAGCCCCGTTGCGCAGGCAAACAGACCCAGCTTGGGCAAAATAGACCTTGAGTTCCGGCCGAGCCTAGCAGAAGGCGCGGACACTGAACATCCGTACGCATACGGAGGCTGCCCGCAAGTTTTTCAGCTGCGGATCAATCGCCATCTTGCGTGGCGTCCGGTCTTTCTGTTGTGTACTCAGACGGCGGAACGATGAATGAAAATGGATATGAGAGGCGTAGCGTCGAGGGGCAGCCCAGCTCACACGCGCCGGCTCGCTTGCCGATCCGCAGGAGCGAGTGCCTGTTAGATTTTCCCCCAAAACCGCGTCCAACCCAATAGACGCATTGAGCCGTGACGCCGGAGGTGTAGATGGCGGAGAGGGTGGGATTCGAACCCACGTGCCGGTTACCCGACAAACCGCTTTCGAGGCGGTCCCGTTACGACCACTTCGGTACCTCTCCGTTACTTTATCGCTGGGGACCCCTGCACCCCAGCTGGCGCCTTCGGCTCCGCTCGCGCTTTCGTCGCTCGCTCCGCCTCGGCGCGATCTTCTAATTGATCTGAGGGCTTCGCCCTCAGCCTGTCCGCGGTAGCCCGACGGGCGACGGCGGAACTCCCGACTCGCTCGCTCGAGTGATTCACCTCAACTGAAAAGGCGCTCAGGCGAATCACTCTACGCTCGCGAGGCGGCCTTCGCCTTGCTCGGCCGCTCTTGCTCTGAGGGCATCGCTCTCAGCAGCTAACTTCTGACGTCGGACTTCTGACTTCTAACTTTCTCGAAGAACTGCTGCATGAGGTCCCGGCACTCCGACGCCAGGACACCGGACACCACCGTCAGTCGATGGTTGAGCGCCGGGTGTTCGTGCGCGCGCTGCGTGGATTCAATCGCGCCGGACTTGGGCTCGGGCGTGCCAAACACCACCTCGCCAATCCTCGCGTGCACCATCGCGCCCACGCACATCACACACGGCTCGATCGTCACATACACCGTCGCGCCCGTCAGCCGGTAGCTGCCCCGCGCGGCCGCCGCCGCCCGCATCGCGACAATCTCGGCATGCGCCGTCGGATCGTGCGACGAAATCGGCTGATTGTGACCCGCCCCGACGATGGCGCCGTCCATCACGACCACAGCGCCCACCGGTACCTCGCCGGCTTCAGCCGCCCGCCTCGCTTCCGCGAGAGCCGCTCGCATGAAACCGTCCGCCGGCTCAGACACAAACAACTATCTTAGCAGGGTCCCAAGGGTCCAAGGGTCCAAGGGTCCAAGGGTCCAAAGGTCCTTTGCCCTTTGCCCTAAGGGTTTACTTCTTAAACCGAACCCCCACCATGCCCCGGATCGCCAACCCGCCCAAGTCGCTCTCGCCGTACGCCTTCGAGACGGCAAATTCGCCCAACGCGTTGGGCACGCTGCGGTACTGGCCTTCAACCCCAGCCGTCAGCCATTTGGACAGGGCGTATTCGAGGCCGCCCTGCGCCGAGTAACCCGTGAAGCGCTCGCTGACATTCAGCGACGGCTCAAATGAGTTTGTCTCGGAGTAACCCACGAACAACAGCCCGCCGCCGGCATACAGCGCGATCTTCGGGTGCTTCTTCAGATACGTGCGCCAGCCGGCGCCCAGTTCGAACGTGTTCACGCCAAAGTCCAACGGGAAGCCGGTCGAAATGAACTCACCCGACACGACGTGTCCGAACTCACCAGATTTCGAAGCGGTCGAGAACGCCACGCGCGCGAAGATGCTCTTCCACACGTTGAGGATCTCGCCACCGCCGCCAAACCCGATCATCGTCGACGACCCGGTCGTGGCGCTGAACGACTGCGACGCGCTCATGAATTCGGCGTCCACGATGAAGAACGCGCGAGCGCCGATCGGCTTGCGCGGCACCGGCGGCTTCTTCGGCTTGGCCGGCTTCGATGGAGTTTTCTGCGTGGAACTGCT
>Ga0315912_10006036_pt1 | contig 10944 bp, 9 predicted proteins | sample VfabasoilMG_FD_204469 | JGI IMG/M metagenome (GOLD analysis project Ga0315912, IMG submission 204469) | Garden soil microbial communities collected in Santa Monica, California, United States - V. faba soil | ecosystem: Environmental > Terrestrial > Soil > Garden | place: USA: California...
ACCAGAATGAGCACGATCCCGTAGATCAGATACGCGTTGGAGGTCTGCAGAGCGCCCGCCGTCGCGCCGACCGCGGCGAGTATGACCTGCAGGAAGACGGCGCCGTAAAGGGCGCCGCTCAGGGTCGCGAGCCCGCCGACGGCCACGCCGACCAGGAAGCCGAACGACAGGAATATTCCGTACAGCCCGGGGGCGACGTACTGGAGCGCGATCGCCGCGAGGGCGCCCGCAATGCCGGTGAACATCGCGCTGATGCCGAGTGCCGCGGATTTGTAGTAGTCGGCATGGATTCCCATGGCGGCTGCCGCGATCGGCTGGTCGCGAATCGCGACGATGGCGCGGCCGATGCGGCCCGAGAGCAGGTTTGCGGCCGCCGCGAACGACAGCACCAGCACGAACAGCGTGTACAGGAACATCCATTCATCGAAACTCAGCGGCAGACCGAGCGGGACGACAGGCTGATCAAGCGCCATGCCCTGGCTGCCGCCGGTCCAGGCTTCGAGGCCCGTGGATTTGGCCACGATCGGCAGCACCGCGCCCAGGGCGAAGGTCGCCATGGCGAAATGCATGCCGCCCAGGCGCAACGTCGGCCAGCCGAAGGCGAATCCGGCGACAAGGCAGGCCACGCCTGCGGCGGGCACGGCTGCCCAGTGCGCCACGTCGAAATGCGCGACGAGAATGGCCGCGACGTAGGCGCCGATGGCGTAGAACGCGCCGTGACCGAGCGATATCTGGCCGTTGTAGCCGATCAGAATATTCAGGCCGAGCAGCGCAATGGCATAGATCAGCACGGCGGTCAGGCGGAACAGCTGGAAGTCGCTGGCGACGAGCGGCAGTCCCGCCGCGGCGACGGCGAGCAGGAGGGCGCCGGCGCGCTGCCCGGTCAGACGAAGCTGCGCTGCTTGCGCAACGCCGGCATGCAGTGCTTGAGCCAGCCGGCGCTCAGTTTCTCGGCGAGCGAGTTCTGCTTCAGGCGTTCGTTCAGGCCGGAGAAGTCCACGCTGTCGAGCGGCTGGTCCTGGTTGAAGCAGGAGAAGACGTAACTGGTCTTGCCGGTGACCGGGTCGCGGTGCGGCTGCAGGCACTGGGCGCAGATCTCCTTCAGCATGCATTGCATCGGCGAATTGATCGAGCCAATGGCAAGGTGCTTCGGCTTGAGGTGCGCGCGCAGCACGTCGTGCCGCGCGCGCGCCACCGCCGCCATCATGCGGTCCGATCCGATGGCGATGAGGCGGTCGGCGTCCTCCAGGCGGATCGTGATCGCGCCCAGGCGGGCGTTGGCATAGGCGTCCATCGCCTGCACGATGTTGCCGACAAAGCTGCGGTCTTGCGGGCGGCCGGGCTTGAAGCCGGGCGCCTCGTCGCAGCACCATACGACGGTGTCGGCGGCGTTCTCGATGTCTGCGACCTTGTAGCGATCGATGGCCTTCTTGTATCCGGCGAAGTAGAGCACCTTCGAGCCCGCGGCGCGAAACGCGGCGCCAATGGAAAAGAGCACGGCGTTGCCGAGGCCGCCGCCGCACAGCACCACGGTTTCGCCGCCGGTGATTTCGGTCGGCGCGCCGGTCGGCCCCATCAGGATCACCGGCTCGCCCGGCTTGAGCATGGCGCACAGGTCGCTCGAACCGCCCATTTCCAGCGCGATGATCGAAACCAGGCCCCGATCCCGGTCCACCCAGGCACCGGTCATCGCCAGGCCTTCCATCTGCATGCGGGTTCCGCTAACGCGCGAGCGCGTTCCTGCTATCACTGGGGCGAGCGTCTCGAAATTCTGCAAGCGGTAGAACTGGCCGGGCTGGAACTTCCGCGCTGCCAGCGGCGCCCGGATGACAACCTCGACGATAGTCGGCGTCAGCCTTTCGACCTTGTAGACCGTGGCATCGAGCTGGTCGGAGAGGGATTTGAAGAATTGTTCCGTGGAAGCCCTGGAGACTGCGTTTCTGGAATTCAATACCTTCGAGACCACCGGGTATCCCTGTTTGGCGCTGCCCATGGCCTTCACGACGTTGCCGAAATAGGACGGGTGCACGTCGCCGAAGTAGCTGACGAAGCGGCCGTCGGGCTGCCTCGACAGCAGCACGTCCGGCGTGCCGGGCTTGGAGGTCGAATACTGCGGCTTCACCGGGTTGCCATCCGAGTCGCAGGCGGCAAAGTACTTGCCGTCCAGCCGGAAGTGCGCGGCATCTTCGCGCGCGAGCACCGTGTTGGGCTGCGTGCCGGCGGCAACGAAGACGGTGTGCGCCGGCAGCCAATGCTCGGTGGCCGATCCCTTGAGGCGGATACCCTTGACTGCGCCGAAGTTGTCCACGTCCACCGCGAGCGGTATCAGGCCCTCGGCAAACCAGATGCCTTCTTCGAGCGCCTTTTCCACTTCTTCGTGGTTGAGGGTGTAGGAGGGACTGTCCACGAGGCGGCGGCGGTAGGCGATGGTGACGCCGCCCCAGCCGCGCAGCAGTTCGATGTGCTTGTCCTTCGGCGTCGAGCGCAGGGTTCGCCCGTGCGCGAGATACTCTTCCGCGATCTCGCGCTCCTGGTCGTCCCAGCCGCTGCGGATGGCGTCCTCGCCGACCTCGGCCGCCAGCGTCTCGTAGCGCTCGAGGAACTTGCGCACCTGCACCACGTAATAGGCGAGCGATTCGGTGGCCGTGTCGATGGCCGTCAACCCGCCGCCGATCACCACTACCGGCAGGCGCAGCTGCATGTTGGCGATGGAGTCCTCCTTGGCCGCGCCGGTGAGCTGCAGCGCCATCAGGAAGTCCGAAGCCGCGCGCACGCCGCGCGCCAGGCCGTTGGGAATGTCCAGCACGGTCGGCTTGCCCGCGCCGACGCACAGCGCGACGTGGTCGAAGCCCATCGCCATCGCGTCTTCCAGCGTCAGCGTGCCGCCGAAGCGCACGCCGCCGAACATGGCGAACTGGCTGCGGCGCTCGAGCAGCAGGCGGATGATCCTGAGGAAGTTCTTGTCCCAGCGCACCGTGATGCCGTATTCGGCGACGCCGCCGAACCCGGCCATGACGCGCTCGCCGAGAGGTTCGCGGATATCCCGGATATATTCAATCGGAACAAAATCCAGGCCCAAGGGCTCGAGCTTGAGCCCGTCGATGCCGACGACCGCGTGGCCATCGTTCATCAGGTGATGCGCCAGCGTGAACCCGGCCGGCCCCAGGCCCACCACCAGCGCCTTGCGCCCGCTCTCGGCCAGGGGCAGCGGACGCCGCAGGTTGAGCGGATTCCAGCGCGTCAGCAGCGAATAGATCTCGAAGCCCCAGGGCAATTCGAGCACGTCCTTGAGCGTGCGCGTCTCCGCCTGCGGAATGTCCACCGGCGCCTGCTTCTGGTAGATGCAGGCCTTCATGCAGTCGTTGCAGATCCGGTGGCCGGTCGCCGCGACCATCGGGTTGTCCACGCAGATCACCGCCAGCGCGCCGATCGGTTGGCCGCGCGTCTTGACCATGTGGAATTCGGAAATTTTCTCGTCCAGCGGGCAGCCTGCGAGCGGCACGCCAAACTGCGTCTTTTTATACCCGGTGGCCGGCGCCTTCTCTTTCAGGCCCTTTGAGCAGGAATCCTTTCCCTGCTCATGGCACCAGATGCAGTAGTTCGCCTGGTCGAGCGCGCCCGCGAGGTCGGTGCCGTGATCGGTGAGCGCAAATCCATCCCGGTGCCGCAGATGCTCCAGGCTATGCCTGGCGTAGCCTGCCGAGTTGTCCGTATGCACCGGCACGAGGCGCATGAAATCGAGCTTCAGCGGCGTCTTGAAGAGAACACCCGCGCGATGCTTCTCTTTGCCCTCGGGCGTCGTCGTCGCCCAGGCGGCATAGCGTGCCGCGCCTTCAAGTTGCTTTTCAAATTGCTTTTCGTCTGCAAGCCATTCGGTGACTCGTCTGGCAAAGTCGAGTTCCGATGAAAAATCAAACCCTGTTGCCGTCGCGTCTCCCGGCTTTACCTTGTGCAGCGCGCGCCGCTGTACGAACAGCCGCTTCACGGAGTAGAGCGGGGCGAGCTCGTTGTGGCGCGCCGCCAGCGCCCGCGCCTCGGCTTCGATGCCGAACAGTTTGGCGATGAAGTCCTCGAGGTGGGGCGCCAGGGCGACGAGCAACTCGGATTCCGCTTTGCCCGAAGGCGGATTGCTTCTCGCTTCAAGCAGCTTTTTCTGCAGGGACGGTTCAAGGAACGATAGGAAAGCGGCGTCCACGCGCAGCAGGCCGGGGCGTGCGTAAAGGTCCTTGAACTGCAGGCCGAATGCAAGTTTCATGCGGGTAGAATTATCGTTCAAACACGGGAGACTCTTAGATGCAAATCCGAAATAGCATATTCCTCGTCACCGGCGGCGCGTCCGGCCTGGGCGCGGCAACCGCGCAGATGGCGGCGGCCAACGGCGCCAAGGTGGTGATCGCCGACCTGCAGGCCGACGCCGGTGAGAAGCTGGCGAAGGAAATCGGCGGGAAATACTGCAAGTGCGACGTGACGTCGGAGGCGGACGGCAAGGCGGCGGTCGAGGCGGCGGTGAAGGGGTTCGGCGGGCTGCACGTGCTGATCAATTGCGCCGGCATCGGCGTTGCCGAGCGTACCGTCGGCAAGGAAGCGCCGCACGACCTGGCGCGCTTCACCAAGGTCATCACGATCAACCTGATCGGCACCTTCAACATGATCCGGCTCGCGGCCGACGCGATGTGCAAGGCCGGCCCGAACGCCGCCGGCGAGCGCGGCGTGATCATCAATACCGCGTCGGTCGCGGCCTTCGACGGCCAGATCGGCCAGGCGGCCTATTCCGCCTCCAAGGGCGGGGTGGTCGGCATGACGCTGCCCATCGCGCGCGACCTGTCGCGCAACGGCATCCGCGTGGTCACCATCGCGCCCGGCCTGTTCCTCACGCCGATGCTGCTCGGCCTGCCGAAGGAAGCGCAGGACTCGCTCGGCAAGCAGGTGCCGTTTCCGTCGCGCCTGGGCAAGCCCGATGAGTACGCGCAGCTGGCGAAGTCGATCGTCGAAAACGAAATGCTGAACGGCGAGACCATCCGGCTGGACGGCGCGATCCGCATGGCGCCGAAGTGACGGACCGGTAGGTCCGTCATCCCCGCGTAGGCGGGGATCCAGGTTTTATTTCTGTTCTTTGAGCTGATCCCTGAACAGCTTGCCGCGGGCGACATAGCTCTCCGAGATATTCAGGATCCCGGCGATCTGCTCGGGCGTGAGTTCGCGCACGACCTTCGCCGGCGACCCGACCGCCAGGACGCCCGGCGGGATCACCTTGCCCTCGGGCACGAGCGAGTTCGCGCCGACCAGCGAGCCGGCGCCGATCTGCGCGCCGTTCAGGATCACGCTGTTGATGCCGATCAGCGCGCCGTCGCCGATGGTGCAGCCGTGCAGCATGACTTTGTGCCCGACCGTGACGCGTTTTCCAATCGTCAACGGGAAACCCGGATCGCAATGCAGGACCGAACCGTCCTGGATGTTGGTCGCCTCGCCGATGTGCACCTGGTCGTTGTCGGCGCGAATGACGACGTTGAACCAGATGTTCACCGCATTTTCCAGGATGATCGAGCCCGCGAGCGTGGCGTCCCAGGCGATGTAGTGGTCGGCGCCGCGCATTTCGACGCGGCGATCCTTCAGCGAGTAGATGGGCATGGATGGCCGGTATCATAGCGCCCGCCATGCGCCACAGCGAATCGCTTTTCTTCGACATCCGGGGCTTGCGCAATCATGTGCGCCACTGGCCGGGAAGGGCGCAGAAGAGAATCGTCCTGCTGCACGGCTGGATGGATGTCTCCGCCTCCTTCCAGTTCCTGGTGGATGCGCTCGCACCGGACTGGGACGTGTACGCGCCGGACTGGCGCGGCTACGGCTTGAGCGCCTGGTCGGGCGCCGACAGCTACTGGTTTCCCGACTACATCGCTGACCTGGACCAGTTGCTGGACCGCATCCAGCCGGAGGCGCCGGTGAATCTCGTCGGCCACAGCCTGGGCGGGAATGTCGGCGGGCTGTACGCCGGCATCCGGCCCGCGCGCATCGCGCGCTTCGTCAATCTCGAAGGATTCGGCATGCCGGCGACGCGGCCCGAACAGGCGCCGAAGCGCTACGCGCGCTGGATGGACGAGCTGAAAGCCGCGCCGGGTTGGCGGCCCTACGCGGATTTCGCGGAGCTGGCGGACCGGATGCAGAAGAACAACGCGCGCCTGACGCGCGAGCGCGCGGAATTCCTCGCCCGCCATTGGGGCATGGAGTCGGAGGGCGGCGGCGTGGTCCTGCGCAGCGACCCCGCGCACAAGCTGGTGAACGCCACGCTTTACCGCCTGGACGAGGCGCGTGCCTGCTGGGCGCAGGTGAGCGCACCGGTGCTTTGGGTGGACGCCGAACATTCGGAGACCATGGCGCGCATGAAGCTCGGCGCGGCGGAACTCGAGGAGCGGCGCGCCGCGTTCAAGGATCTCAGGCACCGCACGGTGAAGGACGCGGGACACATGCTGCATCACGACCGGCCGGAAGAGGTGGCGCGCCTGATCGAAGCATTCCTGGTCTGATAAAATTCTCGGCCCAGATGGACATCAACCAGATCGTACAGACCGTCGCCATCTATGCGCTTCCGGTTCTGTTCGCGATCACCCTGCATGAAGCTGCCCACGGTTACGTAGCGCGCCATTTCGGCGACATGACGGCCTATGCGCAGGGCCGCATCAGCCTCAATCCCGCGCGCCACATCGATCTGGTCGGCACCATCCTCGTGCCGATCGCCATCCTCGTCGCCAGCAAGCTGATGGGCGGCGCGGGCCTGCTGTTCGGCTGGGCCAAGCCGGTGCCGGTGAACTACTCGGCGCTGCGCCGCCCGCGCCAGAACATGCTCTGGGTGGCGGCGGCAGGACCCGCCGCGAACCTGGCCATGGCGCTGGGCTGGGCGGTGCTGTTCAAGATGGTGGATGTGCTGCCGACAAACTATTTCACGCAACCCCTGATGCTGATGGGCAAGGCCGGCATGGAGGTCAACGTCATCCTGATGCTGCTCAACCTGTTGCCGATCCTGCCTCTCGATGGCGGCCGGATCGTCGCCAGCCTGCTGCCGAGCCGGGTGGCCTGGGGCTACGCGAAGCTGGAGCCCTGGGGTTTTCCGATCCTGCTGGGGCTGATGTTCATGGGCGCCCTGAACGTCATCCTCGCCCCGATGGTCGCTTTCTCGTTCCGCGTGCTTGGCACGCTGTTCCGGATCTAGCCGGACGCTCGCCCCGGCATGTTCGAAACACGTGTTCTCTCCGGCATGCGCCCCACGGGCGCGCTGCACCTCGGCCATTATCACGGCGTGCTGAAGAACTGGGTCCGCCTGCAGTCGGAGCATCCCTGCCTGTTCTTCGTCGCCGACTGGCACGCGCTCACCACCGACTACGAGAAACCAGGCGTGCTGCAGGACGTCGGCGCCGACATGGTGATCGACTGGCTGGCTTCGGGCGTCGACCCGAACCAGGCCACGATTTTCGTGCAGTCGCTGGTGCCCGAGCATGCCGAGCTGCACCTGCTGCTGTCCATGATGACGCCGCTCGGCTGGCTGGAGCGCGTGCCGACCTACAAGGACCAGCAGGAAAAGCTTGCCGACAAGGACCTCGCGACCTACGGCTTCCTCGGCTACCCGCTGCTGCAGGCGGCTGACATCCTGATCTACCGCGCGAAGTACGTGCCGGTGGGGGAGGACCAGGTGCCGCACATCGAGTTCACGCGCGAGCTCGCGCGCCGCTTCAACCACCTCTACGGCCGGGAACCCGGATTCGAGGACAAGGCGAAGGCGGCGGTCAAGAAGATGGGCAGCAAGAAGGCGCGCCTGTTCAACGATCTGCGCACCAAATTCCTGGAAAGCGGCGATGCGGAGGCGCTCAAGCGCGCGCAGGCGCTGCTCGACGAGCAGCAGAGCATGCCGCGCGGCGACCGCGAACGGCTGTACGGCTGGCTCGAGGGCAGCGGCAAGAAGATCCTGGTGGAGGCGGCGGCGCTGCTGACCGAGGCATCCAAACTCACCGGACTGGACGGCCAGAAAATGTCCAAGTCCTACGGCAACGCCATCGCGCTGCGCGAAGATCCCGAATCGGTGACGAAGAAGATCCGCACCATGCCCACGGACCCGGCGCGCATCAAGCGCACCGATCCGGGTATGCCCGAGAAGTGCCCGGTCTGGAACATGCACCTGGTCTATTCGGATGAAAGCAGGAGGGCTTGGGTGCAAAAGGGCTGCACCACCGCGTCCATCGGCTGCCTGGAGTGCAAACAGCCCATCATCGAGGGGGTGCTCGCGGAGCTCGCGCCGATCCGCGAGCGCGCGCAGGCCTATGTCGACGATCCGTCGCTGGTGAAAAGCATCCTCGCCGACGGCTGCGACAAGGCGCGCAAGCTCGCCACCGAAACCATGCGGGATGTTCGCGAAGCCATGGGCTTGTCCTACACGTGAGCGAAACGATTTCCTTGCCGCTCGCGCCGGTGGTGCGGATCTACGGCGAGCCGATGATCGAGATGCCGACGGACCTCTACATCCCGCCGGATGCGCTCGAAATCCTGCTGGATGCGTTCCAGGGACCGCTCGACCTGCTGCTGTACCTCATCCGCAAGCAGAACCTGGACGTGCTCGACATCGCGATGGCGCCGTTGACGCGGCAATACCTCGAATACGTCGAGATCATGCGCTCCAAGAACCTGGAACTGGCCGCGGAATACCTGGTGATGGCGGCGATGCTGATCGAGATCAAGTCGCGCATGCTGCTGCCGCGGCCGCCGGTGGTCGATGAGGAGGAGGATCCGCGCGCGGAACTGGTGCGCCGGCTGCTGGAGTACGAGCAGATGAAGAAGGCGGCGCAGCAACTGGACGCGCTGCCGCAGGTCGGCCGCGACGTGCTGGCGATCGCGGTCCTGGTGGAGCGCGCGGCCCAGGAGCGGCTGCCGGACGTGCATCCCCGCGATCTCGCAGAGGCCTGGCGTGCGCTGCTCGTGCGCGCGCGCATGACGCGCCATCACCGGGTCAGCCGGGAGGAACTCTCCGTGCGCGAGCACATGAGCCAGATCCTGCGCCAGCTCAAGGAGGCCCGGGTCCTGGAATTCACCGAGCTGTTCGATCCCGCGCGCGGGGTTGCCGTGCTGGTGGTGACGCTGCTTGCGCTGCTCGAACTCGCGCGCGAATTGCTCATCGATATCACGCAGTCCGGCGCATTCGCGCCCATCTACGTCAGGATCGCCTATGCAGAATCCACCTGAAGCCAAGCGCATTCTCGAAGCGGCTCTGCTGTCCTCGCAGGAACCGCTGTCGCTGGCCGACCTCAAGCGCCTGTTCGACGACGAAATCGGACCCGATATCCTGCGCCGCCTGCTCGACGAGTTGCGCGAGGACTGGTCCGCCAAGGCCGTCGAACTGGTCAACCTGGCCAGCGGCTGGCGGTTCCAGACGCGCACCGATTTCCAGCCATTCATGGACCGTATCAATCCGGAGAAGCGGCCGCGCTATTCGCGCGCCGTGATGGAGACGCTGGCGATCATTGCCTACCGCCAGCCGGTGACGCGGGGCGATGTCGAGGACATCCGCGGCGTTGCCGTCAGCGCGCCGATCATCCAGACGCTGGAGAGCCGCGGCTGGATCGACGTGGTCGGGCATCGCGACACGCCGGGCCGGCCTGCGCTCTACGCCACCACCAAGTCCTTCCTCGACGACCTCGGCCTGCGTTCCCTGCAGGAGCTGCCGCCGCTGGAAGAGATCGCGCGGACGCTGCAGCATGAGCCCGCGCCCCCCCAGCTTGCGGCGAATGAGCCGGCCAACGAACCTGCCGCCCCGGCCGCCGGTACCCTCCAGTAACCCCGCGGGAGAGCGGCTGCAAAAGCTGCTGGCGGCGGCGGGTTTCGGTTCGCGCCGGGAGATCGAAACCTGGATCGTTGCTGGGCGGGTGACGGTACGGGGGCAGGTCGCCAAGCTTGGGGATCGGGCGCTTCCGGGAGAAATCATTCTTCTGGATGGAAAACCTGTAACGACAACGACGAAACAATCTCAACCCCGGGTGATTCTGTATCACAAGCCGGTCGGCGAACTGGTTACGCGCAGCGACCCCGAAGGCCGCCCGACGGTGTTCGCCAAGCTGCCCGCGATCAGTCCCGGCCGATGGGTCAATGTGGGGCGGCTGGACTTCAACACGTCCGGGTTGCTGCTGTTTACCGATGCCGGCGAACTGGCGAACGTCCTCATGCACCCGCGCACCGAAATCGAGCGTGAATACGAAGTGCGGGTGCAGGGCGGGCTGGACGCGGAAGCCATGGGCCGGTTGCTCGCGGGTGTCGAACTCGAAGATGGGGCGGCGAAGTTCAAATCCATCGAAGCCCTGCAGGGAAAAAAGGAATCCGGAACCAATCGCTGGTACCGGGTCGTGCTTGCCGAAGGGCGCAACCGCGAGGTGCGGCGCATGGTGGAGGAAGCCGGCGCGCGGGTGAGCCGCCTCATCCGGGTGCGTTTCGGGCCCGTTGTTTTGCCGGGCCACCTCGCCCCGGGGCGCTGGGAGGAACTGGCCGACAGTAAATTGCGCTCACTCGTCGAGGCGACGAAACGCTGAACCATGAAGCCGTAGCCCCCGTGCTGCGGTAGCGCTTTGGCCTCCGGGATGATTGTCCCGAAGCCAAAAAGCTGTTAAACTTCAAGTCGTTTCAGATGCAAATGGGCCTCGGCCCATTTTTTGTTTGCGCAGTCGCAACGGGACGTTGGCAGGCATGGCGGCAATGGCGGCGGTGGTGGAGACGACCCTGGCGGGCATGGGGTTCGAACTGGTGGATGCGAGGGCATCCGGCGGGGGGCGGCATCTGTCCATCTTCATCGACAGGCCCGGCGGAATCACGGTGGATCATTGCGCCGAGGTGAGCCGGCAGCTGGCGAGGGTGTTCGCGGTCGAAGGCATCGACTACGACCGGCTGGAAGTGTCCTCGCCCGGGCTGGACCGGCCG
>Ga0315912_10006037_pt1 | contig 10944 bp, 9 predicted proteins | sample VfabasoilMG_FD_204469 | JGI IMG/M metagenome (GOLD analysis project Ga0315912, IMG submission 204469) | Garden soil microbial communities collected in Santa Monica, California, United States - V. faba soil | ecosystem: Environmental > Terrestrial > Soil > Garden | place: USA: California...
TACCTGGGGATGCATGCGCGCAGTGCACCTTCGGGATCTAGGATGCACGCAGCGGGAAATTCACTTCCTGACCAGGGGTTAACAGCCAGGGCACGCACACGATCCTCCACGGCAGAGAAGTACAGCCACCAGTTCGAGCCTGCGGCCAATGTGCGCGCCGCCAAGCCCGTGTACGAGTCAGTCCCTGCGTTGGCATGAAGTCTAGCACTGAAAAATAGTAACTGCTCATAAAAAATAAGCAGGTAATTTTTTTAACAGGCGAGCTATCCGAATGGATGGTGCAAATACCTAACGTTGCTGTGGGGGCGTGCAGCGGCCCATCCACCGCCCTTACACCCCGCGGCTGTGCGATCCGCCAACACTGACGTTACAGCGCCGCATCGTGCGCGAGAGCGTCAGAAACAGGGGATGCCTCAGCCGCCAACCCCCTCTCGCATGGCTTGCAGCCCGGCGGCGCGAGTCACGATGGGCGAGAAACCAAGCTCGCATTGGGCCTTGTCGATGCGTAGCGTGCAATCGCGTGACAGCAGCGCTGCTGCAAAACGTGTCAGCGGCGGCTCGGCATTCAAGCGGAACGTGCGCCAGAGGGTCTCCGTCACCGCGGCCATCGCATAGGCGAGCGCGCCTGGAATCGAGCGGTTGGGTGCCACGATGCCTTGGGTCTGGAGCAGGGCCTTGAAGAACTCGCGCACGCTGGTGTGTCCCTGGTCAGTGACGAAATAAGCGTTGCCGCCCAAGCCACGCTGCAACGCCAACGTCACCGCGTGTACCAGATTGTCGATGTGAGTGGTGGAAGTGCGCGCGCGTCCGGCATCGATCCAGGCAAAGCGCCCGCTGCGTACAGCCGCGGCGATGACCGGCAGTACAGTCTGGTCGCCCGGCCCCCACACCATGCGCGGCCGCAACGAAAGCGTGGTGAAGCGTTCGGTATTGGCGGCGAGCACCAGCCGCTCTGCCGCGGCCTTGGTCGATGAATAGAGAAACGGCGTGTGCGCGGGGTAGGGATAGCGCTCATCCACATCGAGCATGTCCTGCCCGTGGAACAACGCCGCTTCGGTGCCGATGTGAATGAAGCGCTGTACGCCGGCCCGGCTCGCCACTTCCAACAACTGGCGCGTGCCCTCGACATTGATCCGGTGAAACACTTCTGCACTGCCCCATTGCTTCACATAGGCAGCGCAGTGAATGACGGTATCGCAGCCGACCAGATGATCGGCGGCCACCTGACCCAACTCGCTGCGCACCGCGGCAACACGCAGCGCCGACAAGCGGCGGTCGCTCTCGGGCGTGCGCGACATGGCACGCACCAAATGCTGTTGTGCAAGCCTGCGCGCGATAGCACCGCCGACGAACCCGGATGCGCCGGTGATGAAGATCTGTCTCGCCATGAGCCCCCTCCCATTCTCGCACTGGCCACACCTGCGCTCGGTCGGTATGAGCGCAGCGTCCGGATCTGTGGATTTTTGAAATGTTGGAATCGGTCCTTTGACCTTGGGGATTCGCACTGGCCTGGCAATTCGAGTCATCACCAGCGCGGTGCCAAGCATAAGTAACAGCGCTGCGGAAAGCATGGCGGCGGCCATCCAGGCTTATGTAATCGCGCGGTCGACCCGGCGCTGCCTCTGGCCACCAAGCCGAGCTTGACTATGTTCAGCCGATCGCTTGAGATCGAGGGCCTTCGTTGAGGCGTTCGGAGCAGTCCCATGCCGTATTCCGCGAGTCGCACCTGCTGTGATGCCGACAGCCACATCATGGAGACCGTCGACTGGGTGGCTCGACATGCCGACCCGGCGATTCGCGAGCGGTTGCCCGGTTTGAACCTCGCCAAGTCCAGTGCCAAGAGCTACGACTTCATTCACGAGGCCGTGGCGCGCCAGCAAGCACGGGCCGCGCAGGGGACGGCGGCGAGCGATGTAGTGCGTGGCATCAAGGGCTGGAACGCCTATGGTGCGTTCGATCCCACGGAACGCTCCAGTGCACTCGATGATCTGGGCTTTGCGCGGCAGCTGGTGTTCTCGACGTTTTCCGGCGGCCAGTACCTGCAGCATGCCGACCTCGAGCTGCGGTATGGCGGCATTCGCGCCCACAACCGCGCCATGGCCGACTTCTGCGGCAGCGATGCGCGGCTGATTGCGGTGGGACAAACCTCGCTCGCTGACCCGGTACGCTGCGTTGCAGAGATTCGCGAAGGGGTGCGCCTGGGTTGCGGTGCCTTCTGGATTGCAGGCATGCCGGTCGGCGATGTCGTGTCGGGCGACTCGCCCGGCCATCCACAGTTCGACACCGTGTGGCAGACCCTGTGCGAGCTCGATGTGCCCTTCATGCTGCACGTGGGGCCCAACAGCCCGACCAAGCTGGCGGCGTACGAAAACAACGGCAAACCGCGTCCCAAGGACATCACGGGTGCGGAGCAGGGCGAGAACTTGCGGGTGCGCGACTTCATGCTGCTGGCCATCGCCCCTCAGCAATTTCTGACGGCGCTGGTATTCGATGGCGTGTTCGAACGGTTTCCGGCATTGCGCGGTGGTGTCATCGAGCTGGGTGCGGGCTGGGTGCCCGAGTATCTGCGCATGTTGGATCTCAGCCAGCGCATCTTCAAACGCACCGACGCGAGCGTCGCCGCGTTGCCGATGAAAGCCTCCGACTACATTCGTCGCGCGATGAAATTCACGCCGTTTCCCGGCGAGGATGTCGGTCGCATGATGCGCGATGCCGGCGCCGAGCTGTTCCTGTTCTCGAGCGACTATCCGCATCCCGAGGGCACCGACGATCCCATCGGGCGCTTCGAGCGCACGCTCGCGGGCATGACGGATGAGCACAAGGAGCTGTTCTATCGTGCCAATTTCCAGGCGATGATGGGACGTTGAGTTCTTGGATGGGTTGGGCGAGTGGCTACATCGCGCGACTCCGAGCGGGTGAGGTGGTTGCCTTCCGCCCGCGCGGTGCTTCCATGTCGGGCAAGATCGAATCCGGCCAGCTGTGCACGGTGGAGCCGGTCAGCGACGCAGCGACGTTGAGCGTGGGGGACATCGTCTTGTGCAAGGTCAAGGGCAACGAATACCTGCACCTCATCAAAGCGATTTCCGGCGCGCGCTTTCAGATCGGCAACAACCGTGGCTTCATCAATGGCTGGGTCAGCGCGAACGCGATCTTCGGCCGCTGCATCAAGATCGAGAAATGACCATCGCACTGGAGCGGCCCGATCAGCCCGAGGTGATGGCGCTGATCGATGAGCTGGATGCCTATCAAAAGCCGCTGTACCCGCCGGAGAGCCACCACGGCATCGACATCGCCGCGTTGCTGCAACCTCACGTCAGGTTCGCAGTGGTACGCGATGCCGCGGGTGCGGCTGTGGGCTGCGGTGCCATCGTGCTGAATGCCGCGTACGCTGAGCTCAAGCGCATGTATCTGCGCCCCGAGTCGCGCGGCCGCGGCCTGGCACGCCAGCTGCTGAATTTTCTGGAAGCGCAGGCCGTGAGCGCAGGGTGCGAGCGCTGCGCGCTCGAGACCGGTATTCATCAACTCGCAGCCATCGCACTCTATGAGCAAGCGGGCTACGTGCGCTGCGCGCCATTTGGCGACTACGCCCCGGACCCGCTGAGTGTGTTCATGGTGAAGGAGAGCTCGGCACTCGAGTAACGTTGCGAAGATGGATGCTGTGCGCTTCGTGCTTCGACCCGCGGGTCCCGACCTGCGCACGTCTCTTCATCACAGTCGTGTCGCGCTCGCTCGAGAACAACGCAGCGCCGCTCCTATTTCTCCGGCAAGCTGCTGCCGCGCAGTTTCTCGATGTCGGACAGGATCTGCGCCACCATGGCCTCGGTGACGATCTTGCCCTTCTCGCGCGTGGCCAACGTGGCATCACCCCATACGCCGCTCGCCGAGTAGGTCGAGGTCGTGCTCTTGGGATCGCGCGTCAAGCCGCTGCCGACCTGTGGGCGATAATCCTTCACCGCCTTCTTCATGTCCACGGCGTTGGGCTGCATGTAGAGAATCATCGAAGTCTCGATCTCGTCGGCATGCGTGCCGCCCTCTTGCTGGCGAATCTTGTCTTCCACGGCCGCGATGCTCTTGAGATCGGTGAACGTCATGGCAATGCCCTCGGCGGCGAGCGTCGCGGCGGCCGGCTGCAATGCGCGCACCGTGGAGACACCGGTGTTCAAGATATAGAAGCGTTTGGGACCGAACTTGGCCAGGCTCCGGCAAATGTCCACCACCATGTCGCGCGCCGTCTCCAGTCGCAGGCCGGTGGAACCGGGATACTCGGCGAACGCCGGATAGAAGTGATAGTTGAGCGTCGGTGCAATGATGACATTGGCGTCTTTGAGCACACGTCCCTTGTAGTACTCGGCCAGGATGAAATCGTTCTTGAGCTTCAGATGTGGGCCATGTTCCTTCGCGCCAGCACCGAGCGGAATCACGATGACGGACTCCGGCCGCAGGATCTGCTCGGCCTGTTGCCACGTCAGGTCTTCGAGCAGCACCCCTTGGTTTGCGGCCATGCTGACGGTTGCAGTTGCGAGACTCAACCAGAGCGCGAGCCATAGCTTGCCGAGTGGCGAACGGGGTAGCCGGCGAGTCATGACGGTCCTTGGCGATGCAGCAGTGAAGCGACACTTGGAGCCGGGAGGTCTCTAACACGTGACAGTCCCGACGCGATACCTGAGCAGGGACAGTCCCTTACGCAGGCACTTGGAGTAGGGACAGTCCCTGAGAAGGGACAGTCCCCTACACTATTTTATAGTGCGCTTGGGGTTGTACGACAAGCTGCTGCGGCGCCGGCACGCTGACCGGTGCCACAGCGTCGAACAGGCTGCGTTGATTGACGCATTGACCGGCATGGCGGCCGCGGTAACTTGGCCCGCATGCCCGTCGACATGCGTGCCGCCAAGACCGGCGATGCGGCTGCAATAGCCGATCTCTACAACTATTTCGTGCTCAACACGGTGATTACCTTCGAGGAGTCCGCCGTGTCCGCCGCACAGATGAGTACTCGCATCGAAGCCATCGATGCGCTCGGGCTGCCGTGGTTGATCCTCGAGGCGGACGGCGGGCTGCTGGGCTATGCCCACGCATCCGCGTGGAAAGTGCGTCAGGCCTATCGCTTCGCGGTGGAAACCACCATTTATTTGCAGCCCGGTGCCGGCGGGCGAGGGCATGGCACCACCTTGTACACCGAATTGTTGCGGGAGCTGCGCAACCGGCAATTCCATACCGCAATAGGTGGAGTTGCACTGCCCAACGAGGCCAGTGTGCGCTTGCACGAGCGGCTCGGGTTCCAGAAGGTCGCGCACTTTCGGGAAGTGGGCTTCAAACAGCAGCGCTGGGTGGACGTGGCCTACTGGCAACGCGTATTAGTTTCCTGAATTCCCATCTCCCGCGCCGCTGTTGCCGATCACTGGGGTTAGCAGGGCGTTGAAAAACTCTTTCAAGAGCCTTGCTAATGCCGGGCCACCGATGGCCCGGCCCCAAGTCAATAGAACTTGGCATGTGCGTTAAGCACTTGATTTCGCGAGCGCCGCCCCCGTCGAATAAGAAGGGCCACGCCCAGTGTCCTTTCGTAGGAGTGGGGCAAGCGAGGTTGAAAAAGTCCAGGACGGGCTTTTTCAACAACCTGTTAGAGCCTGTTGCACGAGCTCGGTGCGCGCAACTATTCTGCCCGCTCTGCTCGCCCGCACGGCCGTCATGCTCGCCACCTGGTCCGCCACTCAAATCGCCTTCCTGATCATCGCAGTGATTCAGGCAATGTGCGCCGTCATCTGGGCGCTGGGCGCCAGACTGCTCGGCACTGCCCGCGGCGCCGTCAATCACTGGGTGGCATGGTCCTTCCTGAGCTCGAGTACCTGGTTCATCTTGGCCGCACGCCTCGAGTCCCCACCCCTGGTCGGAATCCTGGTGGGCGTATTCGGTGTGATGTGCCTGCAGCGCGGTATCCGTTTGTTCATCGGTCGCGAGCCCACCCACCGCTTGCAAGCGGCGCTGCTGCTCGCCGTGGTCATCGTCTTTTGGTTGACGCAGCGATTTCCGCTGCGCTCGTTGCAGGCCATGGTCAACTACAGTGTGCTTGCCTGGCTGTACTTGAGCATCGCGCACGATCTCTATCTGCACGCGCGCCACCAGCTGTCGTTTCGCTGGCCGTTGCTACTGTGCACACCGCTCCTGCTGGGCTGCGTTGCCTACGGCTCGCGCGCCGTGCGTGCCGTGCTGACGCCCGAGTCGGTGCTGACGGAGATGACTACCAACAGCCCCTTGAACCTCGGCTCGGCGCTGGCCTTCGTGGTGTTGGTGCTGGCGCTGCACGCCACGTTGATGGCGCTGGTGGTCACACGACTCACCGGAGAGCTGCGGCGCATGTCGCGGCACGACAGTCTCACCGGACTGCTCAACCGGCGTGCCATGGAGGAGCTGTTGTTCGCGCAATTGCAACGGAGCATGCGCGGGCGTGAGCCGTTTGCAGTGATGATGTTGGATCTGGATCACTTCAAGCGCGTCAATGATCACCATGGACATGCGGTGGGTGATCTCGCCCTGAAGCACGTCGCCAAGCTGCTGCGCGGTTCGGTGCGCGAGGTCGATAGCCTGGCGCGCTTCGGCGGTGAAGAGTTCGTGGTACTGATGCCCGGTGCCTCATTGGTCCAGGCGCAACCCATCGCCGAACGCTTGCGTGAACGGCTCTGCGCCACGCCACTGACCTATTCCAACACCACTGTGCCGTTGTCCATCAGCATCGGCATCGCGCAGTGGCGCGGGGATGAGGAGGATTTGTCACAGCTGCTGGTGCGCGCCGACACCGCGCTGTTCCAGGCCAAGGATCAGGGGCGCAATCGCGTGGTGTCGGATGTCGGTGAACGCGATGCAGCGGCAGCGATGGGGTAGTTTAGCTAACGAACGGAAACGAAGTTTTCCGTTCGCCCTGAGTTTGTCGAAGGGTTCCCAGCAACCTGGACGCATGCGCGGGATCCCTTCGACGGGCTCAGGGCAAACGGACTCTACGGCTCCGTTCCGAGGCAACAATTTCGCGGCAGCGATGGGTTAGCTATCTGGCCGCGTACGGCACGCCGCCGACCACACCCACTGAGGTGGTGGACAGAGTGTAGCGGCCGGTCTGGCTATCGAGGCGGCCGCTCTCGATGCGGCAGCTGCTCCTGGCCGTGTGATACGTCATTGCATAGCGTGCGCCCTCGAGCGGCTGCAACTCGGTGCGGGCCAGGCAGTTGGTGACGCCGCTGCTCTGGGCCTCGGTGCTGACGAACTCGATGACGTAGGCCGTGTCGGCGTCGAGCGAAAATCTGGCGATGGGTGCTTCGATGGTGAGTTTCTTGGCGCCGATCGCGGTGTACGAGCCGCGGCGGTACAGTCGCGCCCACACCAGATCGTCAGGGTGCTCGGGATGGGCGTAGATGCCGTCAGCGCGCAGTTTCAGCAGCGCGGTGCGGTCACTTCGCAATTCCGGATCTGCAGGGGTTGTCGTGCATCCCGCCAACAGTAACCAGACGGCCAGGCAACATGTCGCCCGGCGCATAGGCCGGCGCGTAGGCGTGATGCGAAACGACATCCCGATCTCCTGACACAACCTGACATCGCACGATAAGACGGGTGACGCGGTGGGTCCTGTGAACCAGGTCACGCATGTGGCCGGGCTGGCACAACTCCCGAGTGTCCATCGCGGGGTTTCGCCCTCAACCGGACGCGCGTCGACATGCGTCGGCATGCCTCTATGTGGGGGGCAGCGGCTTTGCGAAGCGGACATCGTGGCCGGTTGGCACCCCTGCGTTGACGATATTTCTTGAAGGGGCTGCGCCGCCGTGAGCTATGCTGCGGCGCTCAAACGAAGGGGGAGAACTGCGTGAACGGCGCTGAAAGTCTGGTTCGCACGCTGGTGGCCGAAGACGTGAACATCTGCTTCACCAATCCCGGCACTTCCGAAATGCACTTCGTCGCGGCGCTCGATCGAGTCCCCGGCATGCGCTGCATTCTCGGACTCTTCGAAGGCGTGGTGACGGGAGCTGCCGACGGATACTTTCGTATCTCGGGCAAGCCCGCCGCGACGCTGCTGCATCTGGGGCCGGGCCTGGGCAACGGCTTGGCCAATTTGCACAACGCCAAGAAGGCGCGCTCGGGCATCGTCAACATCGTTGGTGAGCATGCCACCTATCACATCGCGCACGATGCACCGCTGACCTCGCACATCGAAGGCGTCGCGCGTCCGATGTCGGATTGGGTCAAGACCTCGGCGAGCTCGATGACGCTCGCAGCCGACGCTGCGCAGGCCATCGCCGTGGCGCGCGAGACCCCGGGCAAGATCGCCACGCTGATCGTCCCCGCCGACAACGCATGGGGGCCTGCAGAAGCCGTCGCCAAGGCGCCTGCACGTGTTGCGCCCAAGCCCGTGAGCAAAGATGCCGTGGCGGCGACCGTGCGTGCCATCACCACGGGTGGTGCACGTTGTCTGCTGTTCCTCGGTGGCAGTGCGGTGCGTGGGCGTGCGCTGGAACTGGCCGGACGCATCGCTGCCAAGACCGGCTGCCATATCTGCTCCGAGTTCAACAACGCCCGCCAGGAGCGTGGTGCTGGGCGCGTCAATCTGCAGCGCCTGCCATATCCGGTGGACCTCGGCATCAAGGCGTTGAGCGGCGTCCAACAACTGGTGCTGGTGGGCGCCAAGGCGCCGGTGGCGTTCTTTGCCTATCCGGGCAAGCCCAGCGTGCTGACCAACGAGGCGTGCAAGATCACGACGTTGGCCAATGCCGAGGACGACATCGAAGCCTCACTCGAGGCATTGGCTGCAGAGCTGGGCGCATTGCACACTGCGCCGGCGCACATCGCGCCCTTGGCAAGACCCGCGGTCTCGAGCGGCGCCATCACGCCCGAAGGCATTGCCGCCGTGCTGGGTGCGCACATGCCCGAGAACTGCATCGTCGTCGATGAATCCATCACTGCAGGCCGTGGCTTTGCTGCGGCAACCTCCGGCGCACCGCCGCACGACTGGCTCGGCATCATGGGCGGCTCCATTGGTTATGGATTGCCCAATGGGGTGGGGGCTGCAGTCGCCGCGCCGGATCGCAAAGTCATCGTGCTCGAAGGCGATGGCAGCGGCATGTACACCGTGCAGGCACTTTGGACCATGGCCCGTGCCGGACTCGATGTCACGGTGCTGGTGTTCGCCAACAACTCCTACCAGATCCTGCGCGGTGAGCTCGCGGGTGTCGGTGCGGGTGAGCCCGGTCGCAATGCGACCGATATGCTGACCATCGACCGTCCGTCGTTGGATTGGGTGTCCTTGGCCAAGGGCCAAGGTGTCGAGGCGGGGCGTGCTCGCAACTTGGAAGAGCTGACGCGCGAGTTCATGCGCGGCATGGCTCTCAAAGGTCCTTATCTGATTGAAGTGGCGATGTAACGCAAGCGCAGCGGCGTACACATCGCCTAGCACTGGATCACGGCGCGCAGCTGGCGCTCGAACAGTCGATGACAGCTCAGCTGCGCTGCAGGATCATCACTGCCAGGTCTGAACGCAGCGATAGTGTTCGCGCGTACCCTTCTCGAGTGGACGGCAGAGATCTGGGCTGCCGCCTGTTCCATGCCTTGGGGAGCGTCGACTTCCCTTCGACAATTCCCTCGACGCTGCTGCAGTCATCTGCGGCGCACGCCGAGCTCACGCTGCCACTGCTGCCGCTCGACCGGCTTGTCCCAGGCCGAATACAGCTCGAGGATGCGCTCGGCCGACTCATCGTGCACCTTGCTGTGCGTTGCCGGGATGCTTTGGGCTCGTTCCTGCAAGCCCCGATACGCAGCAATGAGCAGCGGCTCGGCTTCGGCGTAGCGGCCCCGGCCGACCAGCGCCGCGCCCAGTCGACTCTGGGTTGCAAAGGTTCGCCAATGATCAGGGGTGAGTCTGCGCCGAACCTCGCTGGTCTTACGCAAGAGGTCTTCGGCCGCGGCGAACTCCTTCCGATCGAGCCAGACGGCCGCCAGTCGATCTGCGATGCTCAAAGTGTCGGGACTCTCCGCGCCTAGAGTGCGCTGGCTAGCTTCCCAAGCCCGTGCCAGCAATGCCTGCGCCGACGCAAGTTCGCCGCGACGGTGTTGTACGAACCCCAGATTGCTCATCGAGACCACCGTGTCGGGGTGGCTTGGCCCCAGTACCCGCTTGCGCAGCTCCAACGTGCGACTCAGTACTCGATACGCGGTGTCGAGCTTCCCCTCCTCCAGATAGGTCATGCCTAGATTGTTCATCCACAGCAGGATATCGGGATGCTCGTTGCCGAGCCTGGGCTGCCCCAATTCTATGACCCGCGCCTGAAGTCGCGCGGATTCAGCAGGCCTGCCCTGCTCGGCATACAGCGCAGCCAGATTGCTCATCAAAATGAGTGTCTCGGGATGGTCGGCGCCGAGTATGCGTTGTCGCAGCGCCAGAGCCTGGGCCAAGAGCGGTTCGGCCTTGTCGTACCGGCCCATTTCAGAATAAGCCGAAGCAAGATTGCCCATCACTCTGATGGTGTAGGGATGCTCGGGACCCGATACCTGCTTATTCAGTTCCAATGCTCGCAGCAGGAGTTTCTCGGCAGCCACGGGCTTGTGGTCAACCAGATAGAAGGTGCCCAGATTATTCATCATCTGCAGCGTGTTCGGATTCTCGGTGCCGGCCAGCCGCTCGTGTCCCGCCAAAGCACGTACCAGCAGCTGCGTTCCGGCTGCTCGCGCGCCATTCTGGAATGCAGCCGGCGCCAGGTTGGCCATGGCGTCGAGGGTGTCGAGATGATTGGGCCCGAGAACGCGCTCGTGCACCTTCAGAATCTGCTGGCCTACCCGTTCTGCTTCACCATACAGACCTTGGTTGTAGAGAATCCCGACTATTTGGCGTGACACGTAGAGCGTAGTGCTGTGAGTTGCACCCAGCTGTTGCTCATACAACTGCAGCGCTCGTTCGAGATGGGTCTTGCTGGC
>Ga0315912_10006038_pt1 | contig 10943 bp, 9 predicted proteins | sample VfabasoilMG_FD_204469 | JGI IMG/M metagenome (GOLD analysis project Ga0315912, IMG submission 204469) | Garden soil microbial communities collected in Santa Monica, California, United States - V. faba soil | ecosystem: Environmental > Terrestrial > Soil > Garden | place: USA: California...
AGCCGTGCGGCAGGTCGCCCAGCGCCACCTGCACGATGTAGGCGGTGATGGTGGCGGCGGGTTCCAGCGGGTTGAACGTCAGGTTGGGCTGCATACCGGCGGCGACCGCGAGGATCATGGTCTCGCCCACCGCGCGCGAGATGCCCAGGATGTAGGCTGCCGCGACGCCCGAGAAAGCGGCCGGGAAAACCACGCGCAGCGCCGTCTGCAGCCGCGTGGCGCCCATGGCGTAGGAGCCTTCGCGCAGGCTCATCGGCACCGCGCGCATCGCGTCCTCCGAAATCGAGGCGACGTAGGGGATGATCATGATGCCCATCACGATGCCGGCGGACAGCAGGTTGAAGCCGGGCAGCTCGGGATAGAGCTTTTGCAGCAAGGGGGTCACGAACAGCAGCGCGAAGTAGCCGTAGACAATGGTCGGCACGCCGCCGAGCAGCTCGAGGAACGGCTTGGCGATCTCGCGCAGCTTGAACGGCGCGAATTCCGAGAGGTAGATCGCGATGATGGTGCCCAGCGGGATCGCGATCGACAGCGCCACCATCGAGCTGGTCAGCGTCCCGGAGAGCAGCACCATGATGCCGAAGTGCGCGTCGTCGAAGAGTGGCGTCCACTGCGTGTCGGTGAGGAACCGCGCGATCGGCACGGCCTGGAAGAAGACCACCGACTCCTTCACCAGGATGTAGACGATGCCGACGGTGGTGAACACCGACACCAGCGCGGCGAGGAACAGCACTGCCTCGATGGCGCCTTCGCGCAGCACGCGGGAGCGCCGGGCGGCGAGTCGCGCGCTGGTCTGAAGCGCGATCGCGCTCAGAGCTTCGCTTCCCGGCGCAGCAACTCCTCGATGGTGATTCCCACTTCGGCGGTGCCGCCGAACACGGTGCCCTTCTTGGCATGCAGGACATGGTCCCAGGCCGTCTTGTAGGCCGTCGCCGGCAGCGGCACGTACTTCACTTCCTTGGCGAGTTTCGCGCCGTGCGTCATGTAGAACTGCACGAACTCCTTCACTTCCGGCTTGGCGAGCGCCTTGGCGTTGACATAGATGAAGATCGGGCGCGCGAGCGGCGAGTAGGTGCCTTTCTCGACCGCTTCCAGCGAGGGGAGCACCGCATTGCCCTTCTCATTGACGATCGGCACGGCCTTCAGCTTGTCCTTGTTTTCCACGTAGTAGGCGAAGCCGAAGTAGCCGAGCGCATTGGCGTCGCGGGCGACGCCCTGCACCAGCACGTTGTCGTCTTCCGAGGCGGTGAAGTCGCCGCGCGAGGATTTGGACTTGCCGACCACCGCTTCGGTGAAGTAGTCGAAGGTGCCTGAATCGGCGCCGGGCCCGAACAGCTTCATCGGCGCATCCGGCCAGGCCGGGTTCACCTGGTTCCAGCGCGTCACCTTGCCCTGCGCGGAGGGCTCCCACATTTTCTTCATTTCGGCGATGGTGAGCTGCTGGATGAAGCTGTTCTTCGGGTTGATCACCACCGTCAGCGCGTCGAACGCCACCGGCAGCTCGATGTACTCGATGCCGGCCGCCTTGCATTCGGCCATTTCCTTCTGCAGGATCGGCCGCGAGGCGTCCGAGATGTCGATCTCGTCGCGGCAGAACTTCTTGAAGCCGCCGCCGGTGCCCGAGATGCCGACGGTCACCTTGATGCGGTTCTTCTTCGACTTCTGGAACTCCTCGGCCACCGCTTCGGTGATCGGGTACACGGTGCTCGAGCCGTCGATCTTGACGATCTGCGCGATGGCGGGCGTCGCAGCCAGTAACGCGGCCGTAACAATCAGTAGTTTCACGATGGGGTCTCCTTTTTTCATGGCGCGCAGACTAACCCCGCCGTGTTACCGCAATGTGACGGCCGCTCAGCCGGTGTAATTTTCGGCCAGCGTGACCGCCTTGGCCCTTGAATGGACGATGTAATCCAGCTCGGCGAGCTGGATGCGGTGCTGGAACGGCGAGTCGTCGGGAAAGCGGTGCAGCATCGAGGTCATCCACCACGAGAAATACTCGGCGCGCCAGACGCGCTTCAATGCGGTCGTGGAATAGTCCTTCAGCCCGTCTTCGCTTTTCTTCTCATAGAAGGAAACCAGGGCTTGTGACAACACCCGCACATCATTGACCGCGAGATTCAATCCCTTGGCCCCGGTGGGCGGCACGATGTGCGCGGCGTCGCCGGCGAGGAACAGCCGCCCGTAGCGCATCGGCTCGGTCACGAAGCTGCGCATGGCGATGATGCCCTTCTGGAAAATACGGCCCTCGGTGATTTTCCAGCCGTCGGGGCCGGCGAGGCGCGCGTGCAGTTCCTCCCAGATGCGCGAATCCGGCCAGTTATTCACGTCGTCCTTCGGGTCGCACTGGAAATACAGACGCTGGATCGTCGGCGAGCGCGTGCTGACCAGCGCGAAACCGCGCTCGTGGTGCGCGTAGATCAGCTCGTCGGTCGCGGGCGGCGCTTCCACCAGGATGCCGAACCAGCCGAACGGATAGTTGCGCTTGAAGTCGGTGCGGCTCGCCGCGGGAATGGTCGGCCGCGAGATGCCGTGAAAGCCGTCGCAGCCGGCAACGAAATCACAAGAAAGAAAATCCTGGTTGAAATGAATTCTGGGTGAATCGGAGTCGAGACCCTCCAGCCTCACATCCCTTACCCCGAAAACAATCTTTCCCCCCGCATCCAGCCGCGCCTTCACCAGGTCCTTGATCACCTCGTGCTGCGCATAGACCATGATCGAGCGCCCGCCGGAGAGTTCGCTGAGCGGGATGCGGTGCGAGTGGCCGTTGAAGCGCAGGTAGATGCCGTGGTGCACGAAGCCTTCGCGCTTCATGCGCTCGCCAACGCCGCTTTGCGTGAGCAGGTCGACGGTGCCCTGCTCGAGGACGCCGGCGCGGATGGTGGACTCGATTTCCTCGCGGCTTCGCGACTCGAGCACCACCGAGTCGATGCCGGCGAGGTGCAGAAGGTGCGAGAGCAGCAGCCCCGCGGGCCCCGCGCCGATGATCGCCACCTGGGTCTTGGAATTCTTCATGCGAGCGCTGCCACTGCAATGTAGCGCGCCAGGCGTCCCGCCGCCATGAAGCCGAGCGCCAGGATCCAGTTCATCCGCAGCCAGCCGGCGGCGACGCACAGTGCGTCGCCGACGATGGGTAGCCAGGCAAAAAGCAGAGTGGGTGCGCCGTGCCTTCTGACGCGTTCAAGATGTTTCAGGTTTTTCGGGGGAAGAAATCGTCCCAGCGCGTACGAGGTCATTCCGCCGAGGGTATTGCCGATGCTCGCCACCGCCACCGCCAGCACCGTCCTTTCCGGGAAGGCCTTCAGGTAGGCGAACAGCGCGGCCTCCGAGGGCAACGGGACCAGCGTCGCCGCGGCGAAGCTCGCCAGAAACAGGCCTGCGAGTTCCTCCATGCTAAATTCCCCTGATGTTGGGCAAGCACTACCTCGAACGGATCCTGAAAGCGCGCGTCTACGACGTGGCGGTCGAGTCGCCGCTCGAGCTCGCGCCGGCGCTCTCGAAGCGCCTGGGCAACCGCGTGCTCCTCAAGCGCGAGGACCTGCAGGCGGTATTCTCGTTCAAGCTGCGAGGCGCCTACAACCGCATGGTGCAGCTGCCGAAATCGCGGCTGAAGAAGGGCGTGATCGCGGCCAGCGCCGGCAACCACGCGCAGGGCGTGGCGCTCGCCGCGCAGCGCCTGGGTTGCCGCGCGGTGATCGTGATGCCGGTGACCACGCCGCGCATCAAGATCAATGCGGTGGCGGCGCGCGGAGCGGAGGTCGTGCTGCATGGCGACTCCTACAGCGACGCCTCCGCGCATGCGAAGCGCCTGATGCGCACGCGCGGCCTGACGCTGGTGCATCCCTACGACGACCCCGAGGTGATCGCTGGCCAAGGCACCATCGGCATGGAGATCCTGCGCCAGCATCATGGCGCGATCGACGCCATCTTCGTCCCGGTGGGCGGCGGCGGCCTGATCGCGGGCATCGCGGCCTACGTGAAGAGCGTGCGCCCGTCCATCAAGATCATCGGCGTGGAGCCGGTGGATGCCGCTGCAATGTATTGGTCTTTGAAAAAGAAAAAACTAGTAAAGCTGGATCACGTAGGGCTGTTTGCGGATGGAGTCGCGGTGAAGGAGGTCGGCACAGAGACCTTCCGCCTCTGCCGCAAGTACGTCGACGAGATGGTGCTGGTGAACACCGACGAGATGTGCGCCGCCATCAAGGATGGCTTCGAGGACACGCGCGTGATCTTCGAGCCGGCCGGCGCGCTCGCGATCGCCGGCGCCAAGGCCTGGACGGCGCGCCACGGCGCGCGCGGCAAGACCCTGGTCGCGGTCGCCTCCGGCGCCAACATGAACTTCGACCGCCTGCGTTTCATCGCCGAGGAGGCCGACCTCGGCGAGCACCGCGAGGCGGTGCTCGCGGTCACCATCCCCGAGCGGCCGGGCAGCTTCCGCAAATTCTGCGCGACGCTCGGCCCGCGCAACGTCACCGAGTTCAACTACCGCATCGCCGAGTCAAACGACGCACATGTTTTCGTCGGCGTCGAAACCCAGGGGCGCGAGCACACAGCGCGCCTGGTGAAGACCCTGAAGCGCAACGGCCTGCGCACGCTCGACCTCTCCGACAACGAGATGGCGAAGGCCCACGTGCGCCACATGGTCGGCGGCCGGGCCCCCGCAAAGGACGAATTGCTCTACCGCTTCGAGTTCCCCGAGCGCCCCGGCGCGCTGATGAAGTTCCTGAATTCGATGCGCGGCGGCTGGAATATCAGCCTGTTCCACTACCGCAACCACGGCGCCGACCACGGCCGCGTGCTGGTCGGCATGCAGGTGCCGAAGAAGGAAATGCCGCAGTTCCGCGGCTTCCTCAAGAAGCTCGGCTACCCGAACTTCGACGAAACGCGCAACCCCGCCTACCGCCTGTTCCTCGCATGAGCGTTCTTCGGATTGCGAAGATGGGCAATCCGGTGCTGATGAAAGTTGCCGAGCCGGTCTCGGACCCGGGCGCGCCGGAGATCCGCCAGCTCGCCGCGGACATGCGCGACACCCTCGAAGACATCGGCGCAAGCGGCCTTGCCGCGCCGCAGGTGTTCGTCTCGAAGCGCGTGGTCGTCTACCGCATCATCGCGGCTCGTATCCCCGAAGGCTCCGGCCTCGTGCCGCGCCCCTGGACCGTGATGATCAACCCGGTGATCACGCCGAAGGCGCCGGTGAAGACGCCGGTCTGGGAGCGCTGCCTCTCGCTTCCCGGCCTGCACGGCAAAGTGCCGCGCTACATGCACATCGAAATCAATTACCGGGACCTAGACGGCAACGACCATCGCCACGATGCCCACAGCTCCTGGGCCGCGCTGCTCCAGCACGAGTGCGACCACCTCGACGGCGTGACCTTCCCGATGCGCATGACCGACATGACGCTGCTCGCCTATAACGAAGAGCCGGGGCCGCTCGCAAAGGAAGTAGCCGCCGACCCGCGCGGCATCGACCCGCTCTTCATCGATCTCGTCGAGCGCTGGCCGGGACGTGAGCGCTGGTTCGGTCCTAGTCGCGGCTGACTTCGCCGGCGTAGCAAACTGGCGACGAGAGCGCGCTCGGATCGCCGCCACCCGGAGGTTCTCCCAAGTACGCCAGCCCTTCCGGATCGCGCCGATACACGCCGCGCTCGGTGACGACGTAGTCGGCGGGGATGTCCCAGGACTGCGGGTGGATGGTGTCCATCTTCGCGAGCTCGTAGGTCACGCCGATCACCACCGGTCTTTTCGTGAGGCTCGCCAAGGTGCGATCGAAGTAGCCGGCGCCGTAGCCCAGGCGGTAGCCCTGTTTGTCCCAGCCGTTCATCGGTAGCAGCACCGCGTTGACTGCGACTTCGGGCGAGTTCGCGGGGTAGGGAATGTCCATCGGGCCGGTGGCGAGCTGGATGCCGGGATGCCATTCGCGGAAAGCGAGCGGCGCATTACGAGATATGACAACGGGCAGGGCGGTCAACGCACCGCGGTCGCGAAGCGTTTTGGCAATATACCGGGCGTCGTATTCGGCTTTGATCGGCCAGCAGAAGCCGAGGCGCGCGCCGGCAAGGCCAGGGAAAGAGCGTTCCAAGGAGGAGTCGATGCGATGTCGCCAGGTTTCGAGCTGGGCCGCCGGCACCGCAACGCGGGCGGCGACGAGCCGTTCGCGCTCGGCCTTGCGCCAGGCCTTCAGGGAAGCAGAATCCATTCGCGTGATATCCTTACCCCATGATTTTCAAGCATTTCCGGCATCTTAGCGCAGCGCTGGCGCTGGGGTTCGCGTCGGCGGCGGCCGGGAATGACGTCGCGCTGGTCAGCGCCTTCGACGCCTACCGTGCCGGCGACGCGCTCAAATTCTCCCGCCAGGCCAAGTTGCTCGAGGGTCACCTGCTCGAGCCCTGGATCGAATACTGGCGCATGACGATGCGGCTGGAGGACGCGCAGTCGGCCGACGTGCAGGATTTCCTGGCGAAATATTCCGGCACCTACGTCGCCGAGCTGATGCGCGGCGATTGGCTGAAGGTGCTCGGCAAGCGCGGCGCCTGGCAGGAATTCGACCGCGAGGCGGCGTCCTACGCCCGCGATGACCTTGAACTGAAGTGCTACGGCCTGCTGTCGCGCCTGCAGCGCGGCGACGATACCGCCGTGGCCGAAGCGCATGCCGCCATGTGGCTCGAGCCGGCCGAACTGCCGGAGGGCTGCGACAGGCTGGCCAAGCGCATGCATTCGCTCGGCCACGTGTCGGTGAGCGATACGTGGAAGCGCGTTCGCGTGCTGTTCGAGCACGGCCAGATTACGGCGGCGAAGTCCACGCTCGGGTTGCTGCCGAAGGCGGAGGCGCCCAACGAAAGCGCGCTTGCCGAGGCGGCCCGACAGCCGAAGCGGGTGCTCGAGCGGTTGCCGCCCCACCTGGAGAGCCGCGCGGTGCGCGAAGTGGTGGTGCTCGCGGCGCTGCGCATGGCGCGCTCCGACCCGAAGGCCGTCGCCCAGGCGCTGGAAGGAAAGCTGGGCACCCGCCTGCCGGAGAAGGAACTCCAGGCCCTGTGGGGCCACGTCGCGTACGAGGCCGCGCGCGAGCACATGCCCGAGGCGCTCGACTGGTACGAGCGCGGCGGCGACACGCCGCTCGATGATCGCAAGCTCGCCTGGAAGGCGCGTGCCGGATTGCGCGCCGGCAATTGGGCGGCGGTGCGTGATGCTGTCGACCGCATGTCGGCGTTCCTGCGCCACGAAGCGTCGTGGACTTATTGGTACGGCCGCGCGCTTGCGGCACAGGGCGAGGAGATCGGCAGCCGCGCGTACTACCTGCGAATCGCCGGCCAGCCCAATTTCTACGGCCTGCTGGCGAACGAAGAACTCGGCTATGTCGCCGGCCTGCCGGAAGTGACCTTCGTCCCCGACGAAACCCATATCGACGCGGCGCGGCGCGATCCCGGCCTCGCACGCGCGCTCGAACTGATCCGACTCGGCATCCGCGTCGAGGGCGTGCGCGAATGGCTGTTCAGCCTGCGCTACTTCGACGACGCGAAGCTGCTCGCCGCCTCCGAGTTCGCGCTGCGCGCCGAGGTCTACGACCGCTCGATCCAGGCCGCCGACCGCACGGTGCGCGAGCACAACTTTGCGCTGCGCTATCCGGTACCTTACCGCGAGGTGTTCAGCGAATACGCAAAAACCCACGGCGTGGACGAAGCCTGGGTGCTGGGCCTGGTGCGCCAGGAGAGCCGCTTCATCGTGGACGCAAAATCGAGCGCGGGCGCCGCCGGCCTCATGCAGGTCATGCCGGGTACCGCGCGCCTCGTCGCCGCGCGCCTCGGGATGCGCAACTATCGCCAGAAGGGCGTGATCGACGTGCCGACCAACGTCACGCTCGGCACCGGTTACCTGCGCATGGTGATGGACCAGCTCGGCCACCCGGTGCTCGCTTCGGCCGCGTACAACGCCGGGCCGGCGCGCGCGCGGCGCTGGCGTGACGCGAAACCCCTCGAAGGCGCGATCTACGCCGAGACCATCCCGTTTCCCGAGACGCGAGACTACGTGAAGAAAGTGATGGCGAACGCGGTGTTCTACGCCGCGATCCTCGAAAACAAGCTCACGCCGATCAAAGCGCGGCTCGGCATGGTCCCGGCGCGCAACGGCGCCGAAGCGCCGCTCGAAGAAGAGCAGCAGTAGCGCGCCATGAAGGTCGAAAACGTTCTCGTGCTGGGCGGTTCGGGCTTTGTCGGCCGCCACCTCGTGGCCGCTCTTGCACGGCGCGGCGTGCGCGTCGCGGTGCCGACCCGGCGCCGGGAAAACGCGAAGCACCTGTTCCTGCTGCCCACCGTCGAGGTCATCGAAGCCGACGTCGGCGCGCCTGGCGTGCTGCCGCAGCTCGCGCGCGGCCGCCATGCGCTGGTCAACCTGGTGGGCATCCTGCACGGCCGGCCCGGCCGGCCGGATGAGCGCGGGCCGAACGACTACGGCCCGGCGTTCGCGCACGCGCACGTCGAGATCGCGCAGGCCGCGGTGTCGGCCTGCCGCGCGGCCGGGGTCCGGCGCCTGCTGCACGTCTCGGCCCTCGGTTCCTCGCCCGGCGCGCCTTCCGAGTATCTGCGCTCGAAAGGCATTGCCGAGAAGGCGGTGCTGGCCGCCGAAGATCTCGACGCCACGGTGTTCCGGCCTTCCGTGATTTTCGGACCCGAAGACCTGTTCCTCAACCGCTTCGCTTCGCTTTCGCGCTTCTCGCCGGTGTTCGCGGTGCCCTGCCCGCAGTCCCGGTTCCAGCCGGTGTATGTCGGCGACGTGGCGCAGGCACTCGTTGCCGCGCTGGAGGAGCGGAATACCCGGGGGAAAGTCCATGAACTCGCCGGCCCGCGCGTATACACGCTGGAAGAACTGGTGGAATTCGTTTGCGCGGTCAGGCATCGCCGCCGCCTCGTAGTTGGCCTGCCCGATTGGGCCTCCTACCTCCAGGCCCGCCTGCTCGAACTCGCGCCGGTGCCGTTGATGAGCCTGGACAATTTGCGCTCGATGATGGTGCCGAGCGTCAGCGCCGAAGTCTTTCCCTTCGGCATCCAGCCGCGGTCGCTCGAGGCGATCGCCCCGAGCTGGCTGGCGCCGCACGGGCCGCGCGAGCGCTATCCCGAACTGCGCTGGCGCGCTCGCCGCTAGCCATGTCGCAGGCTGACGCGGCAAACCGGCTGGCGATCGAGAAGATCCTCCAGGCGGATCCGGTCCTGTGCGGGGTCGCACGCGCCGGCGAGCTGATTCCGGCGCTCGACGCCGGACGGCTGATCCTCCACGCCGGCCCGCCGATCGAGTGGCCGCGCATTTGCGGGCCGCTGCGCGGCGCGATCTGCGGCGCCATCGTGTTCGAAGGCTGGGCGCCGGACCTTGGCGCGGCGCAGAAACTCGCCGAAAGCGGCGGTGTGCGCTTCGAGCCCAACCACGATCACGGCGCGGTGGGTCCGATGACCGGTCTCACCACACGCAGCCAGCCGCTGCTCATCGTCGAGAACCGCGCCTTCGGCAACCGCACCTTCTGCACCTTCAACGAGGGCATCGGAAGAGTGATGCGCTTCGGCGGCAACGACGCCACGGTGCTCGCGCGCCTGGCCTGGCTGCGCGATGAATTCGCACCGTTCTTCCGGCAGGCCGTGGAGTTCACGAAAGGCGTTCCGCTGGTCCCGCTGATCGCGCGCGGCCTGTCGATGGGCGACGAGATGCACCAGCGCAACGTTGCCTGTACTTCGTTGCTTGTGCGCGCGCTGTCACCCGTCATCTCCCAGGCGGGAAGCCATTTTTCAAAGGCATTCGAATTCATCGCAGCCAACGACCAGTTCTTCCTCAACATCGCCATGGCGATGGGCAAGAGCATGCTCGACCCGGTGAAGGGCACCGCGCACTCGACGCTAGTAACGGCGATGTGCCGCAACGGCACCGATTTCGGCATTCGCGTGGCCGCGGCCGGCGAGCAATGGTTCACCGCGCCGGTGGAGATGCCGAAGGGCCTTTATTTTTCCGGCTACAGCGAGGCGGATGCCAACCCCGACATCGGCGACTCGGCCATCCTCGAGGCGGTGGGCCTCGGCGCCTTTGCCATGGCGGCGGCGCCGGCGGTGGCGGGTTTCGTCGGCGCCGGGGGCTTCCACGAGGCGCTCGCCATGACGCACGAGATGGGCCGGATCGCCGTGGCGCGCAACCCGAAGTGGACCATTCCAGTGCTGGATTTCGAAGGCACGGCGCTGGGCATCGACGTGCGCAAAGTGGTCGAGACCGGCATCGCGCCGGCGATCAACACCGGTATCGCGCATCGCCAGGCGGGGATCGGCCAGGTCGGCGCCGGCGTGGCGCGCGCGCCGCTCGCCTGCTTCAGGAAGGCGCTGGCGTTCCTAGAAGGGGCTCGCATTCCTCTTACTGCGGCAGGCCCGGGCTCAGCACCGCCATCGCGCCGGCGAGCCCGTCCCAGCCCGAGCAGTGCCCGACGGCGTCGAGCCGGTCGAACTCCAGGCGGCCGTTCAACACCTCGTGCAGCGCCTCGTGCGCTTCGCCCGCCGCGGCCGCGGCGAGGTGGGCGGCGCTGATCGCGCTGGTGCGCTCCCTGAGGCGCGGCTCGAGCCAGCGCCAAAGCGCGTCGGCCTGGCTGCCGCGCCCGGTGAGGCGCAGCGCCACCATCACGCCGCCGAAGTAGTCGTCGCCCGAGGGCGTGAGCCCGGGCCCGAGGCCCACCAGCATTTCGGTTTCCTTCGCCAGCGTGTGGCCGGCGAGCCAGCGGTCGATCGCGTCGAGCGCCGGCTGGGCGTGCTCGCTGAGCGCGTTGTGCCGCCCGGTGATCAGGCAGCCCAGCCCCTGCTCGGGGACCAGCGCCATGCCGCGGATCGCCTGGACATCCGGCAGGTTGCGCGACGCGGGGGGGCTCCAGGTCTCGGTCTGCTCGATTGAAATGAAGATCTTTTCATTCATGACCGGCAACGAAAATTCGT
>Ga0315912_10006039_pt1 | contig 10943 bp, 10 predicted proteins | sample VfabasoilMG_FD_204469 | JGI IMG/M metagenome (GOLD analysis project Ga0315912, IMG submission 204469) | Garden soil microbial communities collected in Santa Monica, California, United States - V. faba soil | ecosystem: Environmental > Terrestrial > Soil > Garden | place: USA: California...
ACCCGCTTGAGGACGTGAGCCGCGCGGTCGCGCGTTCCCAACTCCAGGCTGATCATTCCGCCGAAGCCGGACATCTGGCGCTTGGCCAACTCGTACTGCGGATGGCTCGGCAGGCCGACGTACATCACCGACTCGGCCCCGAACTTGTCCACGAGGAACTTCGCCACCGCGCGTCCGTTAGCGTCGTGCTGACGCATGCGGAGGTGCAGGGTCTTGGTCCCACGCAGCGCGAGCCATGAGTCCATCGGTCCGGGAACGGCGCCGGCGGCGTTGAGGATGAACTGCATCCGTGTTGCGAGGTCGTCGTCATTCACGAGCGCGATGCCGCCGATCATGTCGCTGTGGCCGTTCAAGTACTTCGTCGTGGAGTGATAGACGATGTCCGCGCCGTGTTCGAACGGGCGTTGGAAGAACGGCGATGCAAACGTGTTGTCGACGATCAGGATCGCCTTGCCCGCGTGTGCGATGTCCGCGGCTGCCTTGATGTCGGTCACGCGCATCATCGGGTTCGACGGCGTTTCGACAAACACGCAGCGCGTGTTCTTCTTCATGGCCGCAGCAATGCGGTCGGGGTAGCGCGTGTCGACGTACGTGAACTCCAGTCCGTAGAACTGGAGGATCTTGTCGAAGAGCCGGAACACGCCGCCGTAGACGTTCTCGCCGCAGACGATGTGGTCGCCGCCGCGGAAGAGCTTCATCATCGAGTCCACGCAGCCCATGCCGGAGCTGAACGCGAAGCCGTGCTTGGCGCCCTCGAGCGACGCGACGTTCCGTTCCAGGGCCTCGCGGGTCGGGTTCTTTCCGCGCGCGTACTCGTAGCCCTTGTTCTTGCCCAGTTCTTCCTGCACGTACGTGGACGTGAGGTAGACGGGCGTCATGATGGCGCCGGCGAGCGGCTCGGGCCGCTGTCCCGCGTGCACGGCGCGGGTGCCGAAGCCGTGTGTGAGGTCCTCGTCGTATGCGCGGGTCATCGATGGGCTCGTGTGGAAGCGACCCGCAAAAGATAATCGCGCCGAACGTGTCCGTCCGACGCGTGTAAGCCTCACACTGACACTCACTTGGCCGGGTGGATTCAAGCCCGTAGGTTTGCATCTCAAGGGGGCAGAAAATGGCTCAGGCCGGTTTGATGGTGAGTGTTTCCGGAATTCGCGGGCGCGTGGGTGAAGCGCTCACGCCGGAAGTCGTTGCGACGTACGCCGCTGCGTTCGGCGCGTGGGCGATCAAGAAGACGCCGGGCAAGGCAGTCGTGCTCGGTCGCGACAGCCGCGTGTCCGGGCCGCTCTTCCATCGCGTGGCATTGTCCGCGCTGCAGTCGGTGGGCGCCAACGTCATCGACATTGGATTGACGACTACGCCGACGTGCCAGATGGCGGTGGAACACCATCACGCGGCCGGCGGGCTGATGCTCTCGGCGAGCCACAATCCCATCGAGTGGAACGCGCTCAAGCTCATTGGTCCGAGCGGCCTGTTTCTCGAAGCGGCGGAAGGCGCCGAGATGCGCGCTCTGCTCGAGACCGGGATCCCGCGGGCGACGTGGGACAAGCTTGGCACGGTGAAGGAAGATCCCAAGGCGGCCGATCGCCACCTCGCGCGGATCCTCAAGATTCCCTACGTCAAAGTCGCAGCCATTCGCCGTCGCAAGTTCCGCGTGGCTTTGGATTGCACGCGCGGCGCGGGTGCGGTGATTGTGCCGGAGCTGCTCAAGCGGCTGGGCTGCAAGGTGACCGCGATTCACATGGAGCCCGACGGCAGGTTCCCGCATCCGCCCGAGCCCGTGCCCGAGAACCTCAAGGACCTCGAGCGGCTCGTGAAGCGGACCAAGGCGGACATCGGCATTGCCGTGGATCCGGATGTGGATCGGCTTGCGCTCGTGTCCAACGAAGGCAAGGCGATTGGCGAGGACTACACGCTCGCGCTGGCGTCGATGCTGGTGTTGAAGCACCGCAAGGGTCCGGTCGTGACCAACCTCTCAACCAGTCGTGTCGTTGAAGACGCTGTCGTTCGGAGCGGATCAACGCTGGTGCGTGCACCCGTAGGCGAGATCAACGTGGCCGTGCGGATGCGTGAGGTGAAGGCGGTGGTTGGTGGCGAGGGCAACGGCGGCGTGATCCTTCCGGAAATGCATTTGGGGCGCGATGCTCCGGTAGGAATTGCGCTCGTGTTGCAGTTGCTGGCGACGACAGGGAAGTCGTTGTCCGCATTGGCATCGGAATTGCCCAAGTACTCGATCGTCAAAGACAAATTGGATCGGCCGAACGCCAGCCTGGACTCGGTGTACGGTGCGCTGGAAAAGGCGTTCGGTGATGCAGCAGTGGATCGACAGGACGGACTCCGGCTGTCGTGGCCGGACCGGTGGTTGCACGTGCGGCCGTCAGGAACGGAGCCGATCGTGCGAGTGATTGCGGAAGCGCCGACTCAAAGTGGCGCGCAGGCGCTGGTCGAGAAGGCGCGGGAACCGCTGGAACGTTTGAGCGCCGCGACGGCTGCGGCGCGATAATCAAAAAGGGAAAGGTCGGCATGTGTGGAATCGTCGGGTACATCGGCCCCAAGGTGGCGACGCCGATGCTGGTGGAAGGCCTCAAGCGCCTCGAGTACCGTGGCTATGACTCGGCTGGCGTTGCCACGCTCAACGGGAAGGGCCTGGAGACGCGACGCGCGGCGGGCAAGATCGCCAAGCTCGAGAGCGCGATCCGCCTGGCACCGATGAGCGGAACCGTCGGCATCGGACACACGCGCTGGGCCACACACGGCGCCCCCAACGAAAAGAATGCGCACCCGCACCACGACTGTTCCAACTCGATTGCCGTCGTTCACAACGGCATCATCGAGAATGGCACGTCGCTTCGGCACGAGCTGGAAGTCCGCGGACACAAGTTTACGTCGGACACCGACACCGAAGTCCTGGCGCACTTGATCGAAGCCGCGTCTGAAGGCGGCGAGCTGCTCGAAGACGCCGTGATGGACGCTCTGCGGCTCGTGGAAGGCACCTACGGCATCGCGGTCATCTCGACCCGCAACAAGGACAAGATCGTCTGCGCGCGGAAAGGCAGTCCGCTGCTGCTCGGCTTGGGCGAAGGCGAGTACTACGTCGCGAGCGACGTCGCCGCGATCCTAGAGCACACCCGCCAAGTCGTGTACCTGGACGACGGCGAGATGGGCATCCTCACGCGCGACGGCTACGAAGTGCGCGATCTCGACGCCAACCAGGTGCGCAAAGGCGTCAGCCGCATCGATTGGGACCTGGATCAGATCGAGAAGGGCGGGCACCCGCACTTCATGATCAAGGAGATCTTCGAGCAGCCGAAGACCATCGAGAACACGATGCGTGGCCGGTTGGTCGTTGACGACGGGTTCTCCAAGCTCGGCGGCCTCAACCTGTCACGCGAAGACATGCAGGCGATCGACCGCATCGTGATCACGGCGTGCGGCACGAGCTGGCACTCCGGGCTCATCGGCGAACTGATGCTCGAAGAGCACGCCCGCATCCCGGTCGACACCGAGTACGCGTCTGAATTCCGCTATCGGAATCCGATCGTTACGCCGAAGACGCTGTGCGTCGTCATCTCGCAGTCCGGCGAAACGGCCGATACGCTGGCGGCGATGCGCGAGGCCAAGCGCCGCGGCGCCAAGACGCTCGGATTGGTGAACGTGGTCGGTTCAACCATCGCGCGTGAAGACGATGGCGGCATCTACCTCCACGCCGGTCCTGAGATCGGTGTCGCCAGCACCAAGGCGTTCACCAGCCAGGTGGCCGCACTCGCGCTGCTGACACTGAAGCTGGGCCGTTTGCGCGACATGTCCGTCGTGCACGGACGCGAGATTGCGCAGGCGATGCTCGAACTGCCGGCGCAGGTGCAGTCGATTCTCGATCGTGCCGATGAGATCAAGGCGATCGCAGATCGCTTCGATCACGCCTCGAATTTCCTGTACCTCGGCCGCGGCTACAATTTCCCGGTCGCGCTCGAAGGGGCGTTGAAGCTCAAGGAAATCAGCTACATCCACGCCGAGGGATATCCGGCGGCGGAGATGAAGCATGGTCCTATCGCGCTGATCGACGAGAACATGCCGGTGGTGTTCATCGCGCCGCACGACTCGGTCTTCGACAAGGTCGTGTCGAACGTGCACGAGGTGAAAGCGCGCGGCGGACGCGTCATCGCGCTCACCAGCCGCCCGGAATCGTCGCTCGCGGGCAAGCTCGACTACGAGTTCCGGATCCCCGAGACGATCGACATGCTGTACCCGATTCTCGCGGCGATTCCGCTCCAGCTGCTGGCGTACTACATCGCGGCCAAGCGCGGCCTCGATGTGGATCAGCCCCGCAACCTCGCGAAGTCCGTCACGGTCGAGTAATTGCGCGTCCTGCTCCAGCGGGTCTCGAGAGCCGAGGTCCGTGTCGGCACGCGGGTGACCGGTCGCATCGAGCGCGGGCTTCTCGCGCTCGTCGGCTTCACGGGGAAGGACGGCGACGCCGAACTGGAGTGGATGACGGAGAAAGTGCTGGGTCTCCGCATTTTTTCGGACGCGGAAGACAAGATGAACCTCTCCGTGGTCGAGGCCGGGGGCGCGTTGCTGGTCGTCTCGCAATTCACGCTGTACGGCGACGCGCAAAAGGGCCGGCGACCGAGCTTCATCGACGCAGCGCGCCCTGAGCAGGCCGTTCCGCTCTACGAGAAATTCATCGCACTCTTGCGGGCGCGCGGCATCAAGGTCGAGACGGGGGAGTTCGGCGCCATGATGGATGTGGAACTCGTCAACGACGGGCCGGTCACGTTGATGCTCGAGCGTTGAGCGTGTCTCCGCCGCGGCCGCGCGTCATTCTCGCATCGCAATCGCCTCGCCGGCGTGAGTTGCTCACGCTGATTGGGATGCCGCACGAGGTGCGTCCGGCAAATGTGGACGAGACGTACCTGAAGGGAGAGGATCCCGCTGCGCACGCAGAGCGGTTGGCACGCGAGAAGGCGACCGCGATCAAGGATGCCGACGCCGTCGTCATTGGCAGCGACACGATCGTTGTCGTGGACGGCGACGTTTTGGGGAAACCCGTGGACGACGCCGACGCCGCGAGGATGCTGACCCGGCTCTCGGGTCGCGCGCACGTCGTGATGACGGCGGTCGCGGTCGCGTGGCGTGGAAAAGTCGAGGCGGCGGTGGAGCAGGTGGGGGTGGAATTCCACGCGCTCTCGCCGGATGACATCAAGCGCTACATCGCCACGCGCGAACCGATGGACAAGGCGGGCGCGTACGGCATTCAGGGCTACGGCGCGACGATCGTTCGGCGTGTCGACGGCGACTATTTCGCCGTCATGGGTCTGCCGCTGCAGTTGCTTGTACGACTGATGCAGCGACTTGGCCTGCGTTACGCCTTCGGACCCGTCGAAGGAGCGTAGACCGAGCGCCACCGCTCCACGCGATCCAGTACGTCGCGAACGGTGATGCGCGACATGCGGTCGTGGCGGTTTTCCATCGAGATGGGATAGTTCTCGCCCGGGTTTCCGTAGGCGTCGACGATCAAGTCGTGGTACCGGCGATACGGTCCGGTGCGCTTCGGATTTGTGTAACCCAGCAGACTCACCACCGGCCGCTGGATAGCCACAGCCATATGAAGGGGGCCGGTGTCCGGCGCGATGGCGAGCGCGGACCCGTCCAGGATCGACACCAGACGTCTCAGGCCGCTGCCGAGTGCGGTGCGCGGCCTGTGCCCGGTCTTGTCCATGATGATCTGTTCGGCTGCGAGCTCGCGGTCGCTGCGTCCGCCGACAATCACCGGGTCGAGCTTGAAGTCGTGCCACAACGCGTCCGACACCATGGCCCACCGGTCAGCAGGCCAGTCTTTCTCCGGCTTGCTGGTGGCGACGACCATCGCCACGGCAGGGCGCTCGATTGGTGCAAAGAACTCCTTCTGCCACGCGCGTTCGTCCGGCCACGGCCCCAGATCCCATTCCACCGGTTCAGCGTTCACGCCGAGTTCGGTGAGGAACTCGAAGTACTGGTCCTGCACGTGCTGGTTCTCGTGCGGCGGAATCTTGCGGTTGGTGAACAGCCAGTTGAAGTCGCGGGCTCGGGCGCGGTCGAACCCGAGTTTCACCGGGGCATTCGCGAACGCGGTGACCAGGCCGGCCTTGAAGTAGACCTGCAGGTTGATGACGACGTCGAAGGTGCGCGTCGCCAACTCCCGCCGGATGTCCAGGAAGCCGCGAATCCCGGACTTCCGCTCGAAGATGATGATCTCGTCCACGGAGCGGTGACCGCGGACGAGGGTCGCGTGCGCCGGCTGCAGCACCCAGGTGATGTGGCAGGCGGGATTGTGCCGCTTGAGCGCGTTGATCACCGGCAGGACGTGCACAGCGTCGCCGGCAGCGCTCATCATGACGATCGCAATGCGGTCCATGCGCGGCGGTGCCATGGGGCGGAAAACTAGCGGCGCAGGCGGTGAAGGCGGGCGTATATTGCGGCCCCATGTACACCGAGATCACCAAGTGCCGCGTGAGCGGGAGCCCCAACCTCGTCACCGTCCTGTCGTTCGGTGAACAGTATCTCACGGGGGTTTTCCCCAAGTCGCCGAATGAAAAGGTGACCAAGGGTCCGCTGGACCTGGTGTGGTGCCCGGACAGCGGCCTGCTGCAGATGAAACAGTCGTACAGCCTCGACGAGATGTACGGCGACAACTACGGCTATCGCTCCGGCCTGAACGCGTCCATGGTGCGGCACCTGCAGCAGAAAATCGCGACACTGGAGCGGTTCGCCGGCCTGACCTCGGACGACCTGGTGGTGGACATCGGCAGCAACGACGCCACGTCGCTCAAGGCGTACACCAAGACGAAGAATCGCATCGGCATCGATCCCACCGGCGTGAAGTTCCGCAGCTACTACACGGACGGCATCCGGCTCATTCCGGATTTCTTCTCCGCGGCGGGGCTGCGCAAGGAAATACCCGGCGCGAAGGCGAAGATCGTGACGTCAATTGCGATGTTCTACGACCTCGAGCGCCCGATGGACTTCGTGCGCGACATCGAGTCGGTGTTGGCGGACGACGGTCTGTGGCACTTCGAGCAGAGCTACATGCCGAGCATGCTGCGGACCAACAGCTACGACACGATCTGTCACGAGCACCTCGAGTTCTATTCGTTCAAGGTCGTGAAGGACATGCTGGAGAAGTGCGGCATGCGCGTTGTGGACGTGCAGATGAATGCCATCAACGGCGGCAGCTTCGCGGTTACCGCGTGCAAGAAGGGCGCTCGTTTCAAGTCCAACGCGCCGATCATCGACTGGCTGTTGCGCCAGGAAGACGCCATGGGGCTCGACACGCCGCGGCCGTACCGCGAATTCGAGACTCGCGTGTTCCAGCATCGCAAGGATCTCACGGCGCTGATCGACGCGCTGGTCGCCGACGGCAAGAAGATCCTGGGCTACGGCGCGAGCACCAAGGGCAACGTGCTGCTTCAGTTCTGCGGCCTCACGCCAAAGCATCTGCCGTGCATCGCCGAGGTCAACGAAGACAAGTTCGGCGCCTACACGCCGGGAACGCACATCCCGATCGTTTCCGAGGCGGAGGCGAAGAAGATGAAGCCGGACTATTTCCTGGCTCTGCCGTGGCATTTCAAGAACGGCATCCTCGAACGCGAAAAGGAGTACCTGGCGTCCGGGGGCAAGTTCATTTTCCCGCTGCCGGAAATCGAGATCGTCTAGCAGGTCCGCTCTTTAGATTCAGCCCATGACCGAAAAGAAAGAAGGGCTCGGCGAGCTGGTGTCCCGCTTGGCCGCGACGAACATCGTGCTCTGGCACGAAGAAGACAAAGCGCGCGTGCCGGACGACCATCAGGTCGCGGCAGCCAAGCGCAACGTGGACAAGCTGAATCAGGCGCGGAACGACCTCATCGAGAAAATCGACGAGGAGCTGCGAGCCGTCGCTGCCGCAGCGTCAGCCGCGAAACCCGCGAAGACCAAAAAGCCGGCGAAGAAGAAAAAGGCGGGGAAGCGTGGCTGAGACCGTCGGCTGGCTGGTGGACAAGATCTCCATCATCGAGCTCAAGATCTTCCACATGCGCGAGCAGGCGGAACGCCAGGACGTGACGCCCGAGTTTCGCGAACGCTGCGAAGGACGGCTCGCCGTGATGGCTGAGCAGCGCGACGACCTCGCCGCCGAGCTCACCAAGTTGGCCAAGGACGTGGCCGACGGGCGCGTCGCGCTCAAGGTCTATCGCCAGTTCAAGATGTACAACGATCCCCAGTACCGAAGCACGGGATCCGCCAAGTCCTGACGGTCGCCCGCACGCAATGAAGTTTCCCATCGAAGCCGCTGTTCGTACCGGCTACTCGCGGCTTCTGGTCTCATTGTTCGGCGTCACGCCGGACGTTCCACTGCCCGATTGGAAGGCGCGACCGTACCGCCTCCTCTTCATCCGTGACGACGGGCTCGGAGACCTGATCCTGACGGTCTCCATCATGAAAGCAATCGCCGAAGTGTCGCCACACTTCACGATTGATGTCGTGGCGGGACCCTCGAACGCGGCATATGCGCGCTCGCTCCCGTTTGTGAACGAGGTGATCGTACACCGCCGCGGCTGGTACCTCGCATCCTGGCGCGTCTGGCGCGAGCTCGCGCGCCGCAAATACGACGTGGTGATCGATTGCCGGGTGGCGATCAACAACGTGAACAAGCAGACCATGGCGCTCATCCTGGCGTCGCGGGCGCCCTGGCGAATCGGCATCACCGGTCGCCGCAATGACCGCGTCTACAACGTCAGGGTGCCACGCCCGGATCCGTTCAATCACTGGATGGATGTGATGGTCGCGCTCGGACAGCCGTTCGGTATCAAGCACGAGGGACGGGACTGGAAACCGAAGCTGCCAATCAGCGACGCCGAGCGTGCGGCGGCCGACCGAACGTGGGACAGCGTCGGTACGGGGCGTCCGCGCGTGCTGCTCAACTTGTACGCGAACCAGCCGGATCGTCTCTGGCCCACTCGCCAGTTCGCCGAGCTCGCTCCGGAAATAAGGAAGCGCCTGCCGAACGCCACCGTGATCATTCCGACAATGCCCGGCGGCGACAAGGAATCGGATCGCATCGCCGCACTTGTTGGCGGCACTGCGGCGGCGGTGCCGCTGGGTCTCGACCCGGTCATGGCGGTCACGGCAACGGCGGACCTCATCATCAGTCCCGACACGTCCATCACCGTCATGGCGGCCACGTGGAACCGGCCGATTCTCGCGCTCATGCGCGCCGAGTCTGAAAAGTGGGCGCCGTACTACATGACGGGCCGTATGGTGTTCAGTGACAGCCCGCTGTCGCTCCGGGAATTGCCCACTGCGCGCGTCGTCGCTGCGCTCGAAGAGGTGATCGCGGAGCAGGGATGGCGCTGAGGGCCATCGAGAACGGCGCTCGCCGTCTCATTCTCCGCGGACTGAACTCGGCGTTCGGTGGTGCGACGCTGCCGCTGCCGGACTGGAAGGCCCGCCCGTATCGCGTCCTGTTTCTTCGCGACGACGGCATCGGCGACTTCATCGTCTCCATCGAGATCATGCGTGCCATCGCCGAGGTCTCGCCGAACATCACGTTCGACATTCTGGCGTCGCCACAGAACGCGCCGGTGGCGCGCACGTTGCCGTTCGTAAATGAAGTCATCGTGCACAAGCGCGAATTTCTGCTCAAGGCGATGCCGCTGTGGTCGCAGCTTCGCCGCAACAAATACGACGCGGTGGTGGACGGTCGCGTCGCCGTTCGCAACGTGAACATGCAGACGAGTTGTCTGCTGCTCGCGACGGGTGCGCCGTGGCGCATCGGGCTCGTTGGCCGTGGGAACGACCAGGTCTACACCGTGCGCATTCCGGAAGAGAATCTCCCGCACTGGACGGATCAGGTCGTGGCGCTCGCCGGGCCCTTTGGCATCAAGCCCGACAGTCGCGATTGGCGCCCGAAGATCCCGATGCCGGACGCCCTGCGGGCCGAGGCCGATGGCACGTGGCTCACAGTGGGACCCAAGCGCCCTCGGGTCCTCGTGAACCTGTCCGTGGGTCATCCAGAGCGCTGGTGGCCGCCCGAGAAGTACGTGCCGGTGCTCAAGCGCGTGCGCGAGCGTCTTCCGGACGCGGCCATCATGATCGTCGGCATGCCGGCAGAACTCGCTACAGCGGACGCGCTCGCGGCGCCCGTTGGCGCTCGCGTCGTGTCACTCTCGTTGCATCAAGTGCTCGCCGCAGTAGCGACTGCCGACCTGCTCATCAGTCCGGACACGTCGGTCACGCACGCAGCTTCGTCGTTCGAGACGCTCACGTTGTGCCTGCAACGCAAGGACACGGGGCAGTGGAGCCCTTACAAAACGCTCGGTCGCGTTGTGTTCAGCGATGATCCCAAACGGGTCGAACCACTTCCATCCGAGCGGGTCGTCGCCGCCCTCGACTCGTTGATCGACGAGTTCGGCCGCGCGCGCGGCTGGCTCTAGGCGCGCGTCAGTTCGATCAGCGCGACCGCTTCGGCACCGCTCACCCACACCGGAGCTGTTTGCTGGCCAGGGCGGTTCAGCGGCTCGTTGTATCCGGCCGTCTTCGCGTCGTCCGCTGAGCACTCGCGCCAGCCCTCACGCTGGCACCTGAAGTAGCGCGTCTTGGGATTCGACCAGCCGGGCGCTGTCGTCATTCGCGCGAGATCGGAACCATCGAGAATGCGGAACCAGCCGCGATTCGATCTCGCGCCATAGGGCACCGACACCAGCAGCGTGCCGCCGCGCGCCGTCACACGATGAATCTCCGTAAGCGCGCGCACCACTTCAGCGTTCGCGTCCGGCGCCGACTCGGCGGCCGCGCCATAGATCGTGTTGTCGAGCCCGACGTGCTCGAGCGTGGACAGGCTCAGCGTGTGCGAGAACCACTCGTCGCGGTAGGGAAGGCGGCGCAGGTCGGCAAACTCGTAGCGGACATCGTCCGACGGGTCCGCGAAGCCCTCGTAC
>Ga0315912_10006040_pt1 | contig 10942 bp, 10 predicted proteins | sample VfabasoilMG_FD_204469 | JGI IMG/M metagenome (GOLD analysis project Ga0315912, IMG submission 204469) | Garden soil microbial communities collected in Santa Monica, California, United States - V. faba soil | ecosystem: Environmental > Terrestrial > Soil > Garden | place: USA: California...
CACAGCCCGCACATGAGCAGGCTGTGGGTCCAGGGATAGTGCAGGAACTCAAGAGGCGTGAATGCGGTGATCCCGGGCCGGATGGCGACTTGCTCCAAGCCCAAAAGCACAAATACCGGCCAGACGATGTCGACCAGTTCGCAAGCAATGAAAAGCGTGCCAAGCGATGCCCTTGGCGCGGCGCGCTTCGCGGCAAAAGCGACAGCAAAGTGACCGATGAACATGCGGGCCCGCTACGGCGCGCCGAGCAGAGCCTTCTTCAGGTCATCCTGCACCGGCTTCGGCCCCAGCCAGATGCGCAGCAGCGCGCGGTAGAAATCCTCGCCGGCGATGGTGCGCGCGGCCGGCTTGCCGTCGATCATCAGTTGCGTGGCCGTTCCGGTCCAGTCGAGTGCGATCGCCATGCCTTTCTTCGCTTCCTTGATCTCCGCCATCAGCGCGCCGAGCTCCTTGATGCGCGGCTCCAACGCCTTTGCCTCGGCCTCGGCGTGGTTCGCACGGATGCCGTCGGCGAGCGCCTCGGTGAATTGATCGGCGCCGACATCGCGCAGCATGTGGATCGCCACGCGCTTCACGCCGGGCTGCGACACGAGGTCCGCTTTCCGGTCCGCCACGTACAGGCCGATGACGTAGACCTGGAACACCACGCGCTTCCTCAGGCCCGCGCCGCTCAGCGTGAGCTCGGCATTGCCGAGGCGGATCTTGTCGTCGAGCTTGACGCCCGCGACGTCTGCCGCTCTTGCAGCCGTTGAGAAAATCACGATGGAAAGAGCGAAAAGCAGTTTTTTCATGCGGACTCGTAGAGGCGGGTAAGGACGAATTCCCGGTGGCCGAGCGCCTCGGCGGCGGTGAGCCGGCCGTTGGCGGTGCGGAACATGCAATCGAGGAGCTTGTCGCCGGCCTGGTCGGGCGTGAGTTCTTTTCGCAGCAGGCCGGAGACATCGACGTCGATGTGCTCGGGCATGGTGCGCACCGTCTTCGGATTGGCGCACAGCTTGATCACGGGCAGGATCGGGTTGCCGATGACGTTGCCCTGGCCGGTCGGGAAGAAGTGCACCGCGTAGCCCGCGGCGGCGCATAGCGTCACCATTTCCGCCGCGGCGGAAGAAGAATCCATGAACCACAGGCCGGGGCCGGTCGGCATCTCCGCCTTGTCGAGTACGCCGTCGACCACGCACTTGCGTCCGATCTTCTGGATGTTGCCGAGCGCCTTTTCCTCGATGGTGGTGAGGCCGCCGGCGATGTTGCCCTTGGTCGGTTGCGATTCCGACAGGTCGCTGGTCTTGTGGCGGTTGATGACTTCCTGGTAGCGGTCGAACACGAACTGGAATTTCCTGCGCACCTCGTCGTTGCGGCAGCGCGCCGCGACGAGATGCTCGCCACCCGTCAACTCCGTCGTTTCCCCAAATACCAGCGTCACGCCGCGCGGGTAGAGCTTGTCGAAGGCGTTGCCCACGGTCGGATTCGCGCCGCAGCCTGAAGTCGTGTCCGACTCGCCGCACTTGGTGGAGACCCACAGGTCCTTGAGCGGGCGCTCTTCGCGTCGCAGCTCGCTCGCCCATTGCAGGAACTCCCGCGCTTTGTGCGAGGCGCGCCGGATGGTTTCGTGGTCGCCATGGCCTTCGATGCCGAAGCCGGCCACTGGCTTGCCGGTTTTCGCGATGCCCTCGACCACCTTCGCGGTCCAGCCGTCCTCGATGCCGATCACCACCACCGCCGCGACGTTGGGGTTCGCGCCGGTGCCGATGAGCGTGCGGAAGTGCAGGTCGAGGTCGGCGCCGAACTGCAGCCGCCCGTACGGATGCGGCAACGCGAGCGTGCCCTTGATGTTGTTTTCCACCGCCTGCGCCGCAGCGTTCGACAGGTCGTCGACCGGCAGGATGATGACGTGGTTGCGCACGCCGACGCGGCCGTTTTCCCTGCGAAATCCCCAGAAGGACTCTTGCATGCCTACCAACGCTTGGTTTTCACGTTGTGCACGTGGAGGTGCTCGCCCCTGGTGATCGGTTGCACGACTTTTCCGATGTCAACGCCGTACTTGATCACGGTGTCGCCGGGCTTGTAGTCCTTGAGCGCCAGCTTGTGGCCCATGGGAATGTCGCTCTTCGATGTCACCGTGATGTCCTTGTCGTCCTCCATGATCCAGCCGCTGAGCGCCTGGCCGGACTTCACCCCCTCCACGACAACCACGCCGACGCCGTCGCCTTCCTCGTGCACTACGAAATGGATCATGGCGCTATTCTATTCCGACGGGTAGTGTAGTCTGTTGGTCTCCAAGGGGAGGCGCGCATGACCTTCAACTACCGATTGCTCGCGGCGATGGCATTGACGATTCTTCTTGCCGGCTGCGGTACCTATTACCAGGTGCGCGACCCCTCGGGGGACCGCTCCTATTACACCACCGACATCGACCGGGCCATCTCCACCGGCGCGGTCAAGTTCAAGGACGCCAAGTCGGGCAGCGTCGTCACGCTGCAGAGCTCGGAAGTCAAGGAAATCTCCAAGGACGAATACGTCAAGGCAGTCGCGCCGCCCGCCGCTGCCAAACCCGCAGCCAAGTAGGAGCAGGTCGCGGCGCAAATGAGGGGGCGCCGCCGCTTCCTCTTTTCGCTCGGGGCGCTGGCGGCCGCGCCAGCCTTCGGGCAGCCGGCCAACCCGTTTGCGCTGGGCGTGGCGTCAGGCTATCCAATGCCGTTCGGCTTCACGCTTTGGACGCGCCTGGCGGGCGTCACCTCGTCCGTTGAGGTGAAATGGGAAATCGCGAGCGACGAAGCAATGAAGTCCGTGGTGCATGCCGGGACGGCGAGCGCGGAGCCGGAGTGGGCGCATTCTGTTCACGTCGACGTGCAGGGGCTCGAGCCGGAGCGCTGGTACTGGTATCGCTTCACCGCGCGCGATGCACAAAGCACCATCGGCCGCACGCGAACCGCACCGGCACCGAACGCCCGCGTGGAGCGGTTGCGCTTCGCCTTCGCGTCCTGCCAGCAGTACGAGCAGGGTTTCTTCGGCGCGTACCGGCATATCGTCGCCGACGCGCCGGACCTGGTGGTGTTCCTCGGCGACTACATCTACGAGTCGAGTTGGGGCAAGGAGTTGGTGCGCAGCCATGCCTCGCCCGAGCCCTACAACCTCGAGCAATACCGGAACCGGTACGCCCTTTACCGCAGCGACCCGGACCTCCAGGCGGCGCATGCGGCCTGTCCGTGGATCGTCACCTGGGACGATCACGAAGTGGACAACGATTACGCCGACGACCGGCCGGAGGACGGCATGGGAAAGGAAGATTTCCTGCTGCGCCGCGCCGCCGCCTACCGCGCCTACTACGAGCACATGCCGCTGCCCGCGCGCATGCGGCCGCAGGGACCGGACATGCGCATCCACACGCAAGTCGACTGGGGCCGGCTCGCGCGCTTCTACATGCTCGACACGCGGCAATACCGCTCCTGGCAGGCCTGCCCGCGGCCCGGGCGCCGCGGCGGCTCCAATACCGTCGACGTGGGCGAGTGCGTGCGGCTCGCCTCGCCCGGCCGCAGTATGCTCGGCAGGCAGCAGGAACGCTGGCTCGACAACGCGCTCGGCGACTCGCGAGCAACGTGGAACATCCTCGGGCAGACGACCACGATGGCGCAGTTCGACCAGAAGCCGGGGCCGGGTCGCCGCGCCTGGACAGACGGCTGGGATGGTTATCCCGCGGCACGCTCCCGGCTTTTCGAATCCCTCATCTCAAGAAAGGCCTCGAATCCCGTTGTGATCGGCGGCGACGTGCACTCGTTCAATGTCTGCCAGTTGAAGACCGACTTCGACAATCCCGACTCGCCCGTGGTGGCAAGCGAGTTCGTCGGCACCTCGATCACCTCGCAAGCTTGGGCGCAGGATCGCGTGAACCAGCTCCTCCCCGACAACCCGCACATCCTCCATGCGGAGAGCCGCTACCGGGGATACACGCGGGTGGATATCGGCGAGAGGCTCTGGCGCGCGGACCTGCGCGGCATGGAATCGGTGAAAACGCGCGATGCGCCTTGCCGCACGCTCGCGACGTTCGTGGTGGAGGACGGCAGACCCGGACCGCAGCGCACCTAACGCGTCGCCAGCGGTGTATTCCACTTTTCTTTCGGCACGACCTGCGGCACCTCCGGATCGGCCTCGTAGTTGGGCGACATGATTTGCACGTTGTTCTCGTTAAACACGTCCTGGATGTTGGCGTGCAGGCGGCTGAGCACGTCGGCGCGCCCCGCCGCGCGCTCGAGCAGCGAATAGGCCACCAGACGGTACTCGACGTAGAAATCCGATAGCGCCGTCTGCCGCACGTAGGCCGCGGGTTTCGGCGCGATCTCCTCGGTGCGCCGCGCGGCTTCCTCCAGCATGGCGTGCACCTGCCGCCAGGGGGTGGCGTAGCCGATGGTGACCGCGGTATCCAGGACGTAGCCGGTGCCTTCGACCGCGCGGGAATAATTCTTCGTGCTGCCGCTCAGGATCTTGGTGTTGGAGAGGGTGATTTCCTCGCCCAGGCCGGTGCGAATGCGCGTCGCGAACATGCCGAGTTCCGATACCGTGCCTTCGAACTCGTCGATGCGCACATAGTCTCCGCGCCGGAAGATGCGCGCGTACATCAGGATCAGGCCGCTGAACGCCTGGCCGATGATGCTGGCGCCGCCGAGAGAAAGCATCACGCCGACGAGAACGGAAAGCCCCTTGAACGCATCGGTATTCGCGCCAGGCAGGTAAGGGTAGGCGATCGCCAGCGCGAAGATCCAGACGCCGACGGTGAAGATCTGCCGCGTCGGCCGGACTGTGTCGGCATCGAGCCACCGGACCTGGACTTGGCCGGCCTCGGCCCGGTCGAAGAACGCGCGTGCGAGGCCGATGAAAACCTTCGCCAGCAGGAATACGATGACTACCACCAGCAACCCTGGGGCCGCACCGGCGAACGCCAACACGCCCTGCACGACGAGGTCGATCAAGCTTTCGCGGAGATTCTCGCCCAGGACACGGGTGTGGGGAATCCTCCTCAATACGAAGGCGAGCCAGATGCTGGTCAGCGCGATGGCAAGTACCCACGCCAGAAACGCGACAAACCGCTGTGCAATCGTGCGCACGCTTCCGACATGGAGTTTCCTGGCCTGCTCGTCCGCGGCGGCGGAAAGACGGTGCCCCAGCCATCGGCTGGCGCGGAACAGGAGCCAGAGAATCAGGCCGAAGACCAATGTTGCTGCGGCAACCAGCAGCGCCGCGGTCATGAGGGCGCGCGGCGAAGTCTGCTCGCGCCATTCCTCAATCGACGTCTCGATGCGTTTCGCCACGTCCTGCGCCACCGCGGTCGTGGTCTCCCCCGCTTGCTCGTCGACGTCGATCCGCGAGACCAGCACGGCCAGCTTGCCGCCCAGCAGGATTCGCGTCGCCCCCTCGACTTCCTGCAGAGAGACCGTCGGCGCGGGATCGGATTCAAGGATGACCTTGATGCGGCGCGTCGAGATCTTGGCGCGCTCGTCCGCCGAATATCCCGCCAGCGGACCGCGCAGTGTGAATACCGTGCGATTGGCGATGACCAGAGGCGCACTTTGGCGCTGCACTTCCTCCGCCGCCACAACCAGAGTAGCGGCCGGCAACAGGAACCCTGCAAGCACGAGCGCCTTGAGGTTCATGTCACGACTACCGGCATTTCAGATTGGCCGACGGATCGACAATTGGCTGGCTGCAGTCCTGCTCCTGCACGCGCCTTTCCGGATCCATGGGCGGAACGCGCGTCGAGCCCTTCCAGTCATATAACGCCGAAAAACTCGGCATCGGCTTCGGGTTCTGCACCTCTTCCGTAACGGCAATGACACCTATCGCCACAAGAGCGACGCTCCCACTCCCGCAACCGGCTGCGAGTGCCACGACAGCGGACAACGCGACCATTCTCACGATTTCGATCTTACTCCCTGGCACAGGCACGCCGCAGGCGGTCGTTCACCGCGGCCCACTCCGGCGTTTCCGAAGGCGCCTCGACGAGGATCAGTTCACAGCGCGCGCCATCCAGCTCGCGCAGCGCGCCGTAGAGCTTCTGCGCGTACCCGCTGGCATCCCTTGGCATGCGCAGCCAGTAGTCCACGCGCTCGTCCGGACGCGAGAAGGCGAGGACCGCCACCCTCGCGCCGAAGCGGGAAATTTCCTTGTCGAGCTGGTGGGAAGATACCAATCGCGCGGGCGTGCGCGGCGCGTAGTGCTGCTCCAGGCCGCCGGAATGACGGGGCGAGTCGCCTTGTTTTTCCTTCAGCGAAATGAGCTTCTCGATTTCCTCGCGTGAAATGCCGCCCGGCCGCAACAAGACGGCGTTCGCGCCCGACAGGTCAACGATCGTGGACTCGATGCCGACGTCGCTCGGCCCGCCGTCGAGCACCAGGTCCACGTCCTTGCCGAGGTCCTCGCGCACGTGCGCCGCGGTGGTCGGCGAGATTCGGCCGAAGCGGTTCGCCGACGGCGCGGCGATGCCGCCGCCAAACTCCTTCAGCAGCGCCTGCGCCACGGGATGCGAAGGCACCCGCAGCCCGACGCTGTCCTGCCCTCCGGTCACGAAGTCCTTCGCCTTCCCGCTTCTCTTGAGGATGAGGGTCAGCGGTCCCGGCCAGAATCGTTTGCCAAGGGTTCTCGCCTCCTCTGAAACTTCGCGCGACAAGGCGAGTGCGCGTTCCATGGAATCGAAATGCACGATCACCGGATGATCGGCGGGCCTGCCCTTGACACGGTAGAGACGCTCGACCGCCGCCGGATTGGACGCATCCGCGCCCAGGCCGTAGACCGTCTCGGTGGGAAAAGCGACGAGGCCGCCGGCGCGGAGGATCTCCGCCGCGCGGCGCACCTCGGGGTTCACAGCTTGAGCGGCGCGGCCTTCAACACCGCTTCAGTCTGGTTCTTCCTGAAGTCAGACAATTTCTTCTGCAACTGCGGATCGGACAGGGCCAGGACCGCCACCGCGAAAAGCGCCGCGTTGGCGGCGCCGGCTTCGCCAATCGCGAAAGTGGCCACTGGAATGCCCTTGGGCATCTGCACCGTGGAGAGCAGCGAATCCAGGCCCTGCAGGTGCTTCGACGGCATCGGCACGCCAAGCACCGGAAGCGTGGTGTGCGCCGCCACGACCCCGGCAAGATGCGCCGCACCGCCGGCAGCGGCGATGATCGCCTTCATGCCGTTCTTCTGCGCGCTGCTCGCCCACTCCGCGACCTGGTGCGGCGTGCGGTGCGCGGACATGGCCTTCGCCTCGTAGGGCACGCCAAAGTCTTCCAGCATCTTCGCCGCCGCCTTCATGGCCTCCCAGTCGGAGGTGGATCCCATCACGATGCCGATCATGCGAGCGTCCTTCCAGTCAGGCGTTCCAGGGCTTCACGATACTTCTGCGCGGTCTTGGCGATCACCTCGGCCGGCAGCTTCGGCGCCGGCGGCGACTTGTTCCAGTCGAGCGTCTCGAGGTAATCGCGCACGTACTGCTTGTCGAACGAAGGCGGCGAGATGCCGACGCGGTAGGAATCCGCGGGCCAGAAGCGCGAGGAGTCGGCGGTCAGCACTTCATCGATCAACACCAGCTCGTTCTTGTCGTTCAAGCCGAATTCGAACTTGGTATCGGCGATGATGATGCCCTTCTGCGCCGCGAATTCGCTCGCTTCCCGGTAGAGCCGGATGCTGACGTCGCGCACTTTTTCCGCCATCGGCTTGCCGATGAGCTTCACCACCTCGTCGAACGAAATGTTCTCGTCGTGCCCGGTCTCCGCCTTGGTGGCCGGCGTGAAGATCGGCGCCGGGAGCTTCTGCGCCTGCTGCAGGCCCTTCGCCAGCTGGATGCCGCAGACCGCGCCCGATTTCTGATAGTCCTTCCAGCCCGAACCGATGAGGTAGCCGCGCACCACGGCCTCGATGGGAAGCGGCTTGAGCTTCTTGACGACGACCGCGCGGCCCACGACCTGAGGGATCTCTTCCTTGGTGACGACAGAAACAGGGTCGATGCCGGTCAACTGGTTGGGCACGATGTGTCCCAGCTTGGCGAACCAGAAGTTCGCCATTTCATTGAGCACGCGGCCCTTGTCGGGGATCGGGTCGGTCAGCACCACGTCGAAGGCCGAGAGCCGGTCGCTGGTCACGATCAGCATCTTGTCGGCGCCCACGGCATAGATGTCGCGCACCTTGCCCTTGCCGAGGCGAGGCAGGCTCTTGATGCTCGATTCGTAGAGCGCCATTCAGGCCGCCTGCTTTTCGAGTTCGGGCTTCCACTTGCCCTGCGCCGCGAGGCCGTTCATGCGCGCGCGGTGGAGGAACGCCCGTTGCGCGGCGCCGGCATTTGCGGCGAGGCCCTTCCAGGCCTGCAGCGCCGGGTTCTGCAGCGCGCGCGAGTAGGAAAACGTGAGCGGCCAGGGCGGCCCCTTGAGCGAGGCCATGGCGTTGAGGTGCGCGGTGGCCGAGATGTCGGACTGGCCGCCGGACAGGAACACCACCCCCGGCTGTGCAGCGGGCACCGTGCGCTTGAGCACGCGCACGGTCCGCTCGGCGACCTCGTCGGCGAGCGCCTGCCGCGCATGGGTCTTGCCCGAGACGACCATGCTGCTTTTCAGGATGACGTATTCCGGAACGACGTTATGGGCGGACATTGCCGCATAGGTGGCCCGCAGCGTGGCCTCGGTCACTTCCTCGCAGGTTTCGATGCTGTGGCCGCCGTCGAGCAGCACCTCGGGCTCGATGACCGGGACGATGGAGGCTTCCTGGCACAGCGCCGCGTAGCGCGCGAGCGCGTGGGCATTGGCGTACAGGCAGGTATGCGTGGGAATGCCCTCGCCGATGGTGATCACCGCGCGCCACTTGGCAAAGCGCGCGCCGAGCTTGAAGTACGCAGCCAGCCGTTCGCGCAGGCCGTCGAGGCCCTCGGTCACCTTTTCGCCGGGGCATAGCGCGAGGTTCTTCGCGCCGGTATCGACCTTGATGCCCGGAAGGATGCCTTTTCTCGCCATGGCATCGGGAAAAGGCACGCCGTCGTCGGCCTTCTGCCGGATGGTTTCGTCGTACAGGATCACGCCCGAAACGAACTGCTCCGCGCCCGGGGCGGTGATCAGCAGGCCGCGGTAGGCGCGGCGGCTTTCCTCGGTGCAGGCCACGCCGATCGTCTTGAAACGCGTCTCGCAAGTGCCGCTCGATTCGTCCGCGGCGAGCAGGCCCTTGCCTTTGGCGACCATCGCGGCCGCGGTCTTGGAAAGAAGTGATTTGTCCATGCACGCGATTTTAGCCATTTAGGCGCAGTCCCGCGTACAATGCCGGGCCTTTTCGTATTGGAATCAGCTTCATGCCCCGCGCCTTACGCAACATCGCCATCATCGCCCACGTCGACCACGGCAAGACCACCCTGGTCGACAAGCTGCTGCAGCAATCGGGCACCTTCGCCGCGCACCAGCACGTGCAGGAGCGGGTGATGGATTCGAACGACCTGGAGCGCGAGCGCGGCATCACCATCCTCGCCAAGAACTGCGCGGTGCGCTACCACGGCACCCACATCAACATCGTCGACACGCCGGGTCATGCCGACTTCGGCGGCGAAGTCGAGCGCGTGCTCTCGATGGTGGACGGCGTGCTGCTGCTGGTGGACGCCGTCGAAGGCCCGATGCCGCAGACCCGCTTCGTCACGCGCAAGGCGCTGGCGCTGGGGTTGAAGCCCATCGTGGTGGTGAACAAGATCGACCGCCCGGGCGCGCGCGCCGAGTGGGTGGTCAACCAGACCTTCGACCTCTTCGACAAGCTGGGTGCGACCGAGGAGCAGATGGATTTCCCGGTGGTCTATGCCTCGGCGCTGCTCGGCTGGGCCAAGGACAACCTGAAGGACGAGGAAAAGGACCTGAGCCCCCTCTTCGAGGCGGTCCTCAAGCACGTGCCGATGCGCGACGAGAATCCGGACGAGCCGCTGCAGTTGCAGATCTGCTCGCTCGACTATTCGAGCTACGTCGGCAAGATCGGCATCGGCCGCATCCGCCGCGGGCGCCTGAAGCCGGCCCAAGAGGTATTGCTTTTGCATGGAGATTCTTCTCCAGTAAAAGCGAAGGTGAATCAGGTGTTGATGTTCGAGGGCCTCGAGCGCAAGCAGGTCGAGGTGGCCGAGGCGGGCGACATCGTCCTGATCAACGGCATCGAGGAAATCGGCATCGGCGCGACGCTGTGCGACCTCGAGCATCCGGATCCGCTGCCGCTCCTCAAGGTCGACGAGCCCACGCTGACCATGAACTTCCTGGTCAATGCCTCGCCGCTTGCCGGCAAGGAAGGCAAGTTCGTCACCAGCCGCCAGATCCGCGAGCGCCTCGAGCGCGAGACGAAAAGCAACGTCGCCATGCGCGTCGAGTACCCGGAGGACACGGATACCTTCATCGTGCACGGCCGCGGCGAGCTGCACCTGACCATCCTGCTCGAGAACATGCGCCGCGAAGGCTACGAGATCGCCGTCTCGCGCCCGCGGGTGATCTTCAAGACCATCAATGGCGAAAAGTGCGAACCCTTCGAGGTCCTCACCGTGGACGTCGAGGATGCCAACCAGGGCGCCGTGATGGAAGAACTGGGACGCCGGCGCGGCGAGCTGATGGACATGATGCCCGACGGCAAGGGGCGCGTGCGCCTCGACTACCGCATCACGGCGCGCGGCCTGATCGGCTTCCAGGGCATGTTCATGACGCTCACGCGCGGCACCGGCATCATGAGCCACGTGTTCGACGAGTACGCGGCCGCCAAGGGCGAGATGGAAGACCACCGCAACGGCGTGCTGGTCTCGCAGGACGACGGCACCGCGGTGGCCTACGCGCTGTGGAAGCTGCAGGAGCGCGGCCGCATGTTCGTCAAGCCCGGCGACCCGGTGTACGAGGGCATGATCATCGGCATCCACAGCCGCGACAACGACCTGGTGGTCAACCCGATCAAGACCAAGCAGCTCACCAACATCCGCGCC
>Ga0315912_10006041_pt1 | contig 10939 bp, 10 predicted proteins | sample VfabasoilMG_FD_204469 | JGI IMG/M metagenome (GOLD analysis project Ga0315912, IMG submission 204469) | Garden soil microbial communities collected in Santa Monica, California, United States - V. faba soil | ecosystem: Environmental > Terrestrial > Soil > Garden | place: USA: California...
AACTCCGTGGAGGCGAGATCGGCCTCGTTCATGATCAGGCTCGGCGCGAGCTCGAGGAAGGTGGCCCCCTGGTCGGGGCGCGTGATGAGGATTCGCGAAACCCGGAATGTCCGTGCGCCGATGTTGATCACCGTTCCGACATTCGCGCCCAACGCCGCGGCGAGCCGCGAATCCGGCCACACTTCGCCCTGCGCTGGATTCCCCTGCGCCGGTGTTGGCGTGCCGAAAGGCTCGTCGGACAGCATCACGCGACCGCGCAGCGGATATTTTTCCGAGACCGCGCGGAGCGACGTCAGCTGGTTGATGTCGCCGTTGAAAACCACGCTGAAGAGGGCCGTGCTGCGGGCCACGTCGAGTCCGCGGCGTTGAGCCTCCGTGATCGCCTTGTCATCCATCGGTTGCCCGGACTCGAGGCGCAAATCAGCAGCGAGGACTTCTCCCGCCTGGTTGTCGACGGCAATGCCGATGCGGTTGACGAGGAAGCCCACACCCGTGAGCGCCGCCACGGCGACGGTGATGGCGAGCACGAGTACGCCGAGCTCGCCCGATTTCCACTCGCGGAGCAGCGTGCGCAGTGCCAGGGATACGGCTCTCACGACTCGTCGCTCATGTCAGCAGACCGGAGTCCATGTGCAGAATGCGGCCACAACGACCCGCGACGGTGCGATCGTGCGTGACCAGGACCAATGTCGTGTGGGATTGGGCGTTGAGATCGAACAGCAGCGATACGATTCGTTCGCCCGTGTGGGTGTCGAGATTGCCCGTGGGTTCATCGGCGAACAGCACCGCCGGCCGAGTGACGAAGGCCCGCGCGATGGCCACGCGCTGCTGTTCGCCGCCGGAGAGCTGGCGCGGGTAGTGGCCTGTGCGATGCTCGAGACCGACGCGGCCGAGAGTCTCGGACGCCGCGGCGCGAGCGTCGCGGCGCCCCGCGAGCTCCAGGGGCAGCATCACGTTCTCGAGTGCCGTGAGCGACGGCACCAGGTGAAAGGACTGGAACACGAAACCGACGCGCTCCGCACGCAGGCGGGCGCGACCATCTTCGTCGAGCGCCGTCAAGTCGGCGCCGGCGAGGGTAATGCGTCCGGATGTCGGCGTGTCGAGGCCCGCAAGCAGTGCGAGCAGCGTGGACTTGCCCGCGCCGGATGCGCCAACGATGGCAACTGATTCGGCTGCGGCGATGTCCAACGATACGTTGTCTACGATGGTCAGCATCCCTTCGGGGCTGGTAACCTTTTTTGTGAGGCTTTCGGCTTTGAGTACGCTCATCAGATTCATTCAGTTGGTGTTGGTCTTCGCGCTGGTAAACACAGCCGGAGCCGAAGGCGCCGCGTCCCGCACCGTCGTCGTGCTGGGCGACAGTCTCAGCGCCGGGTACGGCATTGCGGTCAACGATGGCTGGGTCAAGCTGCTCGAGAAGCGGATTGCTTCCGAAGGGTACGGATACCAGGTGGTCAATGCCAGTATGACCGGCGAAACCACGCAAGGAGGACTCGCGCGCCTGCCGCGCGTGCTCCAGATCCAGAAACCCGCCATCGTCATCATCGAACTCGGCGGCAACGACGGACTGCGGGGCCTGCCGCTTGCCACCACCCGGGACAACCTGCGGAGGGCGATCGAGCTCGCAAAAGGTGCAAAGGCGCGAGTCGTGCTGGTCGGCATGATGATTCCGCCTAACTACGGGCCGCGGTACACGCAGGAATTTCGCCAGATCTACACGGACCTCGCTTCCAGCCATTCGATCCCGCTCGTGCCGTTCCTGCTCGACAAGGTGGCATTGAACTCCGAACTCATGCAGGCGGACGGCATTCACGCGAACGTCAAAGGCCAGCCCCGAATGCTCGAAAACGTCTGGCCGGTGCTCAAGCCGCTGCTAGTTGCCCCGCGCAAACCCGCGAGCTAGCCTTCGACACCGAACTCGAGGGGTCGTAGTGGAAAAGCATTGGCTCAAGTCGTATCCGCCCGGCGTTCGGCCTGAGATCGACATCAATGAGTACGCGTCGCTCAAGGAGCTGATCGAGCGCGGCCTCGCCATACATTCCGTGCGCGATGCCTATGTCCAGATGGGTAAGGCGCTCACCTACGGCGATCTCGACATCCTGTCGATGCAGTTCGGGGCGTTTCTGCAGAGCAGCTGCGGGCTCAAGAAAGGCGATCGTGTCGCCCTCATGATGCCTAACACCCTGCAGTATCCGATCGCCATCCATGGCGCACTGCGGGCCGGGCTCACCGTCGTCAACACCAACCCGCTCTATACCCCGCGCGAACTCGAGCACCAGCTCAGCGATTCCGGCGCGACCGTTATCGTCATCCTCGAAAATTTCGCGCACGTGCTGCAGGAAGTGATCGCGCGCACGCCCATCAAGCACGTCGTCGTAACCAGCGTCGGCGAATTGCTCGGGTTCCCCAAGGGGGCCATCACCAACTTCGTCGTGCGTCGCGTGCAGAAGAAGGTGCCGCCCTACAACCTTCCCGGCGCCAAGAGCTTCAAACAGGCTTTGAGCGAAGGTTCCAAAGTTCGGCTGCAGCCCGTCACGCTCACGCATTCGGATATTGCCTTCCTGCAGTACACCGGCGGCACGACCGGTGTTGCCAAGGGCGCCATGCTCACGCATGGCAACCTCGTCGCAAACGTATTGCAGGCGCTCGAGTGGATAGGCCCTTCTTTTCCGCGAGATCCCGCCACGCTCATCACGGCGCTGCCGCTGTATCACATCTTCGCGCTCACGGCGAACTGCCTGCTCTTCGTGATACTCGGCTGGCGCAACGTCCTCATCACCAATCCGCGTGACTTCCCTGCCTTCGTCAAAGAGCTGCGCAAGTACAAGTTCACGTACATCAGCGGAGTCAACACGCTGTTCAACGCGCTTCTGCATACGCCCGGGTTCGACACAGTCGACTTCAGCCATCTGAAGCTCACGCTTGGCGGTGGCATGGCCGTGCAAGAGGCCGTCGCAAAGCGCTGGAAGGAAGTGACCGGAGGAATCCTGACCCAGGCGTGGGGTTTGACCGAGACCTCGCCCGCTGCGTGCATCAACCGGCCCGGCGAGGATTTCAACGGATCCATCGGGTATCCGATCCCGTCGACCGAGATCAGCATTCGTGATGACGCTGGCAACGAACTCGGCATCAATGCCGTCGGCGAGATCTGTGTCCGCGGTCCCCAGGTGATGGCTGGCTACTGGAATCGCCCCGACGAAACCGCGAATGTGATGATCGGCAGCGACGTACTCCGCACTGGCGACATTGGGCGGATCGACGAGCAGGGGCTCGTATTCATCGAAGACCGGAAGAAGGACATGATCCTGGTGTCCGGCTTCAACGTATATCCAAATGAAGTGGAGAGCGTCGCGGTCACCCATCCTGGCGTACTCGAGGCCGCGGCGATCGCCCAGCCGGATGAGAGATCAGGCGAGGTTGTCGCGCTGTTTATCGTGAAGAAAGATCAGAGCCTCACCGAGCACGACGTCATCGAGCATTGCAAGAAATCGCTCACTGGTTACAAGGTGCCGAAGCACGTGTATTTCAGGAATGATTTGCCGAAGACGAACGTGGGGAAGATCTTGAGAAGGGCGTTGAGGGATGAGTTGCCTAAGCCCTAAGTTGAATCTTCCGTCAGCTGCTTTTCCGCGAAGGCTGCTCGAATGCAAATGCTACAACCCCAGCTTCGCGCGTTGGTATTCGTTTTCTACTTGAGCGCGGGAGATTTCTCGACTCGAGCCAATCGTCAACAGACATTGCAAATATTAGGCCCTGCGCTTTCGCAAATTTCTTGAAAGGCAAGATGTCCCGAGAGGGTAGGCGCGGAACTTGCGCTAACACCTCTAACAAGACATCGCCGCGGTAGTTCCTCTCGCTGTTGTAAACAACTGTCCGAAGCAGGCGCTCCACCATTGTCGCGGTTCGAAGCACCTGCGCCGAATCAAGGCCCGAAGGTGCAACAACTTGGGCCCTCGGAATCCATGTGCCTTCGCGTGTACGACGAACTAGCTTTCGAGAAACTAGTTGAAGAACCACTCCTCTGGCGTGTTCTTTTCCATTCACTCGTTCTGCAAGTTTCAACAAGGTGCCAGCTTTTCCGTCCCAAGTGAGCGCACGGGGTTTTCCATTCTTGTCTACATATGCCTTCTCAAAGTACCAGCGTCTGCACACGTCTGCCATTCGCGTAATTGGTCTGCCTTCATGGCTTGGGGGAACGGTTCCTGTTGCGTATCCCTTTTCCAAGGCAATGCGGAGCTGCACTTCGGCAGTTTCTCGTGGGATCCCGAAAGACGACATTACCTCGCAAAGAGCAGTCATCGTGCCGCCAAAGTATTCCACTCGTTGTTTCTTTGACGGCACTTCTAGCTCCGTGTCTTCTTTGCTCGATCATTGCGAGACACAACCGTGTAAACCGTAACTCGATTCGAGTTTTGTCGCCCCTTCTTTCGAGAGACAAAAAGCTGCGGAAGATTGTCGAGGAGCGCCGTAACACGATTAGAAATTGAATTCTCGACATAGGAATCTTGGATTGCTTTGGATGCGCGTATCTTGTCTTGGCGCTTTACAAGAATCCCATCGCCTTTAGACAGTGCCCCGAGCATAGCAACGGCGAAAATTAGGTTCGACAATTCGCGTTGACGCGCTTGACCTGAATCTGCGGGCTTCACAGCAACAATCCATTGCCGATTTCGTTTGAGTTTGATGCGCTTCTTGAGTTCAAGTTCGGTGAGAATTACGCGATAGGGAATATCGCCGCTGTAGTCACGACACAGAGTCTCAAAACTGGGAAATGGCCCGGTAACTCGAAGCGCCATTTCCTTTCCGAACCAGGAATATCCAGCAGAAGTACGCCAAGCACTTAGGACGCGTAGTGCCCGCGGCGAAGCTTCGGGCTCACAAGGCGCGATTCTGTAGTTTGCTGAAACGACTCGTTTTACCTCCGCTCGACTCAGTCCCGTCAATGCGGCAATTCTCGCCAAATGCGGGCGCCCGGAGGTTCTCATGCGTGCGTTGTGTGCGGTTGCCTTAACGAAGGACACCCGTGCGATTTGGGCTAATCGCGCAGGCGTGATTTCTAGCGGAACCAGCATTGAAGCAAGAACGTCAAGCAGTTCAGCCAACGCAGTTTCGGTGGCGTCTACTTTCGGTGGTTTCATCTTCCTTCCGCATGGGAATGTCCCACGGCCGGCACGCAGTTCAAAAACGAGTATTTGGCGAATTCCACCAGAAACGGAGGTCTCGAGTTCCGCATTCGCGTGGTAAAGACCAAGTGCGCCAAAACGTGCGGGAGGCGCAATTCTTAAAATGCGCGGCTAGCTTGATGTCTCAACCGGGCATTAACGCGATCGCAATCCGTGCGATTCGCCCTGTCAGTTCGACTTAGTTACTTCCAGAGCCAATCGAGCTGTTGGTCGTGACGCCAGATCCGATGGAACTCTGTCTCGCAATGCCGGAGCCGATCGAGCTGTTGGTCGTGACGCCAGATCCGATGGAACTCTGTTTCGCAATGCCGGAGCCGATCGAGCTGTTGGTCGTGACGCCAGATCCGATGGAACTCTGTCTCGCAATGCCGGAGCCGATCGAGCTGTTGGTCGTGACGCCAGATCCGATGGAACTCTGTTTCGCAATGCCGGAGCCAATCGAGCTGTTGGTCGTGACGCCAGATCCGATGGAACTCTGTTTCGCAATGCCGGAGCCAATCGAGCTGTTGGTCGTGACGCCAGATCCGATAGAACTCTGTTTCGCAATGCCGGAGCCAATCGAGCTGTTGGTCGTGACGCCAGATCCGATGGAACTCTGTCTCGCAATGCCGGAGCCGATCGAGCTGTTGGCGATAATTCCTGGCGCAGTTGAGGTTTCAGCGTAGGAAGCCTTAGCGGCAGGCTGATCTGTGACCTTATGAGCCGCCGAAAGAATGACGCCGCCAAGAAGCGGTTGCGTTCCTACGATCTCAACAGTACTTCCAGGGGAGAAGTCGATGTTTACGAGGGAAACCAAGGCACCGCTAAGGATTGCTTCACCCGTTTTGACTCGCGCCTCTGAGACTGGACCTTTGAGGTACACGGCACTAGCGCCAGGAACGTATTCGTCCAGTGACAACGTGGTCAGCTTCTTGAGTTCAATCTTGCCATTCGAAGAAGCAATGCCAGACGCTGAGACGTAGCGAAGGCCAACTGAGCGCGATGCAACGCAGATTGCAGCAGCCGCACCAGCATCAACCGCAGCAAAGGTGATACCCAGAATTTTGATTGATTGGCGCTGACAATCGGCCGATTCAACTGCGCCAACGGCAGAAACGCCATGGTCATTGGCTACGGCCGCAGGACCTGCAATAAGTCCAATTAACGCGAATAGGCGCGCTATCGAGCCCGCCGGCTTAGATGTTTTGAGCAACACTGCACTCTCCCTGTTACATAAAGTGGCACAAAACACTAAAACTGTGAATCGCGTCGTGGACGTCTAGGCGCGTCCTATGTCGCGGTGCACATAAGTTAACAAGTGAACATTGAATGCGTCAAAGGTTATCGACGCACAACGTACAGCGGCAGGGAGGCCCTAGATTCGGCGTTTGCGCCTAAGACCCTGATGTGACGTGCTTCTTTAGATCGATTCGCTGGTCGGAAGGCGTGACGTATTGAAAGACACTGACGCCCGTATTTGTCCGCTTGGAGGGATTCTTGATCGCACGCCGAGCTGCAGCCGCTAGCCAATCATCAACTTCGGAAATAAGTGCTTGAGCACGTTCGCGTACGAACTGATCGAACTCCTCTCGTAACTCATCTGGAAGTCCATCATCCGGGAACACAGACCTCTCCAATCGCTTCGAAGCTTGCGACGGCGTCATATTGAAGTTTAGGGTCGACGCGAGATTGGTCATTGCGCTACCAAAATGTTCAAGCATCTCTGAAGAGAGCGGCTCCGGCATCACGTACGAGCGTGACATTACCTTCACGTGAGTATCACCCGATTTGACGATCATCTTAGCGGCCAATAGTTGTTCGTACGCGCTCGTCGCATCGATCGCAATTGGAGACCCGCTTACTAGATCGGTAAAGTTTCGATTCCCCTGACCAGTTATTGGAAGTTCAAGCGGGACTCCATAAGGGCCAAGATATGCTGAGTCCGTGTGCCATCGATGCAAAACGGCGGCCAGCGCTGCTGCATCGGTCGGCTTCGGAATTCGGAGCCAGTCATCAGTACTAATTAGCCTATCAACATCTCGCTTCGAAACTCCGCTCAGTATCGAAATTCTTCCTGTACTTATTTTCTGTCCCGACTCAAGCGCATCCCTTATCGTGATCTCAACGTAGATTCCGCGCAGGAGTTCAACAAACTCGTCGAAGCGTACCCCTGCGCGAAATAAGATCCGCGCCAGTGGTCGAAGGACACTTCTAAGTGTGTGTACAAGTTGTGCGCGATAGCTTTCGGTCATCGTCTTACTCGAATATAGAGAAGTTGATTTCCCCAGTTTGGGCCGTGGCTACTCATTTCGCTGAATCTTGGAGAACTCAAGGTAAGCAAACCGATCCGTCATCCCCGCCACATAGTCCGCGACGACTCGCGCCGCTGCCGACCGGCCTCCACTCGCGTTGGCACGCTTGAACAGCAACTGATGTTCCGCGGGCAGTAGGGATGGATCATTCATGTACGACTCGAAGAGGCTCGTGAGTGTAGCCCCTGCCTCGTCCATGACATCCCGCACCTTAGGATGATTGTAGAGCCTGGTGCGCAGAAATCGTTTCAATTCCTGGTGCTCTGAAAGCACTTCATCGCTGAGCGAGATCAGCGGCCGTGCCTGCGCGCGGACTGCCTGGATGCTGTCGACCGAAGACGCCTCGATGTTCTTCTGCGACTGCATGATCAGGTCGCTCACGAGGTAGTCGACCATCCGCCGAATGGTTTCATAGAGCACGCGACGCGGCGGCGAATCGTGATAACGCTCGACAACGTCGCTGTGGCAGCGTGCGAACACGCGCACGTCGAGCAACGCGTCGACAGTGATCAGTCCCGCACGTACCCCGTCATCCACATCGTGGTTGTTGTACGCGATTGCATCCGCAAGATTCGCGAGTTGTGCCTCGAGCCCTGGCTGTGTGCGATTCAGGAATCGTTCGCCAACATCGCCGAGCAGCCGCGCGTTCTGCGTAGAGCAGTGTTTGAGCACTCCTTCGCGGCACTCGAAGGTCAGGTTTAGCCCCGAGAAGTCCGCGTAACGTTCTTCGAGCTCATCGACGACGCGCAACGACTGAAGGTTGTGCTCGAAGCCGCCGTAGTCACGCATGCACGCATTGAGTGCATCCTGGCCCGCGTGGCCGAAGGGCGTATGGCCAAGGTCATGAGCGAGGCAAATCGCTTCGGTCAGCGTCTCGTTGATGTTGAGCGCGCGCGCGACGGTGCGGCCGATCTGCGCGACCTCCAGTGAATGCGTGATTCTCGTGCGATACAGGTCGCCTTCGTGATTGACGAACACCTGGGTCTTGTAGACCAGTCTGCGAAACGCATTCGAATGGATGATGCGATCGCGATCGCGCTGGAATTCGGTACGGAATCTTGGCGGCGGCTCGGGAAAGCGCCGACCGCGACTCTGCTCGTCGATCGCGGCGTACGTCGCGAGCGGCGGGCTCATTTCCTAACCGCAGCGCACGCGCAACGTCTCACGCAGCGCAGCGTCGTCGTAGTCGCCCGTGACCACGGATTTGCCGATCGCCTTCAGCAACACGAGGCGGATCCGTCCCGCAGCCACCTTCTTGTCTATCTTCATTTTCTCCGCAAGCGTGGCAGCCGAGAGCGAGGTCACATCGGTGCGCAGCCCGAAGAGCTGCAATACCCGTTCGACACGCGCCACATCGGCGGCGCCTACCCATCCGAGCCGCTGTGACATGTCGGCAGCGAGCAGCATGCCGGCGCCTACGGCTTCGCCATGCAGCCAGGTGGCGTAGTTGGTTGCGCTTTCGATGGCGTGGCCAAAGGTATGACCGAGATTCAGCAGCGCGCGATCACCGCGTTCGTGTTCGTCGCGGGCGACGATCTCCGCCTTGATTTCACAGGACCGCTTGATGGCGTGGGTCAGCGAGTCCGTGTCGCGCGCCAGCAGACTGGCGGCGTTCTTCTCGAGCCAGTCGAAGAAGTCGCGGTCAACAATGAGCCCATATTTGATGACTTCGGCGAGGCCGGCGCGCAGTTCGCGATCGGGCAAGGTGGCGAGAGTATCGGTATCGGCGAATACCGCCGCGGGCTGGTGGAATGCACCGATCAGATTCTTGCCGCCCGGATGGTTGACGCCCGTCTTGCCGCCCACCGACGAGTCGACCTGCGCGAGCAGTGTGGTGGGCACTTGCACGAATGCGATGCCTCGCTGGTAGCAGGCTGCGGCAAAGCCCGCCATGTCACCGACCACGCCGCCGCCCAGCGCAACGATGCAGGCATCCCGCGCGAATCGGTTCGCGATGAGCACATCGAGCATTCGAGAGACATTTGCCAAGGTCTTGTGCGTCTCCCCGTCGGGAAGCGCAACTTCGACGCAGCGTCGTGGTGCCAGGGCGGCGGTCAGTTTGGCCGCATACAAAGGACCCACGGTGGTATTGGTGACCAGCAGGACGTCGCGTGCAGGAATCGCCCGGTCGAGTTCAGCCTTGAGCTCGAGCGCGCCTGCACCGATGAATATCGGATAACTGCGCTTACCCAGGCTTACTTCGATTCGTTTCACGCTCGATTCCATGTGTCGAAATTATATGCGGGCTCAGGGAGTTTCCTGAGCCGCCTTGAAGGCGGCAAAGATGGCATCGGCGACGACGTGCACCTTGCGTCCGTCCGTCGCGATGGTGAAGTCACTCAGCGATTCATAGAGCGGCGCGCGCACTTCCATGAGCTCGGTCAGTTTGGTGAGCGGGTCGACATCATGCAGCAGCGGGCGTGTGCGTCCCTGGCGCACGCGCTCCACCTGCTGCGCGAGCGATGTCTCGAGGTAGACGATGAAGCCCCGTTCCCGCAGCGCGACGCGGTTTTCGGGGAGCAGGATGGCTCCGCCGCCGGTGGCGAGCACGATCGGGTTCTCACGCGTTACGTCTTCGATGACCTCACGCTCGCGTTGGCGGAAACCCGCCTCGCCTTCACGCGAAAAAATGTAGGGGATATCGACGCCGGTACGCGACTCGATCTCCGCGTCGCTGTCGCGAAAGGGGGCTCGAAGCAGCCGCGCCAGGTGTTTGCCCACGGCCGTCTTGCCCGATCCCATGGGACCGATCAGGAAAATGTTGGTCTTGCGAAGCGACATTCCGCCAAGAGCATAGCGGAAATGAAGCGGCCGCCCGAAGGCGGCCGCGGTAGATCGAATGTCGATCGGATCAGTAGACGGTGACGCCTTCGCGCAGGATTTTCGGCGTCACGAAGATCAGCAACTCGTCCTTGTTGTTGGTCTTGCCCGTGGTCTTGAAGAGCCGGCCGAGGTACGGCACGTCGCCAAGATACGGAACCTTCTTCTCGGTTTCGCGACGCTCGGTTTCCAGGATACCGCCGAGCACGACGGTCTGGCCGTCGTTGACGATGACCGACGTCGTGATTTCACGCGTGTCGATCGAAGGCACCTGCTGGCCCGCGCCACCGACGATCACCTGGCCGACGCTGTCCTTCTTGACGTTGAGGTCGAGAATGATGCGATTGTCAGGCGTGATCTGCGGCGTGACCTTGAGAGCGAGCACGGCCTTCTTGAACTGGATGGTCGTCGCACCTGAGGACGCCGATTCCTGGTACGGAATTTCGACACCCTGCTCGATGCTGGCTTCGCGCTGGTTGGCCGTGATGACGCGCGGAGTCGAGATGACTTCGCCGCGACCTTCGGACTGGGCGGCCGAAATTTCGAGGTCGACCAGGTAGTCCTTGCCCAGCAGCATGAACGCAAGGCTGCCGGCAGGATTCTGCACAGGCAGGTTCACGTTGTAGCGTCCCGGGACCGCGCCGT
>Ga0315912_10006042_pt1 | contig 10939 bp, 10 predicted proteins | sample VfabasoilMG_FD_204469 | JGI IMG/M metagenome (GOLD analysis project Ga0315912, IMG submission 204469) | Garden soil microbial communities collected in Santa Monica, California, United States - V. faba soil | ecosystem: Environmental > Terrestrial > Soil > Garden | place: USA: California...
CAGCCGCCGTCCACCCACACGCCGGCCCGGTTCCAGCCCCAGGTCCTGCCTTCGATGCAGCGGGTGTCGGACACCTGGTGGGTGAGGCGCACGCTGCCGCCCCGGCCTACGTCCACGGCGCAGAAGGTGTAGCTGTAGTCCCTGCTCTTGCAGCGGAAGCTGATGTCCTGGTCCCAGCCCGCGCCCGGACGCCAGTCATCGTGGCGATCGCGCGAGTCGCGGTCGTCGTAGCGGTCGCGGTCGTCGCGGTGGTCGCTCGGACGCCGGCCGGAGGGGCCGCCGCGTTCGAAGATGCCCGCGCACCCGCCGTCCACCCACAGCCCCTCGCGATCCACGCCGAACGTGCGCCCTTCCACGCAGCGCGAGTCGGAGATCTGCTCGACCAGTCGGGCGTCGCGCCAGCCCTGCGCGCAGCGCGTGAAGCGGTAGTCCCGGCTCTTGCATTCGATCGTGTAGGCACGTCCGTACTGGTCGTGGCTTTGGGCTTGCGCGGCAGGCGCCGCCGCGAGGAATCCGATCAGCATGAGGCTCGCGGCGAGGATGCGCATGGGGATCTCCCTGGGTTGGCGGTCGAAGGCCGGGGACGGCGGTGCGGGCCAGTGTATTGGGCGTCGCGAGCAGACGCACGTTCCCGTTGTCGCGACGCCGCACCCTGGCCCGGCATGGCCGGGTGCCGCAGTCGCGCCAGGAGCGTGGAGCCGGAACGCCTGGAAACGACTCCACGTCCCGGAGGGACGGTTCAGCGCTTCGCGTTGTCCCTCGTGTCGATACGATCCGGGGAGGACGCGCCTGGCATCCGCTTGGAACGGGTATCCGCCGAGCCCTGCACCTTGCCTGGCAGCGCGTTCCAGGTTTCGCTACCCGAACAGCCGACGTAGGCAAGCACCGCCAGCGACCGGCAGAACGAGCTGCCGACACCGGCCCGCTCCGCCCTCAGCGGATCGCCACTCGGGGGCTCACCGCCACTGCCCGAACCCGTCTGCGCCAGCGCGCTACCGCCAACCGCCAGGCAGCACAACGCGACGGCTGCCGCGAACCGCTTCATCGACCCCAATCGTGAATCGTGCATGGTTTTCACTCCTGCCCTGGTGGGTGGGTACGACAGACTGCGACGTACACCTGCTTCCGGCACGCACATACGACCCGCGCGAGGCGGGACGGGACGCGTGATCCGAAACGGGACCGGGGCCGGTAGCGGACAACCAGCCCGTGACGATGGAGTTCCGATGGGGAGCAACCTGTCGGCGATGCGCGGCACGGCGATACGCCCGGTACGTCGGAAGCGCGCGGCGGATGCTGTCCGGGTGCGCGGCGTCAGGGTCCCGCTGCAGGACCGGCCGTGGTCGCCTGGCGAATTGCGACACGATCGCATCGAGGCTCCCCGCCCGCAGTTGCGATGCGCAAGCCTACACCCGCCCGCCTCCGATGGCGCGCTGCCGTGCGTCCGTGACGCTACACGCGATCCACCCGATCCCATGCCGCGCGCGTGGCGGCCTTGGCCTGCACCCAGGTCAACCGCGACCCACCGCGGTTCGCGGAATAGTCGCGTTCGAGATCGCCCTCGATGTCTTCGTAACGGCTCCCCGCGAGTAGCCCGTGGGCGAGATAGCCGGTCAGGTAGGCCGGTCCATAGTCCGCGTAGTCCGAATCGGGGACGAAGTAGGGTTCGAGCCGGAACTGTTCGCGCCAATAGGCCTCCTCCGCCGCCGGGTCCACGTCCTTCGTGCCTGCGCCAGCCGTGCTGGCGGCTCGCGCCGCAGGACCGGCCACGAGCGCGGCGGGCGCTGCCGGCACCGGTTTCCGAGCGGCGGTCCTCGACGGAACGAGCGGGGTGTTGCGGGGTGCGACGGCGTTGCCGGATCCCGTGGGACGGGGCCCGGCCGCAGGCAGGGTCGCCGCGTTGAATCCCTGGTCACGGCTGGTCATGGAGGTGTCCTCGGCGGAGTGGGGGACCCCTGGCGGGCCAGGGGGCCGACCGGCGGGCGCGTGGCGATGGGAGGCCGCGCGTACCGCTGGCGAAGTCCGTCGAGCGTGCGCGGCGCGTGCGGGAGCGTCTGTACGTCGTCACACCCACCGCTGCGGCACGCGGGGTTACGCGGCGCGGTAGTAGTCCCGCATCGGATACCGCATCGCGTACAGGCCGAACACCACTGCCGCGAGCAACGCGAAGCCCGCGAAGAAGAACATCTGGAACGCGGTCACGCTGATGCCGGTGGCGAGGATGGGCGCGATCACCGACTCGTTGCGCACGCTCAGGTTCGCCAGCAGCACCCACAGGTTGCCCACGGTCACGGCGAGCAGCCAGAAGCTCATCAGCACGCCCTTCATCGACGGCGGCGCCTGGCTGTAGGCGAACTCGAGGCCCGTGGCGGAGACCAGCACCTCGCCCAGCGTGAGCAGCGCGTAGGGCAGCACCTGCCACACGATCGAGGTCGGCGTGCCGCCGTCGATCTGCAGCTGCAGCAGTCCCGCCACGATCCACGCGAAGCCCGAGAACGCGATACCCGCGGTCATCCGGCGCAGCGCCGTGGGCTCGATCCCGAAGCGGCGCAGCGCGGGGTAGAGCACGAGGTTGTTGAACGGGATCAGCAGCATCACCAGCGCGGGATTCAGCGCCTGCATCTGCGCCGGTTCGAACCAGCCGGGCTTCACCATCTCCGCGCCCTGCAGCACCCAGGTCGAGGCCTTCTGGTCGAACAGCGACCAGAACGGCGTGGTGAGGGCGAACACGATCAGCAGACGCAGCACCGCACGCACGCCGTCCACCGCGTCGTCCGGATGCGCGCCGCGCGCGCGTTCGAGCTGCATGCCCGCGCCGATGCCGCCGCCGGCGAGACCCAGGACCAGCGCCAGGCACAGGCCGGTGACCAGGCCGAGCTTAGGGGCGTAGGCCAGTGCGACCAGCGCGAGCAGCATGCCGATGCACGCCACCACCAGCCCCGGCCGACCGCCGCCGGGGCGCGACGCCAGCAGCGCCGTGCGCGCCACGCGCATGAACGAATCGGGGTTGCTCGGCGCCGGCGCGATGCGCACGTACTTGTCGCGCCCGATCCAGAAGATCAGCGTGGCGACCAGCATCAGCACGCCGGGGATGCCGAAAGCGATCTTCGGTCCGTAGTCGCGCAGGAAGATGGGCATGAACAGCGAGGCGAACAGCGAGCCGAAGTTGATGATCCAGTAGAAGCTGTCGAACGCGATCTTCGCCAGGTGCTTGTTCGACTGGTCGAACTGGTCGCCCACGAACGAGGAGATGAGCGGCTTGATGCCGCCCGAGCCGAGCGCGATCAGTCCCAGGCCCGTGTAGAACGCCATCGGACTGTCGGTGCTGAAGGCGAGCATGAACTGCCCGATGGAATAGACCAGGCTGAACCACAGCACCGTGTTGTACTTGCCGAACCAGCGGTCGGCGATCCAGCCGCCCAGCAGCGGGAAGAAGTACACGCCGATCACGAAGCTGTGGAACACGTCCTTCGCCATGCCGGGCCGGTCGGCCTCGGGATAGGCGAGCAGCAGCGATCCCACCAGGAACGGCGTGAGGATGTTGCGCATGCCGTAGAACGAGAAGCGCTCGCAGCCCTCGTTGCCGATGATGTAGGGGATCTGCCGCGGCATGCGCGCGGTGGGGGCTGGCGTGGTCATGGTCCTCGCATCGTCGGTGCGGGCGGCGCGCCCGGGCCTGGGGTCGGCGACGCGCGCGCACGGGGCGTGCGCACGGGCCGGCCGATGGCGTACGCCCCCGGCCGGCCGATGGTAGCAACCCGCCCGCGCATGCGCCGTCTGTACGGCAGCCAACCCATGGCGAGGCTTCGATCGCGCTCGTCAGCCCACGTTCAACGACGTTCTGCCCACCATGCGAGGCACGGAATGTCGCGAATGGCGGTTGCGCGGGTCCCGTCCCGTGGCCGCCCGGCGAACGGTCCTCTATCCGCGAGCGCCCAGCGTCGGGCACGCACCCGCGCCCCCAGGAGGCATCCCATGTCCAAGACAGTTCCCTTTCGACCCCAGTCCCTCGGCTGCGCCCCCGCGCGCACGCTCGCGATGGCCGCCGCGCTCGCAGCCTGCGCGTGGTCGGCGCAGGCGGCGGAACTCGTGGTGGCGGAGAATCCCGCGTCCATCGTGATCGACGACCTGGCGCCGGCATCGGCGTATCCGTCGGTGATCGCGGTCGGCAGCGTGGCACCGGCCGTGATCTCCAAGGTCGTGGTCACGCTCCACGGATTCAGCCACGCGAACCCCGACGACGTGGACATCCTGCTGGTGGCCCCGGACGGCACGCGATCCATCCTGATGTCGGACGCCGGCGGGGACGTACCGGCGACGGACCAGACCCTCGCATTCTCCCCCAGCGCGACCACGCCGGTCGGCGACCAGGCCACGATCCTGGCCGGAACCTTCCGGCCGGCGAACTACCGGTCGGCGGGCGCGGGTGCGGTGACCGACACGTTCGCGGAACCGGGGCCCGGCGCGCAGAACAGCGCGCCCGCCGACCTCGACGCGTTCAACGGCATCGATCCCAACGGCGAGTGGAAGCTCTACGTGGTCGACGACGCGCAGGGCAACACCGGCGCCATCGCTGGCGGCTGGTCGCTCGCGCTGACCGTCCCCGCGCTCTTCACGGTGACGAAAACGGCCGACACGAACGACGAGGTTTGCGACGAGGACTGTTCCCTGCGCGAGGCGATCGCGGCCGCGGACAGCGGCGACCTGGTCCGGTTCTCGCCGCTGTTCGACAGTGCACAGACCATCACGCTCGCCGGGTCGCAACTGCTGATCGGCCGCGCGCTGACCATCCAGGGCCCGGGCGCGGAACTGCTTGCCATCTCGGGCAACAGCCTCAGCCGCGTGCTGCGCGTGGTCGGCGCCCTCTCGGTCACGCTGAGCGGCATGACCATCCGCGACGGCCGCGTCGCGGGCAACGGCGGTGGCATCCTGAGCAGCAGCTTCCTCACGCTGCTCGACGTGGTCGTGCGCGACAACACCGCCACCGAGGCCGGATTCGGCGGCGGCGTCGCGCTCGATTTCCAGGGCGGCAACTTCGTCGGGTGCACCTACACCGGAAACACCGCGGACGGCATCGGCGGCGCAATCCACTTCCAGGGCGCGAACGGCGCGGTGCTGCGCCTGGCCAATACCACCCTGAGCGGCAATGCCGCGCTCGTGGGCGGCGCCGGCGTGGAGGTGCTCGGCCTGTACGGCAGCGACAGCGTGCTGCAGGTCGCGAACAGCACCATCGTGGACAACACCGCGACGGTCAACGGTGGCATCGAGGCGCGTACCGTCGGGCCCGGTTCGACCGCGACCGTGCTCGTGCGCAACAGCATCGTGGCCGACAACGGCACGCCGAACACCGGCGTGATCGCGGACGAGCAGGATCCGGGCGGCCCCGCGACGATCGCGTCCGAGGGCTACAACCTCAGCAACGATGCGGATGCCACCGTCTTCGACCAGGCCAGCGACCGGGTCGCCGTCGAACCCATGCTCGGTGCGCTCGCCGACAACGGCGGCCACACGCCCACGCGCGTGCCGCTGCCGGGCAGCCCCGCCATCGATGCCGGCGAACGCTCGGGCTCGGACATCGACCAGCGCGGCAACCTGCGCCCGAACGACCGCCTCGAGATCGCGAACGCCGCCGGCGGCGACGGCAGCGACATCGGCGCGGTCGAGGAGGGCACCGGTGCGATACCGCCTGGAACCGTGTTCATGGACGATTTCGAATGATCGGGGCAGCCGTGCCGTTCGCTCCAGGGGACATCCGAGCCCGCGGGCACGCAGCCGCAGCCGGCGCGAAGATGAACGCAAGCCCTGCAAGGGTGCGCCGGCGCACCAATCCGGCCGCGATCTGTGGATATGCTGGGCGTTGCACGGCCCACGAGCGGAGTACCCCATGAGCGAGAACAAGAGCAAGGCGGATTTTTCCAACGTGAAGGCGGCGGTCACCTCGACCGCGCCCGCGGCACCCAAGCCCGCCGATTTCAGCAACGTGCAGTCCAAGGTGACCAGCACCGCGGCGAGCGTGCCGGTGGCCACGCAGACCTACACCGTGGCCAAGGGCGACACCCTGTCGAAGATCGCGAAGCAGTTCTACGGCAGTGCGAACCGGTGGAAGCTGATCCACGAGGCCAACCTCGCCCAGATCAAGAATCCCGACCTGATCAAGCCCGGCCAGGTCCTGGTCATTCCTCCCAAACCCTGACCCTCACATCCTCATCCGCAAGGAGCTGCATCCATGAAGCTGCGAAACCTGGTTTTCCTCACGGCCGTGACGGCGTCCGTAGCCCTCGTCGGCTGCAAGAAGCCCGAGCCGCCCGCGCCTGCCCCGCAGGCCGCACCTGCGCCGGCACCCGCGCCGACGCCGCCGCCCGCACCCGTCGTAGTCGGGGTGACGGTCAGCGGCATCGAACTGGGCAGCGCCATCGGCGCCGACCAGCAAGTGACCGCGGCGAAGACCGTGTTCGCGCCGAGCGAGACCATCTACGCGGTGGTGAGCACCAGCGGCAGCGCGGCGAACGTGGCGCTGTCGGCGAAATGGACCTACCAGGACGGCCAGACCGTCGACGATTCGTCGAAGTCCATCGCGCCGACCGGACCGGCCGCCACGGCGTTCCAGATCAGCAAGCCCGACGGTTTCCCGGCAGGCAAGTACAAGGTCGAGATCACCAAGGACGGCCTGTCCGCCGGCACGCGCGAGTTCGAGGTCAAGTAGGAATGTCCGCGTGGCGCGCCCGCCTTGCCGGGCGCGCCGTCGCGATGAGGCACGCTACTGCTGCGCCTGCATCGCCTGCTGGCGCGCGGCGAGTTCGTCGTACCAGGGCGGCACGGGCAGGCCCACGAACAACTGCTTGAGGCCTTCGCTCCAGGCCGCGCGGATCTGCGTCAGGTACGGATCGCCCTCGTCCAGCCGCTGGCGCATCGAGACCTTGAGGTTGCCCGCCTCCAGCACCAGCACGTCGATGGGCGGTCCCACGGAGATGTTCGAGCGCATGGTGGAATCGAACGAGACCATGGCGCACTTCACCGCGTCGCGCAGCGAGGTGCGCGGGGTGAGCACGCGGTCGATGATGGGCTTGCCGTACTTGATCTCGCCGATCTGGAAGTAGTTCGTCTCGCGCGAGGATTCGATGTAGTTGCCCTCGGCGTAGATCATGAACAGCCGCGGCGCCTCGCCCGCGACCTGGCCGCCGAGCAGGAAGCTCGCGGAGGGATCGATGCGGTTCTGGCGCATGTAGTCGCCGTCGCGGCGCTCGACCTCGCGCATGGCGTTGCCGAGCAGGCCAGCCGCCTCGAACATCGATTTCGCGTTCCACAGGCTCAGCTGGTTCGGATCGCGCCCGGCCTGGTGGTCGAGCAGGCCGAGCGCGTTCTGCGTCACCGAGAGGTTGCCGGCCGAGAGCACCACGATCACGCGTTCTCCGGCGCGCTCGTACACCTTCATCTTTTCGAAGCGGCCGACGTTGTCCACGCCCGCGTTGGTGCGCGAGTCGGAGACGAACACCATGCCGGCATCCAGGCTCATGGCCAGGCAATACGTCATTCGGTCACCACGTCGGTGTTCAGCAGGAACTCGTCGCGGATGGCGTCGGCGAGCTTGTACAGGCGATCGAGGAAGCGCGCGAGGTAGGACGGCAGGCCTTCGGCCAGCACGTCCTCGATGCGCCCGTAGGCGATCTCCGCCGCCATGATGCCCGAGAGCCGCGCGGTTTCCGAGCGGCGCGAGGTGGCGAGCGACATCACCGCGTCGCGGATCGCGGCGCTGCAGCGCGCGAGCGAGCGCGGCAGGTCCTGGTTGAGGATCACCAGCTCGGCCACGCGCGCGGGGGTGAGCACGTCGCGGTAGACGCGGCGGAAGGTCTCGAACGCGGAGAGCGACTGCAGGAGCGCGCTCATCTGGTAGTACTCCACGGCGCTGCGCTCCTCGGCGCGCTGGCCGAAGCGCGGATCGGAGAAGTTCACGTCGAGCAGGCGCACGCCCGAATCGGCGCGCTCGAGGAAGGTGCCGAGCTTGAGGAACTCGTTCGCCTCGCCGCGGCCCATGGTGCCGAGCGTCACGCCGCGGAAGGCACCGGCGCGCCGCTTCACCCAGTCCAGGAACTGGCTGAGGCCGTCGCTGGAGAGCTGGTCGAAGTCGAGGTCGCGTACGCGCAGCCAGGTGGAATTGAGCTCCTCGTACATCTCCGAGGTGATCGCGCCGCGCTGGGCGCGCCCCGATTCGCGCGCGGCGTGCACGGCGGCGTAGATCGAGGAGGGATTGTCCGCGTCGAGGATCAGGTACTGCTGCACGCGCGCGGGCGTGAGCGCGCCGTGGCGCAACGCGTAGTCCTCGGCGCGACCCAGCGCGTCGAGCGCGCGGCCCCAGGGCGAGGGGTTGTCGAGGCCGGGGCTGGGGCGCTCGGGCAACAGCGCGATGCGGTGCGCGAGGTCGATCAGGCGGGCGGTATTGTCCACCCGCTCCATGTGGCGCGACAGCCAGTACAGGTCGGCGGCGGTTCTACAGAGCATCAGCGTTCCAGCACCCAGGTGTCCTTCGTGCCGCCACCCTGCGACGAGTTCACCACCAGCGAGCCCTCCGGCAGCGCCACGCGCGTGAGTCCGCCGGGAACGACGCGCACGTCCTTGCCCGACAGCACGTAGGGACGCAGGTCCACGTGGCGCGGCGCCAGGCCCGCGTTCACGAACGTGGGGCAGGTGGAGAGCGCAAGCGTGGGCTGGGCGATGTACTTGGCCGGCGCGGCGAGGATGCGTTCGCGGAAGGATTCGATCTCCGCCCGCGTCGCGGCCGGCCCGATCAGCATGCCGTAGCCGCCCGCGCCGTGCACTTCCTTGACCACCAGTTCGTCGAGGTGCTCGAGCGCGTACTTCAGGTCGTCGGGATCGCGCAGGCGCCAGGTGGGCACGTTGTTGAGGATGGGCTCCTCGGAGAGGTAATGGCGGATGAGATCGGGCACGTACGGATATACGCTCTTGTCGTCCGCCACGCCCGTGCCCACCGCATTCGCGAGCGTGACGCGCCCGGCGCGGTACGCGGCGAACAGGCCCGGCACGCCGAGCATGGAATCGGCGCGGAACGCGTTCGGATCGAGGAAGTCGTCGTCCAGCCGGCGGTAGATCACGTGCACGCGCGAGAGGCCGCGCGTGGTGCGCATGTAGACGGTGTCGTTCAGCACCAGCAGGTCCGGACCCTCGACCAGCTCCACGCCCATCTGCTGGGCGAGGAAGGCATGCTCGTAGTACGCGCTGTTGTGGATGCCCGGGGTAAGCACGGCCACGGTGGGATTCTCGATCCCGGCCGGCGCGACCGAGCGGAGGTTCTGCAGCAGCAGGTCGGGATAGTGCTCGACCGGCGCCACCGGCACCTCGGCGAACATCTCCGGCGCGAGCCGCATCATCATCTTGCGGTTCTCGAGCATGTAGGACACGCCCGAGGGCACGCGCAGGTTGTCCTCCAGCACGTAGTAGTCGCCGATGCCGGCGCGCACCACGTCGATGCCGGCGACGTGCGCGTAGATGCCGCCGGGCGGGTCCACGCCGCGCATCTGGGGACGGTACTGCTCGTTGTAGAGCACCAGTTCGCGCGGCACGATGCCGGTCTCGAGGATGCGCTGCGCGTGGTACACGTCGTGCAGGAACAGGTTGAGCGCGCGCACGCGCTGCACCAGGCCCGCCTCCAGCGTGCGCCACTCGTCCGCGGGCACGATGCGCGGCACCAGGTCGAACGGGATCAGGCGCTCGGTGCCGGACTTCTCGCCGTAGACCGCGAACGTGATCCCCACGCGGTGGAACGCGACCTCGGCCTCGCGCCGCTTCTGCGCCATGCGCTGAGGCGCGGTGCGCGCCAGCCACTCGCCGAACGCCGCGTAGTGCGGGCGCGTGCGGCCGTCGCCGTCCACCATCTCGTCGTAGAACGACGTCATGCGATCGTCGATTTCCCGGGAAGTGCGTTCAGAATAGACACGAAAGCGGGCGAGGGTGCAATCGGACCGTTGAGCGTGCACCGCAATGGTGCGCGACCCGTCCGTTCGAAATCCCCTCTGGCAGCGTTTATATGGGCATGACGATGATCGGATGGCTGCTCCTGGGGACCGTGGCGACGAGCGGGGTGGACTTGGTCGCGTCATCCACCGACACAAACGTCGCGACACCCCTCGCGATCCCCGCGCCCGTCGTCCTCGGCGAGGCCGAGGCGATCGCGCGCTTCGACCTGCGCAAGCGCCTCGACACCTATGGTGCGGGCGAGCGCCAGGCGGAGGACGATGCGCGGGTCGAGGTCGTGGAAGGCGACCTGCACGTCACGGGCGACCTGCTCGTGGACTTCGCCCAGGGACGCGCGCAGGTCGAGAAGATCCGCGCGCGCGCTCCCGGCGACCGCAATGCCACCTCCGTGCCCGGCGCCGTGGGCCTCGTGGTCACCGGATCGCTGAGGGTGGAGGGCGCCATCCTCAATGCGAACCTGAACGTCGGTCCGTTCCTGCTCGTGCTCGGCGAAACGCGCGCACGCGCGATCTACTCGGGGGGCGCGGAGATGCTGTTCGAGGGACGGACAGCGCTCGCCGACACCGTGGTCGGTTGCTACAACGACGGCTCGGTCACCTTCGACGCGGGGCTCGATGCGGCGATCGCGATCTCCGAGGACCATATGATCCGGATCCGCGGGGAGCCCGCGCCGGAGGTGGTCGACTACTTCGACGGCAGCGGGGACTTCGAACTGCTCGCACGCAGCCTCGATCCGGTGATCGGTGTCGAAGACGTGAGCGAGATCGATGCGGAGGCGATGTTGTTGCCGAGGATCCGCAGGGGCGAACGCCTGCTCAAGTCGCACTGATTCGCGAAGCGCCCGGTCCCTTTGCAGGAGCGGGGGGGGGGGGGCGGGGGGTTTGTTTTGCGAGGCGCCGGGGGGGGGGGTAAATTTTAGGGGGCGGGCGGGCGCGCGCCAAAAAAGAGGGGA
>Ga0315912_10006043_pt1 | contig 10938 bp, 8 predicted proteins | sample VfabasoilMG_FD_204469 | JGI IMG/M metagenome (GOLD analysis project Ga0315912, IMG submission 204469) | Garden soil microbial communities collected in Santa Monica, California, United States - V. faba soil | ecosystem: Environmental > Terrestrial > Soil > Garden | place: USA: California...
AAACGCAGCTCCCAGATGGGTCGGAGCGTTGCCAGCCACAGCACGATCTCGCGTCGCGCCCGCTCGTTCAGGTAGGAGCCGACGATCACGTGGCCGCGTTGCTCGCGAGGTTTCGAGCCCACAGGCATGGCGACTACGAACCATAGCGCACGGCCCAAGGCAACCGCACGGAGCCGGTTCTAACCCTCCACCGTGGTACCCTCGCATGGTCGTGACTGAGCGAACGCTCGCCACCCTGACGACCGCGCTCGTCATCGCGTGCGGGGCCGCTCCGACACCGGCACCTCCCCCCACCGCGACGCTCGCCCCCGAGCGTCCGCGCCTCACCCCACCCACCGAAAGCCAATCCTGGCCTCCGCTCGTGGCCCCGCCGGAAGGCAAGCCGTGCGGCGACCTCGACTGCTTGTCGTTCCCGACACCCGACCGAGCGTTCGCCTACGCGCTCGGCGGACGGCCACGCGTGATCGCCATCGGCGAAGCGCACGCGCAGAAAGCGGCTCCGAACGTCGAATCCGCCACGCGCCGCTTCGCCCGCGAGCTCCTACCCACCCTGGCTGCCCGCGGCGTCAAAGGCATGGTCATCGAGCTGCTCGCGCCCGATCGGCGCTGCGAGCAGCACGAAGAGCAAGCGGTCGCCGAGCGCACGAAACCCGTCACCGCCCCGCAAGCGGAGACGAACCAGAACGAGTTCGTCGCCCTCGGCTTCGACGCCAAGCATCAGGGCATCTGGGCCGAGCCGCTGATCCCGACCTGCGACGAGCTCAAAGCCGTGCTCGCCGCTCGCGAGGGCGACATCGCCGCGCTGCTCGAGCTCATCGCCACCATCACCGTGCGCGAGAGCATCGACTTCCTCGATCACAAGCCTCCGGACCAGGCGCTCGCTATCTACGGTGGACTTTTGCACAACGACACGAATCCGAAGGCCGACCACGCAGCGTGGAGCTTCGGTCCGCGTCTCGCGGAACACGCTGCCGGAAGTTATGTCGAGGTCGATCTGATCGTTCCGGAGCTCATCCGCAACGAATCACCCTGGACCGATCTGCCCTGGTTTCCCCACTACGACACCACCCGTCATGGGGTAGACACCTGGCTCTACCGGACGGGCCCTGCATCTTACGTGCTGATTTTCCCGAAAACGGTTACGAAAGAGCCTTGAGCACGCTCTTCCCGATGCGGAACCGCCTTCAGGCGTACGCCTGGGGCTCACACACGGCCCTCGCCTCCCTTCGGGGCGAGACCCAGCCGACCGCGGATCCGGAAGCCGAGCTCTGGATGGGCGCGCACCCGCTCGCACCGTCGAAGCTCGCGACCGAAGCTGGCGAACGCTCGCTCCTCGAGCTCGTCGCCGAACGCTCGGAGTCGCTGCTCGGCCCCGCGGTGAGTCGCGAATTCGGCACCTTCCCGTTCTTGATGAAGCTCCTCGCGGCACGCGAGCCGCTCTCGCTCCAGGCGCACCCGAGCGCCGAGCAAGCGAGAGCGGGCTTCGCACGCGAGGAAGCGGTGGGGCTATCGCTCAGCGCACCCGGGCGCAGCTACAAGGACCCGCATCACAAGCCGGAGCTCATCGCCGCCCTCACGCCGTTCTCGGCGCTGGTCGGCTTTCGCGACACGCGCCGCACAGCGCGCCTGTTCTCCGCGCTCGGCACGCCGCGGCTCGCTCCGTTGGCTCGCGCCCTGCTCGACCAGCCGCCCGCCGACGCCCTCCGCCTCGTCTTCGATTCCGCGACGACCTCGGCGCCGACGGCACGCGAGGACCTCGCGCGCGCCACGCTCGCCGCCTGCCGCGTAGCCCGCGGCAGCGTGGCCGAGTTCGAGCACGAGCTCAGCTGGGGCATCCGCATCGGCGAGCTCTACGCCGGCGATCCCGGCATCGTGCTCGCCCTCGCCCTGAACCTCGTCGTCCTCCAGCCGGGCCAGGCCCTCCACCTCCCCGCCGGCAACCTCCACGCCTACCTCGAGGGCACGGGCGTCGAGATCATGGCGAGCTCCGACAACGTCCTGCGCGGCGGCCTCACCCCGAAGCACATCGACGTCGCCGAGCTCTCCCGCGTCCTCGATTTCAAAGCCGGCCCCGCCGAGCTCGTCCCCACCGAACTCCGCGGCGCCGAGACGCTCTACCTCACCCCCACTCGCGAGTTCGCGCTCTCCCGCTTCGAGCTCACCGACACCACGGCTCCGGTTGGCCCGGTACGCGGCCCCGAGATCGTCGTCGTCACGGCGGGCTCGCTCGACGTACGGCGCGGCGACGAGTCCCTGTCTGTCGCGTCCGGCGCCTCCGTCTTCGTCGCCGCCGAAGGCGGAAACTACGCGCTGTCCGGTACGGGAACGGCGTTCCGCGCGCGCGTGAACGACTAGACGGCAAAATGCTATTCTCGGTGCGTGAGCACCGCGCGTCGCGTCCATCATTCGTATGCGGACTACCTGTCCGCGCTCGAAATGAGCGACGTGAAGCTCGAGTACTGCGAGGGCGAGATCTACGCCATAGCGGGCGGCACGCCGGCCCACGCCGAGCTCGCCGCCGCGCTGACGGCCTTGCTGAGCAACGCTTTGGGCAAAGACTGCCGCATCTTCTCGTCCGATCTGAAGGTTCGCATCGAGCCGACCGACCTTTCGGCTTTCCCCGACGTAACGGTCGTTTGCGGCGAACGTCAGCTCTCACCCATCGACAAGAACGCCGTCACGAACCCGACGCTGCTTGTCGAGGTGACGAGCCACTCTACCGAGGACTATGACCGGGGAGAGAAGCTCAGCCACTACAAGCAGTGCGCAAGCGTCACGACGATCCTCCTCGCGTCGCACCGCCGTCCCCAGGTCACGCTCTTCGAACGAATCGGCTCGACCTGGGAACAGCGCGAATACCGCTCGGGCGAGACCGTAACGGTACGCCACCCCGCGCTGACGTTCTCCGTGGATAGGCTGTACGCCGGAATTCAGCTCGACGCGTAGCACCCCTGCGCACGCGAAGGCTCGGCGAAGCACGCATCAGGGAAGTGGCGTGCAGCAGGCGGGGCGAGAGCCGCGGTCGTCTGAGCGGCGGCCGCAAACGCAACTAACGCAACTGCCATCGCTTGCTCTCGTTGGGACGGCGCGGCTGTGTCGCGGTCGTTGGGCCCCGCCCCGAAAGACCAACGAATCAGAAGAGGAACATCACGCGGAGGCGGCCGCCGGTCTGGTTGTTCGAGAAGTGACCGGAACCGGCGTTGTTGACGCGGTTGTTCGCGTGGGAAAACACGAACTTGAAGTAGATCTGGTTCCAGAGGGTGTACTGGACGGCCCCGAACCATTGGGTCTGCTCGTTGGTCCCGACGCCTTCTTTCTTCGGGTCCCAACGCATGTCCTCGTAGTGGGTCTCGAAGATGCCCAGGCCGAGCACGAGCGGTTCGTAGCCGGGGCTCCCGTTCAAGAAGCCGCCGTACGTCCAGGTCGAGCCGCTCGTGTTCAGATCCGGAACGCTCTTGTCCGTCAGCTTCTCTTCGAAGCCGCGGGCGTAGCTGCCGCCACCTTCGACCCAGGGAGCGAGCACGAATTGCGCGGCAAATCCGTAGCCGTTGCGCTCGTAGCGCTGCATCAGCTTCTCGTCCATCGGCTTCGTCTTGCCGTACTCCCAGCCGGCCTTCAGCTTGACGTACCCGATGTCGAAAATCGCCGACGGCCGCACGTCGATCTGACGCGGCGACCCGGTCCCCTTGCCCTCGCCGATGTGCGAGAGGAGCTCGGCACGCAAGAACTTCGTCGGGTAGACGTGCGCGGCGTAGCCGCCCATCAAGTTGTCCTGACGATCCCAGAAATAGCTGAGTCCGTAGGTTTCCGGGGGCTTCGTGGCAGACGGGCCAATGACGAGGGCACCCTGCCGCTCGAGCGTGTTCTGGTCGAGGCCCATGCCGAAATGGTTGGCGATTTCCCAACCCTGGAAACGACCGACTTGAACGTCGAATACGTTCCACTTGCCGGCCCGGACCCAGAGGTCGTCGGTATAGCCGAAGGTCGAGTCGGGGTTGACCGTCATGTCGCCCTGAAGGACGAACTCCCCTTCGGCCTGCGCGAACCAGCCGCCTTTCGCGTTGTAGGTGGGCGTGAGTCGCAGCGCCCCGCGGGTCTGGGTCACCCAGCGATCTTGCCGGCCGGTGTTCTTCTGGAACTCCTTGCCCGGAACCACGTGGGCGTAGCTGAGATCGTTCCAGACGTAGCCGGAGATGCCCACTCGCACCCCGGGACCCCCCTCGATGAGCGGCTGGTACGGCCACTGCATGCCGTGGAAGGTGAGCCACATCGACCCGTACTTGATGCCGCGCGTTTGCGTCTCCGGGTACGCCGAGCCCGGCAAGAGCTCGACGCCGACGAGCGAAACCGTCTTCTCGCGTTCGACGCTCGTGCCGGAGGCAGTGGAGGGTGCCGGCGGGGGAGTCGGCTCGGGCGGAGGCACGGCCGCGGCCGCCTTCTCGTCTTTCGGCGGCTCTGAAGGCGTGCCTGCCGGCGCGTCCGTAGGCTTCGCCTCCTCGGGGGCCTTCGCTGCTTCCGTCGTGTCGCCGCTCGGCGGCGGCACCGGGTCTTGGGCGAACGCCGGGGTCGTGAAGCTCAGGCAAAATGAAGCGAGGGACAGGGCTGCGCCGAGCCCCAAACGATGTCGTCGAGTGATCATGTCGTTGTTTCCGCTGTAGCCGCTGTGATTCGGGGCCGGCTCAGCCGCCCGTCACCTTCAAGGTTGCCGTCGGGAGCTTGGCGAGATCGGCATCAGCACCGCTCGGCCCCACCATGATCCCGTAGTCGCCCGGGTCGATCGTCCAGTGTCCGCTCTCCCCGCCCTCCCAGCGCCGGAGGTCCTGGATGCGGAGGGGCAGCGTCACGGTCTTCTTCTCACCCATGGCCAGCGAGACGCGAGCGAAGCTCTTGAGCTCCTTGACCGGGCGGTGGCCGGTGATGCCGTCAGGTTTTGGCGGGGGCTTGATGAAGAGCAACGCCACCTCGTCGCCAGCCGGTCCCGCGGTGTTCGTGATGTCGACCGTCACGTTGACGATGGCGTTGCTCGACGCCTGATCCATGCAGGGCACGACGAGGTTCTCGTACTTGAACGTCGAGTACGAGAGGCCGCGTCCGAACTCGAACGTCAGCGCCGAGTTCATGCCGAGGGTGTCGTAGCGGCGGTAGCCGAAGAAGTAGCTCATCGTCGTGCCCGTGCCGTTGGGCCCGTCGTTCTTGAAGGTCTGGAGCTGGCTGTCGTTGGCAGGCCACGCCATCGGCATCTTGCCGGAGAAGTTCGCCTGACCGAAGATGAGCTTGCCGAGGGCAACGCCGCCGCGAACGCCAGGGTAACCGGCCCAGATGGTGGCCTGGTTCTTGTTCATGTCCGAGAGCCACGGCATGGCGACGACCGAGCCCGACTCGATGATGATCACGGTCGGCTTGCCCAAGGCGAGCGCGGCCGTCACGAGCCCCTCCTGATTGGCGGGCAGCGTGAGCGAGGCGCGGTCGCCACCGGCGTTGATGGCGTATTCCTCGCCCTCGTCACCCGGGGTGTAGCCAACGACCACGACCACGACGGACGGGGGAGCCGCCGAAATACCGGCCATCGCACTCGCAACATCCGCTCCGGTGTAGGGCGTGACCGTGACGCCCATGGGGGCCGTCGCCAGAAGACCCGCGGTGGGGCCGATGCAGCGCGCCGGGTCGCAATTGACACGGCTCGACCCGCGATCGCCGACCCCGGGGGTCTCCGCAAAATTGAAGCTCGTCCCGGACTTGGCCGGTGTGGTCGAGATGAGGTTGACCGGAAGTGTGAGACCGACGACTCCGATGGTCGTCGCATTCTGGAGCGGGAGCACCGGCGTCGCGTCGCCGTTCTTGAGCAGAACGGCAGACTTGATCGCAGCCTCTTCCGCGAGCGCCTCGTGCTTGTCGTTCGCCTCGATCGACGCCGTCCCCGGTGCGAGCCTCGACTCCGACGGCACCAGGCCCCAGGGGTCGCCGCGATACAGCGAGTTGAAGCGCAGCTTCTGCTCGATGACGTGCTTGGCCGCGTTCTCGATGAGCTTCCTGTCGAGCGAGTTGTCGTTCACCAGGCTCGTCAGGTTTCCCTGCGAGTAGTGGATGGTCCAGGGCACCTCGATGTCGAGACCGGCCTCTACGGCCGTTTTCGCGTCGGCGCGGTCGGTTCCAGGGTCGCCGGACCCCGTTTGGTCGCCCGGCATCGCCCACCAGTCGGAGAGGACGAGGCCGCGGTAGCCCATGCCGCCCGAAGCCGGGGGGTCGCGCAGGATCCTCGTGAGGAGCTTCGGGTTCTGCGTCGACTTGACGCCGTTGATCAGGTTGTACGACGCCATGATGCAGCCGACGCCGCCGTCGCGAATGACCATCTCGAAGTGGCGACCGTAAATCTCGCGCAGGGTCTGCTCATCCTCGATGAGAGCGTCCTGCTTCGAGCGGAACTGCTCGACGTTGTTCGCGGCGAAGTGCTTGGCACAACCGACGACGAACTTCTGCAGACCCACCGTGAACGCGGTGGCCATGCGGCCGATGTGGTAGCTGTCCTCGCCGTAGGTTTCCTGCGTCCGGCCCCAGAAGGGGTGACGGATGATGTTCATGCAGGGGGCGAGCAGCATGTTGTTCATCGAAGCGGCCGTCTCGTCGCCCATCGCTTCGCCGAGGCGACGCTCGAGGTCCACGTCCCACGACGCCGCGCGCAGTGAAACGGCCGGGAATACAGTCGAAAAATCGTTGTAGTCGCTCTTCCGAGTGCCATCCGGGTTGTTGTACTGCCCGGCGTCGAGGTTCACGCCATGGCCTGCGTCGCGATAGTTGTATCCGCGAATGACGGTGCTGCCGCCCCCCAGTGTGGTGGGGGGACTCCGCTCGATGTCGTAGTAGTCCGGATTGGTGGCGTCCCAGTCGACGCCGATCATCTGGCTGATGCGCTCCTCCAAGGTCATGCTCCCGACGACCGAGTCGACTTGCCCGAGGAGAGTTGCGTCCGGCACGTAGGCCTTCATCGTCACCGAATCGAACTGCTGCGAGGGAGCGTCGCCGCACACGGTCGCGGGCCCGGTGCCGCCGCCGCTCATCCCCGCGGAACCACCCGTGCCGCCCGTCCCCCCGTTGCCCGTATTGCCAGTGCCGCCGGAGCCGGTAACCGGCTGCCCTTTCGATTTCTCGAACGCGTCTTCGAATTGCTTCGAATGGCCGCAAGCGGCGACGAGCGCGAGGATCGAAACGGTGGCGGCCGCGAGCGGTGCCTTACGAACGTGCTGACTCATGAACCGAAACTCCTTCGAGCAAATTCCGCCGGACTGAAAAGAAGGGAAGGGCCTGGGGGGCGGGGTTCTAGCGCGCACGGCGCTCCCGCTCCTCTCGTTTATGCGCGCGATTTGCGCACAAAAATCTGAGCTTGGCTAAAGCAATAAAAGAAATATTCTGTGCAAGCTTAGCTAAGCCGCGAGGCCCGGCAAGCGGGCCGGGACGAGGTCTGCTCAAGGATTCCCGGAAATGTCTGGGGGGATCGCCGGTCTCGAAATCGGTCACTTGGAGGCGATCACGGGGGACCCGTGGAACCTCCGTCAGGGACCACGGCGTCCTCGGCTTCCGGGACCGGGCAGTGCTCGCCCGTGTAGCCCTTCTCGCCCTCGGGGATGCGACACGGGTGGACCTCGATGCGCCGTGGTCGCGCCTTGTACGTCACGCGGCGGCGCTCCTCCTTCTTCGTGCCGTCCGCGAACGTGACGACGCGCGAGACGATCACGGACCAGCCGATGCTGCCGGGCTCCTTCACTTTCTCTTCGTCGGGCGGGACGCTCGCGTTGGGCCAGATCTCGAGCGGCGCCTTGACGATGTTCTGACGTCCGGAGACCTCGGCGCGCACCTTGCGGCCGCCGTTGTCGCCGTAAAGCTTCACGGTGATGGTCGTGCCCGTGAATGCCGTCTTGATGAGCAGGCCCGCCTGCGTGTCGTTGCGGAAGATGATGTCGGGCTTCGGCCAGGAAAGCGTGGCCTCGTGGCCCATGGGGTAGCGCGGGAACCAGTAGGTGTGGGGCTGGCGCTCGATGATGTCGTAGCCGCCGTGGAAGAGCGCGTTGAAGAACGTGGTCGCAAACTGGCTGATCCCGCCGCCGACGCTGTCGACCATCTCGCCCTCCTCGATGGTGGGCGCGGGAACGAAGCCGCGCTTCTGCGTGCGCGGACCGACCAGGGCGTTGAGCGACACGGTCTGGTCGGGGAGCACCACCTGCCCGTCGAGCAGCTCGGCGATGCGGTGAATGTTCGCCACGCGCTTCTCGCAGCAAGGGTGGCGCGTGGTGAACGAGCTCACGAGCCCCTTCACGCCGAGCGCCTCGGCCTGCGCGGTGCCGAGCGCGGGCTCCGGTCGATGCGCGAGGGGTAGCTCCGCCGTACGCGTCGGGCTCTTCGCCGCTCCGAGGAGCGCCGCGGGGACGCGCTCGAGCTCGATGCGGAGTCCGGATCGGCTCGGAACGACGCTCAGCGTGCCGGTGGGCGAGACCTCGAATTTCGCGTCGACGGGCTCGACTTCGATGCGTGCCCGCGGGGCCTCGAAGAGCTTCGCGAGCTTCTCGGGCAGAAACGCGAGACGCAAGCGTTGCTGCTCGCGCTCGGTCGTGAGCGCGGGACCGAGCTCGGCGGGCGACAGCGTCACCGACGTGGCCGGCTCCGTGGACGTGAAGGTGACCGGCGCCTGCAGCACGGCACGCGCGTCCGCCGCAGCTTCGCGTGCGGCGTCGGCCGGAAGGGGCGCAGTAGCCGTCACGAGGGGCAGCTCCACGTCGTGCGCGGTCGGGGCGAGGGCTGCGGAGAGAAGGAGGGCAGAGGCCTGCGCGGTTTCGATGCGGCGCCCGCCCCGGGGGGGGACTTCCTGCACGCTGTCGCCGGCTACTGCGATGCCTCCGCCGAACGGGCGATCGGTGAGCGCCTGCGCTTCCCAGGTTTCGAGCGCCGCCGCGAGCTTCTCCGGGTCCAGCGCGCCGACCACGACGGCCTCGCGTGCCGTGCCGCTCCGCCGAAAGTGATCGACCGCGCGCGCGAGCACGCCGCCTTGTCGCCCGAGCGCGAGGGAATGTTGAACGGTGCGCGCGTCGTCCACGTGCACGCCGAGCTTCTCCGGCTCCGTCTCGAAGCGCTTGCCCGCCACCCGCACGACGACGCGCCGGGCCGCGAGCGCTTTCGCGTGCGCCGTCACCTTCGCACCGAGCTCCTCGCGCCCGAGGTGAGCGATCGACACGCCACCCAGCGTGAGGCCCGAAAGCGTCCGACCGGGACCCGCCGCACGCTCGTCGAGCCACGGCGGGAGCAGGAAGATCAAGAGCGCAACGACCGGGACGAACGCGAGCAACCAGCGCGGTACGCGTCGCGGCTTTTGCGGCGAAGGTTCGTTCGCGGGAGCTTTTTCGGTCGGCGCGTCGGGGGCGGTTTCCTGAGCCATTTCGGCGGATTCGGAGCGGAGCCTACGCCGATGGCCGAACTCTTGGGGAAAAACGCACACGCGTCTCAGGCGGAGGCATTTTGACGTGGTGCGGCCGTGCTAGGTTCAGATCATCTTGTGGGTTCGACGCACGGCCATTCGTCCCGTCCCCGCGTACGCGAGCGTTCCCGCTCACGCCCTGCAGAGCGTGAGGGAGAGCCTGGCGGAGGACGACGAGGAGGCGCGAGCCCAGCTCGACGAAGCCTTCGAGCGTTTCGAGCGCTCGCAGCCGGCGCTTGCCGCCCACCTGGCCGAGGTGCTCGGTGAGCCGCTCGACGAGACGGCGCTAGCGCTCGGCTACTTCCTGGCACTCACCGTGTGGCTCGCTTTCGAGCGCGCCCAGGGCCAGCACCTCGACGCCGTGACCGAGGAGCAAATCCGCGCGACCGGGGAGCTCCTGAGCCTCGACGAGGAGCTCCGGCGCACCGATCCGGCCGAGTCGCTCGATACCGACGACGTGGTGGCGATGGAGCAGCCGCACGTGCTGTCGTTCGTGCACGAGCACATCGACGCGACGCTGGAAGCGCACGCCGAGCAGATCGACGTCGACGACGTCCACAGCGTGTACCGCGTGGTTCTCGTGGAAATCCTGGCCCTTTCGTACGCCGTGCGGCGTCCGGAAGGGTACCCGGTCGCGAAGACCGAGCTGCTCGCCTGACGGCTCCCAGCTGGCCGGGACGCCGGCAGCCTGGACGACGCTGCCCGCTCCTGCGCGGCGCACCTCGCTCGAGCGCGCTCCCGGCTACACGTCTTTGCGACGCGCTTCGGCTGCAGCCAGGCGTTCGCCGATGATCGTGCGCAGCGCCCCGAGGTCGTAACGCGACGGTCGCGCGTCGCCCGACATCTGCACCACGTCCTGTACGATCTGGTCGACGATCTCGCGCGGGCGGTCCGGCACCTTGAGCGTGTCACCGAGCTTTTTCAGTGCCGCTTTCTCGGCGTCGGTGATCACGCCATCCATGCGGGCGATCCAGCCGGCGACGCCGTAGACGTACAAGCGATCTTCCTTCGACAGGTTCTTGCGGTCGACCACCCCGAGATCGATGGGGTTCTTCGTGGCCTCTTCGATTTCGGCGATCTCAGCGAGCTCGAGTCCCTCGTCGAGCGCGGCGCGCACGATGGCGTCGGCCTCGTCTGGTTCGAGCTTGCCGTCCGCCCACCCCACCGCGGCCAGGGCTACGTACACGTCACGTCCCAAACGGGTCTTTTCCGCCATAACTCATGTCCATACACCAGAACCGCGAGCGAGTTAAGGCACGCGGATCCAGGTAGAATCCGAGCACGCGCGTGGCCTCGCCTTTTCGCTCCAGCTTTCGCTCGCCCTTTCGGATCGGCGTCGACGAGAACGGTCTCGGCTCGCGGCTCGGGCCGCTCGTCGTGACGGCCGTGCTCGCGCGCACCGAAGGCGACGGCGAGCGCGTGCTCGGGCGGCGGCTACCGCGCTCGCTGCGAAGCTCGCTCGACGATTCGAAGCGGCT
>Ga0315912_10006044_pt1 | contig 10937 bp, 6 predicted proteins | sample VfabasoilMG_FD_204469 | JGI IMG/M metagenome (GOLD analysis project Ga0315912, IMG submission 204469) | Garden soil microbial communities collected in Santa Monica, California, United States - V. faba soil | ecosystem: Environmental > Terrestrial > Soil > Garden | place: USA: California...
TTCGACGCCGAGCTCGGCGATCGACAGCACCGCGAGTGGCTTCGCTTTCGCTTTGAGAATCTCGGGCAGCTTCACGTAGCGCGGCTGATTCAAGCGCAAGTCCGTCGTGACGACGGCCGGCAAATCGATCTCGATCGTCTCGAGGCCGGCATCGATCTCGCGCGTGACCGTGGCGACGTTGCCCGCCACGGACAGCGCCGACGCGAACGTCGCCTGCGGCCGGCCCCACAGCGCCGCGAGCATGGGGCCGGTCTGGCCGTGGTCGTCGTCGACGGCTTGCTTGCCGAGCACGACGAGCCCGGGCTCGATGCGGCGCGCGAGCGCGCACAACACGCGTGCGACGGTCAACGGCTCGAGCGCGGCCGGGGCGTCGACGCGGATCGCGCGGTCCGCGCCCATCGCGAGCCCCGTGCGCAGCTCGCGCTCGGTCTCGGCGGGTCCGACCGTCGCCAACACGACTTCCTTGGCAGCGCCGGACTCGCGCAGCTGCAGCGCCGCTTCGATGGCGATCTCGTCGAAGGGATTGATCGTCGTTTTCAGGCCTTCGGTGGCCATGCCCGAGCCGTCGGGCTTGACGCGCACGCGGACGTTGTAGTCGACGACGCGTTTGATGCCGACCATGACTGACTGCACGAGAAGCGGCTCCGCGGCTCGACCGACTGCCGGCGAATTCTAGCATCGCGGCCGAGCGCGCTCCGGGTCGCTACAATGCTGCCATGACGACGAACCCGCTCATCGACGCGCGAGAGTTGGCTCGCGCGCTCGGCCACGCCGACTGCGTCGTCGTGGATTGCCGCTTCACGCTGACGGACCCGCCTGCCGGTCGTGCCGCGTACGAGCGCGGCCATATTCCCGGCGCGCGCTACGCACACTTGGACGACGATCTCGCGCGGCGGCCGAGCGCCGGCGAAGGTCGGCATCCGCTGCCCGACCGCAACAAGCTGGCAGCGACGCTCGGCGCATGGGGCATCGGGCGCGACGACTTGGTCGTCGCTTACGACGAGGGCAGCGGCGCCATCGCGGCACGCCTTTGGTGGCTGCTCGGCTGGCTCGGGCACGCGAGGCGCGCTGTCTTGGATGGGGGATTCGCCGCATGGCAAGAGGCCGGTCTGCCGGTCGGGCAGGCGCAGCCCAAGGTCGCAGCCCGCCGCTACGAGGCGCGCGAGGCGGACGCGGGCAGCGTCGTCACCACGCAGGACATTGCGGCCGCGCAGTCCGCCGGCGATTTGCTCGTCGACGCGCGCGCAGCACCGCGCTATCGGGGTGAGCAGGAGCCCATAGACCCGAAAGCGGGCCACGTGCCGGGCGCACGCAATCGGCCGTTCTCGGCGAACGTGACGCCGACGGGCCGGTTTCGGCCGCCGGCCGAGCTCAAGGCGGAGCTCGAGCAGCTGCTCGGCGAGCGGCGCCCCGAGCAGCTCGTCGCGATGTGCGGCTCGGGAGTCACAGCCTGTCACTTGCTGCTCGCGATGGAGGTCGCCGGGCTGCCGGGCGGCCGTCTCTATGCAGGCTCGTGGAGCGAGTGGATCCGCGATCCCGGCCGGCCGATCAAGACCGGCGGGGATCCATGAGGCAAAATGCTACGCAAGCGCTTGGCCCGGCGGGCTCAGCGTGGTAAAGACAGTCACCCGATCAATCTCAGCGCAAGCAGGTACCGAACGTGTCGCGCCATTCGCATGAAATCGAAGCGAGCTCCCAGCTCAAGCATGTCCGCTACGAAATCCGCGGCAAGCTCGCTAGACGCGCCCACGAGCTCGAGCGCCAAGGCTACGAGATCGTCCAGCTGAACATCGGCAACCCCGGTCTGTTCGGGCTGCGCACGCCCGAGACGATGCGTCTCGCGATGATCGAGAACCTGCCGTCGGCCGAGGCCTATTGCAACCAGAAAGGCATCTTCCCGGCGCGCGAAGCCGTCGTCATGCAGCAGCAAGCGCGCGGCATCGACGGCGTCGACGCGGACCACGTGTTCATGGGCAACGGCGTCAGCGAGCTGATCGACCTCACGCTGCGCGGTCTCTTGAACCCCGGCGACGAGGTGCTGATTCCGAGCCCGGACTATCCGCTGTGGACTGCGGCCACCGTTTTGAATGGCGGCCGTGCCGTGTATTACCCGTGCCCGGAGTCGCAGCAATTCAATCCGGACCCCGAGGCGATCGAGAAGCTCATCACGCCGCGCACGAAAGCGATCGTCGTCATCAACCCGAACAATCCCACGGGCGCGGTGTATAGCCGCGAGCGCCTGACCGCGATCGCGCGGCTCGCGGAGCGTCACAACCTCGTCGTGATGAGCGACGAGATCTACGGGGACATGCTCTACGACGGCGCGGAGTTCGTGCCGATGGCGACGCTGTGCCGTGACACGTTGTGCGCGACGTTCAGCGGTCTGTCGAAAATCTACCGTGCGTGCGGCTATCGCGTCGGCTGGGTCTCGTTCAGCGGCGCCGTCGATCGTTCGGAGCGCTACATGAGCGCGCTCGATCTCTTGGCCGCGCTGCGTCTATGCAGCAACGTGCCGGGGCAGTGGGCCGTCCAAACCGCGCTCGGCGGGTTTCAGAGCATTGCGAAGCTCTGCGCGCCCGGCGGCCGGCTCTACCAATCGCGCGCGGCAATCGTCAAAGGCGTCGCGCAGAGCCGCTACTTGCAGCTCGTCGCGCCGCGCGGCGCGATGTACGCGTTCATCGGCATCGACAAACAGAAGCTGCCTGGCTTCGACGACGAATCGTTCGCGATGGAGCTGCTCGAGCAACAGCACGTGCTGATCGCTCCGGGCTCTAGCTTCAACACTCCGTATCGCGACCACTTCCGCATCACGATGTTGCCGGAAGAAGCTCGGCTCGCCGAAGTGTTTCAGCGCATCGAGCACGTGCTCGAGCAGATCGCCGACAGACCGCCGCGCCTCGAAACGGCCTGATGGCCGAGCTCGCGAGCGCGCGGGATCCGCGCTCGACCACGATCGTCGTCAGCGACGCTCTCGCTGCACAGCAGTGGGAGATGCACCTCGCCGCCGAGGCCATTGCGGCCGGGGTGTCCGCGTGGGAGACCCCGCCGCTGAAGTCCTACGCGGCGTGGCTCGACGAGCTGTGGCTCGAGCACGCGGGCGCGAGCGGGCCGGCGCTGTCGCCGAGCCAGTCGCGTGCGCTATGGCGGCGCGTCATCGCCGACTCGGCGGAGAGCGGCGACCTGATCGGGCACGCGGGCGCCGCGCAGTGGGCCGCCGGCGCGTGGGCGCTGCTGCACGCGTGGCAAATCGATCCTTCGGCCGAGCGTGCAGGCGCCGATCAAGTCGACTACGGCGCTTTCTTAAGCTGGGCCCGCCGCTATCGCAGCTGGCTCGATGCGCACGGCTTCGTCGATCGCGCCCAGCTCGAAGCTCGATTGGCGCGCCGCGGCGCTCCGGCCGGACGGCTTCGCATCGCCGATCTCGAGGAATCGCATCCCGCGAGGGCGGCACTGCTCGCGGAGCTCGTCTCGCAGGGCACGGCGATCGACGTTCTGAATCCGCCGGCGGTGGCCGGCGAGCAGCGCGCGGCGCGGCTCGCCGATGCTGCCGACGAGCTGCGCGCGGCATTCGCATGGGCAGCGCGTCGGTGCGGCGCCGACCCTTCGGCGCGCGTTGCGCTCGTCGTGCCGAGCGCCGGACGGCGGGGCCACGAGCTCGAACGGTTCGCGGCCGAGATCCCGTCGATTCCGTGCTGGACGGCCGGACGCACGCTTGCGGCCGAGCCTTCGCTCGGTGCCGCGCTCGACGCGCTCGCGCTGGCGACGAGCCACGCACCGTATGCGGCGTTCGGACGCTGGCTACGGAGCCCGTTCTTCGCGTCGTCGCTCGAAGAATCCGCGGCGCGCGCGCGGCTCGATGCGGATCTGCGTAAGGAGCTGCGCTCGCAGCTCCCATTTCAAACGGCCTATCGCTCCGGAGTCGCTGAGCTTCTCGAGGCACGCGCGCCGTCTTCGGCACGCGCGCTCGCTGCGGCATTCGCGGTAATGGCCGGCGTGCGCCACGCTACGCCGAGCCGTTGGGCGCATCTGATGGCGCGGTTCCTCACGGCCGTCGGGTGGCAGCCGCCAGCCGCGCAGGCCGTCTTGCTCGCGTGGCAGAGCACGCTCGATGAGCTCGCGCGCCTCACACCGATCGTCGGCGACCTCTCGCTCGACGCCGCGGTCGCCGAGGTTGCGAGCTTGCTCGAGCGAACCGCGCCGGCCGTGCTTCCGGTCCGCGGGCTGCACGTGCTCGCGCGCGTCGACGACGTCGGGCCCGGCTACGACGCCGTGTGGGTCACGGGATTCACGGACGCCGCGTGGCCCGAGCCGCCGCACGGCAATCCGCTGCTGCCCGTTGCACTGCAGCGCACCCACGGCATGCCGTACTCGTCGCCGCGCGACGCGCGCGAGCGTTCGGCGCGTTCGCTCGCGCGGCTCGTGCAGCGCTGCCCGGATCTCGTGATCAGTTGGCCCGCACGCGTCTACGATCATGAGACGGAGCCAAGCCCCGCGATTCGCGATTGGCCGACGCTGGCGGCGGGCGAGCTCGATGCTCTGACGGCGCCGCGCGGGCTTCGCACGGCGGCGCGCGAGAGCCTCGCGGACCCGGCGCCGCCGCTCGCCGGCACGCGCGCGCCGGGCGGCGCCGGTGCGCTCGGCCGGCAAGCGCGTTGCCCTCTACGTGCCTTCTTGCAGGACCGCCTAGGTGCCCGCGAACTCGAGCCGCTGGCTTTCGGCGTGCCGGCCCGCCTGCGCGGCATCGCAGCGCATCGCGCCGCGGAGGCCTTGCTCGCCGACTTGCCCGTGCAGTCGAGGCTCGGCGCAAAGCCCGGTGCAGTTGCCGAGATCGTCACAGGCGCGCTCGCGAAGCTGTTCGGCCGGGCACGCAAGCCTCTTGCCGCTCTGTTCGAGCTCGAAACCGAGCAGCTCGAGCGCGTGCTCGCGGGGCTGCTGCGCGCGGAAGCTCTGCGCGCGCCGTTTCGCGTGCGCGCCGTCGAGCACCGCGCCACGCTCACGGTCGGCCCACTGACATTCGACGTTCGCATCGATCGCATTGACGAGCTCGCCGATGGGACGCTCGCGATCGTCGACTACAAGACCGGCGAGCGCGCGACGAGCTCGGAGTGGTTCGGCCCGCGGCTCCGTGATGCGCAGGTTCCTCTTTACGCGAGCCAATCGGCCGAGCCTGTGCACGCGGCCGTGGTCGCGCGCCTCACGCCGGAAGAAACGCGCTATTCCGGCCTCTGGCCCGAGGGGGCCTTTCCGGCCCGCGCGGCGAAGGCCGCCAACCCCGACACGGCCGCGCAGCTCGCGGTCTGGCGAGCGCAGCTCGCCGTGCTCGCCGCGGAGCTGAAGGCCGGCGACGCGCGCATGTTCGTCGACGATTGCGCCGACGCGAAGGGCGCCTACGCTCCGTTGACGCGCGTGTTCGAGCAGCTCGCGCTCGCGAGCGGAGCGGCGCCGAAGTGGTGAACGTGGGCAGCGATGCGGCCGCGCGCGAAGAGGCGCTCGATCCCGCGCAGTCTTTCATCGTTCAGGCGCCGGCGGGCTCGGGCAAAACCGAGCTGCTGATCCAGCGTTACCTCGCGTTGCTCGCTACCGTGCAGCAGCCGGAGCAAGTCGTCGCGATCACGTTCACGCGCAAAGCCGCTGCGGAGATGCGCCGCCGCGTGTTGCGCGCGTTGCGCGCCGCCGGCGAAGACAAGCCGAGCACGCAGGCGCACGAAAGAACGGCGTTCGAGCTCGCGCGCGCAGTCATCGCACGCGACGGCGAGCACGATTGGCAGTTGCTCGCGCAACCGCAGCGGCTGCGCATCGATACGCTGGACGCTTTCAACGCTTGGCTCGCACGGCAGCTCCCGGTGCTCGCCGACGGCGTCGCCGCTGCCGACGTCGTCGACAAGGCCGAGGACTTGTACCGCGAAGCGGCGGCGCGCTGCGTCTCGGCCATCGCCGCCGACGACGGCCGGCTCGCGCGTGCGCTGCGCGTGCTGCTGCGCGACGTCGGCAACGACTGCGATCAGCTCGAGCGGCTGCTCGCAGCCTTGCTGCCGCGGCGCGACCAGTGGCTGCGCGTGCTCACTTGCGACCCTCTCGAGCTGCAGCCGTTGCTCGAGAGCGCGCTTCAGCGACTCGTCGACGACGAACTGGCCTCGGCCGACAAGCTGCTCGGGCCACGCGTGCTCGACGCGCTCGCGCCCCTGTTGCGCCACGCCGCAGGCGCCGCCCCGGATTCGGCGCGCGCCGTGCTCGCGCCATGGCTCGCGCTCGAGCGGCCGCCGGCCTCGGGTGCGACCGCGCTCGCAGCCTGGCGCGGCATTGCGGCTCTGCTGCTGACGAAGCAGGGCGAGTGGCGCAGACGCGTCGCGAAACCCGAAGGCTTCGGGCCCGAGCACGCGGCACTGCGCGACCGGTTGCGAGCGGTCATCGAGGAGTTGCAGCCGAACGACGCGTTGCGCGCGGCGCTGCAGACGGTGGCCACGCTGCCGGAGGCGCGCTACACGGAGCCGCAGTGGCGAAGCCTCGAGGCGCTCCAGATCGTGCTGCTGCGGCTCGCGGCGGAGCTCAAGGTTGCGTTCGCCGAGCGCGGTGCCGTCGACTTCGTCGAGCTTGCGCTTGCCGCGCAGCGCGCGCTCGGGCAAGTCGACGCGCCGTCGGAGCTGTTGCTTGCGCTCGATCGCCGCATCCAGCATCTGCTCGTCGACGAGTTTCAGGACACGTCGCAGTCGCAACGACGCTTGCTCGAGCTGCTGACGGCCGGCTGGCAGCCGGGCGACGGGCGCACGCTGTTCCTCGTCGGCGACCCGATGCAGTCGATCTATCGGTTTCGCGACGCCGACATGTCGCTGTTCCTGCTCGCGAAACAACGCGGTGTCGGCACGGTGCGCTTGCGCAGCTTGACGCTGCACCGCAACTTTCGCAGCGCGCCCGCCATCGTGCAGTGGGTCAACGTCGCGTTCTCGCGCGTGTTTCCGCCCGCCGACGACGTCGCAGCCGGCCGCGCCGCGTTTCGCGAAAGCGCGGCGACGCGCACCGCCGAAGCGGGGCAGCTCGTGCGCACGCACGCAACGGCCGCCGTGCGCGGCGCCGAAGTCTCTAGCGTCGTCGAGATTCTCGCCGAAGAACGGCAGCGAGATCCCGAGCAGTCGATCGCGGTGCTCGTGCAGAACCGCAGGCACCTGGAAGGGCTGCGCGAGCGGCTGCGCGAGCGCGGGCTCGCAGTTCACGCGGTCGAGATCGACAGCTTGGGCGAGCAGCAGGTCGCACAGGACCTCGCGGGACTCACGCGCGCGCTGCTGCATGCGAGCGACCGTATCGCGTGGCTCGCGGTGCTGCGCGCGCCGTGGTGCGGCCTCACGCTCGCCGACCTCGACGCACTTTGCGGCGACGATCGCGATTCCGCGGTGTGGGATCTCTTGCGGCAGCCTGCTCGGCTCGCGCGCTTGAGCGCGGACGGCCGCACGCGAGCGGCCGCCGTCGTCGCAACGTTGACGGATGCGTTCGGTGCGCGCGAGCGCGCTGCGCTCTCCCGCTGGGTCGAACGCACGTGGATCGCACTGCGCGGTCCCGACTGCCTCGACGACGCAGCGGAGCAGCAGTCGGCCGAGCAGTTCTTCGCGCTGCTCGCGGCCGCCGAGCGGCGCGGCGATCTCGACGATCCCGTGCTGCTCGAGCGCGCGCTCGATTCCGTGCAGCCGCAAGCGGACGCGCCGCGAGAGCAGGGCATCGAGATCATGACGATGCACCGCGCGAAAGGGCTCGAGTTCGACACGGTCGTCCTGCTCGGCCTCGCGCGAGAGCCACGGCCCGACGAGCCCAAAGCTCTGCAGTGGCTCGCACGAGCCACGGCCGACGCGCGCGACGACTTCGTCATGGTACCGGCCGCGTTCGCGAGCGACGACGAGGGCTCGAGGCTCGCGGACTTCGTGCGCCGCGCGGAGCGAGAGCGCGATGCTGCGGAGCGTGCGCGGCTTCTCTACGTCGCAACGACGCGGGCGCGCGAGCGCCTGCACCTCGTATGGCAGCTGCCCGCGGACGCGGAGAAACCGCCGGCGAGCTCGTTGCTCGCGCACTTGTGGCCCGTCGTCGCCGACTCGCCGCGCGAAGGCGCGCAGGCGGCGCCGGCTGCAACGGACCCGATCGCCATCACGCCCGTGCTGCGCCGCCTCGTCGAGCCCGCCGCGAGCGGGGCGCCAATCGCACAGACCGTCGCGCCCACGTCCCCGCGCCCGGCCTTCGTCTGGGCAGGCCACGCGGCCGCTCATGTCGGTACCGTCGTGCACCGCTATCTGCAACGGATCGCGGAGCAGGGTCTCGAGCTGTGGAGCGCTCAACGCGTCGCGGAGACGAAGAGCGCCTTCGCGCGCGAGCTCGAGCTGCTCGGCGTCGAAGCCGAGGAGCGTTCGATGGCTGCCGATCGAGTCGCGGACGCTCTCTCGCGCGCGCTTGCCGACCGGCACGGCCGCTTCGTGCTCGGCCCGCACGGCGAGGCGCGCTCGGAGCTCCGGTTCACGCTGCGTGCGGGCCCGGTTCTCGAGCACATTCGACTCGACCGCACGTTCGTGTTCGAAGGCCGGCGCTGGATCGTCGACTTCAAGACAGGCGCTCACGAGGGCGGAGACCTGCGCGCGTTCCTCGACTCGGAGGTCGAACGTTATGCGCCGCAGCTCGAGCGCTACGCGGTCGCCGTCGCGGCAAGCGATGCGCGCCCCGTGCACCTGTGCCTGTACTTCCCGCTGCTCGGCGAGCTTCGCTCTTGGCCAGCCGCTGCTACAGTGAGCCGGTCAGGTTGAGCTTGCGACGCCCTTCGGGATCGGGATCGGACGTCGTGATCTTGAGCCCTTCGACCAACATCTCGGGCGCTCCGGGCCGCGGCTCGATCATGAGGTCGAGCACGTAAGAGCGCGCCGTGTCGAGCGTCGCCGTGCCCGACACCTCGAGCGGCCCGCCGTTGTCGACGACTCTTGCCGCGATTTGGCCCGCCGCTGCCGGCACGAACGTGACCGTGTAGTCGCCGAGCGGCATCAACGCACCGCTGCCGTCGGAGATCAGCGGCGCGGCCTCGATCCCCGCGAGCTTCAGCTCGCCGGTCACGACTGCGGGCCAGCCGTTCTCGAGCACGAGAGACTCGATCGTGACGCTCGCTTGGCCGCGGACGCCGCGTATCGGCAGCACGATCGTGAGCGCGGGGAGCGACGTCGCGCCGCGCACGTCGCGGAGCTCGACGCGGCTCGGCGAAGCCGTCACGCTGCCGCTCACGAAGCCGTCCGGAATGCGCGCTTCGACGTCGGCGGCGATGCGGCCGAGCAGCAGCTGCGCGGGATGAACGCGCCAGCGCAGCGCTTCGGCCGTGAAACCGCCGAAAGAGCAGCTTGCAGCGCTGCCGGACCAAAGCGTGCCGCCGACGCCGGCGAACGCGACGTTGGACGGAGCGAACCAGCGCAGCGCAGCGCCGGCAGGAAAGGTGGCCAGCGTGAACGCGATGTACGCGCCCGCACCCAAGGCTAGCCAGGACCAGCGGCTCACGGTTTCAGAGCCTTCGCAACGACAGCTGGCCGTTCACGAGACCGGCCTCGCGCGCGCTCGTGAACGATGCCGTGTCGACGTCGACTCCGTACGTGCCGTGGAGCACGACGAGCCAGGCGACGAGCGCGTCGAACGACGCACCTTGAATCGAGACGTCGACGCCGCTCGGCCCATTCGCGCGCGTGCGCGTCGGATTCAAACCGTGGCTGCGGGCCGTGTTGTCGACGATCACGGCGAGCGTCTGGTCGCGCCCTTGCTGGTCGCTGGCGACCGTCGTCGGTTGCTCGCCTTCGATGCGCGCGACGTCGATCAGCAGGCGCTGCTTCGTATCGACTGAAGTGCGCAAGCTTTCGACTTCGGACCGCAGCTGCATTCCGAAGCCCCACAGGACGACGACGACGGAGACCGCTCCGAGGATCACGACGATCCAGCGGTCGCGCTGCGACAAGCCGAAGAACCACGCCTTCACGGCGCTGCTCCCGTTATGCGCAGCCGGCCTTCGGTCCCGCCGTCGACGGGGCCGCTGGCCTCGATCTCGGCGGCGAAGCGGCGCGTCTGCTCGAGCTCGCGCGAGAAAGCGTCGATCGCCGTCAGGTCTCGCGCGACGAGCTGTAGATTCATCGCGCGGTTGCGATAGCTCAGCGCGTCGATACGCATCTCGGCGTCTCTTGCAGCCGCGATCGCCGCGAGCGTGCTCAGGAAATCTTCGCCCGCCGTGTCGGGCCCGGCGCCGAGGCGTTGCCGAACTTCACGCTGACAAGCCGACGTGCTCGGATTGCCGACGACGCGCTGACACGCCGGTCCGACGACGGCGTCGAGCGCGGAATCGGCGCGGCGTAGTCGCCAATAGTCGGCGCCCTGCAGAATCAAGCTCAACGCGAGGCTCACGGCGACCAGCGATGCGGCCACGCGCCAAGGTTTCAGCAGCGCCTGCCAGTTCGACTTCGGCGCGTAGGCGCCTTGGAGCAGATTCGTGCCTGGCCGCTGCGCGAGCGTCGCGGCGAGATGCGGGAAGACGCCCTCGTTCAGCAGCTTGACGTCGGAGCTCGCGAAGTCGCCGCCGAGCGTCGCGAGCTCCGTGGCGAAGCGAGCGTGGCCTGCGGCATCGGTGAAGACTCGGATGTGGCGAAGGTCGGGTTCGTCGGCGCTCTTCGCGAGAACGAGCGACAGCACCTGGCCGAGCGGAAGACCGTCGAATACGAACGGCGCGCGGCCGGGCTTACGGCCTGCGATTCGCTCGCCCTCGATCAAAACGACGAGGGTCGACGGGATGTCCGGAATTCCGTCCGCCTCGGAGTAGACAGCGGTCGGTGCGAGCCCGGCTGCATGGAGCTCGGCTAGCCACGCGTCCATGCGCTGCTTGGCGACGGCCGCAACCTGCGTCGCTCCGGACGGGAGCTTCGCGCCGATCGCGAACACCATCTCGTCGA
>Ga0315912_10006045_pt1 | contig 10936 bp, 9 predicted proteins | sample VfabasoilMG_FD_204469 | JGI IMG/M metagenome (GOLD analysis project Ga0315912, IMG submission 204469) | Garden soil microbial communities collected in Santa Monica, California, United States - V. faba soil | ecosystem: Environmental > Terrestrial > Soil > Garden | place: USA: California...
TGCCGGCCGGCACCTTCGACTGCTGGCTGTACACGGTCACGCGCCAGGAGGACGGCGTCGATGTCGTCGAGCGCTACCACTTCGCCAAGCAGCTGGCCGGGGCGCCGGTGCGCTACGAGAGCCTGCACGACGGGTTGCTCGTCTACCGCATGACGCTGCACGCGCGCGGGCAGCGCTAGCCGGCATGTCGGGCCGCTCGTGAGCCCGCCGCCCCCCCACGAGGGCGCAGCGTCCACCGGCCGGGAGCGCCTCGCGCTCTGGTCGGCGTGCTGCGCGGTGCTGCTGCTCGGCTCGCTGCCGTTCCTCGGCGTGCGTCACAACGCCTTCGTGCTCTTCGACGACCCGGGCTACGTCTTCGAGAACCCCTGGGTGGGCGCGGGCCTGTCCTTCGAGCGCGTGGTCGAGGCCTTTGCGCTCGAGCAGCGCATGTCGAACTGGCACCCGCTCACCTGGGTGTCGCACATGCTCGACGTCTCGCTCTTCGGGCTGGACCCGGCCGGGCACCACCTGATGAGCGTGGCGCTGCATGCGGCCAACGCCCTGCTGCTGCTGCTGGCCCTGCGCGCGCTCACCGGCGATCTCTGGCGACCGGCGCTGGTGGCGGCGCTCTTCGCGGCGCATCCGTTGCGCGTGGAGTCCGTGGCCTGGGCCGCCGAGCGCAAGGACGTGCTCTCGGGCCTGTTCTGGATGCTCTGCCTGCTCACCTACGCCGCCTGGACCCGGCGCCGGGACGGACGCCCGCCCTGGGCGCTTATCGCCTGCTTCACGGCCGGGCTGCTCAGCAAGCCGATGGTCATCACGCTGCCCTGCGTGTTGCTGCTGCTCGACCTCTGGCCCCTGAGGCGCGCGGCGGCGGGCGGCGCGACGCCGGGCGGGGCGACGCCGGGCGGGGCGGCGCGGGGCGGGGCGGCGCCGGACGCGGCGCCGGCGGCCGCCGCCTGGCGACCGCTGCTCGTCGAGAAGCTGCCGCTGCTGCTGCTCTCGGCGCTCTCGGCCGTCGTCACGGTCGTCGTCCAGCGGCAGGGCGCCGCGGTCAAGACGCTCGACCTGTTCCCGCTCGGCACGCGCCTGCTCAACGTGCCGCTCGCCACCATGGCCTATGTGCGCGACAGCTTCTGGCCGTCGGGCCTCACCTTCCTCTATCCGCATCCGGGCCGCGCCTCGGTCGGGATGGCGTGGCAGGCCGCAGCGGCCACGGGCCTGCTGCTGCTCGTCAGCGCCTGCGCGTGGTGGCTGCGGCGGCGCCAACCCTGGTGGCTCGTGGGCTGGGCTTGGTTCCTGGTGATGCTCCTGCCGGTCATCGGGCTCGTGCAGGTCGGCGAGCAGTCGCACGCCGACCGCTACACCTACCTGCCGACCATCGGCCTGGCGATCATGCTGGCCTACGGCCTCGGCGCGCTCGTCCGACGCTGGCCGGCGGCGCGCCTGCCCGTGGTGGGCGGCTGCCTGCTCGCCGTCGGCGGCCTCGCGGCGCTCACGCCGGCGCAGGTGGCCAGCTGGCGCGACAGCCGCACGCTCTACGAACGCGCCCTGGGCGTCACGGAGCGCAACTACGCCGTGCACTCGCTGCTCGGTGCGCTCGAGATGCGCGAGGGCCACGACGCGGCCGCGCGGGTGCAGCTGGAGACCGCCCTCGCCATCCAGCCGCAGCTGGCCGACGCGCACTACAACCTGGGCGTGGTCTGCATGCAGGGCGGCGAGGACGAGCGGGCGGCCGAGGCTTTCCGCCAGACCCTCAGGCTCTGGCCGCAGTTCTCCGACGCGCACAACAACCTGGGCATCGTGCTGGCGCGACAGGGTCGGTACGAGGCCGCCATCGAGCACCTGGAGCAGGCCCTCCGTTTCGGCGCGGACAACGAGCAGGCCGCCGGCAACCTGCGCACCGTGCGCCGCCTGCAGGCCGAGGCCGCCCGCCGCTGACCGGTGGAGGCGCCGCGCGCCCTCCCGTCCGACACGGCGGGCGGGTCCGGTGCCGTCGGGCGCCCCGAGCGGGCAGCCTCCCGGCCCGCCCCGGTCCCACGGGGCCCCTCCCGACCCCGGCCCGGCCCGGCCCGGCGAGGCCTGGCCTGGCCCCGGCATGGCCCCCGCGCCCGCCGGCCAGCCCGGCATTTTAAAGAGCCCGCTCTCATCGGAGGCCGATCCCGGGGTCCGCCGGTTTGACAAGAACGGCAATTGGCCCTAGGTTTCAGCACGGTGTCGGGCGTCGGGACCTCCCCGGTGCGGCACCCCCGGCGGGCGCGGAACCGCGAAACCCGGCCGCCGCGACGGAAGGAGTCGACCGTGACCTGCCCTCGCCGCGCCCTGCGCGCCGGCCTGCTCTGCCTGCTGGCGCTCTCGTCGGTGCGGCTCCCTGCGCAGTCGCTGGTCACGACCATCTATCCGGAGAACGCGCAGCCCTGGAAGTACGTCGCGCCGCCCATCTCCAGCCACTGCCTGCAGACCTACCGCCTGTACCTGCCGCAAGCGCCGAACGTCATGCCCGAGAACGGCTGGCCGGTGCTGATCCAGATCCAGCTGAGCGGCTACCAGCGCTCGCCGGACATCGACTCGATGCCGTCCGACAGCTTCCTGGCGTCGTTCCTCGAGGCCGGCATCGCGGTGGTCGTCGCGCGCGCCACGCCCTCCATCCTGATGAACGACCCGTACTGGGAGGAGTGGTGCGGCAACAAGAAGCCGAACATCCCCGGTCACGGCATGTTCCATCCGCCGGACGTCGTGCCGCCCGACCTCGCGGCCTCGGGCATCGCTCCCTACAACACCTTCGAGTACGCGATGCCCGAGAAGGACGCCGTGATGCTCATCCAGCACGTGCGCTTCATGGCCCGGCAGACGAGCCAGCTCGTCACGGAGCAGCAGCAGAAGATGGCGCTGCTCGACCACCGGCGCATCGGCGTGCACGGCGTCAGCGCCGGCGGCACGGTGCTCATGTGGGCGACGCTCGGCCCCGACCGGCGCGACCACCTGCCGTTCGCGGGCCTCTCCGGGCAGTACGCCGAGTCGTCGCATCCCGACGTGGCCGCCTTCAGCGGCTGCCCGGTCTGGTGGCCGGTGTTCCACCCCAACCTGCGCCCGGTGGTGAACCACTTCGGCTTCCAGGGGCACTCGGAGGTGCCGGCGCCGAGCATGGGCACCGCCTCGCTCGACGAACTGGTCGCCGCCTCGGCGCTCGCCTACCAGGACCCAGAGCAGGCCGCCAGCCTCCCCACCTACATCACCTACTGGGAGAAGTCGGTGGCCGAGCACTACGACATGCTCTCGCAGGGCTGCGGCAACCTGCCGTTCTGCTTCCAGGACCAGGGCCTCGAGGGCCTCGAGACGCCCACGGTCGACTTCGAGCACCACCATCCGGCATGGAGCGGCTACGTCTGGAAGACGGAGCACCCCGACGCGCGGCTCGTCATCACCGATGCCGAGGCCTGGGCCCAGGCGCACAACGTGCCCGCCGTGCCGATCTTCGGGCAGCCCACCTCCAGCCATGATGCGGACGTCGACCTGCGCGACTGGTTCATCGAGCAGTTCGCCGCGATCGAGGCCGCCTCGAAGGACCCGCACGACAACTGGCACGACGCCGGTTACGGCCTGGCCGGATCCCACGGCGTGCCGACGCTGGTGGGCGAGGGCAGCCTGCTGCCGGGCAGCCCGTGCAGCTTCACGCTGCGCGACTGCCGGCGGGATGCACCGCTCGTGCTCTTCGGCGGCTACTCGTCGGTCTACCTGCCGCTGGCAGGCGGCATGCTGGTGCCCTACCCCGATCGCGTGCTCGTCTTCTACAAGTCCGATCCGCTGGGCGGCCTCTTCGTGCCGACAGGCTGGCCGGTGAACGGCCCGCCGAGCGGTTCGCACTGGTACGTGCAGGCCTTCGTGCTCGACCCCGCGGGGCCGCGCGGCTTCGCGATCTCCAACGCGCTCGAGCTCACCGTTCCGTAGGCGCCGGCCCCGGGGCCGTCTGCAACGGCGCCCGGGTCGCGAACGCCGCCGGGGCCGATGAGACCCTCGGGAGCGTTCCCGCGACGGGCGGCGTGCGCTCCCAGCGCCGGCGCATCGTGCGCATGACGCTGTCGACGATGGCCGTGGGCGACTGCAGTCCGGAGATGCCCGTCCACAGCCCGCGCGGCTCGTTGATGCACACGAGCATGCCGGCGTGCTGCGTCTTGTCGCGGTCGATCTCGGGGTCCGGGTCGTCAACGCCCAGGCGGTGCCGCAGCGCCTCGACGTCGGCGACCTCGCCGGTGAGGAAGAGCCAGCCCGGGCCGGCGCCGCAGGCGCGGGCGTAGTCCGCGAGCACCTCGGGCGTGTCCACCGCGCTGCCGTCGAGGCTGATCGAGACCAGCAGCAGCTCGTCACCCACGAAGTCGCCCAGGGCGCGCTGCACCTGCACGAGGTTCGCCGTCACCCCCGGGCAGATGCCGGTGCAGCGCGTGTACATGAAGTTGACGAGCACGCAGCGACCATGCACCAGCTCGCTGGCGAAGTGCACGGAGCGGCCGTCGTGCGTGGTGAGCAGCACGTCGGGCAGGAAGCCGTCCAGGCGCTCGTAGGGCGAGGCCGGGGGCGCGGGCGGCGGCGCCGGCGCGGCGACCTCGCGCCCGAGCGGCGTCACGAGGCGTTCGTCCGTCGCTGCGCAGGCCGCGACCCAGGCCGCGATGCACGGCAGCGCGAGCAGGCGGGCAGCGCGCCGGGCCCGGTTCACTCGGCCTCCAGCTGCCAGCGCGCCATCATGAAGTGGTCCTCGTGCTCGATGTTGTGGCAGTGGAAGACCCAGGCGCCGGGGAAGTCGCGGAAGCGGTAGAAGGCCTCGACCTCGCTGTTCGGCCCGAGCAGGATCGAGTCGGCGCGGGCCACCCCGTCCCGTTCGAGCGGCGGGACGCCCCCGTCGCGCGAGATGATGCGCGCGAACTCGAGGTGCACGTGGATCGGGTGCCACCAGCCGCCCGACTTGTTCACGAAGCGCCAGATCTCGTGATCGCCGACCTTCGGTCGCGCGACGATGCGGTCGAGGTCCACCGGCTCGCCGTTGATGACCCACACGCCGTGCCGCCGCTCGAACTCGAACTGGCGGCGCTTGGCCGTAGCCAGGACACCCGAGGAGATGGGCGCGAAGGGCCGCAGCTCGGACGGCACCTGGCTCGGGTCGGGCACGGCCTCCCCGACGATGAACTTCATCAGCCGCGTGGGCTGCTCGGCGTAGTCCTCGTCCTCGAACTTGCCCTTGGGCCCGCGCCCGTCCTCCTGGCCCAGCAGGTCGATCAGGTAGAGCACCGTGCCGGGCGGGAACCCCGAGAAGTCGAGCACCAGCTCACGCCGGTGCGACATGGAGAGCATGACCGAGGTCTGGTCGCGCAGCGGGCCCGAGAGCAGGCCGCCCTCGGTGGCGATGATGTCGTAGGGCACGACCTGCCCGGACGCCGTGACGACGGCCACGCGGTACATGCGGGCATTGCTGCCGTTGAGCACCCGGAAGCGGTACTTGCGCGCCTTGACCTGGAGGTAGGGCTGCACCGCGCCGTTCACCAGGAACTTGTCGCCCAGGAAGCCGTCGAACTGGCCCGGCAGGTAGAGCAGCGAGCCGTCCGGAGCGATGAGCCGATCGGCGAGCACGAGCGGGACGTCGAAGGCGCCGCTCGGCAGGCGCAGGGCGCCGGGCGTCGTGTCGGTCTCGTCGCCCGAATCCTTCTCGTCGAACACGAGATAGAAGCCGGCCAGGCCGCGCAGGACGTTGGGGCCCGTGTAGTCGAGCGAGTGGTCGTGGTACCAGATGGTGGACGGGCGCTCGCTCGGATCGGGTTCGCCGGTGCTGAAGCCCACGTCGAGCATCGGGTAGCAGTAGTCGTAGTGGTCGGGCAGATGCGGGTGCCCGGGCGGCGCGAAGAGCGGGTTGAAGGGCAGCGGCTCGGCGATGGGCCCGGGGAAGCCGTCCGAAGCCGCGGGGATGTGGCCGCCGTGCAGGTGCGTGGTGAGTTCGGTCACGCCGAAGCCGGCATGGTCCGGCGGCAGGCGGTTGATGAAGCGCACGATGCACGGATCGCCCATGCGCCCCTGGAAGGTGGGGCCGCAGGCCACGCCGCTCGTCGGCGAGGCGAGCGCATCGCGGTAGCGCCAGACGCGCGAGGGCGGCAGCTCGGGGTGCAGCGCGATGTGCCGCTCCTCGACGATGAGCTGATGTATGCGCGTGCGGGCCACGGCTTCGGCGGGCAGCGCCGCGAGTTCGGCGGCGCAGCGCGCATCGGGCACGAACGGTCGCACGCGCTGCACGCCGGGCGGCACGGGCAGCGGCTGGATGAAGGGCGTGGTGGGCGGGCTCTTGGGGTCGTCCCAGAAGCTGGACGGGATGGCGGCGAACGCATGGTGCGACGGGATGAGCGCCGCACCGCCCCCGATCATCCCGAGCCGGATCACATCACGACGCGACCACATGCTGCAGACCTCCGGGCAAGCCTGGAGGCGGAGGAAAGGGGCCCGCCGCAGACGCCCCTGTCTGCAAGCGACCACAATTGCTGCGGCTGCCCGGACCCGCCGTGCCAAGCGGAGTGAGGCCCAAGCTACTCGCATTCCATGCAGCGTCAATCCACGCCGCGGAGAAGTTCTGCGGCCCTTCCCTGCGGTCGGCACGACAGGCGCTGGACAGTCAACACGACTTGCTGGTCGCGAGCAGGGTGCCGACTCGTTGTCGCGGGCGGGGCGCCGACTCGTTGTCGCGGGCGGGGCGCCGCGGCACGATGAGCAGTTCGCGACGCGCCGGCAGCGGGCCGACGCGCACGACGAGCACCCCGGGAGCCGAGGCGTGCCCTACTTCCAGGCCGACCGCCTTGCCGCTCAGGCGTGGCGCGTGCTCGTGCTCCTGCTGCTCTCGGCCTGCGGCTCGACGCCCCGCTGGGCCGGCCCCGAGGACGGCGGGCGCACGGCGCTCGCCGACGGGCTCCCCGACGACAGCCAGGGCGAGCCCCTCGACGGCGCGTCGGGCCTGCGCCGGGGGCCGCTGGTCGCGGGTCACTCGGTGCAGGGCCGGCCGATCGAGTACCGCGTGCACGGCCGCGGCCAGCACTGCGTGCTGCTGCTGGCCACCATCCACGGCGACGAGGCGGCCGGGACCGCCCTGCTCGAGCAGCTCTCGCAGCAGCTCGACGCGCACGAGGACGGACTCGGCGACACGCGCGTCGTCGTCGTGCCCCTGCTCAACCCGGACGGGCGGGCCGCGCACCGCCGGCCGAATGCGCGCGGCGTCGACCTGAACAGGAACTTCCCGGCGAGCAACCGGCCGGCTGACACCACCGACGGCGAGGAGGCGCTCTCCGAGCCCGAGGCGCGCGCGCTCATGATGCTGCTCGAGCGCTTCACGCCCGAGCGCGTGCTCTCGATCCACGGCTGGCTGGGGCTCGTCGACTGGGACGGCCCGGCCGAGGCCGAGGCCAAGCGCTTCGCGCAGCGCGTCCGGCTGCCGGCGCGCCGGCTCGGCGGGCGCCCGGGCTCCCTGGGCAGCTACCTGGGCCTCGACCGCGGCGTGCCGGTGATCACGCTCGAACTGCCGGGCACCGCGCGCACGCAGGACGCAGCCGCGCTCTGGGAGCGCTACGGCCCGGCGCTGCTCGAGTACGTCGGCCTGGCCCCCGGGAACTCGCCGCCGGCCGCCCTGGGCGTATGATCCGCCGCTCGCACCGCGCAGGGAGCCCCCGCCGATGAGCCCGCCCGTCGTCCCCGAAGTCACCGTCCAGCTGGGCGCCGGCACCGACGTGCGGCTCAGCGCCCGCCACCACAGCTGGCGCGGCGACGAGCCCTCGAGCCACGGGGGCACGGACACCGGACCCACGCCCTACGAGCAGCTGCTCGGCGCGCTGGGCACCTGCACGGCGCTCACGCTGCGCATGTACGCGCGCCACAAGTCGCTGCCGCTCGAGTCGGTCGAGATCCGCTACCGCTTCACGCGCGAACTGCCGGCCGACTGCCCCGAGTGCACGGAGACCGACCTGCCGCCGGACGCCACCCTCGACGTCATCCGCGCCCACGTCGTGCTGCGCGGCGACTTCAACGAGGCGCAGCGCGAGCGGCTGCGTCAGGTGGCCGGCCGCTGCCCCGTGCACCGCACCCTGGAGGGCGGCCCGCGCCTGTTCGAGACGGTCGAGTTCGCCTGAGCGAGGCGCTGCGCCCGAGGGGCCGCGCGCGGCTCAGCCGACGGCGGGGGCCGCCAGGCGCTCGGCGGCGGCGTCCGCCGCCTGGAAGGCCCGGTCGGACTGCTCGAAGAGCCCGACGAGCGTCCAGCCGTCGTGCAGGCGGGCGCTCACCACCCAGACTTCCCAGTCGCGAGACCACTCGGTCACGGTGAGGGGGCGTCCGGAACGGGGCTTTCCGGAGCGCGGGACGGGGAGGGATTCGGCGGAGAGCGGCACGGCTGGCTGGTCTGGATGAGGCATTCGGGAGCGGGAGTCGAGCCCTACATGGTGACTGGCGGAGGACGGCGGATCCACAGGGGAATCGGCCACCCTGGTGAGTGAGCGCTTTCGGTTGCCGCCTTCAGGGAGTTGAGCGCGCGATCCGCACGCCAGCGCTTCGCCACCCCGGACAAGGAGAAGCAGCGTAGGATCGCGATCCACACGAAGCCCGCATCCGAGCTTCACCAACCCTGTCCCCAAGGAGGTGGTCATGAAGAGACTCATCGCCCTGCTCGCGTGTCTGCTCGTCGTCGGCCTGACCCAGGCGTCGGCGCGCGCGCCCTTCTGCTACGACAACACCGATCAACTGGTGGTCAAGCTGAAGAAGGTGCAGCTCACCACCGAGCAGCTGAAGGACATCTTCCAGTACCAGCAGGAGCACCGCGACCTCATCGCGGCCTGCCACGCCGACGGCCGCGGCTGCTCGCTGCACGAGCAGGCGGAGGTGGAGTTCCAGAAGCGCTCCATCGGCGTGCTCGACGACGCGCAGTTCAAGCAGTTCAAGGGCCGCGTGCGCGACGAGACCGAGCAGTTGCGCTACGACAACTACCTGCTGCGCAAGGAAGTCGAGCGCATGGAGCAGCAGATGGCGGTGCTGCGAGCGCAGCTCGAGGCCCTGCAGGCGGCCCGTCACTGAGCCACCGCCCGCTGGACGCCGCGCCGGCGGCCCGCACGGCCGCCGCGCGCGGCTGCCCCCTGGGCGCCTTCCTGCTCGCGCTGCTCTGCGCGGCCGCGGCGCCGCAGCCACCGGGGCAGGTCCCGGACCCGGCCACCCCACCGGCCTCGCCCGCCTCGCCCGGGCTGCTGGACGGCAGCATCGCCCTGGCGCGGCGCGACCACCCCCTGCTCGACGAGCAGGCCGTGCGCGCGCAGGTGGCGGAGCTGGCGGCTCTGTGGTCAGCCGCCCTGCAGGCCGCCGACGACCCGCGTGAGCGCGCCGCCAGCCTCGGCCAGGTGCTCTTCGGACAAGCCGGCTTCCGCGCCGTGCCGCAGCTCGACACGCTCGAGACGCTGCACCTCGACAGCGTGCTCGCGCAGCGCGCGGGCTACTGCCTGTCGCTCTCGGTGCTGGCGCTGGCCATGGCCGAGCAGCTGCACCTGCCGCTGGTGGGCGTGGCCGCTCCCGCGCACGCCTTCGTGCGCTGGCAGGAAGGCGACGCGGCCTTCGACATCGAGTTGACGCGCGGCGGCGAGCTGGCCGATCCGGCCGCCTGGCGCGAACGCCTCGGCGACACCTGGCACGACGGCTCGTTCTACCTGCGCCCGCTCGGCACGGACGAGGTGCTCGGCATGCTGCGCCACAACCGCGGCTTCGTGGACCTGGTGCAGCACCGCACGCGCGCGGCACAAGGCGAGCTGGAGGAGGTCGCCCGCCGCCTGCCGGAGCTGCCCGACGTGCATCGCACGCTGGGCATCCTGCACGGCGAGGCGCGACGCTGGGAGCAGGCCCGGGCGTGCTTCGACCGGGCCCTCGCCCTGTATCCCGGAGACACCGACGCGCTGCTCAACCTGGCGCTCTGCGAACGCGCCGAGGGACGGCAGGAGCAGGCCCGGTCCGATCTCGCCACCCTGCTGCTGATCGACCCCGACCACGTGCGCGCACGCGAACTGCTCGCGGAGTGGGCGGCGCCGGCCCGCAACGGGGGACACCCGCTCGAGGCGCCGCCGCCCGACCTCCGGCCCGGGCTGCTCGGCCGCTACCACCGCGGCGAGGCCTGCGAACACCTGCTGGTCGAGCGCGTCGATGCCGACCTCGATTTCGACTGGCGCCGCGGGCCGCCCGCCGCCGGGGTGCCCGACGACCGCTTCAGCGTGCGCTGGAGCGGCTGGTTCATGGCGCCGCGCGACGGCCGCTACACCTTCTTCGTGGTGGCCAACGACGGCGTGCGCATCGACGTGGGAGGCCAGCGCGCGGTGGACCACTGGGAAGCGGGCGGCAGCTCGAGCTGGACGGGCCGGGGCGAGGTGAGCCTGAGCGCCGGCTACCACGCGCTGCAGGTGGACTACTTCGATCGCAGCGACAACGCGCGCCTCGTGGTGCTGGTCGGTCTCGACGGGCTGGAGTACCCGCTCACGCTCGCCCAGCACCTGTTCCACGCCACACCGCGCTGATCGCGCCCCGGCGGGCCGGCACGGCGGGCCGCGTCACGCCACTTCGAGGTGCTCGCGCCGGCGCACCGACCAGATGAAGCCGTCGAACCAGAAGTGCAGCAGGGCGCAGACCATGAGCGTCGTGCTCGTGGCGTAGCCGTCGGCGGTGTAGAGCAGCAGACCGCCGGCGAGCGGCAGCCCGGTGAAGCCGAGCAGCAGGGCGCTGCGCCCCCACCGGCCGCCACCCAGGTGGAACAGCCGGCCGAGCTGAGCGCGCTCCGTCCACCAGACCAGCGCGAAGTATTGCACGGCATGGAAGATGTTCATGATGAGGAAGGCCATGCCGAAGCTGTTGAAACCCCAGCCGAGCAGCGAGACGGCCGCCGTGGAGCCCATGAGGCAGGCCTTCTGCCAGGGCAGCA
>Ga0315912_10006047_pt1 | contig 10933 bp, 8 predicted proteins | sample VfabasoilMG_FD_204469 | JGI IMG/M metagenome (GOLD analysis project Ga0315912, IMG submission 204469) | Garden soil microbial communities collected in Santa Monica, California, United States - V. faba soil | ecosystem: Environmental > Terrestrial > Soil > Garden | place: USA: California...
TCGGAGTTGGTCACCGTCCCCTCCTTCTCCCCCCAGGCGAGCGACGGCAGTGCCACATGCGCCAGCCGCACCGTGTCAGTGTCGCTCACCACATCGGAGACCACGACGAACGGGCAGGCGGCGATCGCTTTCCGCACTGCGTCCGCATCTGGCATGGAAACCGCCGGATTGGTCGCCATGATCCACAGCGCCTTCACCCGCCCATCTGCCACTGCGCGGAACAGTTCCACCGCCTTCAGCCCTGGCTTTTCCGCCAGGCGCGGCGCCTGCCAGAAATTCCCGACGATGCACCGATGCCGCGGATCCTCGATATCCAGGTGCGCCGCCAGCATGTTCGCCAGCCCGCCCACCTCCCGCCCGCCCATCGCATTGGGCTGCCCGGTGACGGAGAACGGCCCCATGCCTGGCTTGCCGATCCGCCCTGTCGCCAGGTGACAGTTAATGATGGCATTCACCTTGTCAGTCCCGTTGACGGACTGGTTCACGCCCTGACTGTAGATGGTCACCACCCGCCTATGCGCCGCGAACAGCGCATGGAACGCGGCAACTTGCTGCCGCGACAACCCGGGCACCTCCGCGCCCCGCGCCGCCGCCACCGCGGCATCGAATCCGCTGCAATGCGCGCGTACGAATTCCGCATCCACTGCACCTGCATCCACCAGATGCGACAGCAGCGAATTGAACAGCGCCACATCCCCGCCCGGCGCGATCGGCAGGTGCATATCCGCAACCTGGCTCGTCGCCGTCGCGCGCGGGTCGATCACGACGATCTTCGTCCCCCGCGCCTCCTTCGCCGCCATCAACCGCTGGTGCAGCACCGGATGACACCAGGCAAGGTTGGACCCCACCAGCACTACCAGATCCGCCAGTTCGATGTCCTCGTAATTCCCCGGCACCGTATCCGTGCCGAAGGCCCGCCGGTGCCCCGCCACGGACGACGCCATGCAAAGCCGCGAATTCGTGTCGATATTCCCCGCGCCGATGAACCCCTTCATCAGCTTGTTGGCGACGTAGTAGTCCTCCGTCAGGCACTGGCCAGAGACGTAGAACGCCACGCTCTCCGGCCCATGCTCCGCGATCGTCGTCGCGAACTGTGCCGCCACTACATCCAGTGCTTCATCCCAGCTAACGCGCCGCCCATGTATCATGGGGTGCAGCAGCCGCCCATCCAGCGACAGCGTCTCCCCCAGCGCCGAACCCTTGGAGCACAGCCGCCCGAAATTCGCCGGATGCGCTGCATCGCCGGCTATCGCCACTCGCCCATCCGCCTCCGGCGCCGCCACCACGCCGCAGCCAACGCCGCAATACGGGCATGTGGTGTGAACGCCGCCGCCCATGTTCAGGCTGCTTCCCGCTTGGCGCAGTCCGCTAGGCTCAGCAGCAGCCGTCCGCCTGCCACGCGCAGCGGATAGGTCTTCACCATTCCTTCATCCGCGCCCTGCGCCAGGCCGGTTTCCAGGCTGATCACCCAGTTGTGCAGCGGGCAGGTCACCGCGTTGCCGTGCACAATCCCTTGCGATAACGGCCCCGCCTTGTGCGGGCATTTGTCGTCCAGCGCGAACGCCGACTCCGCGCAGGGCCGGAACACCGCGATGCAACCGCGCGCCGTCTTCACCACTCGCGCGCCTTGCACCGGAATTTCGTCCAGCGCGCCGATGTCGATCCAGCCGCTCATCGCGCACCCTCCAGCACGGAAAGATCCTTCATCGCCGCGAATTCATGCGCGTCGCGGCCCTTCACCCGCTCCGCCCACGGATCGTCCTGGGAGAATTTCTGGGAGAACACGAACCGCTCGTACAATTCCCGCCGCCGCCCGGCATCGTCCATCACCTGCGCCCGCACGGTGCCAATGCCGACGCGCTTGGCCCACTTGTAGATGCGTTCCAGGTAGCGCCCCTGCTCCCGATACATCTGCACCAGTGCCGCGATCACCACGATCGCCTCGTCTTCGGTCTCCACATGGCCCAGCAATTCGGTGCCCTTGATGTCCAGCCCCGCCGCCCCGGCGAAGTGGATGTCATACCCGCTGTCAACACAGATAACGCCGACATCCTTGCACGTCGCTTCGGAGCAATTGCGCGGGCAACCGGACACAGCCATCTTCACCTTCGCGGGCGTCCAGGATCCCCACATGAACTTCTCGATCTTCATGCCCAGGCCCGTGGAGTCCTGCGTGCCGAACCGGCACCAGTCCGTGCCGACGCAGGTCTTCACCGTGCGCAGTGCCTTGCCATAGGCGTGGCCGGAAACCATCCCCGCCGCGTTCAAATCTGCCCATACAGCCGGCAAATTCTCCTTCTTCACCCCCAGCATGTCGATGCGTTGTCCGCCGGTCACCTTAACGGCGGGAATGGCGAACTTCTCCACCACATCGGCGATGGCGCGCAGTTCCTTCGCACTCGTCATGCCGCCCCACATGCGCGGCACCACCGAATAGGTGCCGTCCTTCTGGATGTTGGCGTGCACGCGTTCGTTGATGAAACGGCTCTGGCTGTCGTCCTTGTATTCGCCGGGCCAGGTCGCCAGCAGGTAGTAGTTCAGTGCGGGGCGGCACTTGGCGCAGCCGGCGGAGGACTTCCATTCCAGCGCCTGCATCAGCACCGGAATGCTCTTCAACTCCTTCGCCACGATCAGGCGGCGCACGTCGTCGTGCCCCAGATGCGTGCAGCCGCACATCGGCTGCACCGCGGTCGGGTTGTAGTCGTCGCCCAGTGTCAGCTTCAGCAACTGTTCCACCAACCCGGTGCAGCTGCCGCAACTGGCCGATGCCTTGGTGTGCGCCCGCACGTCATCCAGGCTCTTCAGGCCACCCTCGATGGCACCGGTGATCTTGCCCTTGCACACGCCGTTGCAGCCGCAGATCTCCGCCTCAGGCGGCAATGCTGCAACGGCCGCCATAGGGTCCGCGTTGGCACCCCCTATGTAGGCCGGACCGAAGATCAGCGTCTCTCGTAGTTCGGAGATGTCCTCCTTCTTCTTCAGCAGGTCGAAGAACCAGGCGCCATCCGCCGTGTCGCCATACAACACCACGCCGATAATCCGGTCATCCTTGATAACCAGCCGCTTGTAGATGCCGCGAGAGGCGTCGCGCAGCACGATCTCCTGCCGGTCCGGCCCGTCGGCGAAATCCCCGGCGGAGAACAGATTGATGCCCGTCACCTTCAGCTTCGTAGCCGTTGCGGTCGGCGTGAAGCACGCCTCCACGTCGCCGGCCAGCTGCGCGGCCAGCACGTTGGCCATCTCATACAGCGGCGCCACCAGGCCGTAGGTCTGGCCCATCACCTCCGCGCATTCGCCCAGGGCGAACACATCCGGGTCCGCGCTGCGCATCTGCGCGTCCACAACGATGCCGCGGTTCACCGGCAGCCCGGCCTCCTTCGCCAGCGCGCTGTTCGGGCGAATGCCCACTGCCATCACCACCAGGTCGGCCGGCAACTCGGTGCCGTCCGCCAGCAGCACGCCGCGCACCCTGCCCTCGCCCAATATTTCCTTGGTGTTGGCGTTGGTGATCACCCGGATGCCGCGGCTTTCCAGCTCCGCTGCCAGCAAGGCCCCCGCCGTCGGGTCCAATTGCCGTTCCATCAAGGTCGGCGCCAGGTGCAGCACGGTCACGTCCATGCCCTGCTCGGCCAGCCCCGCAGCCGCTTCCAGCCCCAGCAGGCCGCCGCCGATCACCACCGCCTTGCCGCGTGCCTTCGCTGCCAGCAGCATGGCCTGCACGTCATCCAGGTCACGATACGTCAGCACACCCGCCAGCTTGTGGCCCGGCACGGGAATGATGATGGGCACGGACCCGGTGGCGATGATCAGCTTGTCGTACTCTGCGCTGATGCCGTTGGTGCCGAACACCTGCTTCGCGGCGGTGTCGATCTTCGTCACCGGCACGCCCTTGTACAGCATCACGCCGTGTTTCACGTACCAGCCGTCCCCGTGGATCACGATCTCCTCGAAGCTCTTCTCCCCGGAAAGCACGGGGGAAAGCATGATGCGGTCGTAGTTCACCCGCGGCTCGGCGTTGAAGATCGTGACGTCGTAGGCGCCGGGCGCGGACTCGAACAGGCGTTCCAGGGCCCGCCCTGGCGCCATGCCGTTGCCGATGATGACGAGTTTCTGGGGCATTGGGGTGTTCTGGCCCTTGCGGGATCCCTCGGTGGTCGGTTGGTCTTCACCCAGGTAATCAGCAAGTGCCGTGCCATATGCCGCCAGCCACGGACAGCTGGGCGCAAATAACTGAATTGGCTTGTGAAACCGCACCGGCACCCGGGGATTCGGTATATGGCGCGTTTTTGTGCATCGCAATATAATAGCGCAATATGTACGCAAGTTATGACTTGATATAGATCAATTATATCAATTGCTCAATTGAAGTTCAATTTTCCCACTTGACGCGGATCAAGCACTTAGCGTCCCGCCCGTGCCGGCAATCGCTCCGCGTCCGTCGTGTCGCTGCTTGGCACGGGTCTTGCTGAGGACTGGTCAAGGGCCGCGCGCCCCCCGTTCGTCCTGAGGACCTATACCATGGCACCGTCTCGAATTCCCTCCCTCTCCCGCCGCCGCCTGCTTGGCGCCACCAGCACCGCCGGCCTGCTCGCCGCCGTGCGCGCCGCATTCCCGTCCGGCGCCATGGCCCAGGGCAGCGGCCCGGAAACCATCAAGGCTGTCCTCGGCTATATCGCACTGACGGACGCCGCCCCGCTGATCATCGCCAAGGAAAAGGGCCTGTTCGCCAAATACGGCGTGGGTGAGGTGGACGTGCAGAAGCAGGCATCCTGGGGCGGCACGCGGGACAACCTGGTCCTTGGCGGCGGTTCCGGCGGCATCGATGGCGCCCACATCCTCACCCCGCTGCCCTACCTGATGCACACCGGCAAGGTGGTGCAGAACAGCCAGCCGGTGCCGATGGCCATGCTGGCGCGGCTTAACACCAACGGCCAGGCCGTTAGCGTCGCCAAGGCGCTGATGCCTACAGGCGCGAAGCTGGATGCCGCGCCGCTCAAGGCCGCCTTTGCCGCCAAGCCGGAATCCAAAGTCGCCATGACCTTCCGGGGCGGCACGCACGACCTCTGGATCCGTTACTGGCTCGCCGCCGGCGGGATCGATCCGGACAAGGACGTGCAGACCATCGTCGTTCCCCCGCCGCAGATGGTCGCCAATATGAAGGTCGGCACCATGGACGCGTTCTGCGTCGGCGAACCCTGGAACGACCAGCTGGTGAATCAGAAGCTCGGCTACACCGCCTGCGTCACCGGGGAAATCTGGAAGGACCATCCGGAAAAGTCGCTCGCCATGCGCGCGGACTGGGTGGGCAAGAACCCGCGCGCCGCCGAAGCCATCACCGCCGCGGTCATTGAAGCCCAGCGCTGGGCCGACGACCTCGCCAACAAGGAAGAAATCGCGGCGATGCTGGGCAAGCGCGCCTGGTTCAACGTCCCACCGGCGGACATCCTCCCCCGCTCCAAGGGCGATATCGACTACGGCGATGGCCGCACGGTGACGGGTTCCGATTTACGCATGAAGTTCTTCAAGGATCATGCCTCCTACCCGTTCCGTTCCCACGAACTTTGGTTCCTCACGGAAGACATCCGCTGGGGCGTGTTGGCGCCGGACACGGATACCAAGGCACTGATCGGCGCGGTGAACCGGGAAGACATCTGGCGCGCCGCCGCCGAAAAGGCCGGCGTGGCGAAGGCAGAGATGCCCGCCACCACCTCGCGCGGCGTGGAGACGTTCTTCGACGGCCACAAATTCGACCCCGACGCGCCGGAGAAATACCTCGCCGGCCTCGCCATCAAGAAGCTGGCCGCGTGAAGCAGGAAACCGACATGTCACTCTCCCTGACAGGCGGAAATTCCGCAGCCGCCGCGCCGCTTATCAGCAAGGATGCGGTGCTGGCCTTCGTCCGCACACTGCCGGCCGTCACCGCGCGCGGCATCGCCCGCTCTGCCCCGCTGGTGGCCATGCTCGTCGTCATCTTCGCCATCTGGCAATTCGCCGCGGACCACCCCGGTGCGTCCCTTCCGGCCCCCACGAAGATCTGGGCGGACAGCAGCGAACTGATCCTGCACCCGTTCTACGATCGCGGCGGCCTGGACAAGGGCCTCGGCCTGCATCTCTTCGCCAGCCTGCAGCGCGTCGCCCTCGGCTTCGCCCTGGCCGGTATCGCCGGCATCGCGCTCGGCATGCTAGTCGGCACCTCGGAAGTCGCCATGCGCGGGCTGGACCCGATCTTCCAAGTCCTCCGCACAGTCCCTCCGCTCGCCTGGCTGCCGCTCTCTCTCGCGGCGTTCCGCGATGCGCAGCCCAGCGCGATCTTCGTCATCTTCATCACGGCCGTCTGGCCGGTCATCATCAACACCGCCGTCGGCGTGCGCAACGTGCCGCAGGACTACCGCAACGTCGCCCGCGTCATCCGCCTCAGCGGCCCGAAATACTTCGCCAAGATCATCCTTCCCGCCGCCGCGCCCTACATCTTCACCGGGTTGCGCATCGGGATCGGCCTGTCCTGGCTTGCCATCGTCGCCGCGGAAATGCTCATCGGCGGCGTCGGCATCGGCTTCTTCATCTGGGACGCGTGGAACAGCTCCAACATCTCGGACATTATCGTGGCCCTCATCTATGTCGGCCTCGTCGGCTACTGCCTGGACCGCCTGGTGGCCCTCTCCGGCCGCATCGTCACCCGCGGCACGACCGCCAATTGAGGGCACGCACCATGGCATTCCTCGAAATCACGGACCTCGCCGTCCGCTTCAAACCCACCGCCCCGCGCGTGCTGCGCGAAGTCCGTCTGAAGATCGATCCGGGCGAATACATCGCCATCATCGGCCATTCAGGATGCGGCAAGTCCACCCTGCTCAACGTCATCGCCGGCCTGCTGCCAGCATCCGAAGGCGGCGTAGTACTGGAAGGCAAGGAAGTGTTCGAACCCGGCCCCGATCGTGCCGTGGTGTTCCAGAACCACTCGCTGCTGCCCTGGCTCACCTGCCGGGAAAACGTCCGCATTGCCGTGGACCAGGTGTTCGGCGCCAGCAAGTCCCGCGCCGAGCGTGCCGACTGGGTGGATCAGAACCTCGCCCTCGTCCACATGCTGCCAGCTGCCGACAAGCGGCCGGCGGAAATCTCCGGCGGCATGAAGCAGCGCATCGGCATCGCCCGCGCGCTGGCCATGCAGCCCAAGGTCCTGCTGCTGGACGAACCCTTCGGTGCGCTGGATGCCCTCACCCGCGCCCACCTGCAGGACCAGGTGATGGAGATCCACGCCCGCCTCGGCACCACTGTCATCATGATCACGCATGACGTGGACGAGGCCGTGTTGCTCTCGGACCGCATCGTGATGATGACCAACGGCCCCGAAGCCACGATCGGCGAGGTGCTGGACGTCGCCATCCCCCGCCCGCGCGACCGCCTGGCCTTGGCCGCCGACCCGCGCTTCCTCGCGGCGCGCGCCAAGGTCATGGAATTCCTCTACGCCCGCCACGCCCGCCCGGAAGCCGCCTGACCCTTCACCAACGCGCCCGTCCCGCTAAACTCCGGCCTCCATCGCAGCAACAGCAGGAGGCCGGCCATGAGCCGTATCGACATCAAGGCTACCGACGGATCCGGCAGCTTCTTCGCCCACGTCGCCCGCCCGAAAGCCGCCACGCCAGCGGGCGTGGTCGTGCTCATCCAGGAAGTATTCGGCGTGAACCAGGTGATGCGCGACACCGCCGACTGGGTGGCCGACATGGGCTTCATCGCCGTCTGCCCGGACCTGTTCTGGCGCATCGAACCGGGCGTGGACATCACCGACAAATCCGAAGCCGAATGGCAGAAGGCCTTCGACCTGTTCGGCAAGTTCGACAAGGCCAAGGGCATCGAGGACCTGAAGGCCACCATCACCGTCGCCCGCAACATGCAGGGTTCCAATGGAAAGGTCGCCACCATGGGCTACTGCCTCGGCGGCATGCTCGCCTTCATGATGGCCCAGCAATCGGACGCTGACGTGAACATCTCCTACTACGGCGTCGGGCTGGACAGCCTGATCCCGGACTTCAACAAGATCACCAGGCCCCTCCTTGTCCACATCGCCGACAAGGACGAATATTTCCCCGCCGAAGGCCGCGCGGCCGTGTCCGCCGCCGCGCTGGGCTACCCACTGATCAAGACCTGCAACTACAGCGCCGACCACGCCTTCGCCCGCATCAACGGCATCCACTGGGATGCCCGCTGCGCCACCATCGCCAACGGCCGCAGCGCCGAGGCCCTCGTTGCCGCTCTGGGCTAGCGGGCCGGTCGCCTTTTCCGGGTCGCCGGTTTCGCCCCGCACAGGGCAGGAACCGGCGCTCCGAAAAAATTTGTGCACTGCACAATTTTCTGCTTGCAATCCGGCGACGGCCTGTCTATCTCCCTGATCACGCTGCACCGCAGCATAACAGATCAAACGCGCAACGGGCTCGCCCCGTTCCGCCGGAGCCAGACAATGAACGCCAAGCCCAAGATGTTCGCCTCGACCCAAGCCGACATGACCCAAGGCATGCAGGACGCAATGAAGACCGCCGAGGACTTCCTCGCCTTCGGCCAGGGCAACCTGGACGCTTTCATGAAGTCCAGCCAGATCTGGGCCGCCGGCATGCAGGACATCTCCAAGCAGGTCGCCGCCATGGCGCAAGCGAGCTTTGGTGAAACGATGGCGACCTTCCAGTCCCTCGCCGCCGTGAAGTCCCCCAAGGACGCGCTGGACATCCAGGCCAACCTCGCCCGCACCAGTTTCGAAAAGGCCGCGGCCGAAACCGGCAAGATCACGGACGCTTCCCTGAAGCTCGCGGAGCAGGCGATGGCGCCGCTCACCGCCCGCCTGAACCTGGCGGCGGAGAAGTTCGCGAAGGTGGGCTGAGCCCGCCAACGCGCCGTCGCGGCGCTGATCGCGTTCCTCCCCCCCTGAACGGGCGGTCGCGTCGCGATAACGAAGAGGCCCGGATCGCCCCCCGATCCGGGCCTTTTTCGTTGCCGCCATACCGGCGCCCGCCGTGACGCCCGCCGTGGCGCTTGCCGGCGGGCGGGGCATGTGGCCTGCTGGCCGCCGGCGACACATCGCGCCGCACCCACACAATGAAAGTGGCACGCCAATGGCAACCAGGATTCGCGTCGGCATGGTCGGCATCACCCCCAGCCGCGGCTTCTCCTCCATCGCCCACATGCCCGCCCTGCAAGGCCTGCCGGAATTCGAGGTCGTTGCCGTCTGCACCACCCGCCAGGAAAGCGCGGACGCGGCGGCGAAGCACTACAACGTGCCGCTCGCCTTCGCCGACCCGGTGAAGATGGCGCAGCATGCCGACGTGGACATGGTGACCGTCTGCGTAAAGGTGCCGGACCACTATACCCCTGTGATGGCCGCGATCGAGGCCGGCAAGCACGTCTATTCCGAATGGCCCTTGGGCCGTACCACGGAAGAAGCCGGTCGCATGCTGGAGGCGGCAGAGGCCAAGGGTGTGCGCCACGCCGTCGGCCTGCAAGGCCGCGTCTCCCCCGCCATCAACTACGCACGCGACCTGATCGCGGACGGCTTCGTCGGCAAGCCGCTCAGCTGCACATGGTTCGTCAACGCCGCCAACTGGGGTGCGACGCTGGACCGGGCCTACCAGGCATATTTCGAAAACGGCGCCAACCTCCTCACCATCCCCGGCGGCCATAACCTGGATGCCCTTGTGCACATCCTCGGCGAATTCCGCGAACTCTCCGCCTTCGCCGTCACCCAGCGGGACGCCATTCCCTTGGAAGGCACCGGGGAACTCATCCCCATGGACGTGCCGGACCAGCTCGCTGTCAGCGGCATCGTTGGCAACGGCACCGTCGTTTCCTTCCAGGTGCGCGGTGGTATGGCGCGCGGCAACGAATTTCTCTGCGAAATCCACGGCACGGAAGGCGACCTCGTCCTCGCCGCCACCACCCGCACCTCCACCCAGCGCCAGGAACTCTCTGTCCGCGGCGCTCGCGGCAAGGAGAAGGACGTGGCGGACATGCCAATTCCGGACAAGTACCGCTGGGTTCCCGCCAGCGTGCCGGCCGGCTCGCCCTACAATGTCGGCCAGCTCTACGCCAGGTTCGCCGCCGCCATCCGGGACAACCAGCCCATGCATCCGGGCTTCGACCACGCCGTGGCGCGCCATCGCATGCTGGACATGATCATGCGGGCCGCCAGCACCGGGCAACGGCAAACCGCATAAACCGCGCCCCTGGCGCGGAGGTTCCGGTGACGCCCTGTCAGGCCCGCTGACAGGGCGGGCACGTCCTCAATCGTTCACGCTTGCCGCCACGTCCCCGATCCCGGTGTAGGAAACATGAACCTTGTCCCCGGCGGCCAGGGGAAACTGGCGGACGAACGAGCCGGACATGATGATATCCCCGGCGCGGATGTGCCGGCCGAACTGCGCCAGCTTCCCGGCCAGCCACACCACGGAGTTCAACGGGTTGCCCAGCACGGCGGCCCCGGTGCCTTCCGCGACGACCGCGCCGTTCATCTGCACCTGGCACGCCACGTTCTCCAGCGCGGTATCGCCTAGCGCCACCGGCGCGCCCAGCACCACGGTTTTCTGCTGCGCATTGTCCGCCATCGCCAGGGCGATCTGCGCGCTCAGATCCCCCCGTGTCTCGATGATCTCCAGCGCCGGGTGCACCCCAGCCACTGCCGCCCGCGCCTGCGCCATCGTCACCGCGCCGGACAGGTCCGCCCCCATGCGCAGGCACAACTCGCTTTCAAACCCCGGCGCGATCAGTTCTCCGGCCTTCAACGTCGTGCCGCTCGGCACGCTTTCCAGGATGCAGCCGAACACTGGCTCATGGAACCCGAACTGCTCCTGGATCGGCTTCGCCGTCAGCCCCACCTTCCAGCCGATATGCCTCTCCCCCAGCGCGACGCGCCGGTCGATCAGCGCCAGTTGGATGCGGTAGGCATCATCCA
>Ga0315912_10006048_pt1 | contig 10933 bp, 9 predicted proteins | sample VfabasoilMG_FD_204469 | JGI IMG/M metagenome (GOLD analysis project Ga0315912, IMG submission 204469) | Garden soil microbial communities collected in Santa Monica, California, United States - V. faba soil | ecosystem: Environmental > Terrestrial > Soil > Garden | place: USA: California...
AGAAAGCGCGTCGCGTGACTGACGCCGAGTTGCTCGGCGCGCCAGCGCAGCTCACCGAGCATGTGCCCGTCGCCCACGAACAGGAACTTCGCGTTCTCGTAAAAGCGCAGCAAACCGGGCACGGCTTCGAGCAGTAAGTCGGGCCCCTTTTGCACGCACAGCCGGCCGCAGAACAGCACCGTCGGATCGAGCGGGCCCAGGGCGTAGCTCTGCTTGACCTGACCCGGATCGATCATGCCGTCGAACTCGTGCACCGGAACGCCATTGTGGATTACGTCGCACTTCCACGCCGGCAAGCTGTAGATCCAAGACAACTCGTCCTTCAGCGTGGAGCTGACGGCGATCACGCGATCGACCACGTAGGTGCCCTCCCACTCGCGCTCGCGGATGCGCGTCGATTGGCCATCCCAGAAGCTGTTCCCGCAACGACCGTACTCGGTCGAATGCATGGTGAGCACCGCGCGCAGCTCGGGGCGCTCTTGCTTGACCCAGCGTGCCGCTTCGGCCGTCAGCCAATCGTGGGAATGGACGACCTCGAACTGTCCGACGTGCTTCTCCGTTTCGAAGAAGTGCCACACGAGCGAGCGACACATGGCCGAGATCTCATGCACGAAATTGCGATCGAGATCGTGCGGACAATAGTGGTAATAGACTTCGCCGACCTTTCGCACGCTGCCCATGCCGTGCCCCGGTCGCGTGAAGACATGCACTTGATGTCCGCGTCTCGCCAGCGCTGCTGCCAATTCGGTGACGTGCGTTGCCACGCCGCCAACCGCCGACGAGTGAAGCGTCTCCCAAGAGAACATGGCAATCCGCATCGGTGCGGAGTGTATCGCTGCCCCTCGCGTCTTGGAATTGTCTTGCCTCAGGCACCCGTAAACGTGCCCGTGCCCGTGCCCGAAAAATCGAGCCGCGGGACCGCGCGCCGTGACGCACTGGTGCATGCGGGCCGCTGAGAGGCAGCCCACTTGGGAAGAGAAGAGGTGGCGAGCGACGCGCTTCGCGATCCCCGACGGGGGACGATCCAGCTGCGCACCTCGTGCGGAGGCGTTATTCAGGAGAGGAAAGTCAGGAGAAGAGAGCGGGCACGGGCACGGGCACGGGCACGTTTACGGGGAGACCTGCAGGGCCCTACCCCCGTTTCAGTCGCGTTGAAGCTTCAACAACCGTCCGGCCCGCACACGGCGCCTTCCGCGTGCACTGTTGCAGGCGCGCGCTCCGCCCATGCTTGCGAAAGTGCGCTGAGCATGACTTGAGTAGACTGCGCGCCGCTCACGGCGAAGTGGCGATCGAAGACGAAGCACGGGACACCGGTGATACCGAGCTCACGCGCCGCTGCCTCATCGGCGCGCACGGCTTTTCCGTAGGTATCGCCCGCCAGCACGTCCGTGGCTTCAGCGGCGTCGAGGCCCGCTTCACTAGCCAGGCGCACGAGCGTTCCGTGATCGCTCATCAACTGCCCCTGTTCGAAGTAGGCCTTCAGCATGCGCTCCTTCACTGCATCCTGCACGCCGCGCTCGTGACCCAGGTGCACCAAGCGATGCGCATCGAACGTGTTGCCCGAGCGGATGTTCACGAAATCGAACGACAGGCCCTCGGCGCGCGCGAGCTGCAGCAAGTGATCGGTCGACTTTTGCGCCTGCGCGACGGACATGCCGTACTTGCGGGCGATGAATTCTACGTGTGACACGTCGCGCGGGCGCTCAGCGGGTGCCGCCGGATCCAGTTCGAACGCGCGCCAGACCAGCTGCACCTCGGCTGCGTGCGGAAACTGCTTCAACGCGCTCTCCAGCCGGCGCTTGCCGACGTAGCACCAGGGACACGCGATATCCGACCAAATCTCCAGCTTCAGCGAGGGCATTGGCCGGAGAACATAAGCCCGCTCCGGGCAGACGCAATCCCAAGCGCTGGGCGAGGGAACGACGCTCACCAACCCAGATCGGAGACTCAGGTTGCATTTTGAGCTGGAAGCACGGTCGCGCCGTTACTGCGTGGATGTGCTGCGATCTAAGTCAGAAATGGTGCTTGCTGTGGGTGTGTTGTTGTGTGCGGCCGGCTGCGGCGCCGATTCGCCCGGTGCTGCGTCCCAGAGCGGGATTTCTGGTAGTTCGGGCATGCCCTCCCACGCGGCCGGGAGCGCTGGCAGCGCCGCCTCGGTCGCCGGGGCCAGCGCAGTCGGCGGGGGTGGCTCGCTCGGGCAAGGGGGCACGCTGGGCCACGGAGGTAGCCTCAGCGCGGGCGCCGGGAACCTATCGGGCACGCCTGGCGGGGCGGGCGGCGCAATCGGCGGTGGCTCGGGCGGCGCGTCCAGTGTGGGCGGGGGAGCGGGTCAAGCGCCGGGTGCCAGCGGCGCAGCTGGCGCTGGAGGCGCCTCGCCGAGCTGCCCGCTACCCAGCAAATTCAAGTGGACGTCGACCGGGGCCATCGCAGAGCCGAAAGCCGGTTGGGTTTCGCTCAAGGACTTCACCAACGTCGTCTACGACAATCAACACCTCATCTACATGACGACCCACGACACCGGCACTTCGTGGGGTGCCGCCATGTTCAGCTTCGCTGATTGGCCACAAGCGGCCGCGGCGACTCAGGTCGCTCTGTCGCGAACGGCGGTAGCGCCGACGCTGTTCTATTTCACGCCGAAGAAGATCTGGGTGCTCGCCTACCAGTGGGGCAAAACCGCCTTCAGCTATGCGACCTCGTCGGACCCGACCGATCCTTCGAAGTGGTCGGCGGAGAGCGCGCTCTTCACCGGTGGACCGAGTTCGAGCACGGGGCCCATCGATCAAACGGTGATCTGCGACAGCAAAAACTGTTACCTGTTTTTCGCGACGGACGACGGCAAGATCCACCGCTCGGAAATGGCGATCGGCAGCTTCCCCGGCGCCTTCAGCGGCTACAAGACGATCATGACCGACACTTCGAACAATCTGTTCGAAGCGGTCCAGGTCTATTCCGTCAAGGGTTCGAACCAATACCTGATGCTGGTCGAAGCGATTGGCGGCAACGGCCGCTATTTCCGCTCTTTCACGGCCACGGATCTGGCCGGTACGTGGACCGCGCTGGCGGCTACCGAAAGCAACCCGTTCGCCGGCAAAGCAAACGTCACTTTCGACGGCACGGCTTGGACCAACGACATCAGCCACGGCGACATCGTTCGCAACGACCCGGCTGAAACCTTCCCTATCGATCCCTGCAACCTGCAGTTCCTGTATCAGGGGCGCTCACCCAGCTCCGGCGGCGACTACGGCAAGCTACCGTATCGGCCTGGGGTACTCACGCTCAGCAAATAGCGCGGTCATTGCGCGATGCAGTTGGCCTGCATGGTGTCCCAAATCAGCTTCGCGATCATGAGCGCGCCCGCTTGCGAGGACTGGATCCCGTCCACCGCGGTGTACTCCGGATGTCCTGCCCAAGATTGTTGCAGGTCGATGAAGTGGCAAGGGACCGCACTCTCGGCACACGCTTGCTGGAGCCGCGGTCGCATGGTGGCTACACCTGGGACGGTCGCGAGCTCGGGGACCAGGAAGTAGACGATGTGCTCGACCGTTCCGTCACTCGCGACTTTGCCCAAAAATTGCTGAAAGGCGCTGATGGAAGCCTCGATTGCCGCTGGCACTGCGGCTGAGCCGCCTGCCATTTGCGCGGCGATGGGATCCCAGGTGCCGCCATCCATGAGCAAGACTTTGACCTTGGTCGCGCCGCTCTCGCGCGCGTCGTATTGCTTGGCGATCGCCGCCATGCTGGAGGCCGCCGCGGCCAGGTTGAAGTAGTCCTCGTTCTGTCCAATCGCGCGCGCTTCTCGCGCGAGGTCCCGGACGCGGTCATGCTGCGCGCCCGGAATCGTAATCCAAGAATCGCCGATCCAGAGGACCTCAGCGGCGAGCACTTGCGCGTGCGGACAGGTGTCGTTGTTGCCCGCAGCTCCGCCATCACCGCCCGGCCCGGGAACCATTTCGGCTCCACCATTGGCCATCGCCCCACTGCCCGCGGTTCCGCCAGCGGCGAAGGACACTCCACCGTAGCCGGCGCTATTCACCTCGGCTGTTTGGTCACCAAGACGAATCAGCTTGCTGCCACAGCCCGCTAGTATGGCCAAGGCGATTGCCAGCACGTAGCACCTCAGCATAGATGACGTGGAACTCATCACGCGATGCCTCCGCATGCATTGACTAGGACCCGGGCTCGTCGCAGGGCACTGCTGATCGCTTTGCTTTCGTACTCCGCTGGACGCGCAGTGGCTGCGGCCGAGTCCGACGCACCGATCGCGTCCGCGAGCCTGGAATTGGCTGCGGATGCCGGCTGCGCGACGCGCGCTGACCTGATCGCCCGCGTGCGCGCCCGTTCGCCGAGGGTTCGATTCGTCGTCGATGGCAGCGGGCTTTTGATTCGCGTCCAAATCTCGATGCTGCCGTCTGGAGCCGTATCTTCCGAGGTCACGCTCGCGAATCCTGGCACGAAAGCGGTAACCCGCCACGTGCCTGCGCACAGCTGCAATGAAGCTGTCGACGCGGCGGCACTGATTATCGCCGTCACGCTCGATCCGACATCCGCAGACCACGCAGCGACGCCGAGCGCGACGACGGCAGACGCACCGCGCTCGGACCAAGGCGACTCGGCGAAAGGCGCAACGAGCTCGACGGGAGCGCCCTCCACAGCCGCGTCGAAGCCGCCCGCTGCCCGTTCGAATGCTGAAGCTTCGGCCGGAAGCGAACGTGAAGGGGGCTCGACTCCTCGCGCTCGGACCACGTTCGCCGCGCAGCTGGCGGCGGAAGGAATCGTCGGTGTCGCGCCGGGCGTCATGCCCGCCGTCGCGCTGTTTGCCACGGTCGGTGTCGAGCGCGGCAGCCGTTGGTCTCCCACGTTCGTGCTGGGGGTGCGCCACGCGTGGCGTTCTGATTTCCAAGCGCCTGGCGGGAGCGCGTCATTCGTACTCGATGCTGCGACGCTCGATGCGTGTCCAGTTCGCTTTCGAACAGGGGCGTTCGAGGCGCGTCCCTGTGCTTTCGTGCTTTTCGGCCGGTTCGTGGCCGAGGGCACGGATACGCTCAATCCCCAGGCCGAAAGCGTGCGTCCTTTTTGGACCCTTGGCGGGGCGGGCGTCGTGACCGTGGATCTGACGCGGCTGCTGCAAATCACGGGACGACTCGCGCTCGGCGCGAATCTCGTGCGCGACTCGTTCGAATTCAACCCCAGCACTTTCCACGAAGTGCCGAAAGTGAGCGCGGCCGCGAGTGTCGGCGTTGGCGCGCACTTTCGCTGAAGGACCGGCAGCGCGCGGGGCGAACGCTGCAACATGGCAGGGCTCACGGCTCCGCGAGCTGGGCGAGGCGAGCCACGCGCTCGGCGAGCGGGCTCGGACCGTAGGCAACGACGAACCGCTCCGCCAATGTTCGCGCTTCCGCAGTGCGCCCCAGCTTGACTAGTGCCTCGATTTTGACCGCGGCGACCTCGGGGCGGAAGGTGCCGCTTGGATACTGGCTTTGATAGTCGCGGACGATCGAAAGTGCGCGCGCTGCATTGCCGGCTGAAAGCGCACTGCGAGCAGCATCGACGAGCGCAATTTGGGGCGCCAACTCAGCCCCGGCAGTTCCGCGGCGGCCCCGCTGAGGCACGGCTGACCGCGCGGGCAACTCTTCTGCTGCTGACGGTGAACGCGCTTCCGCGGGCGTCGATGCCGGCGCAGGACTCACCAAAGCCGACGGCGCGCTCGCTGCAGATTGGGCCGGTAGCGCGGTCGACAACGGCGCTGCCGGCTTCACGGCAGCGCGCGTGACGACGTACGCGCCGGCGGCGAAGCACGCGGCCACGACGGCCGCGGAGAGCCAGGGCACGAGCGTGCTCGAAGCTTTCGCCGCCGTGCCCGTGGCTGTGCCCGTATTGGCGCCGCCACTCGTGCCACCGGGTACGGAAAAGGAAACCCCGATCGCTTGCGCCATGCGCTCGGAAAGCTCGCGTGAGGGGCGTTCGCGGCCGGCGGCTTCGAGCAAGCGTTGCTCGAGGCTCGTCGCGCCCATGGTCCGCAGCCGCTCTGGCAGGTCTGTCTGCTGCTTACTCATGACCGCCCCTGGATTCTTGACAGGTCTCGCTCGATGCGGCTGACGACCTCGCGAAATTGCTCGCGGGCGCGCCGCAAACGTGAAGCGACGCTGCCCAGGGGGATCTCGAGCAAAGCGGCAATTTCCGGTGATGACAGCCCTTCGATCTCATACAGCACGAAGGTTTCCGCTAGCTCGGGGTTCAACTTCGACAGCGCGAGATCGCAAAGTTGAAGATCGGCATGGGCATCGCCCCCATCGCGCGCGCTCGAAATACGCAGGTCCATGTCATCGTCGAGCTGGAAGCGGACTGTCTTGCGCCCGAGCGTGAACGCCACCCGGCGGGCGGTTCCGAGGAGGAAGGCTCGCTCGCTGTCTGCGGGAATGTCGGCGAGTCGGCCTAGCGCAATCATGAACGTTTCCTGGGTGGCATCGGCGGCTTCATCCGGGCTCAGGCCGCGACGGCGCAGCGAACGCCAGACGGTCACATGGTGATCGGCGAACATCCGCGCTAGCCGCGCGCGATCGGCGTCCGATGCTACTACCGCCTGCGCGCGGGTCACCTCGGTTTCGCTCATTCGGGCCAGCAAGTTCCAATTCACCATGCGGCGGCCAGGGGCATTCGATCAAAGAATCTAGCGCTGGCGTCGAAATAGTCGGGCCGTGCTGGCTCAATCCGGTACGGCCTGCCAGGCCGTCCCCGCTAGTCGGTTCCTGAGCTTTGTTTGATCGATTGGCGCGGCCGCTCGCATGTAGCTCTCGAGGCTGACTTCCCCTCGCTTGGACCACAATGCACGATAAGCTGACACTCTCGATGACGCGCGCCCTCCGTTTGGGAGCCGCGCTTTCGCTGCTAGTTGCCTGCTCCGCCAGCTCTACCCATGATGAGCCCAACGCGGCTGGAGCCCCGGGCAGCGCCGGCAAGAGCGCCGGTGGCGCGAGCAATACGGCGGCCGGTGCACCTGCGGTGGCGGGCGCGAGTACTGGGAGCGGAGGCGCTGGTGGTGCGCCTAGCGTGTCGGCTGGAGGAGCCGGAAGTACGGGAGTATCGGGCGCGTTTGGCAGTGGAGGCTTCGTCAGCGGTGGACGCGGTGGTGCGACGGGGGCCGCGGGCTCCGGAGCCGCTGGCGCCGGGACCGCCGGAGCCGGCACTGCGGGTTCTGGAACGGCTGGCTCGGGTGCGGCGGGCGGCGGCTCGGCCGGTTCAGGTAGCGTCAATCCGCCAACCGGCGAAAACTCGGTCGCCTACATCGGCTGCTCGATGGCGAACAACATCGGCACTGGCTACAAGCGCGTCGGCGGCAAGGTGATGTGGAACGCCGACAGCTATCAGACCGGCGCGATGGTCGTGCAGAACTGGACCGACACGAACAGCGCCTCTTGGAAGCTCTTCGATCAGAAGATGAGCTCGATCGGTGGCAAGGACAAAGTCAAAGCGATCATGGTCCAGATCTGCATCTTCAGCAGCCGAGCCACGGACGCGGAGCTCAAATCGATGATTGCTTCCGCGCGCAACCACGTCAATCCGGGCACGCACATCTACATCGTGGGTCAGCCGCAATACGAGGCGGGGCACGAGTGTTCGTTGGCAGGTACCGGCGGCGCAAAGTGGACCGACGATCAGGCGAAAGCGTTGGCCGCGAACTCGGCAGTCAATCAGGACATGACCTATCTCGGTCAGTTCAAGCTCGACAGCACGAAGAACGAGGTTCTATCCGACAGCTGCCACGCCAGCTCACCGACGGGCGAGAACAAGCTGGGCGAGGAAGCCAAAGCGTTTTTTGGTGGTTGAGGGCCCTCGCTCACTGCGATTCACTTCCTGGAGCAGCACGTGCGGTTCCTGGAGTGCCAGTGACATGTCCTGGAGTATGAGTGACATGTCCTGGAGTACCAGTGACATGTCCTGGAGTACCAGTGACATGTCCTGGAGCGGATCTGTCACGCTCGGAATCAGCGATTCCGAGCGACAGATCCGTGCCTTTTCAAGCGCGCATGCCGATTTTCTTGGGGTTCAATACGCCCCAGCCGCGCGCCGGAGCCTCACCGGGTCGAGGCCCAAGGCAAACGTGGCTTCTGTCCGACCGCTGCCTCGACAGGTTCAGCGACGGGTGCGGGACGAGCAAGCCATGCTGGGACATCGATGAGCGTGGCCTGCGCGAAAGGGGTGAAACGCTGGCTAGTCGCCCTTGGTTCGTGCGCACTTGCGGCGGCTTCCGCTGCTGCGTGCGGACCCTCTGACCCAAATGCGCAGCAAGTTGGCGGAGGTCCCACTGCCGGACAGTCGAACGGCGTTGCAGGGGCTGGCGTAGCCGGCATCGGCGGCGCCAGTGCTTCGTCTGGCGGCATTGCCGGGGCTGGGGCAGGGTCCGGTGGCAGCGGGGTCGCTGGCTCAGCGGGCGTTGCTGGCGCAGTCGACCACTACGTGGTGGCGCTGCTTCAGTCGCCGAAATCACAAGCTGCGGACTTGACGGCCGCCGACGTGGCGGAGCTCGTCGGGAACGCGGTTTCGCAAGCTGGCGGCCTTGATTTCATTCACGATGGTCAGACCGTCGTATTGAAGCCGAACCTCGTCACGATGTACGAGGATGCAGGGGAGCATACCGCTGCGACGACGGTCAACGGCGTGTCCACTGACTTTCGCGTCGTCAAGGCACTCGCTGACTTGGTGCGTGCCAAGAATCCGAGCGGCAAGATCTTGGTCATGGAGGGTTCGCGCATCCTAACGAGTGTCGTCTTCTCCGTTCTCGGCTATTCCGCTGACAACTTCGGTTCAGAGCTCCTGTTCGCGCCCATCGAGGGCGATTCTTGCTCCGACCCGAGCACGAGCCAATTGGAGCAGCGTACCGCGGCCAGCGGTAAGCAATATTGGGTCGACAAGCGCTACATTGCGGCCGACGTCGTGATCGCCGTCCCAACGCTGGCAACTGACGCGGCGGCGGGCATTGGCGGGGCAGTCGAGAGCCTGGGGATCGGCGCTACGCCGGCCGGTCAATACGGCAGCGCGACGAATTCAATCGACTGCACGCGCAGCAAGATCGATCAAAGCAGTCCTGAAGCGGTGGGCGAATTCATCCGCGACTATTACAGCCTCCGCCCTCCGGATTTCGTGGTCATGGACGGACTGCAGGGGCTACAGCATGGGCCGCTGCCTGCAGCGGATGACAGCGGTACCTACGACTATGCGTCGTCGATCATGAACATGCGCCTGATCTTGGCTGGCAGAAACGCGGTTGCCGTCGACACCATCGCAGCCATGGCCATGAAGTGCCTACCGAACCAGGTACCTCACCTGCTGGGCCTGCAGACACTGGGTTTGGGAAGCACGGACCCCGCCAAGATCAGTGTCGTGGGCAAAACGCTGGCTGAAGTCGCGAAGCCCTTCGCAAGCAAGCAGAAGAGCATCTGCCCGGACCAGTGATGCTTAAATTCTAGGGATTTCGCGCACAACGCACGCCGATCACCGTCCGCGTCTCGGGCGCGTAGATGTGACGGACGGCTGAACGCAGCGTAGAAGCGAGGTCATCGTTGCTGCCGCTGCGGAACGCCCGGTAGGAACCACTGCTCACCGCCGCGCAGTCGTGACAGGGCATCGGGTATGCGCCGGCGGCATAGTCCAGCGTCCACTCCCAGGCGTTGCCGCCGAGATCCGCTTGCCCCCACTTGGCGTCGCCCTTGGGTGACCTCGAACCGACATTCATGAGCTTGCAAGTGCCGCCGCAGTAGACCGCGTAGCTATCGTCGATGAGTGTCGAGCTGGGCGGATTCGACCACGGATAGTAGCGGTGCTCGCTGCCGCCGGACGCGGCATAGTTCCACTCTGCCTCGGTGGGCAGCCGTCCGCCGTCCCAGGCGCAGAACGCAAACGCGCTGTACCAGTCGAGACAATTGATGGGCTTGTTTTCGTTGCTCCCGGGCGCGTCCGTCCAACTCTGATAGTCCGAATGGCACTTCAGCGCGGCTCTCAGCGCATCGGTGTTTGGGGCAAGTTTGCTGTTCCAGCCTGAATCCCAGCCGGAACCGGCGATCTTCGCATGCGCGCCCGCCTCGGCTGCCGGCGGGTGTTCCTGCGTGCCCATCCCGGCTTCCAAGAACACCCTGAAGCGGCCCACGGTGACCTCGTATTTGTCGAAGTAGAAATCGCTGACGGTCGCGATGTCGCCGGGATCCAAAAAATCTACGCCGTCGTAGCCTCGTGCGAATTGTCCGCCGGGGACCGATAAGGTCTTGCAGCAGTCATCGCTCGCCGACGGGCCGCAGCTTGCTCTTGGGCTTTTGCAACTGGGCGCACTATCTCGCAAGGCGAAGGCCTCGCGCTTGCAGCCGGCCATCGACCACAGTCCGAAGAGCGCGATGCAAAGCGTGCGAACCGTAGAGGAGAGCGAGAGCATCGGCCGGGCTAGCTATGCAAGTACAGCGCGCGATCGATCACAGGAAAGCTGCCGCGAAGATTTTTTGATCGATCGTGGCCACGGCTCGCATTGCCGGATGGGTAGAGCTCTGCCGAGGACCCACATGCATCAACATAAGAACATGCGCTTCGTCGCGACCGGGCTTTCGACGTTGGCCGTGTGGGCCTGTACCGACTCGACCGGACCGGGCGACGCTCACGGAGGCGCAGGAAATGCCCCCGCGAGCGGGGCTGGCTCGGCCGGTTTCACGGCGGGTTCAGGGCAAGTCGCGGCTGGCGCGGCGGGCAGCGCCGGTGTCGGCTCGAGCGCCGGCGGCAGTGCCGGAACCGCTTTCGGCGGAGTCGGCAACGGCACCTCCGGCGCTAGCACCAGTGGTGGCAGCGCCGGGGCGGGCGTCGCGGGCAGCGTCGGCCGTGCTGGCGCTGGCGGAACGGGCACAGCGAGCGCGGGTGCCGGTGGCTCGAGTCCAGTGCTGTGCCCGGCGACGGTAAC